>Ga0247738_10000073_pt1 | contig 62209 bp, 62 predicted proteins | sample UWRJL013104B2_FD_180936 | JGI IMG/M metagenome (GOLD analysis project Ga0247738, IMG submission 180936) | Plant litter microbial communities from Arlington Agricultural Research Station in Wisconsin, United States - UWRJ-L013-104B-2 | ecosystem: Environmental > Terrestrial > Plant litter >...
GCCGCAAGGGTTTTGACGCCCATGTCGGCGAGCGCGGCGTCAAGCTTTCGGGCGGGCAGCGCCAGCGCGTGGCGATCGCCCGGGTGATGCTGAAGAATGCGCCGATCCTGGTGCTCGACGAGGCAACTTCCGCGCTCGATTCCGAAGTCGAGGCGGCGATCCAGTCCAATCTCGACCGCCTGATGCAGGGCAAGACGGTGCTGGCGATCGCCCACCGGCTGTCGACCATTGCTGCGCTCGACCGGCTGGTGGTGATGGACCGCGGCCAGATCATCGAGCAGGGGACGCATGACGAACTGGTGGAGGCCGGCGGTCTCTATTCGGAACTCTGGGCCCGCCAGTCGGGCGGTTTCATCGCGCTCGAGCGCGACGGCGACGTGCCGGCGCTGGTTTGATCTTCAGCGCACCGCCAGGTCGGCGGTGAGCCCGAAATGGTTGGAGCCCATATTGTCCTCGATGCGCATCAGTTTCCTGGCGTCGATGCCGGCCGAGACGAAGATGTGGTCGATGGCGATGCCTAAGCGATCGGCGATGACCGGCCAGGTCGCCGGCTCCTCGCCCGTGGCGGTGAGCTTGTTGTCGCGCAGGAAACGCTGCATGTCGGGGGCAATCGTACCGGAGTTGAAGTCGCCGCCCAGCACGAAGGTGCCGCCGATCCGCTGGATCTGGTAGCCGATCTGTTCCAGCTCCTCGCTGTGGTAATCGTCGTAATACGGCTTCGACAGATGGGCTGCGGCGAAATGTATCAGGCGGCCGCCGAGTGCTATGTCGGCGATGGCAAAGCGGTCGCGGCGCAGGTCGCTGAGGCTCGATACCGTGCGGGACACGATCGGGTGGCGCGACAGCAGGACCAGGTCGCAGGTCGGCGTGCTCTCGCCGCAGCCGATCCGGTAGGGGTAGGTTGCCTTCAACGTCTCGAGGTAAGGTGCGATCGGTTCCGCTTCGAAAACATAGGCGACGTCGGCGCCGGAGGCGGTGATCATTTCGGCGATGCGTTCGCCGTTGCGAAAATTGGTGCCGAGGATGTTGAAGGACAAAAGCTTGAACGGCGTCTCGCTTTCGGACGGCTGGGCCTGCATCGGCGGCAGGAATTCGCGTTTCATCACAATGGAATGGCCGGCAAGCAGCAGTGAAATCGCCAGGAGATAGCGGCCGCGCCTGAAGCCGCTGAACAGCAGGCAGGCCAGGCTTGCCGCCGCGGCGGCAGCGGCGATGTGGAGCTGAAAACTGTAGACGAAAGACAGCAGCCAGAAATCGGTGGCATAGCGCAGCGACACGATCAGCAGCATCACCCAGACGAGAACGCCGATCGTGCGGGCCAAATTGTCTGCCATGCGGTGTGTTCCGATGCTGATCCTGAAGCGGTTTCGCCGCGTAGCATGGCGGCTTGCCGGTTGCAACGCAGCAGGCCTGCAGCACGGCCCCGCGGCACCTTTTTCAGGCGTGCGCGACAGGCCTGGTCGCGGGCTGGACAGGGGCGTGTCGGTGCCTCAGATTGGGCGTGAGGTTTTTCGGTGCATTCTCGCCACATGTATCTGCGAAGGCTGGACATATTTGAATATCGGGCTTAGAACGCGCCGCATTGGCGGGGAATCTGTGTCATCATTATGGCGGAATCGGATTCGTCCGATCGAAGGCAAATGCGGTAGTCGCAGACGTTGCGAAAAGGATGGTTTAGCCGTGAGCGAACACGACATGAATAGCGAAACCCTGGGTGAACCTACCCGCCGTGATTTTCTGTATTTGACGACCGGGATGGCCGCCGTGGTGGGGGGCGCTGCCGTTGCATGGCCGTTCATTGACCAGATGCGCCCCGACGCCTCGACGCTGGCGATGGCCTCGATCGAGGTCGATGTGGCGGCGGTGGAGCCGGGAATGTCGCTGACCGTCAAGTGGCGCGGCAAACCGGTATTCATCCGCAATCGCACCGAGAAGGAAATCGAGGACGCCAAGGCCGTCACTCTTTCCGATCTCAAGGATCCGGTTGCCCGCAACGCCAACCTGGCAGCCGATGCGGAAGCGACCGATATTGCCCGCACGGCGGGTGAAGGCAAGGAAAACTGGCTGGTGATGATCGGCGTCTGTACTCACCTGGGTTGCGTGCCGCTTGGCGAATCCGGTGAATTCGGCGGCTGGTTCTGTCCCTGCCATGGTTCGGCCTACGATACAGCGGGCCGGATACGCAAAGGCCCAGCGCCTGAGAACATGGCTATTCCGCTGTTCTCCTTCGTTTCAGATACAGTGGTCAAAGTCGGTTGAGGGGATACTGATAATGAGTGGTCATTCGAGCTACCAGCCGTCATCCGGTCTGGCCAAATGGGTCGACGCGCGGCTTCCGCTGCCCAGACTGGTATACGACAGCTTCGTCGCCTATCCGGTCCCCCGCAACCTGAACTACGCCTATACCTTCGGCGCCATGCTGTCGGTGATGCTGGTCATCCAGATCCTCACCGGCGTCGTGCTGGCCATGCACTACGCCGCCGAGACCTCGGTTGCCTTCAACTCGGTTGAAAAGATCACCCGCGACGTCAACTACGGCTGGCTGCTGCGCTACATGCATTCGAACGGCGCCTCGTTCTTCTTCATCGCCGTCTACCTGCACATGGCTCGCGGTCTCTACTACGGCTCCTACAAGGCGCCGCGCGAAATTCTCTGGATCCTCGGCGTCGTCATCTACCTCTTGATGATGGCCACCGGTTTCATGGGCTATGTGCTGCCCTGGGGCCAGATGTCGTTCTGGGGTGCTACCGTCATCACCGGCTTCTTCTCGGCCTTCCCGCTGGTCGGCGAGTGGATCCAGCAGTTCCTGCTCGGCGGCTTTGCCGTCGACCAGCCGACGCTCAACCGCTTCTTCTCGCTGCACTACCTGCTGCCGTTCATGATTGCCGGCGTCGTCGTCCTGCACGTCTGGGCGCTGCACGTCACCGGCCAGACCAACCCGACCGGCATCGAGGTCAAGTCGAAGACCGATACCGTGCCGTTCACGCCCGATGCCACCGTCAAGGATGCCTTCGGCGTCGTGGTGTTCCTGCTGGTCTATGCCTGGTTCGTGTTCTACCTGCCTAACTTCCTCGGTCATCCCGACAACTACATCATGGCCAATCCGCTGAAGACGCCGGCTCACATCGTGCCGGAATGGTATTACCTGCCGTTCTACGCGATGCTGCGGGCGATCACCTTCAATGTCGGCCCGATCGATTCGAAGCTCGGCGGCGTTCTGGTGATGTTCGGCTCGATCATCATCCTGTTCTTCCTGCCCTGGCTCGATACCTCCAAGGTCCGCTCTGCCGTCTACCGTCCCTGGTACAAGCTGTTCTTCTGGTTGTTCGTGGCCAACGCGGTCCTGCTCGGCTGGCTTGGTTCGCGCCAGCCGACCGATACCTACACGCTGATGGCACAGCTCGGAACGGCCTATTACTTCGGTTTCTTCCTGATCATCATGCCGATCCTCGGCCTGATCGAGACACCGCGGCGCATTCCGAATTCGATCACCGAAGCCGTTTTGGAAAAGCGCGGCACGTCCGCCGACGTCCAAGCCTAAGCGCCAGAGCTCGAGAGGGATTAGAACCATGAAAAAGCTTGTTACAAGCATCCTGTCGTTCGCTGTGGTCGCCGGTCTGGGCTGGGCTTCCGTAGCCCGTGCCCAGGAAGCTGCTGCTCCGGTAGAGGAGACGCATGCCGAAGGCGAGGCACCGCACTATCCGATCCACCACCCCAAGACCACCGACTGGAGCTTTGCCGGCCCGTTCGGCAAATACGACAAGGCCCAGCTGCAGCGCGGCCTTAAAGTCTACACCGAGGTCTGTTCCGCCTGCCACTCGATGCATCTGGTGTCGTTCCGCACGCTGGAAGGGCTCGGCTATTCGCCCGAGCAGGTCAAGGCGTTCGCTGCCAATTACGAGGTTCAGGACGGTCCCAACGCCGACGGTGAAATGTATACCCGCAAGGCGGTCGCTTCGGATTACTTCCCGTCGCCGTTCCCCAACGAGGCGGCGGCCGCTGCCGCCAACAATGGGGCTGCACCGCCGGACATGTCGCTGCTGGCGAAAGCCCGCGGTGTCGAGCGGGGCTTCCCGACCTTCATCTTCGACATGTTCACCCAATACCAGGAAGGCGGCCCGGATTATATCCACTCGCTGCTGACCGGCTACGAGGAACCGCCCGCTGGCGTGACCGTCCCCGAGGGCACCCACTATAATCCGTACTTCGCCGGCGGCCCGGCGCTGGCCATGGCGCCGCCGCTTGCCGACGACCAGGTCACTTTCGACGATGGCACGCCGTCGACGCTGGACCAGCAGTCGCAGGACGTTTCCGCCTTCCTGATGTGGGCTGCCGAGCCGCATCTGGAACAGCGCAAGCGCACCGGCTTCATGGTGATGATTTTTCTGCTGATCTTTACCGGCCTGGTGTATCTGACCAAAAAAGCCGTTTACGCCAGCCGCGGCCACTGAGCGAGGCGCTCCGATAGATTTGAAGAAGGCGGTCCTTAGGGCCGCCTTTTTGTTAGTGGCGCATATTCTTGGAGTGCGCGGTTGTCGCGTTCCCTCTTTTCCCCGGCGGGGAGAAGGTGCCGGCAGGCGGACGAGGGGGCTACGTGCGCAAGCGGTGGCTTCGCAGCCGGTTCATCCGGCCCTACCGGGCCACCGTCTGCCCGCTCGCGAGAAGAGGTATAGATACCCTTGCGCGCTTCAGGAAACGGACTGGAACCGAACATACTTGCTCGCGTTTGGGGGTAGACAAGCAGCCTCCCAGGGATCAGTTTGCCGCCAGTTTTCCGCAACCGACACGCATCGGAACCAAGCCTTAAATGACCAACTACCTGACCTCTTCCATCCGCTCGATTCCCGACTATCCCAAGCCCGGGATCATCTTTCGCGATATCACCACGCTGCTCGGCGATGCGCGCGCGTTCCGGCGGGCGATCGACGAGCTGGTGCAGCCTTATGCCGGCCTGAAGATCGACAAGATTGCCGGCATGGAGGCGCGTGGCTTCATTCTCGGCGGTGCCGTCGCCCACCAGCTGTCGGCCGGCTTCGTGCCGATCCGCAAGAAGGGCAAGCTGCCGCACACCACCGTGCGCATTGCCTACAGCCTGGAATACGGCGTCGACGAGATGGAGATGCATGTCGACGCGGTCAAGCCGGGCGAAAAAGTGATCCTGGTCGACGACCTGATCGCCACCGGCGGCACCGCGGTCGGGGCGGTGCAACTGCTGCGCCAGATCGGTGCCGACGTGGTGTCATGCTGCTTCGTCATCGACCTGCCAGATCTCGGCGGCCGCGAGAAGCTGGAGGCGCTGGGCGTCGAGGTGCGCACCCTGGTCGAATTCTCGGGCCATTGATTGGTAGGGACAGCGGCGGCGGCTGCGGTCCGCTGGCCGTACCGCCGTCCTCGATGGCGTTCAGCCGCCGAGCGCTGCGCGAATATCGCCTTCGAGGTCCTCGGGCCTGACGTTGGGCAGATAGCGGGCAATCGGCACGCCGTCGCGGCCGATCAGGAATTTTGCGAAGTTCCATTTGATCGGGGCATTTTCGGGATCGTTCGGGGTGGCATCCTTCAAATAGACGAATAGCGGATCGGCGGTATCGCCGTTGACGTCGACCTTGGAAAACAGCGGGAAGGATACGCCGAAGCTGAGGTCGCAGAAATCCGCGATCTCCGCTTCGGTCCCCGGCTCCTGACCGCCAAACTGGTTGCAGGGGAAACCGAGTACGACGAGGTCGTCGGGAAAGCTCTCCTGCAGTGCCTGCAGGCCGGCATACTGGGGCGTGAAGCCGCAGCCGCTGGCGGTGTTGACCACCAGAACCAGTTTGCCGGCATAATCGGCCAGCGCCTTCTCCTGGCCCTTGATGTCCCGGGCGTTGAAATCATGAAAATTCACGGCGGCGTTCCTTTCATTCGAACTCAAGCACGCTGCCGATGAAACGCAGCACCGGCTCGCCGTGCTGGTTGACAGCTTCAGTGCGGTTGGTGTTGATCAACCAACCCGGCCGCGAGGCGAGCGGGCGGCTTTCCAGCATTGTGACGGAATAGGTGACGGTATCGCCGGCATAGACCGGCTTCAGCCAGCTCAGCTCGCGGAAGCCGGGCGAGGGGCCGAGCTTGGGCGGGATGATGCCGTCGGTCGTCAGCCGTTCGGCCTCCGCCGTGAGGAAATCGACGAAGATCCGCATCCACTGGGCGCAGGTGTGCCAGCCCGAGGCGCAGAGCCCGCCGAAGACATACTGCTTCGCGGCCTCTGCATCGGTATGGAACGGCTGCGGATCGAATTGTTGGGCAAAGCGGATAATGTCTTCGGCCGTGAACAGCTTCGATCCGATGACCACTGCGGTGCCCGCAGGATAAACCTCGATCATTCTCATGCTGCAGTCTCTTCCGTGGCGCGGACCCGGAACATGATGGCGTTTTCGGAGTGCAGAACCTTTTCTCCGCGCTGGTTTTCGAGTTCGTGGCGAAAGCGGACGATGCCGATATGTGGCCTCGAACGCATGGGGCGCACCGTATCGACCACCGAGCGTCCGGTCAGCGTATCGCCAGCCAGCACCGGCTTCTTCCATTCCATCACGTCAATGCCGGGCGCCCCTTCCGACGCCGAATTGCCGAGATATGCGTCGATCATCATCCGCATGAACATGGCGCTGGTGTGCCAGCCGGAGGCGGAAAGGCCGCCGAGAATGCTGTCACGGCCCGCTTCCTCCGACAGATGCATCGGTTGCGGATCGAATTCCTCGGCAAATGCGATGATCTCGTTCGGACTGACGGTCTTGGCGGCAAACTCGAACACCCGGCCGGGCGCAAAGTCTTCGAAATACAGTTTTGGCGATGGCATGCGGTGTTTCCTGCGGCGCTGTTTTCGCCAGCATGGCCGTGGCGTCCGCCAAGTTCAAGCGGTTATATGGGATGATCTGGCCAGCGCTCAAAGCGAAACTGCCGCCCCTTCGGCGAGAGGCGGCAGTCTGGTCGTCTGGTCGATCCGGCTAAAGCTTACGTGTTGAAACGGAAGTGGATGACGTCGCCGTCCTGGACGACGTATTCCTTGCCTTCGTCGCGGGCCTTGCCGGCTTCCTTGGCGGGGACTTCGCCGCCCAGCGTGACGTAGTCGTCATAGGCGATGGTGAAGGCGCGGATGAAGCCGCGTTCGAAATCGGTGTGGATGACCCCTGCGGCACCCGGCGCCTTGGTGCCGCGGACGATCGTCCAGGCGCGGGTTTCCTTGGGGCCGACGGTGAAATAGGTAATCAGGTGCAAGAGGTGATAGCCGGCGCGGATCAGCCGGTCGAGGCCGGCCTCTTCGAGACCGAGGGCGGAGAGGAATTCCTTCGATTCCTCGTCCGGCAGCTGCGCCACTTCCGATTCGATCGCCGCCGAAATGACGATACTTTCCGCACCCTGTTCGGCGGCCATCTTGGCGACCGCCTGGGTATGGGCATTGCCGGCAACGGCGTCCGCTTCGGAGACGTTGCAGACGTAGAGGACCGGGTGCGAGGTCAGAAGGTTCAGGCCCTTGAGGATCTCGATCTCTTCGGGCGCCAGCGTCTTCAGCAGCGTGCGGGCCGGCTTGCCGTCCTGCAGCAGTTTCAGGGCGGCGTCCATGATCGGCAGCTGGGCGACCGAATCCTTGTCCTTTGACGAGGCGCGCTTGCGGGTCTGTTCGGTGCGGCGCTCCAGGCTTTCGAGATCGGCGATCATCAGCTCGGTTTCGATGGTGTCGGCGTCCCCGACCGGGTCGATGCGGCCCTCGACATGGGTGATGTCGTCATCTTCAAAACAGCGCAGCACGTGGACGATGGCGTCGACCTCGCGGATATTGGCCAAAAACTTGTTGCCCAGCCCTTCGCCCTTCGAAGCGCCGCGCACCAGGCCGGCGATATCGACGAAGGAGATGCGGGTCGGGATGATCTCCTTGGAGCCGGCAACCGCTGCCAGTTTCTGCATGCGCGGATCGGGCACGGCGACTTCACCGGTGTTGGGCTCGATGGTGCAGAACGGGTAGTTGGCCGCCTGCGCCGCCGCCGTTCTGGTCAGCGCGTTGAAAAGGGTGGACTTGCCGACATTCGGCAATCCGACGATACCACATTTGAAGCCCATGGCTCTCACCTGTCCAGCTTGAATTCCGTTGCGGTGCTATGGGGTAAAGGACGGGGAAAGGTCAAGCGTTGCGGCCGATTTCGCCGAAATTATGTGGGCCAGGCCGTTTCCTGAAGCAGGCGGTTTCGCGCTTTTTCGTGCTGATGAGATATCCGATGGCTGCAACCGGCGGCGATGCGATAGCCGTACCCCTCGGCTGCTGTCGGCAACACTTCGCGCTTGTACGCGCCGCACCCGTTACGATATAACCATCAGCACGCATTGCGTCTTCATGGAGCACGGCCCGGATGAGCGAAAATGACGTCGACCTCAAGCTGAAGCCGAAGAACAAGCCGAAGCTGGAGCGTCCGAAGCTCTACAAGGTGATCCTCGTCAATGACGACTTCACGCCGCGCGATTTCGTGATCATGGTGCTGATGTCGGTGTTTCGCATCAGCGAGGATGCGGGCTACAAAGTGATGATGACCGCCCACAAGCTCGGCAGCTGCGTCGTTGTCGTCTGTGCCCGCGATATTGCCGAGACAAAGGCAACCGAAGGCATAGACCTTGCAAAGGAGGCGGGTTTTCCGCTGATGTTCACCACCGAGCCGGAAGAATAGCCGTCATTGCCCTGCCGTCTGCCGGCGGTACAGGTAGTCGTCGGCAAGGCCCAGGCGACGGCAGGACTGTACCGCCGGCGACGAAGGCAGCACGATCCGCTCGATGCTTCCTGCCGCGGTCTTCACCAACAGACGATCCAGCGCGGAGGGCGTCCACTCGGAACCCAGCTCCAGCCGCGTGCGCAGCCAGGGCGGCAGCAGGGACACCGATGCCTTGAGCAGTGGCTTTTGCAAAGGCTGACCGATGGCGGGCAGCGCCTTGACCTTGCTCATGATGTCGAGAAACTCTCCGACGATCGGCGAAAGCACCAGCTTAGGTCCTACCGTTTTGAACAGGTATGACAATTCCTGCTGCGAACCGGGTGCGCCAACGGCGCCGTAGAGCCGCGCGGCCGGCAGGGCTTCGGCAAACACCGCATCGCGCTCGCGCTCAGAGAGCGGCCGGACAAAGGCGTGATAGGCTTCCATGAAGCCGAAGCCGGCGGTGGCCTGTACCCAGTCCAGCAGATCCTGGTCGTTGGCGCGATAGGGTTGGCCTTCGGTGGTCTCACCGCTGACCTTCTCGTGCATCCGCACCACGCCGCCAATCATCGCCTCGGCCCTGGTCCTTGGGCCGTAGACGGTGACCATCGCGGCGAGCCCGGTGCGGCGCAGACGGGTCAGCGGATCGCTTCGAAAGCCGCTGTGCTGCCAGACGCCGTCGCGGACCTTGGGATGGGCCATTTCCATCAACACCGCAGTAACACCGCCGATGAACAGGGCGATCGGGTTCTTGAAGATCCGCCAGGATACCGAACGGGCCGGGATCAGCGCCGCTTCGCCGCGCGGAGCGGAAAAATCGAACGGCATTTGCGGTACATGCATCATCGACTGTGAGAGGGTGTCGAGGCGACGGCTGAATATGCCGGGCAAAGGCAGGGTATCGGGAGTGTTCCACATGAAGGGCCAATGTCCGAGAGGCGTATTGGTTCCCCGCCGCCTCTAACCGTCACCGTGAGGCACCGCGTGCGGGATTCATAATTTTACTACCATTTGGTGCCATCCTGACACCCTTGACGGAGAACGGTGCGATGGAAGCGGAGGCATATACTTGGCATTACCTCGTGGCCTTCGGGCTGTTCCTGGCTTTCGGGGCCATGGCGCATGCGTGTCGGGCCATCTTCAACCCGTTGCCGGATCAGTTCGCAGCCGCGTCTGCGACCGCGTCGAATAGTTGGAGCCAGCGCCTTTTCGGCACCGATTACGACGCTGCCGGCTTTTATCGCCTCGCTTCGGTACGCAACCTATGCCATGCCAGCATGCTTTCGGGCGCGTTCGGGCTGGGAATGATGCTGTTTGCGCCCGGCGTTGCCGATGTCTTCGCCCATGTCATCAATTCCGGCCTGATCCAGATTGCATCGCTCGTGGTGCACCGGGCGTAAGCAGCCGTTATTCCTCGCCGTCCTTTTTGCCAAACATCCGTTTCAGCATGTCCGCCATCGGGCCGGTGGTCGGCAGGATTTTCGGTTGGTTGCCGGGCCGGGCCTGGCGGATATGCGACTGGCCGACGGGTTTTTGCGGCTTTGCGGGCTTTGCCGGCGCGTCGTCGGGTTTGGCGCCGGTTGCCAGCGCCAGCTTGTTCATCAGCTGCGAATCCTCCGCCTTCACCAGCATGGCGGCATTGTCGGCTAGCGCGTCGAGAAGCGGATCCAGCCAGATATGGTCTATCTTGGCGAAGTCACCGAGGACGTGGCCATGCACCCGTTCCTTGGAGCCGGGATGACCAATGCCGAGACGCAGGCGGCGATATTCGCGGCCGCAATGGGCGTCGAGCGACTTGATGCCGTTATGGCCGCCATGGCCGCCGCCGGTCTTGATGCGCGCCTTGCCGGGCAAGAGGTCGAGCTCATCATAGATGGCGATCAGGCTTTCCGGGCCGAGCTTGTAGAAGCGCAGCGCTTCGCCGACGGATTCGCCGGAAAGGTTCATAAATGTCTGCGGCTTGATCAGCAGCACTTTGTCGCCGGCGATCTCGCCCTCGGAAATCAGGCCCTTGAATTTCTTGGCCCAGGGCGAAAACCCGTGGCGGCGGTGGATCGCGTCGACCGCCATGAAACCGATATTGTGGCGATTGCCGGCATGTTGCCCGCCGGGATTGCCAAGGCCTGCGATGATGATCATGGAATTGTCCGTATGTCGTGACCGTTTGTCCGTTCACCACCGCGAAACGGCTAGGAAGTCAACCGAATTTTGGCCTGCTACCCCGCGCCGTCTTAGGCCTACTGGTTCGCCACCATGCCGTATTTCTTGAACAGGGCGTCCTGGGTGCCGTCCTTGATCAGGCGGTCCAGGCCGGCCTGCATCCGGGCCAGCAGGTCGTCGGGGAAGGCGAGATTGCAGGCAAGCGCGAACTTCTGCTCGGACAGGATGAACTGGACCTCGACCGGATTTCCCGCTTCGCGCAGTTCGTAATAGTATTTTTCCGAAATCGGCATCAGGTCGATGCGTCCGCTCAGCAGCTTCTTGAGTGTCAGGTTGAGGTCGGTGGCAAGATCGATCTTGGGAAAGCCGTCGCGCTCCAGCAGCGCCTGGGTATAGTCGTCACGCTGGGTGCCGACGGTATATTGGCGGGCTTCCTCGACGTTCTTGACGGCGACGCCGGAATTGCGCTTGGCGATCATGACGTTGCGGTCGACCGCCAGCGGCTCGACCCACTTGAAGCGACCCTCGCGCTCGGGAATATGGGCGGTGGTGAAGACGCAATGCATCGGCTCGGTTTCCGCCAGCGCTATGGCCCGTGCCCAGGGCATCATCTCGACCGAATATTTCTCGCCCGTCGCATCCATGAACGCCACGACCTGGTCATAGCCGACGCCGCGCAGTTCGCTGCCTTCGCGAAAGTTGTAGGGCGGATAGTCTTCGGTGGTCAGTACGATGGATTGGGCGTGGCCTATGGTCGTCATGCCCAGGAAGGCCAGAAGTGCGGCGGTTTTCAACGGCTCTGTTCCTTGAATGGACGCTGCTGTCAGTGCGTCTCGGTTTGCGCCAGATGCGCGGCAATCAGGCGACGGCGTCCTTCAGCAATGTCTTGTCGGTACAGAGCATCTCCAGCAGCTGCGCGACTGGTAGCGGCCGGGCAAACAGATAGCCCTGGCCGTAATCCACTCCGAACTGTCGCAGCACCGCCCATTGGGCTTCGGTCTCGACACCTTCCGCCACCACCGAACACTCCATCTTGTGGGATATGGCCGTGATGCCCTCGATCAGCATCCGGCTCTTCTGGCGCAGATAGGAGGCGGGATCGGCGATAGAGCGGATGAAGGACTGATCGATCTTGACAATGTCTACGGGGAAGCGGTTGAGATAGGAGAGCGACGAATAGCCGGTACCGAAATCGTCCAGAGCGATGCGGCAGCCGAAGCGGCTGATTTCGTCGAGAATAGTGTGGATCTGCGGGTTGTCGTCGAGCAGCGAAGCTTCGGTGATCTCGACAACGATCCGGCTTGGCCTGATGTCGTGACGAGCCAGCAACGCTGCAAGCCGGGTCGGCAGGCCGGGCTCGAACTGGAGCGGCGAGAAATTGACGGCGAGATAGGTGCTGCTGTCGCCGGTGGCGGCCGATATCCGGTTGAGATTGGCAAGCGCCTTTTCCAGGATGCGATTGCCGATCTGGGCGATGGCGCCGGTTTCCTCGGCCACCTGGATGATCTCCGACGGCGCCAGCACGCCTTTCCTTGGATGTTCGAGCCGCATCAGTGCCTCGAAGCCGGCGATTGACCGGTCCTCAAGATTGACGATTGGCTGAAAATAGACCTGGAACCAGTCATGGGCGAGGCCGGATTCGATGTCACTTTCGATCTCGGCGCGTTGGCGGGTGCTCTCCTGGAACAGCGGATCGTAGAGCTGCGCGCCGTTCTTGCCCTCGCGCTTCTTGCGATACATCGCCAGGTCGGATTTCTGCAGCAACTCGGCGGCATTGCGGGCCTGGCGCGGATAGAGGGCAATGCCGATACTGGCGCTCAGCCGCGCCGTCGTACCGTCGACGTCGAATGGCTCGGCAAAAACGCCGCAGAGACGGGCGCTGAGCGCGACAGCCTCCTCTTCGGCCGCTGCCGAATGCAGCAGAATGGCGAACTCGTCGCCGCCCAGCCGCGCGGCGACCGCGCCCGCCGGCAACAGCGGCCGCATCTGTTCGACCAGCGACCGCAGGACGGAGTCGCCGGCGTGGTGGCCGAGATTATCGTTGATCCATTTGAAACGGTCGAGATCGACGAATAGGCAGGCGAGTTCGCCGCCCATGGCGTCGGTCTCGCCGATCCGTACGTCGAGGGCGCTTTCGAAACCCTGGCGGTTCATCAGCCCGGTCAGGTGATCGGTTACTGCCTGGCGGTGGTTGCGTGCCTCGGACTGTTTGAGGGCTGTGACGTCGGTCATGACGCTGAGCGATAGGCCGGCCTGATCGCCCCCACCGGCACGACTGGTCTCGACGATCAGCACGTCTATGACGCGACCGTCGGCGCAGAGGAATTTGGTGGTGCATTCCCGGGCGATGCCGGGTTTTGCGTGTTCGCCGGCGCGCGCAAGATAAGCGGAACGCAGACCGGGCTCCACCATATCGGCGAATGGGGTGCCGATCACCGCCTGCCGCAGGTGGCCGGTCGCCAGTAGCCAGTAGTCGCTGACGGCGGTGATGCGGTCGTTCTCATCGATCGAAAACAGCATGGCAGGGGTGAGGTTGTAGATCTCCGTGGTGCGCTGATGGGCACGCTTGAGTTCCTGCTCCTCCTGCTCGAGCTTTGCCTGCATGGCGTTGAAGCTTTGTGCAAGTCGGCCCATCTCGTCGCGGGAGCGCCAGTCGACGTGATGACGTGAGCCGAGACGGCGGGTCGCCTCGATGGCGGCGGTCAGTTTCAGCAGCGGCTTGATGATCATCATGCGGTTGCCAATGACGGCGGCGCCGATCACGGTGAGGACGGCGACCATGAAGATCGAGATGAAGGCGCTCTCGGCCTGCCGGAGCATCGCGAAAATGTCGCGCCTGTCGAAATAGATGGTGATGGTGCCGACCGTGCGCGGGCCGTCAAGCGTCTTGTAGACGATCGCATGGGTCATCGAGCGCAACCCGTTCTTCGGGAAGACCGGCAGGTCCGGGAGGGCGACCCTGATGCCGCCGGACAAGTCGCTGACGCTCACCCGGTTGATCCGGCCGGCCGACACGACGGTGGCGGTGATCTGCTCGACACTTTCCTGGTCGAAATCCCACAAGGGCTTGGCCAACGCCTGGGCGTTGGCAGCCAGCAGCATGGTGACGTGGTCGGTGAGTTCGTCCTCGGCACGCTCGGCAGACAGGATCAGGAACAGCACGAACAGCGGCATGACGAGGAGAAACACGGTGCCGGCAACGATTGCCAGAAACCGGCTTTCGACCGAGGGGGTCATGCGCATGAGCCCGTGGAGACGTGTCTTGGCCCGCGCTTCATCCAATTGTTCAAGCCCTCGTCACTGTCATTGCGAGGGGACATTGTCATGAAATTGTTAAGTTGAACTGAAAAGCGGACGACAATCCTTGCAGCGCAAAGGTTGCAGGACCGGCAAAATGAAAAATCCCGCCTCCGGGGGGAGGCGGGATCGATACGGTAACGCTGCGAAGACGCTTATGCTTCTTCGGCGCCTTCTGCGGTGCCTTCTTCGACAATGCCGGCGGCAGGGGCGACGATCGTGGCGATGGTGAAGTCACGATCCGTGATGACCGGGGTCACGCCCTTGGGCAGTTCGACATGTGAAATGTGCAGGCTGTCGCCGATCTTGCGGTCGGCAAGGTCGATCGTCAGGAAGGGCGGGATGTCGCTGGCCGGGCAATGCAGCTCGACTTCGTGACGGACGATGTTCAAAACACCACCGATCTTGATGTCGGACTTGTCTTCGTTGATGAAGTGCACGGGCACTTCAACGGTCACGATGCTGTCGGCGGTGACGCGGAGAAAGTCGACATGCATGATGAAGTCGCGGACCGGGTCGAGCTGGTAATCCTTGGGCAGAACCCGAATCTTTTCGCCGCCGACGTCGATCGATGCGACGGTGGTCATGAAACCGCCGGCATGGATGCGCTTCGTCACTTCGTTGGTGTTGAGCACGATGGAAATCGGGGTCTGCTTGTCACCATAGATGACAGCAGGAATGTTGCCGTTGCGGCGAAGTTCACGGGAGGACCCCTTACCAACCCGTTCGCGCGTTTCGGCCTTGAGCTCATAAGTTGCGTTGCTCATGGCAATTCCTTTTCGAAGTTACTGGAGAGCTTTGCCGGGGAAGTCATCTTCGTATATCCCGACAAAACCGAGACCTCTTGCGAGCGCCTCATCCGCATTGCCTCCAAGGGTGTCTGCGCGGATCGGGGCGCTATAGTACAAGGAGCGCGCAAAGGCAAGGTTGGACGCCACAATTCCAAACGTAAGATGCCCTCAAACCCCGCGTGCGACAATTGCCGCACGCGGGACCTGAAGAAGGCGCGCAGATCAGGCGGCGCGGCGGGCCGTCTGCGGGGCGGCAAGGCCGACGACGAAGTGGCTGACCTGCTGGTTGAGACCGTCGGCCTCACTGGACAGCGCAAAGGCGGCAGCCGTGGTTTCCTCGACCATGGCAGCGTTCTGCTGGGTGACGTGATCCAAGTCGTTTACGGATGCGTTGATTTCGCCAAGACGCCCGGACTGGTCACGCGAGGCGGTGGCGATGGCCCCGATATGCCGATTGATGGCGACGATGTTTTCCTCGATCAGGTGCAGGCTTTCGCCGGTCTTCAGCACCAGCGCAACGCCGCCGGAAACATCCGCCGTGGAGGTGTTGATCAACTGGCTGATGTCGCGCGCTGCCGCCGATGAACGCTGCGCAAGCTCGCGCACCTCTTGGGCCACGACGGCAAATCCCTTGCCCGCCTCGCCGGCGCGGGCGGCCTCTACACCGGCATTGAGAGCCAGAAGGTTGGTCTGGAAGGCGATCTGGTCGATGACGTCGATGATCTGGCGAATCTTCGACGATGAGCTTTCGATGCGCTCCATGGCGACAATCGCCTCGTGGACCACGCCGGACGAGGCTTTGGCGCCGTTCAGCGCCTCGGCGGCGACATCGACGGCTGTTTCGCAGCGCTTCAGGGCGTCATTGACCGAACCCGTCATCTCGCCAAGGGCGGCGGCCGCCTCTTCAAGCGATGCAGCCTGACGTTCGGTGCGCTGGGCAAGGTTCTGCGAGGCGCTCTTCAGGTCGCTCGAGCCGCCGCGGATGGTATCGGCGCTGACGCTGATGCTCCTTACGGTCTCTTCCAGCTTTCCGACCGACTCGTTGAAGTCGACGCGCAGGTGGTCGAGGGCAGGCACGAAGGCCGTGGTGATGCGCAGGTTGAGCTTGCCAGCCGAGAGGTTCTGAAGGCCGGTTGCCAGCGCCGACACAGCGTCCTGCAATTCGCGGGCGCCGTTGGCCTTCTCCGCTTCGTTCTGGTGGCGTTCGCTTTCGATCTGGGCGTTGCGCTCGACGGTTTCGGCTTCCATGCGGTCCTTCTCGACGGCATTCTGGCGGAAGGACTCCAGCGCACGGGCCATCGTGCCGATCTCGTCGCGGCGGTTGGCGGCCCTGATGTCGATGTCCTTGTCGCCACCGTTCAGCCGGTTCATCAGATTGGCCAGGTCTGTGAGAGGTCGGGTAAGGCTGGAGGTGACCAGTACGCCGACCACGCCCATGCAGCAGAGCACGGCGAGCGTCGCCAGCAGCGCCCAGCGGGCCAGTTCATTGGCGGAGGCCAGCACCTTTTCCTCGGCCTGGCCGATCACCAGCAGATGATCCTGACCGAAGAGCGGGATCGGCAGATAGGAATAGAAGGTGGCCGCGTCACTTTCACCGGCAAAGGTCGAGCCCTTGGCTTGCGATTTCGCCGCAGCCGCCAGTTCCTGCGGGATGGCGCCGTTGGCCGAAGACAGGATGCCGCCGCGCAAGCTTCCATCGCCGCTCAGCAGATAGGCATCGTCGATCGTCTGGCCGATGCCGTCCGGTGCGACCACGCCCGCCAGCTTTTCGGCCGACACGCGCATGATGACCGTGCCCTTCTTGAGTGTCTGCCCCCAGACCGAGATCGCCAGCGGCTTGGCAATAAATGCGGAAGTGGCGCTTTCCTCGCTTTTGAAAGCGGTAAATCCGAAGACGTGGACGGCATCCAGCGCGCCGGCATTGGTCTGGTCGTAGATCGTCTTCAGCACGGCATTTTGCGGCTCGTTGACGGAGGTCAGGAATTCAGGGCCCTTGGTGACGCTGTAGGTAATCACCCCGGTCGTGTCGACGACGTAGATGTCGCTGACGTTGGCGTTCTTCCACGCGCTTGCCAGCGTTCCGTGGATGCCGGCATGACGGACGCCGTAGAGCAGTTTGAGGCCGGTACCATCGAAGGCGGCGCGTTCGGCAATGGTTTTATTGGTATCTTGAAAGGCCGCGAGGACGTCTTTGCCTTCGATGGCGATCAGGTTGCCGACGGTTTCGGTAGCTTCGCCGATGGCGGTATTCTGGGCCAGTTCGCTCAGCGACTGCTCTATGCGTTGGGTATACGCCTGCAGGCCCTTTGCCTGGTTGGTGGCCACAGAATCCAGCCGCAGCTTGCTGGCCTCGATCAGGCCGTCCTTGCCGATCTGGTAGCTGATAATGCCGACCGAAAGGCAGGAAACGAGGGTGGCGCCGAGCACCAGGGCCGCGAATTTTGCCTTGACGGAGGATAGCCTACCCACGGACGGTGATATGGAAATATTGCCTGACATACTGAAACGCTCCCCCAATCAAATATCCGCGGATACTGAGCGAAATTGCTTACGGGGGCGTTAAGTATACGTACGGGATGTTGTAACGGCTGGCTTTGGGACGATCAGTCGAACAGGCTGGAGACCGATTCCTCGGCACTGGTGCGGTTGATCGCTTCGCCGAGCAGGTTGGCGGTAGTCAGGACGCGGATATTGTTGGTCGACTGCACGGCGGTGGTCGGCTGGATCGAGTCGGTGATGACCAGTTCACGCAACTTTGAAGCGCCTACGCGTGCGGCAGCACCGCCCGACAGGACGCCATGGGTAATGTAGGCGGTGACGCTGGTGGCGCCGTGGGCAAGCAGCGCCTCGGCGGCGTTGCACAGCGTGCCGCCGGAATCGACGATGTCGTCGATCAGGATGCAATCCTTGCCGGTGACGTCGCCGATGATGTTCATGACTTCCGACTCGCCCGGACGTTCGCGCCGCTTGTCGACGATCGCCAGAAGACAGTCCAGGCGTTTGGCAAGCGACCTTGCCCGGACCACGCCGCCGACATCCGGCGAGACGACCATCACGTTCTGCAGGTCGTAGTGCTCCTTGACGTCGCGGGCAAGGATCGGCACGGCGTAGAGGTTGTCGGTCGGGATGTCGAAGAAGCCCTGGATCTGGCCGGCGTGCAGGTCGAGGGTAAGGACCCGGTCGGCGCCGGCTTCGGTGATCAGGTTGGCGACCAGCTTGGCGGAAATGGGGGTGCGCGGGCCGGACTTGCGGTCCTGGCGGGCATAGCCGAAATAGGGAAGGACGGCGGTGATCCGGCGGGCGGACGAGCGTTTGAAGGCGTCGATCATGATGAGCAGTTCCATCAGGTGATCGTTGACCGGGAACGCCGTGGACTGGACGACAAAAATGTCCTCGCCGCGCACGTTTTCCTGGATCTCCACGAAAATTTCCTGATCGGCGAAGCGCCTGACGCTGGCTTTACCTAATGGAACTTTGAGATAATTGCAGATTGCCTCGGCTAGCTGCCGGTTCGAGTTACCTGCGAATACCTTCATCTTGGCCCGCCTTTTGCCATGCTGATGGGCGCCTTTTACCGCCCCTGCCTTCGAATGCAAGCGCCTTGACCGGATTGGTCTTTATTTTCGTGAATAGTATGTGACTAACCCGGATTGGCCTGCCGCCAGGCGGTGTATTCTGCCATCGTCTTGGTGGCGATCTGCTGCATCACCGAGGCGGGCACGGCAGCCCAGGGGTCGGTCGCGCGCGACGAAACGCTCTCCTGGCCCTGAATGCGGTGCAGCCGGCCGCCATTGGCGTCGAGTACATCCCAGACATAGACGACGGTGACAGAACCGGCATCGCTGAAAGCGGAGAAATAGCCTTTCAGCATGTGGTCGCTGGAGGCGTCGCTGGCCCCCTTGATGGTAAGGCCCGCGGCGCGCGCCTCGGCGCCAAGCTGGCGCGACAGCGGGGTAACGGCCTGAACCGGCGCGCCGATGATCGGCAGGAAGCGGATGGTGTTGCCGTTGCCGGACGGGGGCAGGGCTGCCACCTGCGGCTGGCCAGCGGCGGGCATCTGCTGTTGTTGGCCTGCCGGTGGCTGCAGGGTCTGGTCCGGCGCGCGCAATGCCTGGCCTTGCTGGCTGCCGGCTCCCAGCGCCTGGGCCTGCGCCTCCAGGGTGTTTTGCGGAGAGCTGTATCCGGTCGAAGGTGCCGCCGGATACTGGCCGGTGCTTTCGGGTGCGCGCAGATAGTTGCCGTTACCGGCATTGGCGGGCGGCAGGCGATTGTTCTGGACCGTCTGGGTGGTCTGCTGGCCATTGCCGACATCGACCTGCGGCGTCAGCACGTCGGTGGTGCTGCAGGCGGTCGCGGCAAGCGTGAGCACCGATGCAAGGACCGCTGTCACCAGCCTGAAACCCATCATGCCGTCAGTCCTTCTTCCGGTGCGGCCGAAGCGAAGGCCGCACCAATTTATGGGTATGTTGCGGCCCCGCTGTCAATTCCCCATCCGACGATCGAACCGCCCATCCCCGCATCAGCGGATGATCAGCTCCAACGGATGGCGCGACAGCGCCTTCGGGGCATCTGCCGTCGTCAGGTAGGTGTGGCCGAGAGTCATGGCCGTGCCGCGCTCGGAATCCATGATGATCATGTGCACGAACAGCGACATGTCGGCCAAGATTGGCTGCGGATTGCCCGCATGGAACATCTGGTGCTCCATCCACGACGGCGAAAAGCGGGCGCCGAGTGAATAGCCGCAGGCGTTCAGCCGGTGGCGGGTCAGGCCGCGCTCGTCCATGATGCGGGCATGGGTATCGAACACGTCCCCGAAGGTATGGCCGGGGCGCAGCACCGCCTCGATCGCCTGGATTGCCTGCAGGCAGGCATTATAGAGTTCGCGATGGCGGGCAGAGGGCTCGCCGACCACGACGGTGCGCATCATCGCCACGTGGTAATGGGCGCTGACGCCTGCCCATTCGAGCGTCAACTGGTCGCTGGCGTCGAGCTTGCGGCGCCCTGCCTTGTAGCGGCAGAGCAGCGCATCCTCGCCGGAACCGATAATAAATTCATTGGCCGGGTAGTCGCCGCCGCCGGCAAAGACTGCGCCTTGCATGGCGGCGAGAATTGCGGCCTCGTCGCCACCTTCGCCGATCAGCGGCAATGCGGCATCGAGCGCATCGTCCGCCAGGGCCGCGGCGCGCTCGATATAGGCTATTTCGGCCGGGCTTTTGGTCAGTCGCAGGCGGCTTACCAGATAGGAGGCGTCGCTGATATCGCCGAAACTCAGGAGCTGGTTGTCGACCAGGCGGGCGACCCGCCCCGTCATGCCATGGGTGTCGTATTCGATGCCGATGCGGGCGCCGAGCAGGTCCATTTCGCTCAGGAGGTTCTTCAGGTCGATCGCCGGGTCGGCATTGGTGCGGTCGACCCAGACGACGACGTTTTCGATGTTCGAGGTGAGCCGCGCCTGGCGCAGGTCGGCCGAGCGGGTGAGCAGCGTCATCGAGCCGTCGGCGCGCACGATCAGCGTCTGGAAGAAGCAAAAGCCGAACGTGTCGTAACCAGTCAGCCAGTACATGCTTTCCTGGGCAAACAGCAGCAGCGCATCGAGCTTCTCTTCCTGCATCTGGTCGGTCAGCCGCTTTAGCCGGTCGGCATATTCTGTGGCGGTAAAGTGCAAGGCCATGTCAGTTCTCCATAACAGCGATGGCGGAAATCTGCCGCCCGTAATCAGGTTCGCCCGCATGGGTTGTGCGGCGATAGGAATAGAATCTGTCCTTGTCGGAATAGGTGCACAGGCCGAGCATGTCGCTGCGGATACCCGCCTCGGTCAGACGGTATAGGGTCAGACCGTTCAGATCGAACATGGCATGGCCGGGTTTTTCCGAGGGTGCGAAGAACCGCTGGTAGGACGGGTCGCGCAGCAGAAACCGCGCGACGAATTCCGGGCCGACCTCGTAATTGGCGGCGCTGATCGACGGGCCGAGGGTGGCAACGATGGTTTCGCGCTTGGCGCCGAGCTTGATCATGGCGGCGATGGTATTTTCCAGCACGCCGTCGAGCGCGCCTTTCCACCCGGCATGGGCCGCACCGACGATGCCACGGTCGGCGTCGGCAAACAGGATGGGGCCGCAATCGGCCGACAGAACGCCGAGAATGATGCCGGGGGTGGCTGTGACCATGGCGTCGACCTGAGGGCGGACGCCGTCATAGGTGTCATCGACCACCAGCACGTCGGGAGAATGCACCTGGTGAACGGTGGCCAAGCGATCCAGGGGCAGGGCGAACCAGGCAGCGACGCGGCGGCGGTTTTCGACAACCAGATCGTGATCGTCAGCCGAGCCGAGACCGACATTCAGGCCACGGTAGATGCCTTCGGAGACGCCGCCCTTGCGGGTGAAGAAGCCGTGGCGGATATGCCCCGGCAAAGCGGCGGCGAACATCGGACTTTCGATCGGCTCGGGTAAAGCGTGATCCTGCATGGGCGTTCTGGTTTCCGGCGGGGTTTGTGATGGGTGATTCGTCTCGGTCGCCCTTTCTGGCAGGGACGACGGTGCGGTTCCCGTCCGCGTTGATCGCCGGCGATGTTGGCCCATCGACGCGCGTCCTGTCAATCCGGCCGGATATTCCTCATGCAACCGGGCGGGATACGGGGCGCGTGACCGGCCGGAAAGGCTCCAGCTGAACCGGTGTGTTGGAGATCGCCAGGACCTTGAAAAGCTCGCCCATGCGACCAACGCCGGCACCCGCCAGTCTTTCGACGGCATCGATGATGTCCTGCTGGGCGGTCAGGCTCTTGCCGCGGCCAAGGCTTGCGGCGCGCTCCTCGATGCCGAGCCCGACCAGGAAATCGCCCTGGCGGATGCAGCCGTTGACGAACACGCCGGCACCGGCGGCGGTGGCAGCGAGGTTTTCGAAGTCGACATGGCTCGTCAGGTCCGCCATGCCGGGATGGGCGAGCGGCGGGTCGTATTCGTGGGCGTATACCGCCTGCAGGGTATCGCCGAAGCCGCTGACCATGTGGCCGTAGTCGATCATCACCGCCGAGCCGCCGAACCGCATCAGCCGCTCGCAGATCGATAGCATCACCGCTTGCCGGGCGGGCGCGGCCTCGAATATGGCGCCATGGCGCTCGGAATTGGCGGTCGGCGGCATCAAAGCGTTGTCTAGGCCGGCGACGCCGACCGTGAAGGCCAGTTCGCCATCGTCATCAAGCCCTATCATGCGCTCGCGAAAGCCGTCCGCGGTCTTGACGAATTGGCGGATCGGGATCGCGTCGAAAAGCTCGTTTGCGGAGAGAAGGGTAAAGCCGTCCGGCACCTGGGCGAGGTCGTCGTGCCAGCTGATTTTGGCGGCGTGGGACGACAGCGTTGCCTGCTGAACCTGGCGCAGGCGGGCGCTGGTCTCCACCAGGTGCAGCGTCGCCGCATCGTACAAGGCGGGGGCGACGCGGCCGATTACCCGCAGCATGTCGGCCATCATTGTACCGCGCCCGGGGCCGATTTCGACTAGGCGGACGAGAGCCGGAGAGCCATGGCGCTGCCAGGCGTTGACGACGAAGACACCGAGCATCTCGCCGAAAATCTGGCTGATTTCAGGCGCGGTGACGAAATCGCCGCCGCTGCCGAAGGGCTCGCGGGTCTGGTAGTAGCCGTGTTGCGGATCGGAAAGGCATAGCGCGAAATATTCGGCAACGCTGATTGGACCGGTGGTGCGTACAAGTCCCTTGATCTTCTCGCCGAGCGGCGTGGTCATCGCTGCGGCTCCATGTACGATGCTGTCATCGGCGCCCCCCGGTACGCACCGCCCAGACCGCGGCGCAGACGCCGGCTGCAAGCATGGGCAGCGACAAGACCATGCCCATTGTCAGCCAGTTACCGGCCAGATAGCCGATCTGCTGGTCGGGTTCGCGGAAGAACTCGACGAAGATGCGGGCAAGGGCATAGAGCGACACGAAGACGCCGGTGACCAGTCCCGGACTGCGCAGAGCATGAAATAGGCGTACCAGGATCTGCAGGACGATCAGCAGCAACAGGCCCTCGAGGGCCGCTTCGTAGAGTTGGCTCGGGTGGCGGGCGAAAGGGCCGCCGGTCGGAAAGACGATTGCCCAGGGGACATCGGTCGAGCGGCCCCACAGCTCGCCGTTGACGAAATTGGCGACGCGGCCGAAGAAAATGCCGATCGGCGCAACGCTGGCGACGATATCGAACAGGCTCCACAGCGCTATGGCATGGCGGCGGGCAAACAGGATCATGGCAATAGTGGCGCCGAGAAATCCGCCATGAAACGACATGCCGCCGTTCCAGATTTTCAACGCCCGCAGCGGATCGTCGACCACCGCTGCAAAATCGTAGAACAGGATATAGCCGATGCGGCCGCCGAGCACGATGCCGAGCGAGACCCAGACCAGAAAATCATCGAGCTGGGCGACGGTCATCGGCGGCGTGTTGCCGCGCCAAAGAGACGGCGTCGTCACCATCTTTCGCGCCAGCCACCAGCCGATCATGATGCCGGCGACATAGGCCAGGCCGTACCAGTGGATGGCCAGCGGCCCGATCGACACGGCGATCGGATCGATGGCCGGGAAGGGCAGGATGGCGAGATGGGCGGCTGCTGCTTGCAATGGCTTGCTTTCCTGATTGACGGGCGAAAATGACGACGCGGATCGGTGCGGTCAAGATGGAATATTGTCGCCGATGGAACTTGCACCGAGTTTGCGACATCATATTCACTTGCATCCCAGCAGGCGAATGCCTACCTCAATTCAAAGCTACGACCGTACTGTCACAGCCTATTCTGCGCAAAAGGGAGCAATCTGATGTCCACCGGTCCGAACCGTATCATGGATGAATTCGCCAAGCTGATGACCGACGCGGCAGGTGCCGCCCAGGGCGTGCGCAAGGAAGTGGAAACGGCATTCCACGCGCAGGCCGAACGCTGGCTGAACAGCATGGACCTGGTCAAGCGCGAGGAGTTCGAGGCTGTGCGCGAGATGGCGGTCAAGGCACGCGAGGAGAACGACGCCCTTACGGCACGGCTGGATGCGCTGGAAGCGAAGCTGGCGGCTGGCGTATAAGCGCTTTGTCAACGCGTGTGGTGGCCGGAGCGCTTTCGCCCGACTTGCCCGTAGCGGGCTTCATAGCTTGGCGCGAATGTAGACGGGATCTTCTATTTCGCCCTCCTGCCACGCGGTCGCAGCCGCGGCGATGCCGAAGTCCTCGTCCATCCGGCGGATGAAGGTTCTGGTTTTCAGCACGATGATATCCGCGCGGACGGTCCTGGAGGCATCACGCCGTTCCGATCGTCGATGATAACGGTGATCTCCTCGCCGAGGGCGAGCGCCTGCTTAACATCCCGAACGGCCGATAGCAGGCGGCGCTCACCGCGATCGCTCCGTGACGGACTCAGATCGTCGGGCTTGCCGGCCCGTTCCCACAGCGACATCTCCCGCGCAAGGCCCCTATGCATTCTATCTGCGACAACGGCGTATTGGCCATGATCAGCAAGCGGGGCGTTCTGATATCGCCAGGTCCGGCTTTTCGATCATCGGTCAACTCCGCCATTTTTTGCGCGGGGCCCGGAAGCTCTTGGCGTCGTAGCCTAGTGGATCGGGCAGGGGCGGATCACCGCGGCCTTTCGGGTCGATAGCGCGGCTGGTATGGGCATTCATTCTAAAGAATGTAGTATACGTCTTTTTGGCTTTTGCGAAAACGCCATTGCGCTCAGTCCCGCACCACGATCAGCCCCGAGCGCTGCCTACCGAAACATCGCCGAATTGAAATAAATGCGATGTTTATCCACACCCCCGTGGAGGGCAAAAAGCCTGTCGGCAGAGTCGCTTATGACTCGCAGCTGAAGGGGAAGTGCAAAGCTGTCCACAGGCCCGCAAGCCGATTGCGCGTTAAAAGGCTGGTACTCTGACTCCGCCGTTATACACTGATTTTAAATGATGATTCGAAACGGGCTTGGTAAGCTTCGGGCAGGCTGAAGAGCTTAACCTGGTGGTCCATAGGTAATCATTCCTGTTTGTGTTTCCGGTATTGAGTCTGTGTCTTCTGGTGTCTCCGCACTTTTCGTCGCATTCATTCCGGTCAAGAAGGTGCTTGCATGAGCCTTATGGAAATTGAATTGGAACGTCAGACCCATCCTGTCGACATGATCGAGGTGGTGGCCGCGACCAACGACTGGGCGTTCGAGCGCTCTGGCGAAGACGAGATCGCCATGACTGTCGAGGGGCGATGGACTGATTACCACGTGTCCTTTTCGTGGATGGAAGAGTTTGAGGCGCTACACCTGGCGTCGGCCTTCGATATCAAGGTGCCCGAGGCGCGGGTCAACGAGGTCATCCGGCTGATTTCCCACATCAACGGCCAGGTGCTGATGGGTCATTTCGACCTCTGGCGCCAGGAAGACGTCATCATCTTCCGCCAGTCGCTGCTGCTCGCCGGCGGTGCCGAGCCCACCAACCGCCAGGTCGAAGTGCTGCTATCCAGCGCCATCGATGCCTGCGAAGCCTATTACCAGGCATTTCAATTCGTCGTATGGTCCGGTGTCGATGCCAAGACGGCGATGGATGCGGTGTTGTTCGAAACGGTCGGAGAGGCCTGAGCATGAATGGATTGTCCACGGGCTCGATCGTCCTGGTCGGGGCGGGCAATATGGGCGGTGCAATGCTGTCCGGCTGGCTGCGCAATGGCGTGCCGGGCTCCTCGGTGACGGTGGTCGATCCGAACCCCTCGGAAGCGATGCTGACGATGATCGCCGAGGCTGGCGCCTCCCATTCCACGAAGGCGCCCTCCGGCAAGACGGCTGACATCCTTTTTCTGGCCGTCAAGCCACAGGTGATGGAGCAGGTGCTGCCCCCGCTGAAGTCGCTGGTCGGACAGTCTACGGTGGTGGTTTCGGTTGCCGCCGGCAAGACACTCGCCTTCATGGAAGACCATCTGGGCAAGGCTGCCATGGTGCGCGCCATGCCGAACACGCCGGCAATGATCGGCCGCGGTATCACCGGCGCCTTTGCGAACGCCGAGGTCAGCGCACAACAGCGTGACGCTGTTCAGCGGCTGCTGAAGGTCAGCGGCCCGGTCGAGTGGGTGTTGTCCGAAGCCGATATCAATGCGGTGACCGCGCTTTCGGGCAGCGGGCCGGCTTACGTCTTTTATCTCGTCGAGTGCATGGCGGAGGCGGGCCGGAAAGCGGGCCTGCCGGCGGACCTTGCCATGCGGCTTGCACGAGAAACGGTCGCGGGGGCCGGGGAACTTCTCCACCGGTCCCCCGACGACGCCTCGAAACTGCGCCAGAACGTCACCTCGCCGGGCGGTACCACGGCCGCGGCGCTCGGGGTGCTGATGGCCGACCAATCGATGCAGACATTGTTCGATCATGCGATCGAGGCAGCCCGGCTGCGCGCCGAGGAACTGGCGCGATGAGCCAGGACGTCGGCGCCGAGCCGATCAGCTTTGCCGACTTTGAAAAGGTCGACATCCGGGTCGGCACGATCGTGTCGGTTGAACCATTTCCGCAGGCGCGAAAACCGGCCTATAAACTGCTGATCGATTTCGGCACCGAGATCGGTTTGAAGAAATCCTCCGCCCAGATCACGGTGCATTACTCGCCGGAGACTTTGACCGGGCGCCAGGTGCTCGGTGTCGTCAATTTTCCGCCGCGTCAGATCGGGCCGTTTCGGTCCGAAGTGCTGACGCTCGGTTTCGAGGACGAGAACGGCGCCATCGTGCTGTCGGGCGTGGAGCGCCCGGTGCCCAACGGCCGGAAAATGCTGTAGCCTTCATTCAATGAATGTCGCCCGAGGCCGGATCGGTAATCTCGAAGGACAGGAATGTCGCTTCGAACCCGGCGCGCTGCGGCGAGCAGGCCGTCACCCCGACTGACATCGTGTCCAGTTCCGGCGGGAAGTAGGCGAGCCGCGCCATCCGCCATGGTGCGTCTTCGTCCAGGCGATATTGCACGAACAGCGAGTCACGCAGGCGGGTCACCCGCACATGCATCACTTCGAAAGGCGCGGTGAGGGCAAAGGCGGACCAATCCGATTGGCCGTTGGTCACCACCGTGCTGAAATGGCAGATGCCGTCCGTGAACTCGATGCCGCATTTCATCCAGTGCCGCGCATCGTGGCGGATCATCAGGCCGGCCTGGTCGTAGAGTTCTCGATAGTCTCCGGTAAAGCGGGTTTCGGCGGTGAAATCGCCGGTGCGCTGCCGGTGAAGAAAGTGACCGTTGTCGTGGTGGAATCCGTAGTAGGTACCCTGCCAGAAATCCGTTTCGTGACCCGTCGCCAGCGACAGGCCGGCGGACGTCAGCGCGTGGCGCGGCGGCGGGTTTAGCCAGGTCATGCCGGTTACGTCGAAGCTCATGGGACGTTTACCTTCGGCATTACGCAGGAATACGGATGGTGGCGCGCAGCCCGCCGAGCGGGCTGTCGCCAAGCGTGACATTGCCGCCGTGGCTGCGGGCGATGTCGCGGGCAATCGCCAGGCCGAGGCCGGTGCCCGAAGCGTCAAGGTTGCGGGCCTCGTCGAGGCGAAAGAACGGTTTGAAGACGTCGTCACGGGCTTCGCGGGCAATCCCGGGGCCGTCGTCGTCGAAGGTGATGGTCAGCCATTTGGTGCCGTGGCGTGCCTCGATTGCCACCCGGTTGGCATAGCGCCGGGCATTTGAGGCGAGATTGCCGACCAGCCGCGAGAAGGCGTTGGGCCGGACGCGGATGTCGTCATCGCCTTCGATGGTGCAGGAGAAGCCTTTGCCGTGCAGCACGAAGTCGGCCTCCAGCTTTTGCAGCGCGGCGCTCAGCTTGATCTTGCCGACATCCTCCTCCGCCTCGCCGCGGGCAAAGGCCATGTAGCCTTCGAGCATGGTCTGCATGTCCTCGACATCCTGGTTGAGGCTGTCGATCTCGGCGTTGTCGCCCGCCAGCGCCAGCTGAAGCTTGAAGCGGGTGAGAATGGTGCGCAGATCGTGGCTGACGCCGGTGAGCATGGCGGTGCGCTGTTCCATCTGCCGTTCGATACGCTCGCGCATCAGGATGAAGGCAAGCCCGGCACGGCGGATCTCGTCAGCGCCACGGGGGCTGAAATCGTCCGGCGCCTTCTGGCCCTTGCCGAAACTCTCCGCAGCCTTGGCGAGCGTCAGGATCGGCCGGATCTGTCCGCGCAGGAACAGGGTGGAGATGACGATCAGCACCAGCGAGGTGCCGACCATCCAGAGCAGGAAGATGTGGGTGTTGGAGGCATAGGCCTGGTTGCGGCTGGCGAAGACGCGCAAGATCATGCCGTCGAGGCGAATGCGGATCTCGATCAGGTTGCTGTCGCCGACTGTGTCGATCCAGAACGGCCGGTGGACATAATTGGCCAGCTGGGAAGCGAGGATCTGGTCGAGGATCGAGAAGAACGGTTTCGGGCGGGCGGCGGGGAGCTGGCCGCCCGGCTCGATGGAAATGCTCATTTTCAGCCGTTCGCGGGCGATGCGGATGATGTTCTCGTATTCCGGATCGTTCGGCGAGGTCTCGATCAAATCGATGATCGCGGCGATGTCTCGGGTCACACCGGCCGACAGTCGCTCTGTCACCATCTGCCAGTGGCGCTCCATGAACACGAAGGCAAGTACCGTCTGCAGGATCAGGATCGGCAGGATGATGATGAGCAACGAACGCGCAAACAGCCCGGTCGGCAGCTGGCGGCGCAGCCACCGCCCGATCCAGCGCAAACCTGTGGCCGGCGTACGCTCGTATTCCCGGCGGATCGTTTCCAAAATGGCCATATCGTCCTCAGGTCCGTGCCCGCTCGTCGGGGTTAGTCCATGCTCAGTCGGTAGCCGATGCCGCGCACGGTCTGCAGCCACACCGGATTAGCAGGGTCGTCCTCGATCTTGCGACGTAGCCGGTTGATCTGCACGTCGATGGTCCGCTCGCCGACTTCCGCATCATTGCCGATAAGCTCATGGCGCGGAATTGTATCGCCGGCACGGGTGGCGAACAACAGCATGATTTCCTGCTCTCGGTCGGTCAGCTTGATCACCTCGGCGGCCTTCTTCAGCTCGCGGCGCAGGATGTTGAAGGTGTAGGGGCCGAACATCACCTGTTCGATCTTCAGGGCGTCGATGCCGGTATTGCGCTTGAGGATATTGTTGATGCGCAGCACCAGCTCGCGCGGGTCGAAGGGTTTTGCCAGATAGTCGTCGGCGCCCGCTTCCAGGCCGGCGATCCGTGATTCCGCTTCGGCGCGGGCGGTCAGCATGATGATCGGCACAGTTTTCTCGCGCGAGAGGCTCTCGGTCAGCGACAGGCCGGTTTCGCCGGGCATCATCATATCCAGAATCAGCAGGTCGAAATTGAGACCGGTGAGGCGGCGACGCGCCTCGCGGGCGTCGGCGGCCACCGTCACGCGAAATCCCTGCTCACTGAGGTAGCGGTGCAGCAGAGCGCGGATGCGGGTATCGTCATCCACCACCAGCAGATGGGCCGCATCGTCGGCGATCGCAAGCTTTTTGATCATGTCAACCTGCTCCGGTTGCGGTGTCGTCTGGCATGCCGGCAGGATTGCTCATGCCCTCGAGGAAGCGGCGTACGCCTTCGCGCATTTCCGGCGTGCAGCCGTCGAGCGCCCGGGCGATGCGCCGAGACTGCGGCTCGGACAGGGCGAGCGCCAGTTCGCGGCCGGCGAGCGTGGGGTAAAGCCGCCGCTGGCGACGGTCGGCCGGGCCCGCCATCTGGCGGATATAGCCTCTGTCGATCAGCTCCTTCAGCACCCGCGCCAGGCTTTGCTTGGTAATCTGCAGGATGTTGAGAAGGTCGGCCACCGTCATGCCGGGTCGCCGGCTGACGAAATAGACGACGCGGTGATGGGCGCGGCCATAGGCAAGTTTGGACAGGATAGCGTCGGGATCGGAGACGAAATCGCGATAGGCGAAGAAAAGCAGTTCGATGGTTTCGAAATCGATCGCCTTGTCGTCGACGACCGGCATTTCCGGAGTTTCCTTCTTGGCAGCCCTGTTGACCGACTGTCGCAACACTGTGGCATTTCCTTTCGTTGCCGGCGGCCGGATACTTTGGCCGCCTCCTGCGGTGCAAGCGAACCTGCGAGCTTCGATCCGCAATCGTAGGCGGCGTGCACCAACGCCAGATGATAATTTTGCGGCAGAATTAAGCGATGCGTGAAATCCTCAACGATTATAACAGAATCCCACCTCGGCGCGGGGGATTTTCCAGCATTGCACCGCGATGTCCCAAACTTTTTACGGCCGAGGACGCGCCTGTTTCACTCTATCCCGTCGCGCGGCCTTGCGATTTTTCGGCTGTCGTGGTTGGGGTTTGGGCTATAACCCGGCTTCACGTGTTCCAATCGATTGCGAGGCAACCATGGGCCAGCTACAGGCCGCCATCATCCCCGTTACCCCGTTTCAGCAGAACTGCACCATTCTGTTCGACGCCGACAGCAAGCATGGGGTGGTCGTCGATCCCGGCGGAGATGTGGACACGATCCTGGCCGCGATAAGCGAAAACGGCCTGACCATCGAGGCGATCTGGCTCACCCACGGCCATATTGACCACGCCGGCGGCGCCGACGAACTGCGGTCGGCTCTCGGTGTCGAGGTCATCGGCCCCCACCAGGACGACCTGCCGCTTCTGCAGAACCTCGAAAAGCAGGCCGCGATGTTCGGGGTGGCAATGAAGGTCGCCAACGTCATGCCAGACCGCTGGCTTGCCGACGGCGACCGGGTGTCGTTCGGCGAGCATGTGTTCGAGGTGTTTCATTGCCCCGGCCACGCGCCGGGACATGTGATCTATTTCGACCGGGCGCAGGGTTTTGCCCATCTGGGAGACGTGCTGTTTTCGGGATCGATCGGCCGTACCGACCTGCCTGGCGGCAATCACCAGCAGTTGCTCGATTCCATCCGCGACAAGGTCCTGCCGCTCGGGGACGATGTCGGCTTCATCTGCGGCCATGGTCCGGGCAGCCGGATCGGCGACGAGCGGCGCAGCAATCCCTACCTGGTCGGGATCTGACGCCACACATGCAAAATGCGCCGGAGGACCGGCGCATCCAAGATCATTTCCATTTGCAGAACATGTCAGGGCAAGCCCTATCCACTCCGCTTCTCCCGCTGGGAGAAGCGGCGTTCACCGCCTTCGTGCCTGATCAGCCGGCGGTGCAGAAGTGGTCTCGGCCGTCATAGCCGACATAGGTGCCGCTGCGCGGATCGAAGCTCTGGTAGCGGTTGGAGCAGTAGCGGTTCCATTCCGGCGTCCAGGGCTGCAGGTCATAGGAGGCGCGGACCCGTGGCGGCGGCGGATAATCGTCGACGGGACCCTCGAGATAGGCGCCGCGTGGCACGTAACGCCGCGGTTCGACATATTCCGGCTCGACATAGCGCGGGCCGCTGTTGGCAATGGCCGAACCCACGACCACGCCGGCAGCAAGGCCAAACAGGCCGAGAGCGGCGGCATCGCCACCGCCGCGATGCCAGCCGCGATCGTCATGGTGGCGGTAACGGCGATACCCATCGGCGTTTGCCGGTGCGGCGATCGAAACGGCGGTGGCCGCGACAGCCACCGAAAGCAGAGTGATTTTTGCAAAACTGGTCATTGCGTCGCCTTCCTTCAGCCTGCGCCTTAGATCTCATGTCGGCATGGCAGGCAATGAGGGCAATATAGCGGCTGCAGGTGAATGCAGCCTGAATAAAAGAACCCGGCAAGCGTGCCGGGCCGAAATGCGCATCAAGGGTGTCGTGGAGCGATCAACCGGCGATCTGCAGGTTGACGGCCTTGGGTCCCTTGCCGCGACGGTCCGGCTCCGTGTCGTAGCTGACCTTCTGATTTTCCGACAGTCCGGTGAGACCGGAAGCCTGCACGGCGGAGATATGCACGAAGATGTCGGCGCCACCATTGTCGGGCTTGATGAAGCCAAAGCCCTTGTCGGTATTGAAGAATTTAACAATTCCAGTTTCGGCCATGCGTCAGGTCCTTGTTCTCTCTGCCCTCGATCAGTGGGCAGCATTGCAGTAGTCCCCTAACGGGGGTGTACAGCGGGCGTTCTTGGATGGGGGAAGGGGCCTTGTCGCCGTAATCGGAAACATGGATTTTTTTCTCGCAAGCGCCTTTGTATCCGGTCGTCTGGACTGTCCTCCGAACCCGATGCGCGTTGATTTATAAGCTCTTCCCGTGCTCGCAAAAATGCCCAACACAGTGAGATTGCTTGGAATATTAAAAGTTGGCAAGCAAAAGTTTTCCGATGGCGGCGCCCGTGCGGGGAGGACAGAAAGTCCGATTGCCTGGCATTCGTGATAAATTCGAGCGAAACCGGAGCGCAGTGCATGGCGCTCCATCGCCGGCTGTCCATCCGGCATAATCGGCAGCCCAACAGCCGACGCGGTGCAAACAAGGATTTCAGCCGCCTCGCGTTACGCGGCGGCGTTGCGACGCCGGTCATATTCCGGCACCAGTTCGACCACCAGCATGGCGGCAAAAATCAGCGCGCAGCCGACATAGCCGGGCATGGCGAGCATTTCGCCAAGCATAAGCGCTCCAAACAGGGCGCCAAACAGCGCCTCCGACGACAGCACGATCGCTGCCTGCGGTGCGGTCGTGTGGCGCTGGCCGACGATCTGCAGCACGAAAGCGAGGCCAGACGAGAACAGTCCGGCATAGATGATCTGCGGGATGACGCTCGACAGCCCCTCAAGGCTGAAGGGTTCGAAAGCAGCGCCGCCGAGCAGACCGCCCACGGCGCAGATGGCGAACTGCGACAGTGCCAGCGCCAGCGGTCGGCCGCTGCGACCGACGGCGAGGCCAGTCAGGCTGATCTGGGCCGCCAGAAAGACGGCGCAGATGATGATCAGGATGTCGCCGCGGCTCAATGCCGAAAGGGCGCCGCCGCTGAGCAACAGGATGCCCAGCAAGGTCATGCCCGCGGCCGGCCAGACGATCCAGTGCGGTCGCCGGCCGCGTGCGAAGACGGCGATCACCGGGACGAAGACGACGTATAGGCCGGTGAGAAAGCTGGCATTGGTGACCGACGTGGTCTGCAGGCCGATCTGCTGGGTCGTCTGCGAGCCGAGGAGGACGACGCCGACCATTGCGAAGGAGAGCCATTCGCCAACAGACAGGGACCGGTCGGCCATGCGGGCCTCCCGCACGGCAAACGGCAGCACCGCCACGGTCGCCAATCCGAAGCGCAGGCCGTTAAACCAGTTGGGGGTCATCCCCTGCATCGCGGTCGACTGGGCTACGAACCCGCCGCCCCAGATGGCCGCGGCCAGAAGCAGGAGCAGGTTGGCCTGAATGCGAGACATTGGCTATCCGGATTCTTTCGCTACGGGTACGAACGACGGGTAGCAGCTGGCCTGGCATCCGGCAAGGCGGGCAGCCGCCTGGCCGGGGAGTATGGGACGGGCGCACGCCGGTCGATTCTGACGTTCAGCACGCTTCAACCCGACGGCGCGCGCGACAGGCGGAGCAGGGCGCCGTTCTCTTCATCGGTCAACAGCAGCACGGCGCCATCGGGAGCGACGACGACGTCGCGGATACGGCCGTAGTCTCGCTCCAGCAGGCGTTCCTCCTGCAGCACCCTGCCTTCGGCGTCGGGCTCGAGTCGGGCCAGCAACTGGTATTTCAGCGCGCTGACCAGGAAATCGCCCTGCCATTCCGGAAACATCGCGCCTCGATAGACGGCGAGTGCGGAGGGCGCAATCGACGGATCCCAGTAGTAGAGCGGCTGCTCAAATCCCTTGGCGGCCTCACCTTTGCCGATCTCGGCACCCGAGTAGTGGTGGCCATACGAAATCACCGGCCAGCCGTAATTGCGTCCGGGCTGCGGGTTGTTGATCTCGTCGCCGCCGCGGGCGCCGTGCTCGACCGTCAGCAGCCGGCCGTTTTCCGGGTCAATGGTGATGCCCTGCGGATTGCGGTGCCCTATAGACCAGATTTCCGGCATACCCTTGCGACCGTCTGCATAAGGGTTGTCGGCAGGCACGCTGCCGTCGGTGTCGATACGCAGGATCGAACCGGCGTGGTCCATGGGATCCTGAGCGCGATCCATTTCGCCGCGCTCGCCGATACCGAAGAACAGCCGGCCGTCGCCTGCAATGGCGATGCGCGAGCCGAAATGCTGGCTAGTGGCGGAGAAGCGGTTCATGGCGAACAGACGGGTCACGTTGTCGAGCTGCTTCTCGTCGCCCGACAGCACGGCGCTGAACACGGCCGTTCCCTGGCCGCCATCGCCGGGAATGGACGCGGTGAAGTAGAGCTTGCGGGTGGTGGGAAAGGCGGGATCCAGGGCGATGTCGAGCAAACCGCCCTGGCCGCCGGCATAGATGTCCGGCAGGCCTTCGATCGGCTCATTTGCCTTGCCGTCGCGGACAACGCGCATCCGGCCGGGCCGTTCGCTGACGATATAGGCGCCGTCTGGCAAGACCTCGACGGACCAGGGATGCTCCAGCCCGTCGGCGACGGTGTCGACTTGAAGGGCCAGCTTCTGGGTCTCGACGACTTCGGCGCAGACGGAGACCGACGAGAGCGCAATTGCGCCGCCCATGGCGACAAAAGCGATTGCGGCGCTGCGTGCAAAATGACGGTCGTTCATAAATGGCATCCCTCCACCTGTTCGGTTTCTATCTGGGAGCCGGCAGCGTCATGGCAAGGGGCCGAGGGGATGGCAGACCCGACCCATGGTCGGGCAGAGCACCGCCAGGGTGGCGCGAAGAGCGGTCAAACCGCGGTATTGTTGGCGCTGCCGACGGTAGGCACGACAAGGCCATGGGCGGGAACAACAGATTTCACTTCCGCGTGAGCAGGCGCGGTGACCGCGCCGAAAATCACCACGACGGCGACCAGAAGCGCAAAAATCAGCCAGGCCCGCAGGAAGGCTTCGGCCTGCAGGACAGGACGGCAGGTCCTGGCAGCGGCGTGGTTTTTCTGGGTGCTCATGATCGTCCCCTTCGCTCTACGGCGTTTGATGTTCCGTAAAGACACGGATATGGCGACCGTTCGTGGACCGAATTGGGGCTTTGCTGGGAAAGATTATGGTCTTTTCGTGATCGTTCCGGCGCGCACCGATCACCCGTAACCAATTGTTAAGATTGACGCTTGCCGAAAACGCGGGATGGCCGGCGGTCAATGGGCGCGGCGGTGCCGATCGGCGCTGCGGTCGCGTCGCCACGCTGGCCGTGGACGTCACCAAGGGCGTCTGCGGGCGGCCAGAGCATTTCCGGAAACTGCAGGTCGAATGTGGTGGGCGCCGTCTCCGGGCGGGCGAGCGCGTAGCCTTGCAGCAGCGGCACGCCGATTTCGGCACAGAGATCCACCTGCCAGAGATCTTCCAGCCGGTCGAAGATCGGCTGGATTCCGCCTTCGGAAAACTGCCGGACGAAGACCTTGAGCAGAGCGAACCCGGCGGAATTGTGCATGTAGTCGCGCACCCAGTGGCCGTCGAATTTGACGTAGTCCGGACGGATACGCTTGATCAGTTCGACGTCGTTTTCGTCGGCGCCGTAGTTGGTGATGGCGATCCGAAGGCCCGTGCGGCGAAGGCGGTAGGCGCAGTCGGCCAGCGTTCCGGCATCCAGGGCGGCATTGCCGGCGATCTCGCAGACGATGCGCTCCGGGGCCATCGACGCTTCGTGGGCCGAGAGGCGCAGGTGCTCGATCTCGTGGCGCAGGTCTGCCACCGACGGGTAGAGCGCAGGGTTGATGCTGACGAAAAGCCTTGCGCGGCTGCGCTTCATCAGGCCGGCATTGAGGATATGGATCGTGCGCAGCAGGCTGTCGACCGCGGGCAGATCACCCTGCTCGATCAGCGAGAAGAATTGCGACGGCGGATAGGCATCGCCATTGCGCTCGGTGCGCACGAAGCCCTCGAAGGAGTCGATGTCGAGACGGCCGTTCGGCAGCTGCCGAAAAATCGGCTGAAAGGCCGATTGCAGCACGAAAGGTCCATAAGCCGTGGACCAGGGGCCGTTCGCGACGCGAACGAGATTGGCATAAATGCTGTTTCCGCTCATTCGCGTTTGCCCGTGTAGATGGTGCTGTGGCGGTATGAGAGCAGTATCGCCGGCAAACGCTTACCTTCGCGTTAAGAAAACATTAAAAACGCAATTCATTCGCATCTTCCCGGTTTTTCCTTGAAATGGCGCGGCGATTTCGCCATAGGACTGGAACCTGGAGCCTTGTCGCTTTTGGGGTTCCGAACCTTCAACAGCTTCAGGACCCATGATCATGGCATTTCTCGCCGACGCGCTCTCCCGTGTAAAGCCTTCCGCCACAATCGCCGTTGCCCAGAAATCCCGCGAGCTGCAAGCCAAGGGCCGCGACGTGATCGGACTTGGCGCCGGCGAGCCGGATTTCGATACGCCGGACAATATCAAGCAGGCGGCCATCGACGCCATAAACCGCGGCGAGACCAAGTACACCCCGGTTTCCGGTATCCCGCCGCTGCGCGAGGCGATCGTCAAGAAGTTCAAGCGCGAGAACGGCCTCGACTACACCGCGGCGCAGACCATCGTCGGTACCGGCGGAAAGCAGATTCTTTTCAATGCTTTCATGGCAACCCTCAATCCGGGTGATGAAGTCATCGTCCCGGCTCCCTACTGGGTTTCGTATCCGGAAATGGTGGCGTTGTGCGGCGGCACGCCGGTGTTCGTGGCGACCACGCAGGAAAACAACTTCAAGCTGACAGCCGCCGATCTTGAAAAGGCGATCACGCCGAAGACCAAGTGGTTCCTGTTCAACTCGCCTTCAAACCCATCGGGCGCCGCCTATAACCATGACGAACTGAAGGCGCTGACCGACGTGCTGTTGAAGCACCCGCATGTCTGGGTGCTGACCGACGACATGTACGAGCATCTGACCTACGGCGACTTCAAGTTCGTCACGCCGGTCGAAGTCGAGCCGGCGCTCTACGACCGGACGCTGACCATGAACGGCGTTTCGAAGGCGTATGCAATGACCGGCTGGCGGATCGGCTACGCCGCAGGACCCTTGGCGCTGATCAAGGCGATGGACATGATCCAGGGCCAGCAGACGTCCGGCGCGTGCTCCGTTGCCCAGTGGGCGGCGCTGGAGGCGCTGAACGGGCCGCAGGACTTCATCCCGGCCAACAAGAAGATCTTCGAGGCCCGCCGCGATCTGGTCGTCTCGATGCTCAACCAGGCCAAGGGCATCGCCTGCCCGTCGCCAGAAGGGGCGTTCTACGTCTACCCGTCGTGCGCCGGCCTGATCGGCAAGACGGCACCGTCCGGCAAGGTGATCACCAATGACGAGGATTTCGTCACCGAACTGCTCGAGACGGAGGGGGTTGCCGTCGTTCACGGTGCGGCCTTCGGCCTTGGTCCAAACTTCCGCATCTCGTATGCGGAATCGGAAGCCAAGCTCGAAGAGGCGTGCAAGCGCATCCAGCGCTTCTGCAACAACTGCAAGTAATCGTCCGCTTTGGACTACAGTCATGAAAAACCGGGCAGGGCGCCATCAGCGTCCTGCCCGGTTTGCGTTCCGACCGCGGTCAGCGCGGCATGGAACCTGCCGCTTTCTTGGCGGCCACAGGCACGCGCTGCGGTTCGCCAAAGCTGTCGCGCTCGCGGTAGATGGCCGGAAGTGAAAGCAGGGCGATCGACACGAAAGCAATTGCCGTCTTGGTCAGCTGCGACATTTCCGGGGTATGACCGTCGACATAGTACACAGCGAACACGATGATGACGTGCCAGACATAGACCTGCAGCGAGTGACGGCCGAGCAGACGCAGGTAGCTCAGCGTGAACAGCCCTGTCAGAAATGCCGAGACCCTCTGTACATAGACGTTCTTGTGGCGGGGACCGGCGATCAGCAGCCAGGCAAGCCCGGCGGCCACAGCTGCGAAGTTGAGCAGATACACAGGTCCGAAATCGGCGCGAACCTCCATGGTAGCGAACTTCTGCAGCATGAAATCGGGCATGAAGCCGTGGGCGGTGGCGATCCTGAGCGGCAGGAAGAACAGGCAGATGGCCAATGCGGTCAGCGGTATGAACGTCTTTTCCGGGCTGAAGACTTCCGTCCATTTCACCTTGTTGACGGACGTCAGGGCGCCGGCAATCAAGCCGGAGAAAAAGACGATTTGCCAGCCGAGCAGGTTGAAGCTGGCGCGCATGCCTTCTTGTTCGGGCCCGCCACCCAGAAGGGCGTCCACCGGAAACGTGAGGCCGCGATGCAGGCCAAGTTGACCCGCCATCCAGACGATCAGCGAGCCGATGGCGACGATCATCCAGCGATCGGTGACGCACAGCCAGACCAAGGCCGGAGCAAAGACCATGTAAACGATGTATTGCGGCAGGATGTCCATATAGGTCGGCTGGAACAGGAAGGTGGCGATAGATCCCATGCGCAGCGGATCGTTGAAGCCGCGCTCGCCCAGCCAGTTGGCCCAGATCTGGGGTGCATCGGGCAGGATCATCCGGGCAACGAAGATGACAAAGACCAGCGCCATCGCGTAGCGGTAGAGCTCAAAGGCGCGGGCCCATATCTTGTCCCGGCCGGCGGCGTACCCTTCCTTCAGCATGCGGCGGGCATAGACCATTCCGATGAGCAGACCGGACAGGAAGACAAAGCCCTGCGCATCTTCGACGAAGGTGAACTGGCGGTGGTTGATCTCTACAAGCCAGTAGCCGCCCGCGAAAACCAGGTGGTTGATAAGCATGAACACGAGAAAATAGCCGCGCATGCCGTCAATGACATCTAATCTTTTCAAAGTATCGGCTCCCGGATCAGGCCCCTTTTTGGGGAATCAGACTCTCACTTACCGTCTGGCGATAAGGCGAACCGGTGTCCAAAAGACGGGAGGTCGCCAAGAAAAAACGGAAACCCCCGGAAAAGGTTCCCTCTGCAAACAACAATAAGTGTACTTTCGACCGCCTAAAGCCCGAGGGCGGACAGCATGATGAAGGTGGCAAACAGGATGAAATGGGTCATGCCCTCAATGGCATTTGTCTCGCCGTCGTTGAGGTTTATGGCGGCGGCAATCAGCGTCACCGTTACCATCACTGTCTGTACCGGCGTCATCGCCATGACGAAAGGCTGGCCGGTATAGAGGGCAATCGCCTCCATAACGGGAACGGTCAAGATGACCGTCGACAGCGAGGCGCCCATGGCGATGTTGACGGTGGCCTGCATGCGGTTGGCCAGCGCTGCGCGCAAGGCGGTAAGGATCTCGGGCCCTGCCGAAATACCGGCGACCAGAATGGCGGTGACCGCGACTGGGGCGCCTGTACCTTCCAGGCCTGTGCTGAGGAAAGTCGACATGAATTCGGCGAGAATGCCGATCAGAACGACGCCGAAAAGAATGACGCCGATCGACACCGCCGCGGATTCGTTTTCAGCCTCCTCGGCGGCGTTTTGCGCATCGGCAGCCTCGGGCGATCGTTTTTTGTGCCGCACGTCGGGATCGCTGTAGCTGAAGAAGTAGCTGTGGGTGCCAACCTGCATTTTCAGAAACAACGCATAGAGGGCGATCATCGCGACGATCGTATAGGCGGAGTAATATTGCCATTTCGTAGCCGGTACGAATTCTGGGACGATCATCGATATGCCCATCGCGGTCAGGATCATCACCCCGTAGGTCTTGCCGGAATCGTCGTTGTAGGGCTGCTCGCCGAACTTCAACCCGCCGAGCAGGGCGGCAAGCCCAAGGATGCCGTTAATGTCCAGCATAACCGCGGAATAGATCGTGTCCCGCACCAGGGTTGGGGAGCCTTCGTCGCTCATCATGATGGCGAGGATCAGGACCTCGACCGCCACTGCCGACAGCGTCAGTATCATCGTGCCATAGGGGTCGCCGACCTTGACGGCGAGGATCTCGGCATGGTGGGCAACACGGATCGAGGCAAGCAGGATGGTACCGATGATCGCAGCCGCAACAACGAGTGCCGCGCCCTGTCCAAGCGTCAGGATGTCGTGCTCGGCGAACGCGACAACGGCGGCCATCAGGACCGGCAGGGCCAGCAGCTTTTCCTGTTTGATGATGGACAAGGTCATTCTCTCGAAATGAAGGACTTCCGCAACTCTCGTGGCGCCAAGTCCTATCCAATCTATCGCGCCGGCCGCGCGCATCAAGGCGAGGGCGAAAATTTGCAGTCTCGTGGCGATGGTGAGATAGTGAGGAAGGCGAACACGTTGAAAGACCTTAAGGAGGCACAGGTCATGAAAGTGACATACGAGATTGTACCGCATGACGGCGGTTGGGCTTATCGGCTCGGAGGCGTCTATTCGGAGAGCTTCAGCAGCCATGCCGAAGCGCTCGAGGCGGCACATATCGTCATCCTGGAACAGCAGGTCGGTGGTGAACCGGCGGCCATCAGCTACCAGGACGAAAAGGGCAAATGGCACCGCGAATACAGCGACGGCGGTGACCGTCCCGAAGCCGAAGTCGTCGATCGCTTCGACGCGCCCGGCGAGCCAGCGCTCTAACGTTTTCCCGGGCAGGCGGGTGCGACTGGCTTCCCAAAAGCGCGAAGGTACTTTCGGGCCCCGCAGCGCGGGCGTGAATTCGCGAGTCGTATCAATGTCCTGGCGTCCTTCCTTCATCCGACGACAGTCACGGATCCATCGCGTGAAGGTCCTCACCCGCCGATTCACATGGTCAGATCTCGATCGGCTCGGCGTGGTGCTCAGTGGGCGATATGGGACTGCAGTCCGGCCACGAGCGCGTCGAAGGTAACGCGGCAGCGTGGTGCGGCCTTCATGTTCTCGTGCATGACGACAAAGGTTTCCAGCGACAGGTCGATGGCACCGGGCAGGACGGCGACGATGTCGGGATCGCGGCGGGCGAGCGAATCCTGGCACATACCGATACCGCCGCCGGCGCGGATCATCGCCAACTGGGCGACATTGCTGTCGGTGCGCATGGAAAACTGGATTTCGGCAAGCTTCGGGTGGTCCTTCAGGATCGCCCTGAGGTAGGCGAGTTGCCTGTCGAAGCCGATCAGCCGATGGGAGGACAGTTGCTCGAGACTTGTCGGCGTTCCGTGGCGGTCGAGGTAGCGGCGATGGGCGTGGAAGCCCAGCTTAATGGCGCCGATCCGCCGGCTCAGAAGGACGCCCTGCGAGGGCGCAACCATACGCACCGCGACGTCAGCCTCCTGGCGCAAAAGGTCTTCGACCTGGTCTGAAATCGAGAGCTCGACATTCAATTCCGGATGCAGTTCCTGCAGTTCGGCGATGATCGGCGGCAGCACTTCCAGGCCGATCACCTCGCTGGCGCTGATGCGCACGGTGCCGCTGACGGTACCGAGGCTGCCGCTGGCGGCCCGCGACAGGCTTGCAGCCGTTGCCGCCATGGTCTCGGCATGGGGTTTCATCCGCAGTGCCGTCTCGGTCGGCAGCAGGCCCTGCTGCGAGCGCAGAAACAGCGGCGTGCCCGACATCGCTTCCAGCGCATCGATATGGCGGCCGATGGTGGGCTGGGTCACGCCCAGATCACGGGCCGCGGCCGACAGCGATCCTTCACGCAGGACGGCGAGAAAAGTGCGGTAAAAGTCCCAGTTTCCAATCGGATCGCTCATTTAAATATGTATAGATGATCCAGAAAAATAGGCAATTCCGTATAGTCTCATTTCGCTCAATACTCCGGTCACCGTAACGCCAGACCAGGAGAACGTCATGGCCCAGGAGATTTCGCAGCTGCCGCTTGCCCTCGTGCTCGGTGCCACCGGTGGCATCGGCGGCGCAATGGCCGGCAAACTATCGGCGCGCGGCTACCGCGTGCGCGCCATGCACCGCAATGCCTTGGAAACGGCAAAGCGCCATCCTCAGTTCGAATGGGTCACCGGTGACGCCATGAACCGCGGGGATGTCTTGAAGGCTGCCAGGGGCGCGAGCGTGATCGTCCATGCCGTCAACCCGCCCGGCTATCGCAACTGGGGCAAAGTGGTGTTGCCGATGATCGACAATACCATCGCTGCCGCCAAGGCTGTTGGTGCCAGGATCGTGCTGCCCGGCACCGTCTACAATTTCGGTCCCGATGCCTTTCCGTCACTTGTCGAGGACAGCCCGCAGCATCCGCTGACGGTCAAGGGAAAGATCCGGGTTGCGCTGGAACAGCGGCTGGAGGCCGCGGCCGGAGATGGCGCACCGGTGCTGATTGTGCGGGCAGGCGATTACTTTGGCCCGGGAGCCGGCAATACATGGTTCGCGCAAGGGGTGGTCAAGCCCGGCGAGCCGCTTGCCTTCGTTACCCATCCCGGCAAAAAAGGCGTCGGTCATCAGTGGGCCTATCTGCCGGACGTCGCCGAAACAATGGTGCAGTTGATCGAGCGGGCCGACACCCTGCCCAATTTCGCGCGCTTCCACATGGATGGCTTCTTCGACGCCGATGGCACGCAGATGACGGCGGCGATCCGTCGGGTGACCGGTAAGCCGGATCTGAAGGTCAAGGGCTTTCCTTGGCTCTTCGTTCGGCTGGCCTCGCCCTTCGTGCGTATGTTCCGCGAACTGTCCGAGATGCGCTATCTGTGGCGCGTGGCGCTCAGGATGCGCAATGCCCGCCTGGTCGCAGCGCTCGGCGCCGAACCGCACACGCCGATCGATGAGGCGGTGCGTGCGACGTTGCAGTCGCTCGGCTGCCTCGGCGATGCCGAGCCCGACATCGCCCGCAACGCTTCCGCATCAATGGGCGGGAGGGTCGCATGAACGCTCTCTCGGCACCCCGTGTGACGGCCGTCGAGGTGGCGCTGCGGGCCCTCTCGCTGGCGTTGGTGGCGGGGATCTGCGGGCAGTTTTTCCTGGCCGGGCTCTCGATTTTCTCCGACGCGGCCCTGTGGCAGTTGCATGGCACAGCTGGCGGCGGACTTTCGCTGGTGATCGTCGGCCTCTTGGCCCTGTCGCTGGCGAGCCCGTCAGCGCAGCTCTATCGCCGGCATGCGCTTCTGCTGTTCGGCCTTTACTGCCTGCAGGTGCTGCTTGTCGTTCTCGGCCGCGAGCTCGATCTCGCCATCGTGGCGGCGCTGCACCCGGTGAACGGGCTTTTCATGATGGGTGCGGCGGTCGAGCTTGTGAACAAAGCGTTCGGCAGACGAGATGAGCGCCGCAGGCGGTAAAAGGAACCCCGCTTCCAAGCGGGATTCCTCAATAATCCTAGGCAAGCGCCGGATAGTCGGTGTAGCCGACGGCGCCACCACCATAGAACGTGTTCTTGTCGGGCTCGTTGAGCGGGGCATCTTCCTTGAAGCGGCGAACCAGGTCCGGATTGGCGATGAAGGGACGGCCGAAGGCGACGATGTCGGCCCTGCCGCTTTCGATGGCAGCGCTGGCCATGGCCAGGTCATAGCCGTTGTTGACCATCCAGGCCGCGGTGCCGCCGGCCGCCCTGTAGGACCGGCGAAGCGCATCCCAGTCGAAGGGCTTTTCACCTTGCTGGAAATCCCGCGCACCGCCCGTCGCTCCCTCCACGACGTGAATGAAGGCGAGCTTGAAAGCAGCGAGCTTCTCGACCAGCAGGGTGAACAGTGGTTGCGGGTCGGCATCGCTGGCGTCGTTGGCGGGGGTTACCGGCGAAATGCGGATGCCGGTGCGGCCAGCGCCAATTTCATCGGCGACGGTCTTGACCACCTCCACGGCAAAGCGGACGCGGTTTTCAATCGAGCCGCCATAGGCGTCGGTACGGGTGTTGGTGCCCGAGCGCAGAAACTGGTCGATCAGGTAGCCGTTGGCGGCATGGATCTCGACACCGTCAAAGCCGGCATCGACGGCGCCGCGGGCGGCCTTGCGGTAATCCTCGAGAATGCCGGGGATTTCGGAGATGTCCAGGGCGCGGGGCTCGGAGGTGTCGGCAAACGTGCCGGTGCCGTCATCGTTGATGATATAGGTCTTCGACTTGGCGGTGATCGCCGACGGGGCGACCGGCTGGCCGCCGCCCGGCTGCAGGCTGGTGTGGGAGATGCGGCCGACATGCCAGATCTGCGCGACGATCTTGCCACCCTCGGAATGGACCGCATCGGTCACGTTCTTCCAGCCGTCCAGGGCCTGCCGCGTATAAAGACCCGGCACCTGGGCATAGCCCTGGCCCTGCTGGGTGATCGGCGTGCCCTCGGTAATCAGAAGGCCGGCTGAGGCGCGCTGCTGATAATAGGCGACGTTGAGAGTGTTCGGGACGGCACCCGGCGAGCGGTTGCGGGTCAGCGGCGCCATGGCGATGCGGCTGGTCATGGCAATGTCGCCGATCTTGATCGGGTCAAAAAGGCTGGTCATGGAAGATCCTTAGATGTGCAGAGCACGCGAGAGATAGGGAGGCCCGGTCGGGCAAAAGGGGTGGTGTCAGATCAAAGCACCGATCTGCCTGAGAAAGGCGTCGATGGTTTCGCCATTGCGCTTGTAGAAAATCCACTGGCCGACGCGGTTCGACGTCACCAGTTCAGCACGCTGCAATATGGCGAGATGGGCGGACACGGTCGACTGCGATAGCCCGCAACGCTCGAACTGACCGGCGCAGATGCCGAATTCCAAAGGGTGCAACTGGTCGGTGACATGGTCTTCGGGCTTTTTCAAAAATTCCATCATTTGCAGGCGCGCGGGGTTCGAAAGAGCCTTGAGGACTTCATCCATATTCATCGGTGCAATCCAGTATATCGAACTTGTACGATATTAAAATCGTAAGATGACGATGCGTCAAATCACCTCTTTGTGAGGCGGATACATTGCCGGCGCGATCGGAATACGAAAAAAAAGGGCCGCCGGATCACTCCGGGGCCCATAAATTATGAAGGTCAAAAACCTCCAGAGGGGAACAGCTGCTGCGGTGGACTGGGAGGTAGATAGCCACCATGTGCATCAGCTTCCATCGATATGGTAGAGACAGAATGCGCATTCAAGGGCGCCGAACCAGATCGGCGAAAAATTTTACCAGTTGATAAAATAATTTTGGCTGGAGGGGATCCCGAACAAAAAAGAGGGCCACCGGATCGCTCCGGGGCCCTTATAATTATGAAGGTCAAATAACCTCCAGAGGGGAACAGCTGCTGCGGTGGAACTGGGAGGAAAAGCCACCATGTGCATCAGCTAGGTGCGATATGATGGTTTAATGGGCAGCGTGCAACGCTTTTTTGTGCATGTCAGGCCTGCGTTTTATGCAGGCCTATGCTTAATGGCCGCTTAAGCCCTGAAAACTGGGGTTAAAAGTTCCAGTTGCGGGCTTTGGTGACGACGAAATCACGGAAGACTTTCAGCTTGGCGGCGTTCTTCATTTCGTCGGGATAGCAGAAATAGGTGTCGAAGGAGGGAACGTCGGCGCTGATGGCCAACTGGATCAGGCCTGGGTCGCGTCCGACGATGTAATCCGGCAGCAGCGCCACGCCGATCCCGAGCAGGCAGGCGCGCTTGATCGAGGTCTGGCTGTTGATCTGCAGATGCGGCATGCGCGGATTGTCCGACGAGCGCCCGGCGATCTCGAGCCAGTTGACGTCGAGCAGATAGTTGGGCGCTGGCTCCCCGAACGAGATGATGCGGTGGTCGTCGAGATCCTCGATCGTCTGCGGCTCGCCGTAGCGGTTGATATAGGAGGGGGCGGCGTAGACATGCATGTGCACCGTGAACAGCTTGCGCTGGATCAGGTCCGACTGCTGCGGCTGGCGCAGGCGGATGGCACAGTCGGCATGGCGCATGTTGACGTCGAGTTCCTCGTTGTCGAGGATCAGCTGCACCGACATGTCGGGATAGAGCTGCAGGAATTCCTGCACCTTGTCGGTAAGCCATCCCTGGCCGAGGCCGACCGTGGTGGTGACGCGCAGCTTGCCGCTCGGCTTCTCCGTCGTCTCGGTCAGCTGCATCTTGACGGTTTCGAGCTTCAGCAGCACGTCGTGAGCGGTGCGGTAGAGCAGCTCGCCCTGTTCGGTAAGAATGAGGCCGCGGGCATGACGGTGGAACAGTTTGACGCCGATATCCTGTTCCAGGGCGCTTACCTGGCGGCTGATGGCCGATTGCGACAGATGCAGCTTGTCGGCGGCATGGGTGAAGGAGCCGGCTTCGGCTGCGGCATGAAAGATCCGCAGCTTGTCCCAGTCCAGTGGCATTCCTCCACCTCTCATGATCTCACTCCGCCGCTTCAGCGTGGGCGGGGATCATGGCGAGGTAGCGTTCGGCTTCCAGCGCCGCCATGCAGCCCATGCCGGCGGCGGTGATCGCCTGGCGGTAGATGTCGTCGGTGACGTCGCCGGCGGCAAATACGCCCTCGACATCGGTCGCGGTGCTGTCGGGGGCCGTCCACAGATAGCCGTTCGGCTTCATTTTCAGCTTCCCCTGGAAGAGTTCGGTGGCCGGCGCGTGGCCGATGGCGACGAAGACGCCGTCGATCGGCATGTCGGTATGGCCGCCGCTCCTGGTATCGCGCAGGCGTATGCCCGAGACAGATGGCGGCATCGGCGGCGTGGCGGGCGTGCCGGTAATCTCGGCCACCTCGGCGTTCCACATCACCTTGACATTCGGCTTGGCCGAAAGCCGCTCCTGCAGGATTTTTTCCGAGCGAAAGCTTTCGCGGCGATGGACGACGGTGACCGACTTGGCGATGTTCGACAGATAGAGCGCTTCCTCGACCGCCGAATTGCCGCCGCCAACGACGACCACATCCTTGTTGCGGTAGAAGAAGCCGTCGCAGGTGGCGCAGGCCGACACCCCGAACCCCTGGAAGATCTGCTCGCTCGGAATGCCCAGCCACTTGGCCTTGGCGCCGGTGCAGATGATCAGTGTGTCGGCAGTCCACACCGTGCCGCTGTCGGTGCGTACGGTGAACGGACGCTGGCCGAGTTCGACTTCGGTCACCAGGTCGTTGACGATTTCGGTACCGACATGCTGGGCCTGGGCCAGCATCTGGTCCATGAGAAACGGACCCTGGATCGGGGCCGAAAAGCCCGGATAGTTCTCCACGTCGGTGGTGATCATCAACTGGCCGCCCTGTTCCATGCCGGCGATCAGCACCGGATCGAGCATTGCGCGGGAAGCATAGATCGCCGCGGTATAGCCCGCGGGACCGGACCCGATAATCAGCACCTTGGTATGGCGGGAAGCCATGGTCGCGTCCTTTCGAAGATTTTGCATATGCCGGGAACGGATCGAGGCGTCATGTCCGACTGGCGCCGCAGCATTTTTTGCTTTGCCTCATTTAAGGTTGATCCATGTCTTTATTCAAGGGCAGCTCTGCGTTACCAACAGGGCAAAGCGTCGCGCCTGGGTAATTTCTGTTCACAGTCACGACATAATCTTGCGCATTTCCCCGCATGGGCTAAAAATCGAACTCCCTGAACCGGAAAGGGCTTCCGCTTTGTTTCGCGCAGAACTCGACGCCATCGACATCAAGATCCTGCGGGAGCTGCAGCGCGATGGGCGGATGACCAATGTCGAGCTGGCCGAGCGGGCCGGAATCTCGGCGCCGCCCTGCCTGCGCCGGGTGCGCAAGCTGGAGGAAGCCGGCATCATCCGCGGTTACCACGCCATGCTGGACGGGCCGAAACTCGGCTTCGATCTGGTGGCCTTCTGCATGGTCGGGCTGAAGCGGCAGTCCGAAAGCAATCTGAAGGCGTTTGCGGCCGCCACCGAAGGATGGCCGCTCGTGCGTCAGGCCTGGATGGTCAACGGCGAAAGCGACTTCCTGCTGCAATGCGTGGCCGAAAACCTTACCGAATTCCAGGATTTCGTCATCGAGGTGCTGACCGCCAACGAGCATGTCGACACAGTGCGCACCATGCTGACCATCCGTCAGGTGAAGCGGCTTGGGCTGATCGAGATCTGACGTCTGCCGCCTCCGGGCGTCGGCGCCTGATCAGAGCTTCCACATCCGCTTCAGCCAGTCGGTATTGCCGATGCGGCGATACCATTTGTGGCCGCCGCCATCCTCCAGCACTTCGCTCATTTTAGGATTGCCGGCGAAGACGACGATCCTGGCATCCTTCGGCAGGGCAGGGTCGTTGAAATAGCTCAGGAAGAATGGCGGTACGCAGGCGTTCTTGAAGCTGACGCACCATTCCCGTGGCCAGTATTTCAGGTGGCCATGGGCTTCAAGCTGGGCGCTCTGGAATTGCTGGGATATCTCGTAGGCGGCGGTGGCGGCCTCGGGATTGGCGACATAGGCGTCATAGATATAGCTGTGCTCGCCGACTTCGTAGCGGAACACCGAGCTGTTGCCGACCGAATGCAGGAAGCGGTCGCGCTTGGGATTGATGCGGCGCAGCGGTTTCGCGCGGAACAGGTCGTCGTCGCGGATAATCAGGAAGGTGCCGGGATAGGCAAACAGCGGTTCGAGATCGTCGACCACCACCAGGTCCAGATCCAGGAACAGCGTGGTGCCCTTGAGGTCGGCAAGATCTCGGCGAAACAGTGCCAGCTTGCGCCAGCGCTTGTCGGCCTTGCCCTCGGGCAGGTCGAGCTCGGGCAGGGGGAAGGTCTCGATGCCGGCATCGAGATCGGCGGTGTTGTCGGTGAAGCAGACGAAGCGGTGTTGGCGCTTGAGGTGTTTCTGGACGCCGCGATAGAGATTGTTGACGTATTCCTGGCCGTAGAGCGTGCCCCATTTGATGCAGATCACGTTGACGGGGTGTTGATCGTTGCTGTCAGTCATCCAAGCCTCGCTACCAGGGCGCATCGGTCGTATTGCTTGCGTCCTTAGAGCCTTTCGCGGCCGAATGCCAGACTGGGTCTGGCATCTGTGCGGCCTCCGCTGCGGCTCTACCGCTTTCCCAACAGGCCTTGGTAGATGGCGTTCAAGGCACTGGCCTCGCCTTCGAGTGCGAAATTTTCGCGCACATGCCGCAGGGCATTGTGGCCGTGACGGTCGGCCAAGGCGGGGTCGGCGAAGTAAGGCAGGACCGCGTCACGCAGGGCTTCAAAGTCGCCGGCCGGCACCACGGCACCGGTTTGGCCGGCGACGATCATCTCGGAATAGGCGCCGGCGGTGCTGGCGATCACCGCCGTCTGCGAGGCCATGGCTTCGAGCGGGGTAAGGCCGAAACCTTCGTTGCGGGACGGGGCGACATAGAGGCTCAGCCGCCGATACCACGGTTTTATGTCGTCGACCTCGCCAAGGAAGACGATGCGGTCCGAGAGGCCGGCGGCGGCGATGTCGGCCTTCAGCGCATCGGCAAAGCCGCGATGTTCGGGCGTAACACGGCCGGAGATCACCGCCGTCCAGTCCGGAAACAGGGGCAGCAAAGCGATCATGGCGCGCACGAACAGGTCGGTGCCCTTCTGGTGGCGGATGCGGCCGAAGCAGCCGATCAGGTGGCGTCCCGGCAAGCCGGCGGCGGCGATCGTATCGTCGGCCGTCTCCGGCGGATGGAAGACCGTAGTGTCGATTCCGTGCAGGACGACGGTGTGGGGCACCTTGAGGAAGGCGCCGGAGCCGCTGCTGGTGGCGACCACCGCATCCATCCTCGAAATCAGAAAGCGGGTATAGCCGCTGTGAAAGCGCTGGGCGGCGGAGGTGAACAGCAGCTTGATCGGCATCCGCAACACGTCGCGCAGGACGACGCCGAACAGCATCTCGTTGTTGCGGCGCGCGTGCCATATGCGGTGGTTGCCACCGGCCGGGCGGCGCCAGAGCGACGCGACATCGCCCCAGCGCATCTTCGGCAAGTTGTCCGGCAGGCCCGGGCCCAGGGTGACGATGCCAACGCCCATGCGTCGCTGTACCGGGACCAGCTGGATGATCGTCGAGGTGACCCCGGACAGGCGCTTCTTGAAATTGGGGGCGATGACCTCGACGTCAGGCATTGCATGCGGCTCCGGCATCGCCGGGAGCCGCATCGGCTCAACCCCAGGTGATTTCGAGGATTTCATACGATTTCGAACCGCCGGGGGCCACCACTTCAATGCTATCGCCGACCTGCTTGCCGATCAGGGCACGGGCAATCGGCGAGGAGATCGAGATACGGCCGGCCTTCACTTCCGCTTCCTGGTCGCCGACGATCTGGTAGGTCTTTTCCGATTCGGTATCTTCGTCGACCAGCCGGACGGTGGCGCCGAACTTGATCGTGGTGCCCGACATTTTCGACAGGTCGATGACTTCGGCGCGCGCTGTAAGGTCCTCGAGCTCGCCGATGCGGCCCTCGTTATGGCTCTGGGCTTCCTTGGCGGCGTGGTATTCGGCATTTTCCGAAAGGTCGCCGTGGGCGCGCGCTTCGGCGATATCCTTGATGATCCGCGGGCGCTCCTCCTGCTGACGAACGCGCAGTTCCTCCTGCAACTTGATAAAGCCGCCGTGCGTCATCGGTACCTTTTCAACCATGTCCTCTTCCTTCACTCCGCATGCCGGCAACAGCTGGCACAAAAGAAAAACAGGCCCCGGGGCGATGCCGCGGAACCATGTCTCAAGATCAACTAAAAATGCTTATAACAGATTGTCGCCGAGGATTTCCAGAAATTTCGCAGTCAGACCAAATTGCAATCCTGGGATGCGGCAAAAAGTGTGGTCCCGGGGAGATTAAAACTCTGTCCGGCCCGCACAGGCGGGCCGGTGATCGGCAAAACCCGGTGCTGCCGGTCAGGCGAAATAACTCTGCAGGGTGCGGACTTCCAGCTGGCCGTTCTTCAGCGCCTGGATCGCCTCGGCAGCGGCAAGCGCTCCCGCCATGGTGGTATAATAGGGCACCTTCTGCATCAGTGCTGCGCGGCGAAGCGACTTGCTGTCCGAGACGGCCTTGGTGCCATCGGTGGTGTTGACCACCAGCTGGACCTGGCGGTTGCGGATGGCGTCCTCGATATGCGGACGGCCTTCCTGGACCTTGTTGATCTTGCTCGCCGCAATGCCGTTGGCACCAAGGAACCGGTGGGTGCCGCCGGTTGCCATCACCTTGAAGCCGCTGTCGACCAGGAGGCGGATGGCCGGCAGGACCCGTTCCTTGTCCTCGTCGCGGATCGACACGAACACCGTGCCGTCGCGTGGCAGATCGACGCTGGCGCCGAGCTGCGACTTGGCGAAGGCCAGCGCAAAATTGGTGTCGAGGCCGATGACTTCGCCGGTCGAGCGCATTTCCGGGCCAAGCAGGATGTCGACGCCGGGGAAGCGGGCAAACGGAAAGACGGCTTCCTTGACAGCCACGTGTTTCAGGTTGCGCGGATCGGGGCGCTTGCCATAGGCGGCAATCGCCGCGTCGAGCTTTTCGCCGGTCATCACCCGGGCGGCGATCTTGGCGATCGGCGCGCCGATGGTTTTTGCCACGAACGGCACGGTGCGCGAGGCGCGCGGGTTGACTTCCAGCACGTAGATGGTGCCGTCCTGGATGGCATATTGCACGTTCATCAGGCCGACGACATGCAGGGCCTTGGCCATGGCTGCGGTCTGGCGTTCCAGTTCGTCAAGCACGGCTTCCGACAGGGTGTGCACCGGCAGCGAGCAGGCGCTGTCGCCCGAATGGATGCCGGCTTCCTCGATATGCTCCATGATGCCGCAGACGAAGACGTCGGTGCCGTCGGAGAGGGCATCGACATCGACCTCGATGGCGTTGGTCAGGTAGCTGTCGAACAGCAGCGGGTTCTTGCTGAGCAGGGTGTTGATCTGGCCGGTCTTGTCGTTCGGGTAGCGCTGCTTGATATCCTCCGGCACCAGGCCGGGGACGGTGTCGAGCAGGTAGCCCTGCAGCATCGATTCCGAATGGATGATCTGCATGGCCCGGCCGCCGAGCACGTAGGATGGGCGCACCACCAGGGGGAAGCCGATCTCGGAGGCGACCAGGCGGGCCTGCTCGACCGAATAGGCAATGCCGTTGTTCGGCTGGTTGAGGTCGAGCTTCATCAGCAGCTTCTGGAAGCGGTCGCGGTCTTCGGCCAGATCGATCATGTCCGGCGCTGTGCCGAGGATCGGGATGCCGTTCTTTTCCAGCGCTTCGGCGAGCTTCAGCGGCGTCTGTCCACCGAACTGGACGATGACGCCGACCAGTTCGCCGCTTTCCTGCTCGGCGCGCAGGATCTCGATGACGTCTTCCGCCGTCAGCGGCTCGAAATACAGGCGATCGGAGGTGTCGTAGTCGGTCGACACGGTTTCCGGGTTGCAGTTGATCATGATCGCTTCATAACCGGCATCCTTCAGGGCGAAGGCGGCGTGGCAGCAGCAATAGTCGAACTCGATGCCCTGGCCGATGCGGTTGGGACCGCCGCCGAGGATGACCACCTTCTTGCGGTCGGAGACCAGCGCTTCAGAGCGCGCCTGGCCGACGAAAGGCGTTTCGTAGCTGGAATACATGTAGGCGGTCGGCGAGGCGAATTCGGCGGCGCAGGTGTCGATGCGCTTGAACACCGGGCGGACGTTGAGGGCATTGCGGATTTCCGCCACTTCCTTCGGACGCTTCTTGGTGAGGCTGGCAAGCCGGGCATCGGAAAAGCCCATCGACTTCAAGAGCCGCAGGTTCTCGGCGTCTTCCGGCAGGCCGTGTTCGCGGATGCGGGCCTCCATGTCGACGATGTCCTTCAACTGGCCGATGAACCAGGGATCGATCTTGCAGCCCTCATGGACCTCCTCGGCGCTCATCCCGAGGCGCAGCGCCTGGGCGACCATGCGCAGCCGGTCGGGCGTCGGCGTGCCGATGGCGGCGCGAATGGCGTTCTTGCTATCCTCGCCGTCGTTCAACCCGGGGATCTCGATCTCGTCTAGACCGGTCAGGCCGGTTTCGAGACCGCGCAGCGCCTTCTGCAGGCTCTCGGCAAAGGTGCGGCCGATTGCCATGACTTCGCCGACCGACTTCATCGCCGTGGTCAGCACCGGCGAGGCGCCGGGAAATTTCTCGAAGGCAAAGCGCGGGATTTTTGTCACGACATAATCGATCGACGGTTCGAACGAGGCCGGCGTGGCGCCGCCGGTGATGTCGTTTTCCAGCTCGTCGAGGGTATAGCCGACCGCCAGCTTGGCAGCGATCTTGGCGATCGGGAAACCGGTGGCCTTGGAAGCCAGCGCCGAGGAGCGCGAGACACGCGGGTTCATCTCGATGACCACCAGGCGGCCATCGGCCGGGTTGACGGCGAACTGCACGTTCGAGCCGCCGGTCTCGACGCCGATCTCGCGCAAAACCGCGATCGAGGCGTTGCGCATGATCTGGTATTCTTTGTCGGTGAGCGTCAGGGCCGGAGCCACGGTGATGCTGTCGCCGGTGTGGACGCCCATCGGGTCGATGTTCTCGATCGAGCAGATGATGATGCAGTTGTCGGCGGTGTCGCGCACCACCTCCATCTCGTATTCCTTCCAGCCGAGCACCGATTCCTCGATCAGCACTTCGGTGGTCGGCGAGGCGTCGAGGCCGGAATTGACGATCTCGAAGAATTCCGAGCGGTTATAGGCAATGCCGCCGCCGGTACCGCCCATGGTAAACGACGGGCGGATGATGGCCGGCAGGCCGATGGTGTCGAGCGCCTGAGCGCCGATCGCCATGGCGTGGCTCATATAGCGCTGCTTGCGGTCGGTCTCGCCAAGGTTCCACTGGTTTTCCAGTTCGTCGAGGGCGGCGTCGAGCGCGTCGCCGGAAAGGGCGGCGTTCAGCTTGTCGCGTTCGGCGACATGGATCTTGCGGTCGAGATCCTTAATGTCGGTGGCGTTGGCGAGCAGCGATTTCGGAGTTTCAAGGCCGATGCGGGCCATGGCTTCGCGAAACAGCGCCCGGTCCTCGGCCATGTCGATGGCAGCCGGCTTGGCGCCGATCATCTCGACATTGTAGCGGTCGAGCACGCCCATGCGTTTCAGCGACAAGGCGGTATTCAGCGCGGTCTGACCACCCATGGTCGGCAGCAGCGCGTCGGGGCGTTCCTTGGCGATGATCTTGGCCACCACTTCCGGGGTGATCGGCTCGACATAGGTGGCGTCGGCCAGGTTCGGATCGGTCATGATGGTGGCAGGATTGGAATTGACAAGGATGACCCGGTAGCCTTCCTCCTTCAGCGCCTTGACCGCCTGGGTGCCGGAATAGTCGAATTCGCAGGCCTGGCCGATGACGATGGGGCCGGCGCCGATGATGAGGATGGACTTGATATCTTGGCGTCTGGGCATCGTCGCTATTCCACTTTTCATGTTGCGCGAAAAGCCGGCCAGGGTGATGGATCACCGGCCGGGGCGCGCATGCGAAATCTTTTCAGGCTAGAAGCGGCTTATAGGGAAATGTTTCCGCCAGCGGAACCCTCTAATTTGCGCAATCGACAGGAAAAGTCGCGCGGTGCTGCCGGCATCGACATTTGCCCGGCGAGTCCTAAGTGAAGGCGTACGCGCTTCCGCCCATCGAAAGCCTTTCCGATGATCACCGTGCACTACCTCGACAATTCGCGTGCTCACCGCATCCTCTGGCTGCTGGAAGAGCTGGACCTTGCCTATCAGGTGACCAATTATACCCGGTCGGCCGACATGCGGGCACCGGAAAGCCTGAAGGCGGTGCACCCGCTCGGCAAGTCGCCGGTGATCGAGGACGAGGGTATCGTCGTGGCCGAGAGCGGTGCGATCATCGAATATCTGGTGGAGACGTATGGCGGTGATACGCTGAGGCCCGCGGCCGGTAGCGAGGCACGGCTGCGATATACCTACTGGACCCACTACGCCGAGGGGTCGGCCATGCCGCTACTGTTGATGAAGCTGATCTTCGCCAAGCTGCCGCGGCAGGTGCCGTGGCCGTTGCGGCCGATTGCGCGGATGTTGTCCAAAGGCGTAGCCGACCGGATGATCGATCCTCAGATCGCCGAACACGTCGCCTATTGGGACGCAGAGCTTTCGCGCGATGGGTGGTTTGCCGGCCCGGAATTTTCGGCTGCCGACATTGCCATGAGCTTTCCGGTCGAGGCCGGCATGTCCAGGATCGCAGCGCTTGGGGAAGCACCCTCCATTGCCAGGTGGGTGGCGGCAATCCGCAGCCGTCCGGCCTATCAGCGGGCGCTTTCGCGCGGGGGCGCATATGATTATTCGCAAACCTAGGGCGACTTATATTAGTGTCGGCAGATGCAGTGACCGCTTATTCCGCATGGCCTGACGGAACGCTTTTCTCTATAGGAAGTTAACAGGGCGATTGAGCGGTACCACGCCGCTACGCCAGGACAGAGGGATCCCACAGACATGGAATGGAAAGGCCGACGCCAATCGGACAATATCGAAGACCGCCGCGGCACGTCTGCGGGCAGGGGCGGCGGCAACAGCCCGTTCGGCCGCGGTTTCCAGATCCCTACCGGCGGACGCGGTGGCGGCATGAGCATCAAGATGCTGATCTTCCTGGCGGTGATCTATTTCATCCTCAAGGCCATGGGCATCGACCTGATGCAGGTGCTCGACACCACCGGGTCGGGTCCAACTTCGAGCTACGAACAGAGCGGCACGCCCGGCACGCCGGCCAGCGACGAGATGACGGCCTTTGTTCGCACCGTGCTTGCCGAAACCGAGGATACCTGGACCGGCATCTTCAAGGCCGAGGGCGAAACCTATGCCGAGCCGAGCATGGTGCTGTTTGCCGGGCGTACCAATTCGGCCTGTGGCACGGCATCGTCGGCCACCGGACCGTTCTACTGCCCCGGCGACCGCAAGGTCTATCTCGATACCAACTTCTTCAACGAGTTGCAGCAGAAGTTTGGCGCCACCGGCGACTTCGCCGAGGCCTATGTCATCGCGCATGAGGTTGGCCACCACGTCCAGAACCTGACCGGCGTCCTGCCGAAGTTCAACCAGATGCGCCAGTCGATGAGTGAAGTCGAGGCCAACCAGATGTCAGTAAGGGTTGAGCTTCAGGCCGACTGCTTTGCCGGGATTTGGGGCAAGTTCACCGAGCAGAAGGGTATCTTGGAGGCCGGCGACCTGGAGGAGGCGCTCAACGCGGCAAGGCAGATCGGCGACGATACGCTGCAGAAGCGCAGCCAGGGCTATGTCGTTCCCGACAGTTTTAACCATGGCACTTCCGCCCAGCGGATGACCTGGTTCAAGCGCGGCTTCGATAGCGGCAAAATGAGCGAGTGCGACACGTTTTCGGGAGCGATATGATCCAAAAGCCCGCCACGCCTGTTCGGCATGGCGGGCTTTTGCTCACCTGACCAGATCGGTCGATAGAGTGATGTCCTTGTATTTTTCCAGCTCTGCAAGCCTGCCTTTGAGCGCCGTCGATATCGAGCTATAGGAGCTGGTTCCCAGGGCCAGGCGCTTGGGGGAAGGCAATATGTCGACGCTGTCGATCATGGCCTGGGCCATCTTTTGCGGATCTCCGGTCAATTCGAAAGCCCCGCTGGCGATTGCCTGTCGCACGTCTCCGGCCGGGGTGGCCTCATAAACGTCCATCGGCCTGGCGTTGACGATGCCACCGGCAAACGCGGTGCGCGTCGGGCCGGGCTCGACCAGGGTGATGGCGATGCCGAAAGGTGCTACCTCCTGGGAGACCGCTTCGACAAACCCCTCAATGCCCCACTTGGTGGCGTGATACAGCGAAAAATTGGGATAGGCGATCTGTCCTCCTTCGGAGGAGACCTGGAGGATACGGCCGCCGCCCTGGGCACGCAGATGCGGGAGGGCGGCGCGGATCAAAGAGATCGAGCCGACCAGGTTGGTGTCGATCTGCCGGCGGATATCGTCGTCGGCCAGTTCCTCGCCGGCGCCGCAGAGTGCGTAGCCCGCATTGCTGACTACCACGTCAATACGGCCGAGTTCGGCAAAGGCGCGAGCGACCACTTCTTTCACTGCGGCGGTGTCGGTGACATCGAGGGTTTCAACCCAAAGCCGCTCGCCGTAGCGGGCTTTCAAGTCGTCAAGAGCATCGGCTTTGCGCAAAGTGGCCGCGACGCGATCGCCGCTGGCCAGAAGTTTTTCGGTCAGGATGCGGCCGAAGCCGGATGAAGTGCCGGTAATGAACCAGGTGCGTTTCATGGCAGAAATCCTTTCAAGATGAATGACGGCTCGTCCGTCTGTCATCACGAAAATAGGGTCTTGCTATTGTTGTGACCATCCGCACATTGATGGATGCAGTAGTGAAAGATTGCCATGAATAGCAAGCCAGCCCTCAGCGATCTCGCCGCTTTTGCATCGATCGTCGCCCACCGCAGCTTCCGCAAGGCGGCCGACGAACTCGGACTTTCTCCTTCGACCCTCAGTCATCTGATCCGGACACTGGAAGCCAATATGGGCGTGCGGCTGCTGAACCGCACGACCCGCAGCGTCGCACCCACCGAGGCTGGCGAAAGGCTCGCGGCGCGCCTGATGCCGTTGATCCGCGATTTCGATCGGGCGCTGGAGGAAGTTGACGATCATCGCGGCGTCCCGCGCGGCACGCTGCGGATCAATGCCAGCGAGATAGCCGCACGGGTGCTGCTTCAGTCGGTCGTGCCGACATTTCTGAAACGGTTCCCCGAAATGTCGCTGGACCTTGTCACCGAGGGACGCCTGATCGATATCGTCGCCGAGGGGTTCGATGCCGGCATCCGGCTTGGCGAGGCGGTGCCGCTCGACATGATCGGCGTACGTTTTGGTGGTAAAGCGCGCTTCCTCGCGGTCGCTTCACCGGACTACCTTGCAGGCCACCCGCTGCCGCTAACGCCCGACGATCTCAAGGATCACGCCTGCATCCGTTTTCGGCTGCGCAGCGGCAAGCTGTTTCGCTGGGAATTCGAGCGGCACGGCCAGGAGATCCATGTCGATGTCGGCGGCGCGCTGATCCTTGACCATCTCGACCTCATGGCAGAGGCGGCCGCACAGGGTCTAGGCATCGCCTATGTCGCAGAGCGCGTGGCAGTACCCTTTCTGCGGACCGGCCGGCTGGTGGCGGTGCTCGAAGACTGGTGCCCTCCTATTCCCGGCCTCTATCTCTACTATCCGGGCCACCGGCATGTGCCGCCGGGTTTGCGGGCGTTTATCGACGTGCTGAAGGAATTGGGCTGAGCCTGCGCCCAGCTACGCCATAGCCCAAGCGCACGCAGCCGCGATACGATGCATACCCATCAATCCTGGTGAAGGTCCGGCCAAAACTATTTCTGAATTGCGGATAGTTCTTGCACCGCTCCCGGCGATATTTTATCCACAGCCAAGCGCCGCTTGCCAGTATCGTCTGGAAGCGGCTTTTTTCGTCCTGGATATCCGTCATGACCGCAACGACCGCCACGCCCGCGACCCTTGAAGCGACCTCCAGCTGGGCGTCGCATATCCGCGCCACGCTGGCGCTGGGCATCCCGCTGATCGGTGCGCAGCTGGCGCAGCTCGGCATCAACACCACCGACGTGGTGATCATCGGCCGGCTGGGCGCCCAGCCGCTTGCCGCCATGGTGCTGGCCGGGCAATTCTTCTTCACCATCTTCATTTTCGGCGCCGGCTTCTCGATCGCCGTCATGCCGATGGTGGCGCAGGCGTTCGGTCGCGACGATCCGGTCTCGGCCCGGCGGTCGATACGCATGGGAATGTGGGTGTCGATCGCCTATGCGCTGCTGGCGACGCCACTGTTTCTCAACGCCGAGGCGATCCTGATCGCGCTGGGCCAGGTGCCCGCCGTGGCGAAGCTTGCCGCCGACTACGTGTTCATCGTCCAGTTCGGCCTGTTGCCGGCGCTGCTGTTTGCGGTGCTTCGCTCACTGGTCAGCGCCATCGGCCGGGCGGGGATCATCCTCTATATCACGCTGGCCATCCTACTAATCAACGCAGTACTCGCCTATGGCCTGGTGCTCGGCCATTTCGGCCTGCCGAAAATGGGCATGACCGGCGCGGCCTTCGTCGCCGTGTTGGTGCAATGGGCGAGTTTCCTGTTCATGGTGGCCTACCTGCAGACCCGCGAGGATACCCGCCGCTACCATCTGTTCGTGCGTTTCTGGCGGCCGGACTGGCATGCGCTCTGGGAGGTCATCCATCTCGGCGTCCCGATCAGCGTTACCGTGCTGGCCGAGGTCAGCCTGTTTGCCGCGGCATCGCTGCTAATGGGACGGATCGGTACGATCGAGCTTGCCGCGCACGGCATCGCCCTGCAGCTGGCCTCCATTGCCTTCATGGTTCCCCTGGGGCTGGCCCAGACCGCTACCGTACGGATCGGCGTCGAGCACGGCCGCGGCAACTACCCCGAACTGGTGCGCGCGGCGATCACCGTGCTGGCGATTGCCAGCGCGATATCGCTGACCGGCGGCGTGCTGTTCTTCACCATGCCGATCCTGCTCTCCAGTGCTTTTATCGATACGCGGACCACGGATGCCGCCGCGGTGCTGGCCTTTGCCGGGCCGCTGGTGGCGATCGCAGGCGTCTTCCAGTTGGTCGACGGGTTGCAGGCGATTGCCAGCGGCCTGCTGCGCGGGCTCAAGGATGCGCGCGTGCCGATGGTGATCGCGCTGTTTTCCTATTGGGCGATCGGCTTCATGCTGGCCTGGGTGCTGGCCTTTCCGGCAGGCTTCGGCGGCGTCGGCATCTGGCTCGGCTTCCTGATCGGCCTTGCTACCGCTGCCGGCCTTCTATGCCTGCGCTTCTGGCGGCTGGTGCGCCATGAAATGAAAACGGCCCGGGTCTAAACCGGGCCGTCCAAGCTGCTAATAATGGATTCCGATCAACGCTCTGACAGCGCCGGCTCGCCCTTTTTCTCGCGCACCATGTTGAGGAAGCGGCGGAACAGGTAGTGGCTGTCCTGCGGGCCGGGGGAGGCTTCCGGGTGATGCTGCACGGAGAACACCGGCTTTCCGGTCAGCCGCAGGCCGCAATTGGTGCCGTCGAACAACGAAACGTGAGTCTCTTCAACACCTTCGGGCAGCGACTTCGAATCCACCGCGAAGCCATGGTTCATCGATACGATCTCGACCTTGTCGGTGGTGAAGTCCTTGACCGGATGGTTGGCGCCGTGATGGCCCTGGTGCATCTTGGCGGTGGTGCCGCCGAGCGCCAGACCAAGCATCTGGTGGCCGAGGCAGATTCCGAACAGCGGGATGTCGCTTTCGATGAGCTGTGAAATCACGGGCACGGCATACACGCCGGTGGCGGCCGGATCGCCAGGTCCGTTCGAAAGGAAAATACCGTCGGGCTTCATCGCCAGGATTTCTTCCGCGCCGGTATTGGCAGGCACCACCGTGACCTTGCAGTCAAGGCCGGTGAACAGCCGCAGGATGTTGCGCTTGACGCCGAAATCCATGCAGACGACGTGGTATTTGGCTTTTTCCGGATCGAGCGTGTCGTAGCCTTCGTTCCACACCCAGGGCTTCTGGTCCCAGCTCGAGGACTGGCCCGAAGATGCTTCTTTTGCCAGATCGAGGCCTTCAAGGCCGCTCCAGGCCTTGGCTTCGGCCTTTAGCGTCTCGATGTCGAAGACGCCGGCCGGATCATGGGCGATCACTGCGTTCGGGGCACCGTTCTCGCGGATCCAGGCGGTCAGCGCTCGCGTGTCGATGCCGCAGAGACCGATGATACCGCGGGCCTTCAGCCAGGCATCCAGATGCTTGACCGAACGGTAGCTGGAGGGCTCGGTGATGTCCGCCTTGAAGATGACGCCGACCGCGCCGTGGCGAGCCGCCGGCGTCAGGTCTTCGATGTCGTCGTCATTGGTGCCGACATTGCCGATATGGGGAAAGGTGAAGGTGACGATCTGGCCGAGATAGGAGGGATCGGTGAGGATTTCCTCGTAGCCCGTCAACGCCGTGTTGAAGCAAACCTCGGCCTGAACCTTGCCGGTTGCGCCGATGCCCTGTCCCTCGATGACGGTGCCGTCGGCCAGCACCAGAAGGGCGGTCGGCTTGCGGGTTGTCCATGGGGCTGTCTTGGTCATGCGTTTTCCTTGTCCGGCCTTGGGGCTCTCCAGATCGCTTGCGCACAGGAACGCCCATCGCCATTTTGTCGCGGTTCAAGGGCGCGCGGAAGCGCAGCGCTTCGGCCCCTGAAAGCAGTATTTGGTGCAGGTGCGGGAAAATAGCCAATGAGTCCGGCGCGGTCAATTGCTGCGCCGGCGAATGCCCGGTTTTAATATTCATTTATTTCAATGGCTTGATCAGCAGGATTGATAAGGTCGCCCGCGCTGGTCTATGACGGCGCTGACAAGTGCCGTGCAAATGCGCCCCGCATGGCCGGCCGCCCGAACTGCCGAATGGAGTAAAGACTATGCTGCGAGATACGCTGACTGCCGCCATGAAGGACGCCATGCGGGCCAAGGAAGCCCGCAAGCTCTCGACCGTCCGACTGATCCAGACGGCGATCAAGGACCGCGACATCGCCAACCGCGGCGCCGGCAAGGAGCCGGCCACCGACGACGAGATCCTGCAGATCCTCGCCAAGATGGTCAAGCAGCGCGAGGAGTCGGCGACGATCTACGAAGGTGCGGCCCGTCCGGAACTGGCGGCGCAGGAGCGCGAGGAAATTGCCGTGCTGCAGACCTTCATGCCGGTGCAGATGTCCGATGCCGATGTCCGCGACGCCTGTGCGGCGGTTATCGCCGAGCTCTCGGCCGAGGGCCTGCGCGACATGGGCAAATGCATGACGGTGCTGCGCGAGCGCTTCGCCGGCCAGATGGATTTCGCCAAGGCTTCGGCGGTGCTTAAGGAACTGCTGACGGGCAAGTGAGCTTCAGCCGTCGATATCGTCGCTGTCCGGCGCCGCCTTCGGGCGGCGTTTTGCCGGGGTGCCGCCGGCGTTTGCTTGCTGGCGATCGCTCATGTAGTGCCGCAGCACGGCGTTCATCCGAGTCTGGTAACCCTTGCCGGTGGCCTTGAAGAAATCGATGACGTCCGCGTCGAGGCGGATGGAGATGGATTTCTTCGCTATCGGATAGACCATCACCGCCTTCGACCAGTCGATATCCATGAGATCGGCCCAGTCCGGGTCGTCGCGCATGTTGCGGTAGATGTCCTCGTCGGTCATGGCATCGACGCGGGCCCAGTCGGTACGATCCTCGCCGTTGGCGATTTTGGCGCGGATCTCATCCGCCGTATATCTGACGATATTTTCTTTGTTCATTTTTCCGTGCCGCTCTGGCTGAGATGATCCGGCAAATGTCGCCGCGCATGGTGAAAACGACGGTGATAAATTTCTGCTCTTCCGGGCAGATGGCCAGCACGCGTATTTCGCCGTGCCTGTCCGACTTTTCCTCAATATGAGGCTGCATCAACGCCTTCGCCGCCCGAAGGAAATCGATCCCGTGCTTTTCGAGGTTGCTCAGCCGCTTGTCCTCGTCCCATTCGAAATCCGCGAATTCTGAATGGGTGAACACGCAATGCTCCCCGAATAGCTTTTGATGTAGTTCGTATTGTATATACGCCGCTGTTTTCGTCAACCCTGTGAATAGCGGGTATGGCGGTGCGCGGTGATGGCAATCGACGCCGGGGCAGACTATATGGGAGGATCAATCCCAGAGGCTCGCATGCGTTTTTCCAATTCCTTTCTC
>Ga0247738_10000074_pt1 | contig 62080 bp, 79 predicted proteins | sample UWRJL013104B2_FD_180936 | JGI IMG/M metagenome (GOLD analysis project Ga0247738, IMG submission 180936) | Plant litter microbial communities from Arlington Agricultural Research Station in Wisconsin, United States - UWRJ-L013-104B-2 | ecosystem: Environmental > Terrestrial > Plant litter >...
CTGACGTAACTGGCGCTGTTGAATTGCCAGAAGGCGTTGAGATGGTAATGCCAGGTGACAACATTCAAATGAACGTTACCTTGATTCACCCCATCGCGATGGAAGAAGGCTTGCGCTTCGCTATCCGTGAAGGTGGCCGTACTGTTGGTGCTGGTGTTGTAGCCAAAATCATTCAGTAATTTGCAGTTTTGTAAAAAGGGCGCCGTGCTGGTGTCCTTTTTATTGTTAAATTGCTGCTTGTTTTATCGTAAGTCATTGGTTTTGATGGTTTTTGTTGAATATTTTATGCCTCAAAGATTAATCAAATTTCGGTCAATATTTTGTTGACAACCCGGGTCTCGGTCTTTAAGATTGCGCCTCCTTTTGAGGGGCTCTCTTTGAGCGCTTAGAGGGTGTTCTTTAAAGCTAAATAATTGGAGTTTGGTTCATGCAGAATCAACGCATTAGAATTCGCCTGAAAGCTTTCGATCACAAGCTGATTGATGCTTCTACTCAGGAAATTGTTGAAACCGCAAAGCGCACTGGTGCGCAAGTTCGTGGCCCAATTCCGCTGCCGACTCGTAAAGAGCGCTTCACTGTATTGATTTCTCCGCACGTTAACAAAGATGCGCGTGATCAATATGAAATACGTACACACAAGCGTTTGCTCGATATTGTTGAGCCTACTGAAAAGACTGTAGATGCCCTGATGAAGCTGGATTTGGCTGCAGGCGTTGAGGTTCAAATTAGTCTCGGTTAATAAGTAAATGTTTAGGTTGTAAAGCAATAGTGCTTTGCAGCTGTGTAACGCTCTGAAATGGGCGGCCATAGCGGGTAAAAGCCCCGTACACTATAGAGGTTAGTAAAATGACGATTGGTATTGTCGGCCGCAAAAGCGGTATGACTCGTATTTTTACCGATGATGGTGTTTCCATTCCTGTTACTGTGATTGAGGTTGATCCTAACCGCATCACTCAGGTCAAGAATGTCGAAACCGATGGCTACTCTGCTGTGCAAGTAACTGTGGGTTCTCGTCGTGCCTCCCGTGTTACCAAGTCTGAAGCAGGTCACTTTGCTAAAGCTAACGCTGAAGCGGGTCGCAACTTGTTCGAATTGCGTAACGATGCTCAAGAAGCTTTCGAAGTTGGTTCATCAATTACCGTTTCAGCATTTGCTGAAGGTCAAATCATTGATGTAACTGGCACATCCAAAGGTAAAGGTTTCGCTGGCGGTATTAAACGCTGGAATTTCGGTATGCAAGATGCGACTCACGGTAACAGCCGTTCGCACCGCGTATTGGGTTCTATCGGTCAGTGTCAAACTCCAGGTCGCGTATTCAAAGGCAAGAAAATGGCTGGTCACATGGGTGCTGAACGCGTAACCGTTCAAAATCTCGTTGTGGTTCGCGTTGATGCTGAGCGCAATCTGCTTCTGGTTAAGGGTGCTATTCCTGGTGCTCCAGGTGGCGACGTTTTTGTACGTCCCGCTGTTAAAGCGCGCACTAACGGTTAAGTATCCGAGGGGAATCGACCATGGAATTAAAAATTGTTAGTCCCGCAGGCGCACAGGGTACAGTCAATGTATCAGAAGTGGCCTTCGGTAGAGAGTTTAATCAAGATTTGGTTCACCAAGCTGTTGTTGCTTACATGGCTGGTGCTCGTCAAGGTACCAAGGCGCAATTAACTCGTGCTGAAGTATCTGGTGGTGGCAAAAAGCCATGGCGTCAAAAAGGTACCGGCCGTGCTCGTGCCGGTACTATTCGCAGCCCAATCTGGCGTGGCGGTGGTGCTACATTCGCAGCAAAACCACGTGATCACGACCAAAAGTTGAACAAAAAAATGTATCGTGCAGCATTGCAATGCATTTTGTCTGAGTTGAATCGTCAGGAGCGTCTCATTGTTGTTGAGAGCTTTGATATCGATGCTCCAAAGACTAAATCTCTGGTGCAAAAATTAGCTCAATATAACTTGACTGATGTATTGATCGTTACTGAAGAAATCAGCGAAAACCTGTTCCTCGCTTCACGCAACTTATACAAAGTTGGTGTTTCTGATGCGCAAGGCGTTGACCCAGTAAGTCTGATCGGTTTCGACAAAGTTGTTGTGACTGTGCCGGCTCTCAAAAAATTTGAGGAGATCCTGGGATGAACCAAGAACGTTTATACAAAATCATTCTCGGCCCCGTAGTTTCTGAGAAATCAGCGGCAGCAGGCGAGTCTGCAAATCAAGTTGTGTTTAAAGTGAATCCCACTGCAAACAAGCTTGAAATCAAAGCGGCAGTTCAATCGTTGTTTGGCACAAAAGTAGAAAGTGTTTCTGTGCTGAATGTTAAAGGTAAGACCAAACGTACACGTTACGGTATTGGCAAAAGAAGCGATTGGAAAAAAGCATACGTAAGATTGGCACAAGGTCAAGAAATTGACTTTGCGTCGGCTGAGTAAGGGGACTTATGTCATGGCTATCGTAAAACGTAAACCCACATCACCCGGTCGTCGCTTCGTAGTAAGCATCGTTAATCCGGACTTGTATAAAGGTGATCCATATGCACCTTTATTAGAAAAAAAATCCAAGTCAGGTGGCCGTAACAATGCTGGCCGTATTACCACTCGTCACATTGGCGGTGGTCATAAGCAGCATTATCGTTTGGTTGATTTCCGTCGCAATAAAGACGGTATTCCTGCAACCGTAGAGCGTATTGAATACGATCCAAACCGCACAGCTTATATTGCGCTGGTTTGTTATGCCGATGGTGAGCGTCGTTACATTATCGCTCCTAAAGGTCTGGTTGTTGGTGACAAAATTGAATCTGGCAATGCTGCCGCAATCAAGCCTGGTAACTCCATGCCATTGCGTAATGTTCCGCTCGGTTCTGTTGTTCACTGTGTAGAGCTCAAGCCCGGCAAAGGTGCTCAAGTTGCTCGTTCAGCTGGTGCTTCGGCTCAGTTAGTGGCGCGTGATGGTGCGTATGCAACCTTGCGTTTGCGCAGTGGTGAAATGCGCAAGGTGTTGAGCGATTGTCGTGCAACTTTAGGTGAAGTATCTAACAGCGAACACAATCTGCGTTCCTTGGGTAAGGCTGGTGCTACTCGCTGGCGTGGTGTTCGTCCTACTGTTCGCGGTGTGGCGATGAACCCTGTCGATCACCCAATGGGTGGTGGTGAAGGACGTACGTCGGGTGGTCGTCACCCAGTTTCACCATGGGGTGTTCCTACCAAGGGATACAAAACGCGCAGCAATAAGCGCACAGACAAGATGATTGTTCGTCGTCGCGACAAGAAATAATCGCGTCCACAACAGCAGCTGAGAGAGGAAGTAGCAGTGCCACGTTCACTGAAAAAAGGTCCTTTTATAGATCTTCACCTGATTAAGAAGGTCGAAGCAGCGATCGCAGCTAACGATCGTCGTCCAATTAAAACTTGGTCGCGCCGTTCTATGATCATGCCGGAAATGGTTGGTTTGACCCTTGCCGTGCACAACGGCCGTCAACATGTACCAGTATTGGTAAATGAAGAGATGGTTGGTCATAAACTTGGCGAATTTGCAGCAACCCGCACTTATCGTGGCCATGCCGCTGATAAGAAAGCGAAAAAACGCTAATCGAGGTATACGATGGAAGTAGCAGCAAAATTAACCGGTGCTCGTCTGTCGGCGCAAAAAGCGCGTTTGGTGGCTGATCAAATTCGCGGTAAAGGCGTTGAACAAGCTCTTGATACTCTTGCATTCAGTACCAAAAAAGGTGCGGAGATTATCAAGAAAGTACTGGAATCTGCGATAGCTAACGCAGAACACAACGAAGGTGCTGACGTTGATTCTTTAAAAGTATCAACCATTTTTGTTGATGAGGGCACAAGCCTCAAGCGCGTGAGTCCACGTGCTAAAGGTCGCGCTGACCGCATCACCAAGCGCACTTGTCACATCACCGTTAAAGTAGCCGACAAGTAAGAGAGCAGGCGTTATGGGTCAGAAAGTACATCCGAACGGTATACGTCTCGGTATTATCAAAAAGCACACTTCCGTGTGGTATGCCGATGGTACTGATTACGCAGATAAGTTGATCGTTGATCTGAAAGTACGTAAGTACATTCAAGAGAAATTGGCCAGTGCATCTGTAAGTCGTGTTGATATTGAGCGTCCAGCTAACACTGCGCGTATCACAATTCACACGGCGCGTCCTGGTATTGTCATCGGTAAAAAAGGTGAAGATGTTGATAAATTGCGCTTGGATTTAAGCAAGCAAATGGGTGTGCCTGTACACATCAACATTGAAGAAATTCGTAAGCCAGACTTGGATGGTGCTTTGGTTGCGCAGGGCGTAGCCCAGCAATTAGAGCGTCGCGTTATGTTCCGCCGTGCGATGAAGCGCGCTGTACAAAACGCAATGCGTCAAGGTGCCGAAGGCATCAAGATTCAGGTTGGCGGACGTTTAGGTGGTGCTGAGATAGCACGTAGCGAATGGTATCGTGAAGGTCGCGTTCCTCTGCACACACTGCGTGCAGATATTGATTACGCAACGGCTGAAGCGCACACCACCTACGGCATCATTGGTGTAAAAGTGTGGATCTTCAAAGGCGAAGTTATCGGCGACGTAGTTAAAGCTGAAGCTGAGCCTAAGAAAAAAACCGCTAAATCCAAGTAAGGGGTACGCAACATGTTACAACCTAAGCGTACAAAGTTTCGCAAGCAGATGAAAGGCCGCAATCGCGGTCTATCACAACGCGGCTCTAAAGTGAGCTTCGGTGATTTCGGCTTGAAGGCAACTGGTCGCGGTCGCTTAACGGCGCGTCAAATTGAAGCAGCCCGTAGAGCGATGACTCGTCACGTTAAGCGTGGCGGAAAGATCTGGATTCGCGTGTTTCCGGATAAGCCAATTACTGAAAAGCCTCTTGAAGTTCGTCAAGGTAAAGGTAAAGGTAACGTGGAGTATTGGGTAGCGCAAATTCGTCCTGGCAAAGTGCTTTATGAGATGGACGGCGTGAGCGAAGAATTAGCTCGCGAAGCTTTCTCTCTTGCAGCGGCAAAATTGCCAATTAATACAACATTCGTAAAACGTTCGGTGATGTGATGAAAGCTTCAGAATTACGCGAGAAATCCGTCGAAGAGCTGAATGTAGTGCTGCTGGATCAATTGAAAGAACAGTTCAAGTTGCGTATGCAATCTTCAACTGGTCAATTGACTCAATCTCACTTGTTAGGTCAAGTTCGTAAAGATATTGCACGCATCAAGACAGCGCTTAGACAAAAGGCAGGTAACTAACGATGACTCAGGCAACAAAACTGGCTCGTACTCTGACCGGTAAGGTCGTTAGCGACAAAATGGATAAAACCATTACTGTCCTGATTGAGCGTCGTGTTAAGCATGAGCTTTATGGCAAATACGCCACTAAATCCTCAAAGCTCCACGCTCATGATGAAAAGAATGAGTGCAAAATTGGTGATGTGGTTACGGTTGCAGAATCGCGCCCATTGTCAAAAACCAAGACCTGGTCTTTGGTTAAAATTGAAGAACGTGCTTCTGAAGTCTAATCGGCTCCAGATTATATTGTAAGTTTCGGAGACGGACGATGATTCAAACAGAAAGCTACTTAGATGTTGCTGACAACAGCGGTGCTCGCCGTGTCATGTGCATCAAGGTTCTTGGCGGTTCTCACCGTCGCTATGCGGCAGTGGGTGACATCATCAAAGTTACCGTGAAGGAAGCAATTCCACGCGGTAAGGTGAAGAAAGGCCAAGTCATGAAGGCAGTTGTTGTTCGCACAAAGAAAGGTGTGCGTCGCCAAGACGGTTCATTGATCAAGTTTGACGATAATGCTGCCGTACTGCTGAACAACCAAGATGCTCCGATTGGTACACGTATTTTCGGACCAGTGACTCGTGAGTTGCGTGGCGAGAAATTCATGAAAATCATTTCTTTGGCTCCTGAAGTACTTTAAGTACTCCAGTCTGAAGAATAAAGGGGCGGACAAATGCTTAAAATTAAACGTGATGACGAAGTGATTGTTATCGCAGGGCGTGACAAGGGCAAGCGCGGCAAAGTAGTTCGTGTGTTGGCTGACCGTGTTATCGTTTCTGGCATTAACATGATCAAAAAGCACCAAAAACCTAATCCACAAGCTGGCGTTGCTGGCGGGATTATTGAGAAAGAAGCATCGATTCATACATCGAATGTTGCTATCTACAATTCGAAAACCAAGCAGGCAGATCGTGTTGGATTCAAAGTACTCGACAATGGCGACAAAGTACGCGTATTTAAATCCAATGGCGAAGCCCTAGAGGCGTAATTAGACATGGCTAGGCTTAAAGAACTATACAACAAAGAACTCGCCCCAAAACTGAAAGAAGAATTGGGTTTGGCGAATGTTATGGAAGTGCCACGCATTACCAAAATCACCCTGAACATGGGTGTAGGTGAAGCTGTTGGTGATAAGAAAGTGCTTGATAATGCGGTAGGCGATCTGACCAAAATTGGTGGTCAGAAAGTGGTTGTCACGGCAGCGCGCAAATCAATTGCGGGCTTCAAAATTCGTGAAGACTGGCCAATCGGTTGTAAAGTAACTCTGCGTAAGAATCGTATGTATGAGTTCCTGGATCGTCTAGTGACCATTGCTATTCCACGTATTCGTGACTTCCGTGGTATTAGCCCAAAGCAGTTTGATGGCCGTGGAAATTTCTCAATGGGTGTGACTGAACAGATCATTTTCCCAGAGATCGATTACGACAAGGTTGATAAGATCCGTGGTCTGGACATTTGTATTACTACAACTGCCCGCACCGACGATGAAGGCCGCGCTTTGTTAAAAGCCTTCAACTTCCCATTCAAAGGCTAAGGGTAGATTCATGGCTAAGAAATCTATGATTGCGCGTGAAGTAAAGCGTGCAAGTACCGTTAAAAAATTCGCTGCTAAACGCGCTGAATTGAAAGCTACCATTGTTAGCCCTTCTTCAACTGAAGAGCAAGTCTGGGAAGCCCAAATCAAGTTGCAACAACAGCCTCGTGATGCCAGTGCCAGTCGTAAACGTAACCGTTGCCGCCTGACTGGTCGTCCACACGGTGTTTACCGCAAATTTGGTTTGTGCCGTCACAAGTTGCGCGAAGCCGCAATGCGTGGTGACGTCCCAGGTCTTGTTAAAGCAAGCTGGTAAGCCTCGGCTTAATTTTAGGAGCAGAATCATATGAGTATGCAAGATCCTTTGGCAGATATGCTTACCCGCATTCGCAATGCGCAACAAGTAGGCAAGCCATCAGTGACAATGCCTTCATCAAAATTGAAGGTCAATGTTGCCAATGTACTTTCTAGCGAAGGTTACATTAACGGTTTTTCAGTCAGTGAAGGCGTTAAGCAAGAGCTAACTGTTGAATTGAAATATTTTGAAGGTAAGCCAGTTATTGCTGAGATCGACCGCGTAAGCCGTCCTGGTCTTCGCAGCTACGCTGGAAAACAAGCTATACCTACTGTCCGCGCTGGACTGGGTATCGCTATAGTTTCTACCAGTAAAGGTGTAATGACTGATAGAGCTGCACGCGCCGCTGGCGTGGGTGGCGAAGTCCTTTGCACAGTATTCTAATAGGAAGTCGTCATGTCACGAGTTGCAAAAAGTCCGGTTGAAGTACCTGCTGCAGTGAGTGTGACCTTAGCGGGTCAGTCACTCACAATTAAAGGCGGTAAGGGTACGTTGGCGCTCAATGTTCACGCGAACGTAGAAGTTAAGCATGAAAATAATGTTTTAACTTTTGCTCCACGTGACGGTGCCAAGCAGTCCGATGCGCTAGCAGGCACTACCCGTGCGCTAGTTAATAATATGGTTAAAGGTGTTAGCCAGGGTTTCGAAAAGAAACTCACCTTGGTTGGCGTTGGTTACCGTGTTAAAGCAGAAGGCAACACTGTAAACCTGTCTTTGGGTTTGTCGCATCCAGTTAACTACGCGCTGCCTGCAGGCGTAACGGTTGAGACCCCAAGTCAGACTGAGATAGTACTAAAGGGCGCAGACAAGCAATTGCTTGGTCAGGTAGCTGCCGAGATTCGTTCGTTCCGTGAGCCAGAGCCTTATAAGGGTAAAGGTGTACGTTATTCGGATGAAGTAGTACTTCGTAAAGAAGCTAAGAAAAAGTAAGGGCTAGGTTATGAGCGAAAAGAAATTATCTCGTCTTCGCCGTGCGCGCCGTGCCCGAGCAAAGATTCGCGAATTGGGGACAACCCGTTTGTCTATCCATCGCACCCCACGCCACATTTACGCACAAGTAATTGCTGGTGATGGTTCAAAAGTATTGGCTAGCGCTTCTACTCTTGATAAAGATTTACGCAGTGGCAAAACTGGTAATGCTGATGCAGCTAAAGCAGTCGGTTTACTGATTGCTGAACGTGCTAAAGCTGCAGGCGTCACGCAAGTTGCTTTCGATCGTAGCGGTTTCAAATACCACGGTCGTGTAAAGGCTCTTGCTGATGCTGCTCGTGAAGGCGGATTGGAATTCTAAAGGTTAAGATATGGCTTACTCTAAGAAAGAAGAAGACAACAACGAAGGCTTGCAAGAGAAACTTGTTCAAGTCAATCGCGTTGCTAAAACCGTAAAAGGTGGTCGTATCTTCCAATTTACCGCATTGACAGTAGTTGGTGACGGTAATGGCAAGGTAGGTTTCGGCCGCGGTAAAGCACGTGAAGTGCCCATTGCAATTCAGAAGGCTATGGAAGCAGCACGTCGCAACATGATTAATGTTGACCTTAATGGCGACACTCTCCAATACGCTATTAAAGGTGTTCACGGTGCTTCCAAGGTTTACATGCAACCAGCTTCTCAAGGTACCGGTGTTATCGCTGGTGGTGCAATGCGCTCCGTGCTTGAGATAGCAGGTGTTCAGAACGTATTGGCTAAGTGCTACGGCTCTACCAATCCAGTAAACGTTGTTCGCGCAACCTTTAATGCTCTTAAAGCAATGACTTCTCCGGAAGCAGTTGCTGCCAAGCGCGGAAAAAGTGTTGAACAAATTCTGAACTAATCGAATTTTCGATTTACGACGGTGGATAAACCATGTCTAAGAAAATGATCAAAGTGACGCAAGTAAAGAGCACTGCTCATCGCTTGAAAGCTCACAAAGCATGCGTGGCTGGCTTAGGCTTGCGTCGCATTCGCCATACCGTTGAAGTTGAAGATACTCCTTCAGTTCGCGGCATGATTAACAAGGTTAACTATCTGGTCAAGGTAGAGGGAGAGTAAGATGCGTCTTAATACACTTAGCCCTGCACCGGGTAGAATTAAAGCGGCAAAACGTGTTGGCCGTGGTATCGGCAGCGGTCTTGGTAAGACGGCTGGTCGTGGTCACAAAGGTTTGAAATCACGCTCTGGTGGTTCTGTAAGGCCAGGTTTCGAGGGCGGTCAAATGCCTTTGCAAATCCGTTTGCCAAAATATGGTTTCTCTTCTCGTATCGGCCGTGTTACCGCTGAGATTCGTTTGTCTGAATTGAATTTGGTAGAAGGTTCAGTAATTGATTTGGAAACTCTGAAACAAGCTGATTTGATTAGCTCAGTTATTAAACGTGCTAAGATTTTTGCTTCTGGTGAGTTGAAGAAAGCCGTAACTGTTAAAGGTTTAGGCGTAACCAAAGGTGCTAAAGCTGCTATTGAAGCTGCTGGCGGTACTGTAGAAGAGTAAGAAACGCATGGCTATCACTAACAATATGCCGTTAGCGAGTCAAAAAGGTTTAGGCGAGCTTTGGGCTCGCCTTCGTTTTCTCTTTTTGGCTATTTTGGTCTATCGAATTGGTACTCATGTACCTATTCCAAGTTTAGATCCAGAACAAATCGCGAACCTGTTTAATCAAAACAAAGACACTATCCTCGGCATGTTTAACATGTTCTCTGGTGGTGCTCTTGAGCGGATGAGTATTTTAGCCTTGGGCATAATGCCCTACATTTCTGCGTCCATCATTATGCAATTGCTCAGCTCGGTAACACCGTCGCTGGAGCAGTTAAAGAAGGAAGGTGATGCAGGACGTAGAAAGATCAACCAATACACGCGTTATTTCACCGTTGTTTTGGCTACAGTTCAAGCGTTCGCTATGGCGGCAAGCTTTTCCGGTTATGCATACGGTGGCGAGGCTAACTTTTCATATTATTTCACGTCGGTTGTCTCATTAGTAACCGGTGCAGTATTTATGATGTGGTTGGGTGAGCAGGTTACTGAGCGTGGTATTGGTAATGGTATATCCATGCTGATTTTCGCTGGTATTGTTGCTGGCTTGCCAAGTGCAATCGTGAACTCGCTGGAAAGTGCACGTCAGGGCGATATTAATTACCTCGCGCTTTTGTTTGTTGCAGTTATCGCTATAGGTGTTATCTGGTTGGTTGTTCGTATTGAGCGTGGTCAACGTCGCATTACTGTCAACTATGCAAAAAGACAACCTGGTCGTCAGGGCTATGGTGCTCAATCAAGCCATTTGCCTTTGAAGATCAATATGTCTGGTGTAATTCCAGCGATTTTCGCAAGCAGTATTTTGTTATTCCCTGCATCAATTGCGCAGTGGTTTGGTCAAGGTGAGGGCCCTGTTAAAGCCGCGATGCAAGATTTTGCTCTTGCGATTAGCCCAGGTCAGCCTCTATACATTTTGATCTTTATAGCGTTTATCACATTCTTCTGTTTCTTCTATACGGCGTTGATGTTTAACCCGAAAGAAGTCGCAGATAATTTGAAAAAATCGGGTGCTTATATTCCAGGGATTCGTCCTGGGGAGCATTCAGCGAAATATATTGATAGCGTTCTAACACGGTTGACGGTTGTTGGTGCTATCTATATGTCAGCAGTTTGTTTGCTACCTGAGTTTCTGGTAGTAGCCACTAAAGTGCCTTTCTATTTAGGTGGTACTTCACTGCTTATCGTAGTGGTTGTGGTTATGGACTTTATGTCTCAGGTACAGGCTCACTTGATGTCTCATCAATATGAATCATTGATGAAGAAGTCAAACTTAAAAGGTTACGGCGGCAACGCACGTTAATCCTGGATTTTGAGGTTGAATAATGAAAGTTCGTGCTTCTGTTAAAAAAATTTGCCGCAATTGCAAAATGGTTCGTCGCAACGGTGTTCTACGTGTTATTTGCCACGTTGAGCCGCGCCACAAGCAGCGTCAGGGTTAATGCTTAATTAATATTGCTTCAAAACTGGGGCAGGTGTTCACAAAGTGAATATCTGCCTTTTGTTTTCCAAGTAATAATAAGCGTTACCAATTGGGGGCGTTGACTGTCGTTGGATAAGAAATTGTCTAACTATTGCTTTGTGCTGTGTTTCTCGCTATCCTGCGCGCCTTTTTGAGCAGCGATGATGGCGGTTAATACTGTCAACGCTACATTTATGTGTTATTGGAGTAAATTGAATGGCTCGTATTGCTGGTGTAAACATACCAGATAACAAACACGCCGTTATCTCGTTGACTTATGTTTATGGGATTGGTCGTACCACAGCTAAACAGATATGCGCTGCTACTGGTATTTCTGAAGAATCCAAAATTGGTTCTCTTTCAGAAGAGCAGTTGGAGTCGATTCGTACTGAGGTTGCCAAGCGCACTGTAGAAGGTGACTTGCGCCGTGTTATATCTATGAATATCAAGCGTTTGATGGATTTGGGTTGCTACCGTGGCTTGCGTCACCGTCGTAGCTTGCCATTGCGTGGTCAGCGTACAAAGACAAACGCTCGTACTCGTAAAGGCCCACGTAAGCCCATTAAGAAGTAATTTTTTAGGCTTAACTTCATTCACTTACGGTAACAAATTAGTAGGAAGAAATTGCTATGGCTAAGCCAAGTAATAAAACCGCAACCAAGAAAAAAGTTAAAAAGACAGTAGTAGATGGCGTTGCCCATATACACGCTTCTTTTAACAATACCATCGTGACGATCACTGATCGTCAGGGTAATGCTCTTAGCTGGGCTACCTCAGGTGGATCTGGTTTCCGTGGTTCGCGTAAATCTACACCATTCGCTGCTCAGGTTGCTGCTGAACGCGCTGGTGAAGCTGCAAAAGAATACGGTTTGAAAAATCTTGACGTCGAAGTTAAAGGCCCAGGCCCAGGTCGTGAATCAGCAGTTCGTGCTCTGAATAATGTTGGTTACAAAATTACTAACATCACTGACGTTACGCCGATTCCTCACAACGGCTGTCGTCCGCCGAAAAAACGTCGTGTGTAAGGGGAATAGATAATGGCTCGTTATATTGGACCTACCTGTAAACTCTCTCGTCGCGAAGGCACTGACCTTTTCTTGAAAAGTGGTGCGCGCGCGTTAGATTCAAAATGTAAATTGGAAACTGCACCTGGCCAACACGGTCAACGTCGCGGTCGTTTGTCTGATTACGGGGTACAGTTGCGTGAAAAGCAAAAAGTACGTCGTATTTACGGCATTCTTGAAAAGCAATTCCGTGGTTACTACAAAGAAGCTGCCCGTCGTAAAGGCGCAAGCGGTGAGAACTTGTTGAAGTTGCTCGAATCTCGCCTTGATAATGTTGTTTATCGTATGGGTTTTGGTTCTACTCGCTCTGAATCACGTCAACTTGTTTCACACAAAGCAATCAGCGTAAACGGCAAAACCGTTAACGTAGCTTCTTTCCAAGTTGCTGCCGGTGATGTAGTTGCAGTTCGTGAAAAAGCTAAAAAGCAATTGCGCATTCAAAACGCAATTAACCTTGCTGGCCAACGCAGCAATGTTGAGTGGGTTGATGTTAACGCTGAGAAGAAAGAAGGCGTATTTAAACGCGTTCCTGATCGCAGCGATTTGCCAGCTGATATCAACGAGAACCTCATCGTAGAGCTTTACTCTAAGTAAGGATCTCTAAGTAAGTACTGAAAAGCCCTCGGTACTAACAACATCTCGGTACTAAATTGAACCGCTAACAGGTGTGGATATGCAGACAGCAGTAAACGAATTTTTAACTCCTCGTCATATCGACGTTTCCGAAAGCAGCCCAACTCACGCACGCGTGGTATTGGAGCCTTTGGAGCGTGGTTTTGGACATACACTCGGCAATGCATTACGTCGTATTCTGCTCTCTTCAATGGCCGGTTGTGCCATTATTGAAGCCGAAATCGAAGGTGTGTTGCACGAGTACAGTGATATCGAAGGCGTCCGCGAGGATGTTATTGAGATTTTGTTGAATCTCAAAGGTGTTGCCATTGTTATGCACGGTAAGGATCAAACTATCCTTACTTTGAACAAGAAAGGCCCAGGCGTTGTTACTGCTGCTGATATTCAACTTGATCACGATGTGGAAATTAAAAACCCAGATCATGTGATCGCGAATATCACTGGCAATACCGAATTGAAAATGCGCTTGACCGTTGCTCGTGGTCGCGGTTACCAACCAGCTGATTCTCGTCGTAAAGATGATGATGAAAGCCGTGCAATTGGTCGCCTGCAACTTGATGCTTCTTTTAGCCCGGTAAAGCGTTTGGCATACAGCGTAGAAAACGCTCGTGTTGAACAACGTACTGACTTGGATAAATTAGTATTGGATTTGGAAACAAACGGTACTATTGATCCTGAAGAAGCGATCCGTCGCGCAGCTACTATTTTGCAACAACAGCTTGCTGTGTTTGTTGATTTGGAAGGCGAAAAACAATCTGCACCAGAGCAAAAAGAAGAGGCGATTGATCCTGTTCTCTTGCGTCCAGTGGATGATTTGGAGCTTACTGTACGTTCAGCAAACTGCTTGAAGGCGGAAAATATTTACTACATTGGCGACTTGATTCAACGCACTGAAGTTGAGTTGCTGAAGACGCCAAACCTTGGTAAAAAATCTCTTACCGAAATTAAAGATGTGCTGGCTTCACGCGGTTTGTCGCTCGGTATGCGTTTAGAAAACTGGCCACCAGCTAGTCTTCGTAACGATTAAAAACTGAAAATAAAGCGGGTATCGTTCAGGCGATACCCGCTTTATTTTTTATTATTAGTTCGCCCGTCAACTCACTTCGGTGCGGGTGATTAACGAGATTGTTAATAGCAATCCATTTTGAAGGAAATTTGTCATGCGTCATCGTCTCACAGGTCGTCAATTAGGCCGTAATGCTTCTCATCGTAAAGCTATGTTTCGCAACATGGTTACTTCTTTGGTTGAGCACGAATTAATTAAAACTACTTTGCCAAAAGCAAAAGAGCTGCGTCGTTTTGCAGAGCCTTTGATTACTTTGGCTAAAGTGGATAGCGTCGCTAACCGTCGTCTTGCTTTTGCTCGTTTGAATAGCAAAGAAGCCGTAGGTAAGTTGTTCAGCGAATTGGGTCCACGTTACAACACTCGCCCAGGTGGTTACTTGCGTGTATTGAAATGCGGTTTCCGTGCTGGTGATAAAGCACCAATGGCTTACGTTGAACTTGTTGGTCGTCCAGTTGCTGCTAAAGCTGTTGAAGTAGATGCCGAATAATTAATTCGCAAATACGAGATTAAACAAAAACGCCAGGCAAATGCCTGGCGTTTTTGTTTTTGGCCAAATGAACTGCTAGTCTTTCTTATTTCAGTATTGAAGTTGTTAATACATGCAGTCAATTTGCTCGTTTACCCTGAGATTTAATGTATGGATATTCTCTCTGACAGTCGTCTAATTATTTTAATTTCATTATTTTCCGTCTTATCGATCTCATTTCCCGTTAATGCCGCTTCAAAGTCAATTGATGTAAAAGTAATGACGTTTAACGTGCGTGTGCCGGTAGATCCTTATCCAAATGATTGGTTGTCACGAAAGCCGCGCGTTATAAAATTAATTAAAAATCAAAATCCGGACTTTCTAGGTGTTCAGGAAGCATTACCTGACGTTTTGATGGGTATAAATAATAACTTAAACGAATACGGAGAAATTGGACGGGGTTGGAATCAGGATTCAGGTGGAGAAGACGCGCAGATTTTTTACAAAAAGAAAAAGTGGAAGCTTGATAATTCTGACAATGGAACCTTACAGCTATCACCAACGCCCGAGATTCCTGGCTCTAACGGATGAAACATGCAGTTTCCGCGGGTTCTTACTTGGGGACGTTTTATCGAGAAAAAATCCGGCAAAGCGATTTATGTATTCAACACGCATTTTCCATTGGTTCCGAGAGAACGCTTGATGTCATCAAGTTTGTTGGCTCGCACAATTGCAGATCGAAAACATTTACATGATCCAGTTATTCTGACCGGTGATTTCAATGCATGTGAAACAGAGGATTCAATTCAATATTTGCTTGTTGCGGGAGCTTCACCTATTAGTTTAAAAGACTCTTATCGAACTCTTTATCCAGACGATAAAACATGTACCTTCCATGACTTCGGCAAGCAAAATGAATCCTGTAAAGTGGATTATATTTTTACGTCTGGAGATATAACTGCTGTAACGTCTGAGATCATAAAAGACGATCCAAAAATTGGTTTTGCATCTGATCATTATGCTGTCGTTGCAAAATTAAAAATTACGAAAACAAATTAGTGTTGTAATGGGATGACTTTCTATCAGATAAATCTATCGTAGTTAAACAATAGATTTATCTAAAACACTTCTTTTGGTTTAGTCCATTTATTTTGCAGTAGTTTTACGTTTTGCTGCGGGTTTTGATTTTCTTTTCAGCATAGGTGCCAGAAAAATTCCGGTATAGGAATGCGGAACCTCCGCAACTTCTTCAGGTGTACCAGTTGCGATAATTTTTCCGCCACCGCTGCCGCCTTCCGGCCCTAAGTCCACAATCCAATCCGCTGTTTTAATCACATCTAAATTGTGTTCGATTACTACAACGGTATTGCCGTGATCGCGCAAACGATGCAACACATTTAATAATTGTTGTATGTCATAAAAATGCAAACCAGTTGTGGGTTCATCCAAAATATAAAGTGTTTTTCCAGTGTCACGTTTGGATAATTCCTTTGCTAGTTTTACGCGTTGCGCTTCACCGCCAGATAAAGTTGTCGCCGCTTGACCTAAACAAATATAGGTAAGGCCAACATCAATCAAGGTTTGCAATTTGTTGGCGATAGAAGGAATTGCATCGAAAAATATGCGTGCGTCTTCTACCGTCATCTCTAAAACTTCGTGAATATTTTTGCCTTTGTATTTCACGTCCAGAGTTTCGCGGTTGTAGCGTTTGCCTTTACAAACATCGCAAGGGACATAAACATCGGGCAAGAAATGCATTTCTACTTTAGTTACGCCATCGCCTTGACAAGCTTCGCAGCGTCCACCTTTTACGTTAAAACTGAAGCGGCCAGGTTGATAACCGCGCGAACGAGCTTCCTGAGTTCCTGCAAATAAATCTCGCACTGGCGTAAATATTCCAGTGTAAGTCGCGGGGTTGGATCGCGGTGTTCGTCCAATGGGTGACTGGTCGATGTCAACGCACTTGTCGAATAAATCCATGCCTTCAACTTTGTCGTGCGGCGCGGGTGTGAGCGTGCTTGCGCCATTGAGTGCTGTTGCGGCGAGTGGATGTAAGGTCGCATTGATAAGGGTAGATTTGCCAGAGCCCGAAACGCCCGTTATGCAGGTCATCAAACCTACGGGGATCTCGAGCGTCACGTTTTGCAAATTGTTGCCTTTGGCACCAACCAATCTCAGCATTTGTTTTGGGTTAACTGGATTACGCTTTTCCGGAATAGCAATTTCGCGTGTGCCGCTTAGATATTGGCCTGTTATCGAATCCTTGTTTGCCATAATAGCTTTAACGTTACCTTGTGCAATGACTTGACCGCCGTGGACGCCTGCACCTGGGCCTATGTCGATAACGTGATCGGCAAGGCGGATCGCGTCTTCATCATGCTCTACCACGATAACGCTGTTGCCGATATCGCGCAGGTGGATCAGGGTTTTAAGCAGGCGCTCGTTGTCGCGCTGATGCAAACCAATCGAAGGCTCATCGAGGATATACATAACCCCGACCAAGCCTGCACCTATTTGACTGGCGAGACGAATACGTTGGGCTTCTCCGCCAGATAAGGTTTCTGCGCTGCGGTTGAGCGTTAGATAATTTAATCCAACATCCACGAGAAAGCGGAAACGGTCGCGGAGCTCTTTTAAAACTTTGTCGGCAATACCTGCTTTGCGTCCGGTAAATTGCAACTGCATGTAATAGTCGTAGGCATCGGCAACTGGCAGGGCGGTGATTTCAGGTAAGGTTTTCTCATCAATAAATACATTGCGCGCTTCCAATTTCAGGCGTGCGCCTTTGCATTCCGGGCAATCATGAGTGGATAAAAATTTCGTTAAATCTTCACGCACGGAGTTGGATTCAGTGTCGTGATAACGACGCTCCATATTTGGCACTACACCTTCGAAAGCGTGGCTGCGTTTATAGACATCGCCACGATCATTTACATAATTAAATGAGATCACTTCCTCGCCAGAACCGTAAAGCACTGCTTCGCGCTGTTTGGCTTTTAGTTTGTTCCAGGGCGTATCGACATTAAATCCGTAATGCTTTGCGAGTGATGCCAGCATATGGAAGTAGTAAACGTTACGCTTGTCCCAGCCGCGAATGGCGCCTTCAGATAAGTTCAGCTTGGAATCTTGAATGATTTTATCTTCATCGAAGAATTGCTTAACGCCCAAACCATCACAAGTAGGACAAGCGCCCGCTGGATTGTTGAAAGAAAAAAGGCGCGGCTCCAGCTCGGTAAGGCTGTAATCACAAATTGGGCATGAATGTTTGGACGAGAAAAGTCGGTCTGGGGCTTTTTCATCCATATCGCTAATAATAGCGATACCTTCTGAAAGCTTGAGAGCCGTTTCAAATGATTCAGCTAGGCGAAGCTTGATATCGTCGCGCACTTTAAAACGGTCGATAACCACTTCTACTGTATGTTTCTTTTTCTTGTCGAGAGTTGGTGTATCGTCGAGATCGCAAAGTAAACCGTCAATACGCGCACGGATAAAACCGTCGCGTTTTAGCTGCTCGAACACATGCAAATGCTCGCCTTTACGCTCGCGAATAACCGGAGCCAGCAACATCAGTTTGCTGCCTTCAGGCAGCTCGGTAACGGCATCCACCATCTCACTCACGGTTTGTGCAGCTAAAGGCACACCGTGATTAGGGCAGCGTGCTTCGCCGACGCGTGCGTAGAGCAGACGCAGATAATCGTAAATTTCAGTGATGGTGCCCACGGTCGAACGCGGGTTGTGAGAAGTCGATTTTTGCTCGATAGAAATCGCTGGGCTCAAACCTTCGATATGATCAATATCTGGCTTTTCCATCATTGACAGAAATTGACGAGCGTAAGTGGAAAGCGATTCCACATAACGGCGTTGGCCTTCTGCGTAAAGCGTGTCAAACGCCAATGAAGATTTACCGGAACCGGAAGGGCCGGTGATGACGACTAATTTATCCCGTGGAATATCAAGGTCGATATTTTTAAGATTGTGGGTGCGTGCACCGCGAACAATAATCGTATCCATCTACTACTTCTCAAAAGTTTGGGCAAAGGGCGGGATTATACGTGAAGCATGTGTCAGTGGATGTCAGTAATCTGTGCTTTAGCTAGCTTATCAAGGGCAGGAGGAAACTTTTTAAAGTGATTTTTAGTAATGACCTAAGCGAAAAGTTTTATTTTGGGTCGAGTTATAGTTTGAATGTTCCGCTGGCCGCGAGCTTGATCCCACTAAATGGAGGCTATCAAGCCCACTATTAACCAACACATATAATGTGGCTAAATCACTTCAATCTTCTTTCAGCTTGCGCAACAAACTAAACCAATAAAGATTGCGTGCGGACCAGAATAAAAACATCAGGGCAGAGCAAATAAGCACCCAGTGAGCGATGTCGTTTATGAACAGCGCCACGGAGGCTTGCAAGCTGTGGTTGATAAACAATTCCGGCTCCAACCACAAGCCTATCGCAATTGCACATCCTGCTAAATTTTGTGCCGCTGATAGTAAGAGTTTGGGTGATGTCCAATAGCTATAGCGAAATTTCCATAAACTAAATCCCACCGAAAATAGTGCCCATAGAGTTAATGGGAGAATCCAGTAGGAAAGGGCTGAATTAGGGCCAATGGATAAGTTTGCAAAGATATCTGAGGAGCTCAAATAGGCGGAGGTTAAGAGGGCAAGAAAAAATAAATTGCTCGCAAATTCATTCACATTTTCTTCCAGCTTAATACGTTGCCAAGGGTGCTGTACTGGCGGCAATTGTTCAGGTTTCCAATTGCAGTATGGTGATAGGTTTGTCGTTGCCGATACATTGCTTAAAGCGCAAAACACACCGGTTACTGTTGCAAACGTAAGCAACGCCGCGTGCATAAAACCGCCAACGAATCCACGAATATGCAACACACCACTATTTAACGAGGAAACGCCCAAAACTATAATCTGCACCACAAAAACCAGCAGTAACCCGTAGGTTAGGCACTGTTTAAAAATTGGAAACCAATTATCGTTGACCAGCGTTTGTGGCGGTAAGAAACCTGCTGCCACTAATTGAGGGTGCCCTAGTTCTCGCAATATTCTGGATTCATCAGCGGGTGTAGCGGGGCGGCCCTGTTCTTCTTCAAGGCTTTCAAGACGATCAAGAATATTAGCTTTCAATTCGCGAGTAATGTCATCGCGGCGGCTGGCAGGAAGTTGTTGGGCAACCGCGCTGATATAACGGTCAATGAGTTTCATGCTAAATCTCCAAAAGTTTTTCAAGGTTTGAATTTAGGGATTTCCATTCGCTACTTAAACTGGCAAGTAAATCATTGCCAACGGCTGAGAGTTGGTAATAACGGCGTTCGCGACCATCCCCTTTTTGCCACTCGCTATCTAGCAGACCTTGGTCAGCTAATCGGCGAACCAATGGGTAAAGAGTGCCTTCGTCTATATCTATTCCAGCATCTTGTAACTGCTTGCGAAGAGAATACCCATAGTGCGGCTGTTTCAAAGAGCCAAGCACCGCAAGTACCAGCACCCCGCGGCGTAACTCCTGTCGTAGTTTTTCTAAATGTTCTTCTGACATATTTATCTCCATACTGTGCGCACAAACACTGTGTGTCGTACAGTGTTAAGTTACTATGCGCCGCACAGTAATATGTGTCAATAGTGTTATTGAAATTTAGGCTAGAGAATTTGGTAGGTACTATTTATGCAGGTGAATGAAATTTTAAGGGGAGAGAAAAGAAGATATATTTATGCAATGTTTAATTTAATCGCTGCGCAGCCGAGCGTTATTTTGAGCAGGAGAGTGCAAAACTTCAGCGACCTAGTTTTGCCAATTTCTAACCAATTCTTTCTGGAGCTACAGCAGAAAAACTTCACTTTGAGTAATGACTAAATTACCATAGCGCCGCCTATTTCAATTCAACAGCTCTCTGGAGTTTAACCAAAAGGATCCATTTGAATGCGCCCATCGTTAAAGCTTGTCAGTATTGGTTTGTTTGCCCTTGCGATAGTTCTTTTTGCTCTGATTTTTACGCATGACACTAAAGTGGTTACTGAGGTGCCTGTCACTGAGCCTGGTGATAATGCTGTTAATGATTATGTTGAAAAAATTCAATTGCAGAACGAAAAGGAGCGCGATGAGCAGCAAGAGGCTTATTTGCACGCGAAGATGGCCAAAGCCAAAAAAGAAAGTGTAGAGTGCCAATTCTGGACGCAACAACAGGCCGCTAAGCCCAGTCCGAAAAACGTCGAGAAAGTTACCCAGTTTTGTGAGTTGAGCGCCGATGCGAGCAGCGATTCGTCAGCAGCAACCAATCAGTCTGCTCAAAAAGCACTTTAGTGCGAACGAGACCTGTCAGTTAGGTTCATGTACAAAGGCATTTCACCGCAGCTTCTAAAAAACAATCTCATCAAAATAAAACCCGGCGAGGCATGAGCCAAGCCGGGTTTTTTCGTTGTGCGGTGTTATCTACGGTGGCGATCCTGAACTAACATCCCTGGGTGTTGACGCCAACTAGCGATATCAGGAAGAGCAAACAGCTGATTTAACCGTTATTAAATTTTTGAGCTGGTCTATTGTGATCAGCACTCCAGCTTTTAACCCATTCAGGAAATAGGGTTGGGGGCATGGGGCGAGCTATGCCATAGCCTTGTGCAAGTTCGCAGCCGATGGATAAGAGTTTTTGGCCGTGTTCAATGGTTTCAACGCCTTCGGCGATAACCAGGCGTTGGAATGCGGTAGCCAAGCCAATAATGCCTTGGATAATGGCAAGGTCATCGGTGTCATCAAGCATATCGCGAACAAAACTCTGATCGATTTTAAGCAGTTCAGCCGGTAGCCGTTTTAGATAGGCGAGCGAAGAATAACCGGTACCAAAATCATCCAACGCAAAACTTACACCCAGAGCCTGACAGGCGTGAATAGCGGCGGATACCTGATTTATATCCTCCAGGGCGCTGGTTTCCAGAATCTCCAATTCCAGATTTTTAGGGTTGGCATCGGGCTCAAGATACAAAAGCTCCTCAAGACGATCCGCAAAATTGCTTTGCTGCAACTGAAGCGCACCAATGTTTACGCTGATGGGTATGTCCAGCCCGTGGGATTGCCATTCGGTCATTTGACTAAGGGCGGTTGCTATCACCCACTCTCCCAATTCTATACTCAATAAATGATTTTCGATGACCGGCAAAAAGGTGGCAGGGGCGAGCAAACCTCTCTGGGGATGTTGCCAGCGAATCAGTGCTTCTGCACCCACGACCGCACCTGTGCGCATATTCACTTTGGGTTGATAGTAGAGAACGAATTCGTTATTGCGCAGCGCGGTGCGTATATGCTCAAGGTTTTCACGCTTATTTTTTACTGCTACGTCCTGGGCGACGTCGAACAGGTGATAACAATTTTTACCTGCTTGTTTGGCAAGGTACATGGCTTGGTCGGCATGACGAAGTAGTTGCTCGGCATCCACTCCGTCTTGCGGATAAATCGTAACGCCGATACTGGCCGATACTTCCAGCACCACTTCTTCAAGTTGAACTGGTTCGGCGGCGGCGTCCAATAAGCGCCTTAGCATGGGTTCGCAGTCATTAACGTTTTTTAGTTGGGTGAGCACCACCACAAATTCATCGCCGCCAATTCGCGCGAGTGTATCGCTTTCACGTAGCGCGGCTTTCATCCGTCTCGCGATGGTGATTAATAGTTTATCGCCGGTGCCATGGCCATATTGGTCGTTAATGGCTTTAAAGCCATCCAAGTCGATAAATGCCACCGCGAGTGATTCGCCGCTGCGCTGATTTTGAAGCATGGCCTGCTGCATGCGGTCGGCCAGTAACACACGATTTGGAAGATGCGTAAGCGCATCGTAATGGGCGATATGCTCCAAAATCCGATTGGCGTATTCCAGTTCATAGTTAGCCGTTTCCAATGCAAGCTGGGCGGCTTTTTGCTCACTGATATTCTGGATAATCCCGTTAATTTTTACCGGTACACCATTCTCGCGCGTAATTTTACCAATTACGCGTACATCAATTCTGCGATTGGTTTGCGTGACCATTTCCGATTCGAGGTCGAATTCGTGGCCATGTTCAATTGCGTCCTCAAACGCTTTCGTCAATGCAGGGCGATGCTCGGCTGCAAAAAAATCCAGACTGGATTCGAGGGTAAGATCTTCGCGAATACAGTCCAGAAGATGGTAAATCTGATCGGTCCAGAATAGCTCTCGGGTTTTAATATCAAACTGCCAGCCGCCCATCTTGGCCACATATTGGGAAACATTTAGCAATTCCGTACTGGTGAGCAAAGCTTCTTCAACTTGCTTGCGGTCGCTGATTTCTTGCGCGGTGCCCTCCATGCGAATGGGCTGATCTGCCGCATCAAAAATGGTGATGCTGCGAGCTTCTATCCAACGTGTACTGCCGTCGGGCATGAGCATGCGGAAGTCAAACTTCAGGTCGCCTTTATCTGCTAATGCTTTTTGATGATGGGCTCGTACCGACTCGCGATCCTGAGGGTGGATAGTGTCAATAAACTTATCCAGCATGGGCATTCCCATCGCTGGATCACGCTGCATAATTTGAAACCACTCTGCCGATGCAGAGCCGATACCGGTCGTCAAATCCAATTCCCAGCTGCCGATTAATGCACGTGACTGGGCGGCAGCAAGATGCGCTTCACTGATAGCAAGTGCAGCTTCAGCTTCTTTGCGATCGGTGATATCTGTACTGGTGCCAACCCACTGAATAACCTCGCCCTCTGGACTCAGCAGTGCACAAGCTCGGGCGATATGCCAGCGGTAAACCCCGTCAGCACGGCGCAATCGAAAAACAGATTCGTAATCAGCTCCAGTCGCCAGGCTTTTAGCCCATAGCAGAATAGTCTCATGTACATCGTCCGGGTGAAGCACGTCAACCCAACCGGCCTTGAGTATGCTTTTACCAAAATAATCCAGAGCCTGTTGATTCACAAAATCCAACCCACCGTCGGGACGGGCAGTCCAAACCTGTTGGGGGATAGTAGAAATCAGCCGATGAAGATGTTCTTCACTAAGGGTGGCTGGCGGTAAAGCCTTTTTTCTCATCGTTTAGTCATCTGGGGTTAACGGCTTTGCGCACTATGGATATACATGAGTAAACACTGGGTATTAATCCCGGCTCATAAATCCAAGTGTAGTCAAGAAACTGTGGGGTGTTAGTTGAGGCGAAGAAATTTACACACGGTGTAAAGATGTGTTTTGCAATCGTCAGTTTTTCGGAGATTTAACGATTAAATATTGATTTTCCTAAAGTTTTTATATCTTTTTGGTTGGTCAATCGGGGGCCGGTTTAGTGGCGAAACGCATACTTTTGAACTTCACTGTATGCACCGGTACGCGTTAGTTTTCACTGAGGTATTTGTGCAGCATTTAAAATTGTCAGAGCTAATGAGTTCGCTCAGTTACGCATTGGATCTGACTGAGGGGCAGCCGCAGGGGCATTGCATTCGCTGCTGTTGGATCGGCATGAATATCGGTCAGCAACTCGGCATGCCGAAGGAGCAATTGTGGGAACTTTATTACGTGTTGCTGCTAAAGGATTTGGGTTGCAGTAGTAATGCGTCGCGAATTTGCGAACTTTATTTAACCGATGACCTTGCCTTCAAACGCGATTTCAAATGGGTGGATGGCAGTCTCCCGCAAGTGCTGCGTTTTGTACTTCGTCATACCGGAACCACCGCAGGCATTATCTCTCGTTTCAAAGCTCTCTCCGATATCTTTGCCAATGGCGACGCTATAGCTCAAGAGCTTATCCAAACTCGCTGCACTCGCGGTGCAGATATAGCGCGGCGCTTACGTTTTGATGAGCCCGTCGCTGAGGGTATTCACTCTCTGGATGAACACTGGGACGGCCATGGTCGTCCGGAAGCCTTGGCCGGGGATAAAATTCCAATCTACGCCCGCATCGCTTTGCTCTCCCAAGTAATTGATGTGATGAATTGCTCCGAGGGTGCGGAAGCCGCCTTGACTGAAATCATGTCTCGCTCCGGCACCTGGTTTGACCCCGCCTTGGTGGATGCTTTTGTCAGCGTTGCCAGGAGCGCTGATTTTTGGCAAACCCTTAATTCAACGGATATTGATAAAACGATTCTCGGATTAGAACCCGGTGAATTTGAAAAAGAATTGGATGAAGATTTTTTCGATGATGTCGCCGAAGCATTCGGGCAAGTTGTGGATGCAAAAAGCCCCTACACCTCCGGCCACAGCGCAAGAGTAGGGCTTTACACCTCGCTACTCGCAGAGGACCTTGGAATAGGTTCGGAGCGTCAACGCTGGTTAAAGCGCGGCGCCTTGTTACATGACGTGGGCAAGTTGGGGGTGAGCAACAGCATTTTGGATAAGCCCGGCAAACTGACGAATGAAGAGTACGAAGCCGTTAAACTGCATTCGGTCTATACCGGAAAAATATTGGAGCGTGTTCGCGCGTTTGGCGAGTTGGCCCAAGTGGCTAGCGCGCATCACGAACGTCTCGATGGCAAAGGCTATCCCTTGGGTGTTATGGGTAGTGAAATTGTGCTTGAAACCCGCATCATTACTACCGCAGATATTTTCGATGCAATCACCGCCGAGCGACCCTATCGCGGTGCGCTACCGATTGAGAAAACCTTATCCATTATGAGCGAAAGCGTAGGCACAGCGATTGACCCTGATTGCTTTGAAAGTCTAAAAAACCTAATCACCCGCTACCCGGAATTTTTTCCAAAGCTCTGAATTTGAGGTCTCTCTTCATCTATATGTTTTTCTATTCGGTTCTGTGTAACAGGCTTCATGAATCAATAAAGACGATATCTCTTATCAATATAATTCGCTTTACCAGCGGGTAGTAATTTCTATAAAGTGGCCGCCATTACGGGCCCTTGCACTACGGACCTTTTCTGCGGAGTTTTTCATGCCATTCGTTGTTACTGAAAATTGTATTAACTGCAAACACACCACCTGTGTTTCAGTGTGCCCAACCGATGCTTTCAGGGAAGGGCCAAATTTTTTGGTTATTGATCCAGTGTCATGTATCGACTGCAACTTGTGCCCGGTCGAATGCCCCATAGGCGCCATCTTCGAAGAAGACGACGTCCCCGAAGACCAAAAACATTTCATTGCGTTGAATGCCGAGTTAGCCGAAATATGGCCGGAAATTTCGCTCGTGAAAGATGCAATGGTTGATCACGAGAAATGGGATAAGGTTGAAAATAAGTTGGCGTTGTTGGAGCGGTAAAATTGCGTTGGCGCGGTAACTCTTATCTACCGCGCCAATGCTCAATAGCTAAACGATTTCATAGCATGTACTTTGCGATTATTAAAAATGCAGGGGAGCGCCGCTTAACTTATTTGGAGAGAAATACCCTCTCGCCTGTCATTACATCTCTGCATCAACTTCTTACTTCCTACCTTCTTATATAGCCGTAGGCTCTGCGCTCTTGTTAGAATCGCCGCCTTTATTGATCTTCCGAGAATTCGCTGGTGCAATCGTCTCCTTTGCCTTTTGAAAAACGCGTTGTTATGTCGCTTGCGGCGCTCTACACATTTCGTATGTTCGGGCTCTTTTTACTATTGCCAGTGCTCGCGCTTTACGGAACTCAATATGAAGGCCATACACCATTTTTGCTTGGAGTTGCATTAGGTGCATATGGCGCAAGCCAGGCGCTGTTACAAATTCCATTTGGTATGTTGTCGGATCGCATTGGGCGCAAGCCCATCATCTTGATCGGCTTAATTGTCTTTATTATCGGTAGTATTATTGCGGCACAAGCCACCAGTGTTTACGGGTTAATCCTGGGGCGATTTCTACAAGGCGGTGGTGCAATCTCCGGTGTGGTTATGGCATTGCTTACCGATTTGACCTCCGATGAAAGCCGAACCAAGGCCATGGCGACTATAGGTGCTTCAATAGGCATTTCGTTTTCGGTGGCTATGACAGTGGGCCCGATGGTCGCTAACTGGGGCGGCGTAGGAGCAATCTTCTGGATTACCGCCGCATTGGGGGTGATTGGCATTTTTATTTTGTTCGCGCTGATTCCTTCCGTAAAAAACGTTTCCCAGCCCAAGCGAGAAGCGCTACCTGCGCCAGAATTGTTTTGGACAACATTTAAAAATCCCGAATTGCTGCGTTTAAATCTGGGGATATTTGCACTGCATTTTGTATTGATGGCAAATTTTATGGTGTTGCCGCAAATCCTTGAGCAACAGCTGCATATCGAACGCGGACATCATGGCATGTTGTATTTGCCCATGCTGGTTATTGCGTTTGCGATCATGCTTCCCTTTGTCATAGTTGCAGAAAAGCGCCGTAAAATTAAACCGGTATTTCTGGGGGCAATCGGCCTATTAGCGCTCATGGAGTTACTGTTGGTAGTGGCTCCCCCAAATATGGTGTTAACTATTGGCGCCATCTTTTTATTTTTTGTTGCCTTCAACGTGCTTGAAGCAACCTTGCCATCCATGGTGAGTAAAATCGCTCCCGCCGGTTCAAAAGGTACAGCCACCGGAATTTATTCCACCAGCCAAGTGATTGGCGTTTCCAGTGGCGGCGCTGTAGGCGGATTTCTATTGCAAGATTACGGCATGGGGGCAGTTCTAGGATTAGGTGCGATTTTTACCGTGGTGTGGCTTGCGGTCGCATGGTCCATGAAGCCACCGCGTTTCCTTGCAAGCGTACTCATTCCGCTTCGTCATCATAATGGTGAAGAAATCGCAGAAAAGCTGCGTGCAGTTGAAGGCGTAGCGGAGGTATTGATCGTTGAGTCCGAAAACACCGCTTATTTGAAAGTTGATCAGCGATTGGTGGATCGCAAGGCATTGAATGCGATTGTAGCGGACTGATGAACGTCATCGAAGTCGGTCTCGTTTTGAGCCGTGCGTGATCCCAAGTGTGGATTGCTAGGAAAATCAATTAAGCAGGAAGTCGTCATCCTCGCGTAGCGGGGATCCAGCTCTTGATTTTAAGTTTGTTAACAGCTGGATCCCCGCTACGCGAGGATGACGATTCCCTTTTAAACTCCTTAAAAGTTCTAACAAAAAACCTTGCTCTGGATTGATGGGCTAAAGCTGTCCGTGTAGAGTGCAAAACCTTCGAGAGAGCCTTTTTACTTTCGAATAAACCAACCCCGAATGTCGCCTGATAAAAATGATGCGGGCGATTACACCATCAAACAAAGAGGAAATTTCCATGGCACGTGGTATTAACAAAGTCATTATCATCGGCAATATCGGCCAAGACCCAGAAGTAAAATACATGCCTTCCGGCGGTGCGGTTACTAACGTCAGCATCGCAACATCCGAAACCTGGAAAGACAAAGCCACTGGCCAACCACAAGAACGCACCGAATGGCATCGCGTGGTGTTCTTTAATCGCTTGGGCGAAATCGCGGGCGAATATTTGAAGAAAGGCAGTAAGGTTTACATCGAAGGTTCTCTGCGCACTCGCAAATGGCAAGCGCAAGACGGTACAGATCGTTACACCACTGAAATCGTTGCTAACGAAATGCAAATGCTTGATGGCCGTAGCGATAACGCTGGCGGTGGCAACTACAATCAAGATCAACAATATGGCGCGCCGCAAGGTGGATACCAAGGTGGCGCTCCAGCACCACAACAAAATCGTCCAGCACAAGCAGCTGCAGCAGCCGGTGGTTTTGGCGGCGCAGCACCAGCGCACAGCGCACCGCAACAACCTGCGGGCTTTGATTCATTTGATGATGATATTCCGTTTTAAAAATTCTTTACGATTTTACTAAAACGCTAATTAGCATAAAAAAATAAAGTTCTGCGGTTTTAATATCTAAAAAAAGCGAAGTCTGTTATGGGCTTCGCTTTTTTTATTCCTGAAAATATTGCGCGCTAAATATTTCACTCTCTCTACTGCTTGGCGATAGCAAGTCGACCGGCAACTGCTACATTTAATAAATCCAATTTATGAAAACTTTACAGCCATGATTAAGATGCGTCGGAAATTTGTTTCATACCAGCACGAGATCATTGGCGAAAAATGTAGATTGCAGACGGGCAGCAAAAACATTCTGGCTTTGGTAGGCTGTGTTCACCGCCAAATTACAATAAATAGTCCAATTACAATAATAAGAGGCGGCCCATGTGCGGCATAGCAGGCATTTTTTCAGCCAAGGGTGGCTTGCAGCAAACTCCAACCTTACAACTCCTGGGCGTTATGGCCGATGCGATTAAACATCGTGGGCCAGACGGAGAGGGCTTTTATACCGATGAACATGTCGGCTTTGCGCATCGTCGTTTAAGTATTATCGACCTCGCTGGCGGCGCCCAACCTATGCAAACACCCGATGGTAATTTATGGATTACCTTTAACGGTGAGATTTTCAATTTTATTGAATTGCGTGCGAAGTTGATTGCAAAAGGTTATGCCTTTATTTCGCAATCGGACACAGAAGTTATTCTTCATCTTTATCGCGAATACGGGCTCGATTTCCCTAATCATCTCAATGGCCAATTTGCTATTGGTTTGTGGGACAAAAAAGAAAAAACACTGGTGTTAGTGCGAGATCGCGTCGGAGTATGCCCACTCTTTTATTATTCTGGCTCGGCTACTTTTAGTTTTGCTTCAGAGATTAAAGCTCTAAAACCATCCGTTCCCAATAAACTTGAAATTGATTCGCAGTCACTCGATGCGATTTTTACCGGTTGGACTTGCATAACGCACTCAACGATTTTTAAAAATATTTTTCAAGTAGAGCCCGGTTGTTTACTTGTTATTAATCAGGCTGGGATTACCGAAAAAAAATATTGGGATTTGAAATTTCCTGCGCAACCAGAACAATATGATCAACGCTCTGAATCTGCATTAGTAGAAGAATTGCATGAGCATTTGCTTGCTGCAACCAAATTGCGATTACGTTCGGATGTTCCAGTGGGCGCTTATCTATCTGGAGGGCTCGATTCTTCCATTCTTGTTGCACTAATGCACACACAAACTAATGCGCGCTTACGAACATTTTCGTTGGGCTTTACAGATGGCGCATTGGATGAAACATTTTTCCAGCAGAAGGTTGTGACTTTCTTAGGCACCCAACATTCAAGCATTCAGGTTGATTATGCTCAAATTGCGCAGGATTTAGTGAGGACTATCTGGCATACGGAATCCCCAATTTTACGTACAGCGCCTATACCCATGGGAATCTTATCCAAGCTTGCACATGACCAGTCTTGTAAGGTTGTATTGACTGGAGAGGGTGCAGATGAAGTGCTTGGCGGATACGATATTTTCAAAGAGGCGAAAGTTCGTCAGTTCTGGGCAAAGAATCCGGATTCAACATTTCGTCATTTGCTACTGAATCGTTTATACCCCTACATGGAGTTACCTAAAGGTGATGCATCCGCTTATTTAAAAAATTTCTTTGGCATAGCCTTGGATCGCCCCGCATTATTGTGGCACTCGCACTTGCCGCGTTGGCAGGCAACCAGTAAAGCTAAAATGTTTTTTAGTGAAGCGCTGAATACTCAGTTGCGCGAGCAAAAAAAATCCTACGAGATAAAAATTGCCGCACTGTTTCCGAGTGAGGCGGTATCCTGGCACAGCTTTCATCGAGCTCAATATCTTGAAATAAAAACTTTAATGTCCGGCTATTTGCTCAATTCTCAGGGTGACCGAATGCTGGCAAGGAATTCGGTTGAAGGCCGATTTCCATATTTGGATCATAACTTAATAGAATTTGCGAATAGGTTACCGCCCAAAATTAAAATGAAAGCTATGCGAGAAAAAAATATTTTGCGGAAGATGGCGCAGCGCTATTTGCCGCCAGAAATAGGTCAGCGCCATAAACAACCTTATCGTGCCCCCAATGTATCTGCAAGCCAGGGTTCACTGTTAGGTGATGAGCTTAGCGATTATATAAGCGAGGCCAGGCTCAATCATGTCGGTTTATTTGATGCAAAAAAAGTAAATCTGTTATTAAAAAAGGCGCGTGGTGAAAGGCCCCTTAACACGGCCGAATCACAGGCGTTAACCGGTATTTTGACCACACAAATTTTACATCACCAGTTTTGTTAATTATAAAAAAGGAATCGGCAATGAATCTCGACGAAGCTCGCCAGAAATTGCGACACTTTATTCTAGAAAATTATTTATTTACTGACGATGAGTCAGCACTGAAAGATGATGATTCGTTTTTGGAAGGTGGTGTTCTCGACTCAATGGGTATTTTGGAGCTAATTGAGTATCTCGATGAAGGCTTCGGAATCAAAGTTGAAGGTGATGAACTGGTGCCAGACAATCTTGATTCTATTAATAGTTTGATTAAATTTATGAGCAAAAAGATTCCTGCATAGCAGCTGAGAACTATGGAAATTCGCCGTCTTCTTTCTGATAGCTTAACCATCGCACGCGATAAGCATCCGCAAAAAATTGCGGCGCAGGTCGGGCACGAGAGTCATACCTATGAGCAGCTGTATCAGCAGAGCCAAGCTATAGCTGCGTATTTGAAAAGTCGTGGTTTACAACGCGGTGATCGCGTAGCGATTTTTATGGAAAACTCGTGGGTGCTGCTACCGAGCTTATACGCAGTGCTCTATGCAGGTGGCGTATTTCTGGTCATAAATCATTTAACCAAAGCAAACAAACTAGAATATGTTTTACGTGATAGCGGTACAAAATTCTTGCTTACGGAATCAGGCCTATCAAAACAATTCCTACCTGCTGTAACTAATCTGAATGCTTTGGAAGAAATTATTTACTCAGGTAATGAGCTTAATGAAGCGGAGAGCTGTAGAACACCTTTGGTGCACCTCATAACTGTGCTCGATGCAACACTTCACAAAAACAGCAGTGTTAAGTCCGCAGCAATCAATAAAGATATTGCTGCATTGATTTATACCTCTGGCAGCACAGGCGATCCAAAAGGCGTGATAATGACGCACGCTAATATGGTTTTTACGTCAGACAGTTTGATTGAATATTTGCGTTTAGATTCCGATGAAAAAATTATTTGCTTTTTGCCACTTGCGTTTGATTACGGTCTATACCAGATCTTAATGTCGGTGCGTTTAGGGGCGCGTTTGGTGATAAGTAAATCCTTCACATTTCCCAGTGTAGTGTTTGATGAAATATTAACGCAGTCTGTGAGCGTTTTCCCTGGCGTTCCTACGGTGTTTTCTACTCTTATAGGACTTCATCAAAAATCTCCATTGTGCTTTCCCAGTGTGAAGCGTGTAACCAATACCGCTGCGGCATTGCCACCGGAATATATTCCTTTTCTAAAACAAATTTTCCCTAATGCACTCATCTACAAAATGTACGGGCTCACCGAATTTAAGCGCGTGAGCTATCTGGAGCCGGAAGAAGCGGAGCTGTACCCAAACTCAGTGGGCAAGGCCATACCCGGCACAGAGGTTTTTGTATTGGACGAAAAATTACAGCCCGTACCCGCCAATACCTTGGGAACTTTATATGTGCGCGGTGCGCATGTAATGCAAGGCTATTGGAACAAGCCTGAAGAAACTAAAAAAATGTTGGTGAATAACCTATTTCCTAATGAGCAGGTTCTATGCGCACAAGACCAGTTTGTTATGGATGAAAAAGGTTATTTATATTTCCATGGTCGCGTTGACGATATTATTAAATCACGCGGTGAAAAAGTCAGCCCCGTAGAGGTTGAAAACGTACTTTATAGTATGCCTGGTATTCGCGAGGCTGCAGTCATTGGTGTGCCGGATTTGTTGGAAGGTGAAACCATAAAAGCGTTTGTGGTGCTTGATTCCGGTGCAAATATAGATCCTAAAAAAATTCGTCAACATTGCATGGCAAATCTGGAAAGTTTTATGGTGCCACGCGATGTGGTTATTCTGGAGTCCCTGCCTAAAACGGATTCCAATAAAATCAGTAAAAAAGAATTGCGTTAATCGATATCACAGGCTGGAACACTATGCGACATAATAATGTGAATCTCAAAACTGCATTGGCATTTGATGCCGAAGCTGAGGTGGCCAATATTACGCAAAATATCCGCGAATTATTGCGAACTAAAATAAACCGACGCGGTTTGGTTCTTGGAATTTCCGGTGGAGTCGATAGTGCCGTTTGCGCTGCGCTTTGCGTCAAAGCACTTGGCGCAAGAAAAGTTTTTGGTTTGCTAATGCCTGAGCAAGACTCGTCGGCGAGTAGTATCTCTCTTGGGGAATTAGTAGCGCAGCAACTTGGTATTGATTACGAAATAAAAAATATATCTTCAAGCTTGGCAGCCATCGGCTGTTATGAGTGGCGCGACAAGGCAATTAAAAATCTGTTTCCCGCCTATGACGGCACCTGGAAAAATAAAATTGCTATCGAAGGTGGTGTTCAAGGAAAGATTAATCATTTCAGATTAATTGTTGAAGATCCCCTAGGTAAATTACATAGCGCGATATTACCGCTCAATGAATATCTCACTATAGTCGCAGCGACAAATTTTAAGCAGCGAGTGCGTAAAGCGACTGAATATTTCCATGCGGAACGACTGAATTATGCGGTTATAGGAACACCTAATCGGCTCGAATACGATCAGGGTTTTTTTGTAAAAGGTGGTGATGGCTTGGCTGATATTAAACCCATAGCGCATCTCTACAAAACACAGGTGTATGAACTTGCAAAATATTTAGATATGCCAGACGTTATCTGCAACGCAATTCCATCCACGGATACCTACAGCCTTCAGCAAGGCCAGGATGAGTTTTATTTTGCGCTGCCGTATCAACAAATGGATCTCGCACTTTGGAGCTACAATCATGGTGTGCCTGCAGAGGTTCTCGCGGCAGAACTTCAGTTGACTGCAGATGCAATCAACCACGTGTATAGAGATATAGAAGCAAAGCGCAAAACAACACGCTACCTGCATATGCCCGCGCAAGTGTTTGCAGAATTGGAAGTTGGTCACTAAATGAAGCTTGCAACTTTCAGGAAATAATTATGACGGCAACAATTCTTCGGGGCGCACGCTTTGCTGGAGTCAGCAGTGCAGTGCCTGAGGCCGAGTTTGATAATGTCCGGGACACCCAGCAATTTGATGCTACGGAAGTTAAAAAAGTGGTCGCACTTGCGGGTGTAAAAACACGCAAAGTCGCGGGTGAAAATATGTTTTGCTCGGATCTTTGCCTTGCTGCGGCAAAGGATCTTTTAGCTGGGCTGGATTGGTCACCAAATTCGGTGGATGTATTAATTTTTATTACCCAAACCCCGGATTATTTTTTACCGGGTACTGCAAGTCTTATGCATCGTGACCTTGGTTTAAACTCGCATTGCGCAGTGTTTGATGTAGGTTTGGGTTGCTCGGGTTATCCCTATGGTTTGTGGCTTGCCAATATGATGGTTCAAACCGGTGCAGCTAAGCGTGTATTGGTTCTTCATGGGGATACGCCAAGTTTATTTACAGATAAAGAAGACCGCGCAACTTATTTATTGTTTGGAGATGGCGGTACGGCCACAGCAATTGAAGCATCGGAAAGCGCAAGCGAATGGGGTTTTTGTTTGCACAGCGATGGAACCGGTTGTACGGATTTAATTATTCCCGGCGGTGGCTTTAGAAATCCTAAGCCGGAGAATGAGCGCGACACCAAATTGAAAATGAATGGACCTAATTTATTTAACTTTACTGTTGCGCGTGTACCAGAGGTTATTGCCGAAACACTCGCGTTAATGAAATGTACGGTGAATGATGTGGATCTTTTCTTTTTTCATCAATCGAATCAATTCATCATGAAACACATTGCAAAAAAATGTGAATTGGCTTTGGCGAAGGTTCCACTTACGCTCGATAGGTTCGGCAATATCGGCGGTGCCTCGGTTCCGCTGACGGTGACACAGTATCTTGCTGAAAATAAATTGGATAGATCGGTAAAAATAATGTTACTCGGATACGGTGTAGGTCTCTCATGGGGAGCTGCGCAAATAGAGTTGGATCAAGATGTTTTTAGTTCTCATCGTGAATTGTCGATTTAACGCAGTTACAAAAACAAGGCAAGAATATGTCATCTGAAAAGCAATACATTACCGTAGCGGCTTTATTGAATTTGGTTGAGGATCTTTTAAATATCGATCAAGGATCGCTTACCGGTGAAACACGGTTGGTCAACCTTCCCGCATGGGATTCCATGGGCGTTCTGTTATTGATGGCTGAGATGGACGAACGTTTTGGTATTACACTCAATGAAACGACTTTGGCTAATTTGCGAAGTACGGCAGATATTGTTGACATAGTGAGAAGAGCAGGCTCGCTGACAGAATAATATGATTCAAAATTACCACAAAATTACTAAAGTTCTGGCGACGTCACTTGGCCTCAGTGTTGAGGAATTGGTGCGCTCCTATGACCGCGCCACTAGCGCAGATATGGTGGCTGTTTGCGAATTAATGTGTGTAGGATTTGGTGTTGTTGAAAATTTGAGTGCGGAGATTATCGCTTGGCGATATTTTAATTCTTCAAGAAACACTTCTGATATTTTTGTGTTGCGTTACAAGGGGAAGCTTATCGGTGCTGTTGGGGCCGAGCCCATTCGTGTCAAAGTCGGCAATAAAGAATATGAGGGTATTTGCGCAGCTGATATTGTTGTCCACCCTGATCACGGTAAGCGCGGCATAGGAGCATGGATGAACTTGCATTTACAACACAAGTTCCCAATAGTGATGGCCATGGGCTCCAATGAAAATTCCGACACCATGGTGCGTCGCCTGTTCCGGCCAATGAATTGCAGAAACCATTTCAAGATGTTGTTCTCTGTAAAAAACTATTTAAGCATTCGTGGTTGGCCAATTTTTTTAATTCAACTGCTTTCTCCTGCTGCCACGGTTTTGTTATCGTTTTTTCGCAAACCACAGCTTGCATCTATTCCGCCCGAATACGAACTACATTTCAACGACAGCACTGAGCCCTTGGCAGAGTTTTTTAATAATCCCGCGTATCATCCACGCTCGGATAATATGGTATTGCGCTCTGCCGAATATTGTCATTGGCGCTATGACCTCAATCCAAAGTCTTGCTTTACGGTTTTGCAGTTGCATCACTTGGGGAGTTTGGTTGGTTATGGTGTAATTAAAAAAAATGAGACAGAACCTCTTCAAGATTTTCAGTTGATGGACTGGGATTTTTTACCTGACTATCGCACAGAAACACATCTTCAAATTTTGTTTAGTGCTGTTGTAAATTATGCGGTTGAGCAAGGTGCTCCGTCTTTGTATGTTATGGCGAGCGATCAATTATCGACTGACAGCCTACGAAAAACAGGATTCAGCCATCGTTCATTGGATGACGGGTTTTTCCTATTTGCGCACGAAGGCATAGCTCCTGAATTGTTTGATGAAAAGAAATGGTTTCTAAGTTTTTGTGATACAGACGAGGCGCTATGACCCTCACTCGCCAAGAAATCCTAACGCGCATAACGACTTGGCTACAAGCTTGGGATGCACATAACCTCGATGGCGTAATGGAGCTAATGCATGACAAGGTGGTGTTTGAAAATTGGGCTGGTCCGGCTATTAGTGGAAAGCGTGCACTGAAACGTGCGTGGACTCCGTGGTTTTTAAAGCATGGTGATTTTAAATTCGTTGCAGAAGATATCTTTGTCGATGAACTGGAGCAAAAAGCGGTGTTCCGGTGGCAGCTGGAGTGGCCATCCCTTGAAGTGGCATACAAAGGTCAGCAAGAAAAAAGACGTGGGGTGGATGTGCTTCATTTTCAAGATGGAAAAATCATTGAAAAACTAACGTACTCGAAAACATCATTGATGATTGTAGATCAGCCAATTCAGTTGCAAGCAAACAACCAAATAGTAGACGAACAGCAAATAGATTGAGCAACGAATAATAATACTTACGCGGACTTTTGGGAGATATGTCTTGACGCATGACAATAGTTTTGAGCAGCTATTAATTGATTTAAAAAATAATTTAACCGTGCTGCCCGATAAAAGCGAAGAGAATCCTGAAAATACACTGCGGGCGTTATGGCATTTGGCCGCAGATCGGCATGTTTCCCCCATTGCTGCAGAACAGCCTCAACTGCCGAGCCTCACTGATGTCCAGTTTGCTAAACTCAGCGAGTTTATCGAACTGCGCCTGCAAGGAGTGCCTCTGGCGCACCTTACTGAGCGGCAACATTTTCTGGGAATGGAATATGTCGTTAGCAAAGGGCTATATATTCCACGAAAGGAAACCGAGCTACTGGCAAATGCCGCGATTCAAACCTCAACCAATAAAAATACCGCTGACACATTGTTACTGGATTTATGCACCGGCATTGGCACTGTAGCTTTGGCAGTAGCCTACCATTGCAGCAATGTTCGGGTAGCAGGATCTGATATTTATGCCCCCGCGATAAAAGCCGCACATGTGAATGCAAACCACTTTGGCTTGTCAGATCGGGCAACATTTTATAACGCAGATTTATTCACTCCTTTTGAACATATGAAAGGCACTGTCGACATTCTCGTTAGCGCGCCGCCCTATATAACATCTGCCAAAGTAAAACATATGGCAGAGGAAATTTCGCAACACGAACCGGAAGAAGCATTTAATGCGGGCCCGTTCGGATTATCCATTTTTAATCAGTTGATTGAATTATCTCCCATGTACTTGCGCAGTGGTGGCTTTTTAATTTTTGAATGCGGATTAGGACAGGGTGAATTTTTGGCAAGACGCATTGCAGCTAATGGTCGCTATAAAAATGTAGAACAGTTATGTGATGAAAATGGCAACCTAAGAGTTTTACGAGCAGAGATGGTGGCCTAAAAATTATTTCATGGGGTCGTAAAAATATTTTTTGTAATTATCTTTTAGGGACTCAACCTCAGGGTTTTCCAAGTGAAACGCTTTACGTTGTTTTAACTTCGCAAATTCGACTCTTTCGAGAAAGTAATATTCCCATATTTTATTGATAGAACCATCCTGGTAGGCAAGTGCAAGCCCTTTCTCAATGCGCTCCTTTGCGAGTTTGCTACTTTTATTCAGGTAATAAAACCTGGGTAGCTCATAGTGCAAAACAAAGGATTCATCGTAGCGTAGCAAACCAGAATGTTTTTGGGCCTCGTATTCTTTCTGCAATTCATTTGCACCACGGCAAAATAGATCTATTCGTCCCATTTCAACTAATTTAAATATACTGTCGAAGTTGCTAATTTCTATAACCTTAAATCCGTTGTGGCGCAAAATCGCTGTATCAACCCAGGCAGCTCCTTGCCCGATAGTGTACTTTTTGAGATCCTCAAGCCTTTCCACTTTTTTCAGGTCTTCATAAACTTGCGGGCTCGCAAAGCAAACACGATAACCGACGATTCCTAACTCAACTGGGAAATCCACGTAAATAAAGTTAAATTCTTGCTCCATCCTTTTTTCATAGCTCAGCTCTATCAACATATTCGGGTATTTACCGCTCTCAAGGGAGTAAATAGAGCGGGCGGTGTTCATTGGCGGAATTTTAACAATTCGGTAGTCACCATATTCGACTTTGGTTTTTTCAAGTGCCAGGGCCACTAACGCAGCACTGTAATCCTCGCGTCTATCACTTTTAGTCTCAGGTGATCGTATAGACACCACAAATTCAGCTAAAGCCACCTGAGGAAGCAGAAAGGTGATTAATAGAATAATTTTAAAGTCATATAATTTCTTTTTCATAAAATCAATAATTTCTTTGGGAATAGCGAAATGAAAATTTAGTTTTTACTTATGTGCCGCTCCAGTTCATCGTCAATTTCTTCCGAAATATCTATTGACCCATCATCGCTCCAGGTAACTTTTGTAATCCCTGGGCTATCATGTTCCAAGCGTCGGAGTTCATTCAGTTGTTTGTTAATCCGGCCCTGTTGTTGTCTTACCATAAGTGATAAACGTAAATTTTCTTGCGTTAAGGCGTGATATTGAATTGCTTTCTCGAGCGTGATAATAAAGTCTTCGTCAATCCATGGCTTGGTTATAAAGCGATAAATTTCGGCTTGATTGATAGCCATAAGAATGCCTTGTAAATCGGCGTGGCCGCTCAAGATCATACGTAGCGCATTAGGACAATCTTGCTTTAATAGGTTTAGCATTTCCACGCCGTTCATTACGGGCATTCGATAATCGGAAATAATGATGTCTACATCGTTTCGTCCCCTCAGATCAGCGAGTGCTTCTTCAGGTGCTGAATAGGTTAGCAAGGTCCATTCTTTTTTTCGTAGCAAACGTTTTATCGCGTGGAGAATATTCACTTCGTCGTCGATAAAAGCTAATGTTGTCATTCTTCTTTACCTCCTTTGTAAACAAAAATTTTCAAGCTAATTTCGTTCATTGCATTAATTGAAGCAAGTTTGTCTATGATGTTCTGATTTAAGCTAAAGTCTTTTGCAATCATCAAAATACCCATGGAGTTGTAAATATCTCGCGACACAACCATGCCAGGTGCTAATTGCATTGCATCAATTTTTATTTCCTGGGCGAACTCCTCGCCCAAACTAAATTCTTCGCTAAGCGGCTCCAATACTTTAATAACGTAAGGGTCATATTTTTTCCCGGCATTCGCTTTCATCAGCTTAAAAGCTTCGGTTGCATCAAGTGATATGTCTTTGATCAGCCCGGTTTGCAAACCGACAAAATCCCGCGCGATCCTGAGTATGCGCGCACCTCGCGGTATCGCATTTCCCCTTAATCGATCTGGAAAACCTGTGCCATCGATCAACTCCATATGACTGCGAACCAAGCGGGCGGTTGGTTCAAGCTCGGGGATGGAGGCCAACGTCATCTCTGCGTGCAAAGGATGACGCTCAAACACGGCTTTATGTTCAACAATTATTCTTTCTTCGGGAAGCTGCAAAATTTCATCCGAAAGATTTAATTTTCCCAAATCCATCAGCAACCCGGCAAAAAAAACAGCTTTTATTTCGTCCGCAGGAAGGTTCAGCGCTGTGCCCAACTGTCGAGCCAAATCAGCTACATATTTTGAGTGGGATTTATCGAGGTATTTGCGGCTGGCAATGACCGATGAAAATAATTTTATGAAGTTGGAATAGCTGTCCTGCAATTGTTGATATACAAGCTCCAACATGTCAGATGTTTGTTTAATTTCCTCGGTGCGTGCGACAACTCTGTGCTCGAGCTCTTCATTGAATTTAAGCAACTTTTCATTTTGTCGCCTGGTAAGAAGCAAGAGAGAAAGCTTTTCCTTTTCCAGGCGCGCAATGCGTAAGCCTTGCTCTATAGCTTCCAGTAATTCCTCTTCGTCCCAAGGTTTGCTTAAGTAGCGGTAGATGCCGCCACGGTTTAATGCGGTAATGGTAGCGCCTATATCAGCGTGCCCGGTTAGTAAAACTCGCATTGTTTTGGGCCAACGCTCTTTGCATTTTGTTAGAAATTCCGCGCCATTCATATGGGGCATGCGCATATCAGAAATAATCACGTCGATTTTTTCGCCCTGTAGTATCGCTAGTCCTTCTTCGCCACTATTTGCAAAAAAACACTGTAATGGTTGCTTGCGCATAAGGCGTTTAAGTGACGTGATAATATTTTCCTCGTCATCAACGAACAACACTTTTCCCTGAATCTCCGGGTGGTCAGGTGCCGCAAGATTTTCAGCGTCCGAGATTGTTTGATTGGTCATTCAGTTGCCCTCGCTGCTAAAACATTTTATGCAGTGTAAATTGCCAATAGCCGGTTCAAGTTATGACTCAACCAAACATCCAGCCTGCCATTTCCGTGTAAAGTTTTTCGCTGTCGTAAACACATTCCTGAAAATCCACGGCACCTAAACCTGACTCTGCGAATAACTGATGGGCTTGCGCCAATACCCGGTCTGGAATGTTCTCCGAATTTTCCAAACCGCGTAAAATTATATTGCTGGTCAAGACAACAATCTTCATTTTAGGAGGGGAAGTTGCGGGTGCGCTACGAAATACTGACACTATAGGTTCGGGAAATTGCCAATGCTCAAGCAAGACGGCAGATAACCACCAATAATCGGAATCAATCATGCAATACATTTTTAGATTATCTGGCAGAGAGTTTTCGACGCGATATTTTTCAATGCGTACTTTTAGTACATCTGCGAAAAAGTAGTCTTGTATAATCAAATCCAGAGAGTGGAATAATCCAATCGTAAATGCGGTTGTGGGATCTTGCCTACTTTGACGCGCAATTTTTTTAACCAGGCAGGCCACACGTAAACTGTTTCGCCACAATGCATCGTAATCTATAAGACTATTTTCCTGGCCGTGCCGAAATTTTGAAAGAAGAATTAAGGTGTAAACGAGGCCACGCAAAGTCTCTGCACCTAATACCGAGCATGCAATTTCAATATCTTTAACCTGGCGATGTAAACCGTAAAATGACGAATTGGCAATTTGTAGAACGCGACCTGTTAGCACAGGATCTTTAAGCATAACCTTGCCGATTTTTGCCCAGTTGCTTTGTGGATCATTTAAGAAACTTAATACCTGCTGTAAAGGCGCGGGAAGCGGTGGTAATTTTTTCAGATGCATAATGAGATCAGCTTCAGTAATACTCATAACCATTCCATCCTGACATTAAAATTATTTACATTTAAACTACCGACAAGCAAAAACAGTGTGTGCCTGAATTTAATATAGGGGTTATAGTGACTTTTTTCGTGGTATCAGGCCAATGTAATTCGCTCGTTTTAGCAATTGAAGTTGTCGCAACAGCTGTATAGAGAGCCTCTGTAATGGTCGCTGGAAATACGTCGTCAATCATGTTGCCAACAATGGCTTCTTGATTAACCAGCTGACGAGCATATTGATTTGCCATCACAATCAAGCCTTCACCGGAAATTCCAAAAACGGATATCGGCATGCGGTCTAACAATTCTTGAGAAAGGAGTAATGAGCGAGTTTTCAACGCATTTTTTTCGCGCTCTTCTTTTACTTTTTCTTCGAGATTGGCGTTGGCCTTTTTGAGTTCTTCTGCAAGAAGAATGTTGTTGGATTTTAAATCGTGGTAGGAAAATGCATCTCTGATATGGGTAAGGAGTTTTTCATCTTCCCAGGGCTTTAATAGAAACTTAAACACAGCACCATCATTAATGGCGGAGGTAATGCTTTCAAGTTCGGTGTAGCCGCTCATGACTATGCGAATAGTATGGGGGTAGCGTTCCTTAACAGCTTTCAAAAATTCAGAGCCGATCATGCCTGGCATACGTTGGTCAGACAGTATTACAGCCACAGGTTGCTTGCTTAGTATGTCCAATCCCTCAGCGCCAGAGTTCGCGGTGAGAACGCTAAAGGGCTCCTGACGAAATAGCCGGCGCAGTGCCCGGATAATATTTTCTTCATCGTCAACCACAAGCAATGTTTTTTCCATAGTTTGACCCTTTGATTTTTTACTCTTTACTATGATCTGCATCGGAGGTGTTGCGAGCACTAATATCCAGAGGCAATTTAATTTTAAATACAGTTCCTACACCGGGATTGCTGACAAAACTCAAATCACCTTTATGTTTATTGACGACTATGTCGTAAGAAATATTTAGCCCAAGCCCGGTACCCTGGCCAATCGGCTTTGTCGTAAAAAATGGATCAAAAATTTTTGTATGAATTTCTTCCGGAATACCACCGCCTGTGTCTTCTATTTCTATGATCACAAAGCCGTCAGCAGTAAACGACCTGATGTTGAGCAGGCCACGCTTTCCTGTTACACGCATCGCATGAGATGCATTGACAACAAGATTGGAAATGACCTGATGTAATTGACCCACATTGGCCGAGACTTTGGTATTCGGCTGCAAATCCAATTCCACGTCGCAGTAGTATTTAATTTCGTTATTGACAACTTTAAGAGTGGTATTGATTGCGCTGTTAATGTCGACTTCAGAAAATTCCTTTTCATCCACATTGTGCGAAAAGTCTTTAAGACTCTGAACAATTTCCCTGACTCTCGATATTCCTTCACGGCAATCTGAAATAACCGCTGAAAAATCTTCAGCAATAAAATCATAGTCGAACCGCCGCTTGAGAGTTGTAATCTCTTGCTCCACAGCTACTTTAGCGGCTGCAGGTAGCGCCGACACCTTAGCGTCGATTCCAGTGATAATTTCTTTCAGGTCGATGAAATATTCGTCCAGCCGATTGATATTGCTACCAACATAGCCAATGGGATTATTAATTTCATGGGCCACGCCTGCGGCCAGCTGACCAATAGAAGCTAGTTTTTCCTGCTGAATTAATTGGCCTTGTGTTTTCTGAAGTGCAATTATGGACTCGGAGATTTTTTCGTTGGAGTTTTCAAGCTCGCTGGTTCGATTCCTGATTCTTTGCTCAAGATCCTCATTCATTGTCTGTAGTTGTTCCGAATATTGGGATAGCTCGCTAACAATAATTTCAAACCCATTGAGCACGAGAAGAAAGGCCTGCATAAAATCACCGAGCTCATCATTCCCCATTTTTTGTTTCAGGCGAGCTTGATTTTCTCGCTCCGCGATTAGCATTTGCTGTACTTGTCGCCAACGTTCTTGTGAAACGGTTTCACTCAAATAGGTGGTAAATCCGCTGACGCTCATAGCTAGGTGATGAATTTTCTTCAGAGGGATAAGTAATTGTTGCTTCAATATGGAATATACAGATATTGAAAAGCAAAGGACAAATGCAACCATATTAACGAGAAACAATTTAGTCTGCTGTAATGCCTCAATCAATATAAATGTGTCTGAAAAGTAAAGGTGCACTTTTCCGATAGGCATTTGTGCGTAAATAATCGGACGTTCTAAATGGTAATTAAAGGTATTTTTAAACGGCGCGACCGCAGTAATATTTTGTCCTTTTTTATCTACTACAGCACCGTTAACCAATCCATAATAATGCTGTTCGGGGCGGGTTTTAGATGTTTCGCTTGTTTCGAATATAACGGAAATAAGGTTCTTTTCAATAAGCAAGCTTTCTATGTATTTTTGCAAGTTCACATAATCCAGATTCCATACATTTGCAGAGTTGCTGTTAGCGGTAAAATCGGCGATGTAATTCATTTTATTTTGAAAATCATCGTTGCTTTTCCGCCAAAAAAATAGAATGTTAATCGCCATAAAGATTAAGCAAAAGAATGTAAATATGGCAATAATCAAAACGATCAGGCGCAAACCTAAACTTATTCTCAGGGTAAAAAAAAGATTTTTCAGGTTATTGCTCATAGATGCAATCCGGATGCAGGCTTTGCAGGATTATTGTAGGGTTAACATGAAGTTGATATGTGTGCCAGACGGCATGAACCCTATGGTGGGTAATGGTTAGCAATCCCATGCGCAGCTTTATAATCGCTCCATTAAAAGTAGCATAGGAAAACGGGTTTGCTTGACAGGAGCATGCATTGGGTGACGGTAAATACACTTATCTTTTCGTTGATATCCAATTGAGATAAAAATAAATTTAGTTACAACAGGAAAAGTTTGCGGTCTTATTAGTGTGTTAATTTAAACGTCGCCGCACAAGTAAACGTAGAATCGCGAATTTCATCCTCACGATTAAGCGAAGCACAAGCGGTTGTTTTCTGTGCGAGTTATCAATCCACGGACAATTGCTTATTTGACTCTGATGAGCACAGGGTCACGAATACTCACCCCCTATTTTAGCGGGCTGATTCTGGTTCTTACGTTTGTGTGATGCATGCTCGGCTGGACTCCTTTAGAATGGCGCTCACAACGGCGTGACGGCCTTAGACCTCATGTCTCAATGATATAGCCCCAGTTTGTCAGGACGGTATTCGTGAATAGTAAAAGTGAACTTTTGTCCCAGTTGCGCATTGATCGCAGTGCCAGCTCCCCGCGTGCGATTTGGCCATGGGTTGCTGGCGCTGTAACGCTACTGTTGGTGATATTTATTGGGTACGAGCTTTTTTCAGAGGCTGAACCAGTGCCCGTTAAAGTACAGATGGCGCGAATGGCTACTGTTGATTCGTCTTCAGCAAGTGTTCTGGATTCGACTGGTTATGTGGTAGCGCGTCGTCAGGCCAATGTGTCTTCAAAAGTAACTGGCAGGGTTGTCGAGGTGCTTATAGAAGAAGGCATGACGGTTGAAAAAAACCAGATTGTGGCCCGTCTTGAAGATATAAACGCTCGCAAAAGTTTTGATGTGACTAAGGCCGAACTCGATGCAGCCAAAGCCCAAGTAGTTGAAACGCGCGCAAGAGTGACAGAGGCTAAGTTGAACTTTGACCGACACAATACACTTATACAAAAACAATTAGTCAGCCAGTCGGCGTTTGATTCCGCTAAGGCGACTTATGACTCCTTGCGTGCACAGCTTAATAATCGCCAGGAAATGGTAAACGTTAACGACAAACTGCTCGCGCAACAAAAACAAAATTTAGATGATTACATTTTGCGTGCACCTTTCGCAGGTGTGGTGATTGCGAAAACCTCGCAGCCTGGCGAAATGATTTCACCCATTTCTGCCGGTAGTGGTTTTACCCGTACGGGGATTTGTACTTTAGTTGATATGACGTCACTCGAAATCGAAGTTGATGTTAACGAGTCTTACATTCAGCGTGTGCACGCGGGGCAATTGGCCGAGGCGGTGCTGGAGGCATATCCTGAATGGAAAATTCCGGCCAAGGTTGCAGCCATTATTCCAACGGCGGATCGACAAAAAGCGACGGTAAAGGTCCGTGTTGCGTTTCAAAATCTGGACCCCCGCATACTACCCGACATGGGCGTGAAGGTGTCCTTTCTCAATCCTGAGCCGGTTGAAAAGCCAAAACCTAAAGAACCTCTGGGTATTCGAGTACCGACTACTGCAGTGCGCTCTGTTGATGAAAACAAATTCATCTTTGTGGTCAAAGATGGTGCTTTGCAACAGCGCAAGGTAAAGGTTAACGCGAGTTATGGTAGTGATGTTTATATTTCGGACGGATTAAGTGCAGGTGAGGATTTCGTAGTCGAAATATCTCCCCAAATGAAAAATGGGACTAAGGTTGTCCAGGAGTAGAAATTTAAAATGCGCAGCACACACTGCGCATTTTTTTTAACGTTGCTAACGGAGGGGCTATGCCAAATACAATAACGCCAAATTCGATAACGCCAGATCCAATAACCTCAGCTTTAACAGAAGCGAATATCGACACTCAAGTAATTGCCGAAAACGACGTATTAGTGAGTTTGAAAAATATCAGTAAGGCATATAAAAAAGGCAAGGAATTGGTGCCGGTGCTGACGGATATGAACCTTGAGATTAAGATTGGCGATTTCGTGGCTTTAATGGGACCTTCAGGATCAGGTAAAACAACACTGCTGAATTTGCTAGGAGGTCTCGATAGTCCAACATCAGGCGAATTAATGATTGCAGGTCAGCGCATCGATAAATTTTCCGCCGGTCAGCTCACTAAATGGCGAGCACAAAACGTCGGTTTTATTTTTCAATTTTATAACTTGATGCCTGTGCTTACTGCTGAAAAAAATGTGGAGCTTCCGCTACTTTTGACCAACTTAAGTAGTAAAGAACGAAAGCTTCATGTGGCGGCCGCATTAGATTTAGTGGGCTTGAGTGATCGTGCAAAACATTATCCGCGTGAATTGTCGGGCGGACAAGAACAACGTGTTGCCATAGCACGTGCGTTGGTAAGCGACCCCAACTTATTATTGTGCGATGAACCTACGGGTGATCTGGATCGCGCAACTGCCGATGAAATTCTCTCGCTTATGCAAGAGTTAAATCAAGCGCAACAAAAAACAATCATTATGGTTACGCATGATCCGCGCGCGGCTGATCATGCACGCCGTACTTTACATCTCGATAAAGGCCAACTCCTTCAGGAATAAGAGAGGTGTAATATGAAATATCTTTATTTTATTTATAAAAATTTAACGCGAAAAAAAGTTCGCACTACCTTAACTATTTTATCGATTATGGTTGCATTTTTGCTCTTCGGGTTGTTGCGTTCACTGAATGCAGCCTTCGATGGAGGGGCAAAAATTGCAGGTGAGGATCGGCTAGTCACTATTAATAAAGTCACCTTGATCATGCCTTTACCTTACAGCTATTTAAACAAGGTAAAAGCACTGGATGGTGTAGATACAGTAACCATGGCCAACTGGTTTGGTGCTTACTATCAGGACAAGCGAAATCAGTTTCCACAATTTTCGGTAGATGCTGAAGAGTATTTTGGAATATACAACGATTCGCTGGTTCTTGCTCCAGAACAATTGAAAGCTTGGAAGGCCAATAGAGTAGGTGCTGTTATAGGTAATGCTCTGGCAGCCAAATATCATTGGAAAATTGGTGACCGAGTTCCTTTGGTCGGAATGTTCCCTCAAAAAAGCGGTAGCACAACTTGGGAATTTGTTATCGAAGGAATTTTTACCGAAAAAACGGCTGGTGGCCGCGAAAATGCGATGTTTTTCCACTTCGATTATTTTGATAAAGCGCGTCAATTTGGTGAAGGCACTATAGGGTGGATGATTATCAAAGTTAAAGATCCCAAAGAGTCTGCACATATCGCTACAGCTGTGGATACTATGTTTGCAAATTCTGCAGCAGAAACAAAAACAGATAGCGAAAAAGAATTTTCAAAATCATTTGCCAAGCAATTTGGTGATATAGGTTTGATCACCACTCTCATTCTAAGCGCGGTATTTTTCACCATGTTATTGGTGGCTGGTAATTCCATGGCGCAAAGCTTCCGTGAACGCATTCCTGAAATTGCAATTTTAAAAACCCTGGGGTTTTCGGATGCGGCGGTTATGCTAATGGTGCTAGCAGAAGCTATTTTGATTTGCCTTGTGGGCGGTATTATAGGTTTGGCCCTGGCTAAATTAATTTTGGTTGCCTCTGCAGAAAAACTTGCAGGCACCTTGCCTGGCATGGATATGTCGGCAGGAATAATAGGAGCGGGTCTTTTTTGGGTGGTGACCTTGGGTTTTGTCACCGGAGCCATACCCGCATTCCAGGGGTTGCGCTTAAATATTATTAACGCATTGCGGAGGAATTAATTATGTTTATGAATTGGCTTACGCAAATTATTACCGTGAGCGTGATGAATTTACGCAATATTGGTCAGCGGCTCGGCACGTCACTGGTTGCTATTTTTGGTGTGGCCTGTGTGGTAGGAGTATTTATTGGCGTACTCTCCATGGCTGCCGGATTTCAGCGCACCATGACCAGTGCTACATCAGAAGACTCTGTGATTATTATGCGTTCTGGTGCTACTTCAGAAATGAGCAGTGGCTTAAGTTACGAGCAATCGCAATTAGTGTCGAATATGCCTGGTATCAAAAAAGATGGCGATTCAATTTTAGCTTCAGCAGAATTATTTGTGGTGGTCGATATCAGTAAAAAATCCACCAATACTTCAGCCAATGTTTCGTTGCGTGGTGTGCAAGAAGCTGCATTCAAAGTTCGCGACAGCTTTAAAATTGTTGAAGGCCGCACGTTTGAGCCCGGCAAAAATGAACTGATTGTCGGCCGCGCCGCACAAAAACAATTTAATGATTTGGCGTTGGGGTCCAGCATCAAGTTTGGTCAAACTGTTTGGCAAATTGTGGGCGTTTTTGAATCGGGCGGCAGTCTTGCCGAATCTGAATTATGGTGCGATGCAAAAATTCTGCAAGCCGTCTATAGGCGTGGCAACAGCTATCAAGCTATACGTGCGAAATTGGAAAGCGTTAAATCTCTGGATACTTTGAAGAATGCTATAGCCGCTGATCCAAAGTTAACGCTGGATGTGCGCCTGGAGAGCGAATATCTTGCGGAACAATCGTCAGCATTGAGTACATTTATTAAAGTTATTGGATACCCTCTGGCGATGATCATGGCATTAGGCGCAATCTTCGGTGCAATTAATACTATGTACACGTCTGTGTCTGCCCGAACGCGGGAAATTGCAACTTTGCGTGCGTTAGGGTTCGGAGCATTTCCTGTCGCAGTATCAACCTTATTTGAATCGCTGGTGTTAGCTTTTATAGGCGGCGCTATAGGTTCGGTCGTAGTTTACTTTTTATTTAATGGTTACACCGTATCCACATTAAATTTTGCAAGCTTTAGCCAAGTGGTATTTGATTTTGCTGTAACCCCGGCGCTGCTAAAACAAGGTGTTATTTTTGCAGCCGTCATAGGTTTTATCGGTGGATTATTTCCAGCCATTCGTGCAGCCCGTCTTCCAGTCGCAACAGCTTTACGCGACAGCAATTAAGCAGCTCTCCCTCGAACCGCCATTTTAAATATGGCGGTTTCTTAAAGGTCTTCATCAGCGACAGCTGAATAACCCAAGCCTGTGTAGGATATGTCGCACACGATAAATGTGTTTTGTCGTCTGGGGGAGGTTGATCGAGTAAGCTAAAGTGCTACCTCAATTGAGCGAATTGCCAATCTAGCTTTGATGAAAAGCACAACTAAAAATAATAGGTTCTGGGAGGAGTAATGGTGTTTAGTCTCACTGCGGTTGGCTTGATGATTTTAATATTTCTTCGGTGGCGAATTTCTTGTGCCGCGAATAAAAATTGACAGATGTATTTAGCGACATCGAATATAAACATGCCTGCCGCCTACGCATTTTTATCCACATTACGCTGCTAATAAATGCGCACAAAAGCCGTCGTTCTCACTCAACAAATTTCAATGCATCCGCGGGGCTTCTAATATTAATGAAATGACGGCCAATCACATGAGTGTAAATTTGTGTGGTTTTTACATCGTTATGACCAAGCAACTCCTGCAAGTTACGAATATCGCAACCTGCTTGTAATAGATGAGTTGCAAATGAATGTCTAAATGTGTGGCAGCTCACTCGTTTTTGAGTTATCCCAGCTAAGACGACAGCTTTTTTCAAAAATTTGCGAACTACGGAATCGTGTAAATGATGCCGACAGTTAATTCCTGTAATTGGGTGGGCGCAAATTGTTGGCGAGGGAAATACAAACATCCATGCGGGTGATTTAAATGCATTTGAATATTTGATGCCGAGTTGGTGTGGCAGGGATGGTCCGATCTTTGACAAATTATCTCGCTTCTGAATAGCTAAAGCTTTTTCAATTTCAATCTTAAGCTGCGGTACGGAAGATTCACTTAATAATGTTTGGCGATCTTTATTGCCCTTTGCATCGCGAACATAAATTGAATAATGCTCAAAATCTATATCCTGGATTCTTAAACGTAAAGCTTCCGTAATTCGTAAACCACTGGCATAAAGTAATTCAATAATTAAGCGATCACGATCATGAAGGTGCTGAAATATCATGGCAACTTCAGTAGGCGTGAGCACAGAAGGAAGATGCCGTTGCTTCGTGGCCAGCGTGAAACCCAATTCACCCAAGTCGCACTTTAATACTTTTTGATACATAAAAACCAAAGCATTAAGTGCAACCTTTTGTGTATTCACTGCCACATTACGTTTGACAGCGAGCCAGGTTAAAAATTGTTTTACCTCGGTACTCCCCATAGTTGCAGGGTGGCGTTTTTGATGAAATAAAATAAATTGTTTTATCCAAAACAAATATGATTTTTCAGTGCGTAGGCTGTAACCCCGTAAACGAATTTCACCTCGTACCGTTTCCATAAAAGGACTGTTTGACGATGACATAATTCCCTCTAATATTCAGGCCCAATAGCATGTATATTTATACAGTATATTTAAAATTGAGGCAATACATTGCTCACTTCCACTCTTTACAATGCTCAAAAATACCAACACGATAAAAATAACTTCTTTATCGTCAATAACTTAAGAAATGTTCTGGAATGATATTGCGCATACATTAAGCGGGATAACGCGCATGCTCGTTTTATTTTTTAGATAAGATGATTGAATTGATCCATAATGCTAGTTGAATCAATTAATTAGGGTCGCTTTTTTACCAAAGCGTGAAGAGAGATAACGCGCATGCGCGGTATACAAATGTTAGGCAGGGAGTAATGAATGAGTTTTGATTTGAAAATATGGAAAAAGCCTGGGGGAAAGCTCTTAACTTTTGGCATCGTATTTTTGTTGTTGATGCTTCTTTTCGGTATGACTCCTATAGTTTGGATTCTAACTGGGAGACAATCTGAGTCGTATCCAGAACTTGTATTTCTTTTTATGGGTGCTCCTTTAGCAGCGCTCATAACTTTGGTTGCAACAATAAGGTTTTTTATGAAAGTCAACAAATCCAATACTTTCAATCGCCAAAGAAATAACTAGCTTAAATGGCTTTGCACTGCTGCCTGTGTTCTCGTAAGGCTTAATTTTTACGTATTATAAATTGCGTGCTCAATTTCAATTTTTCACATAAAATCTTTTAGTTAAGTCTGAGCAAAATGGCAGAAAAGCCTAACAAATCGCTCAAGCATCGCGCCTTCGGCGCTGGACAGTTTTTAAGTCGCGCTTTTGTGGTTTTGCTACGCAAAAGGTTTCCACAAAATCACAACTTAAAAACTGCCGCTTAGCTCGGCGTTAAGTTACCAAATGGAGAGTGATGCCATGACTAGTTATCTGGGAGTCAATTACGATATTTTGATAAAGCCATTCTTAGAAACGGGTAAATACACATGTCAATTCTCACTGGAGCATCATAAAGGTGATGAGGTTGTATGCTATCCACTCACCTATCTTATTCACAATAGCACGAATGAAATTGCTTTCTTTAGTAATGAGCTAGAAGCCACAGAAGCAGCAGAGCGAATAGTAAAAATTAGAATTCAGGACATAATTAATTCATAGGTAAGGTATGGAAAATTTATTAATTGCAATTGTTGTATTGTTAGCAATTCTCTGCTGCATTGCATTTGGAATTCTTTCAAGTGCTTCTGGCACGCAAAGATCAATTGTCGAATTGAGAACTCAATTGTGGAGTATAAGAGAAAATCAGAAAGAGTTTACAGAAATCCAATTTGAAGCATTAGTTGATTTTATGGAAAGTTATAAGTGTGAATTACAAGAATGCAATATTTCATTATCTGACATAAAAGCCGTTATGAATGTAATCTACAAATACAAGTTGCCAGACAAAGAAGAGCGTGAGTTTTTAGATAGATTAAAAGTTGACAATCAATTATCTAATTGTCGTGATAAAAGCTAAAACTTAACAAGTCGCTCAAGCATCAGTCGCTTCGCTCCTTGGACAGTTTTTAAGTCGCGGCTTTGTGGTTTTGCTGCGCAAAAGTATTCCACAAAACCGCGACTTAAAAACTGCCGCTTAGCTCGGCGTTAGCTTAAATACGAATGGAAAATTGTGAAACTCATATATTTGTTAGTAAGCCTTCTATTTTCAATATCCATCTTCTACGTTATTTCAGGAAGGACGGGTGCTGTGGGTAAAATATATGCTTTCAGTATTTCAAATATTGACGCGGAAACTCAAGGGGAAGTTGTTGCTTCTGATTATATTCGAGCTCCTATTAGTTCAAGAGTTAGAGGTTATTCTATTACTTATAAATACAACGTTAATGGAAAAGACTTCGTTTCTGACGTTGTAAGTTTCGCGCATAGTTCTACTGAAACAGACTCTGAGTATATCAACCGTTACCCCGTTGGTAAAAATGTAATTGTGTACTACTCGTCGGATGCTCCAAAGTTTTCTATTTTAGAAAGAAAAAGTCCTGATTTTATGGTTTTCTTTCAAGCAATTAGTGTCTTATTTATATCTACTTTTTTTGGGTTTTTCATTCCATTGTTTATTTTAAATTCGGCGAAATATGAGCAGCAAAAGCAAAGCTAACAAGGCATTCCAGCATCACTACGGTGCTTCGCGCCTTCGTTGGACAGCTTTTAAGTCGCGACTTTGTGGTTTTGCTGCGCAAAAGTATTCCACACAGCCGCAACTTAAAAGCTGCCGCTGAACTTAACGTTACATTAAAGCGAAGTAGGGAATATTAATTATGATTAAGATTATCTTATTGCTTGTCGCCACTCTAATCGCATCAATCTGTAGTGCGAATGAGCAAAATCTCTCTGCACCAAGCGCAAGAGAAATGTATGTCTCTTGCATTTTGCTGTCTGAAAATGAGGAACTGGTAAATTCGCGTAGTTCAAATTTGTCACCAGGTCACTGTGGTGCAGCTATTTTAAAACTAATAACTGAAAGAGAAGGCAAGGAGAATAGAAATGCTGGGCAGAAAGATTCGCGCTTAAATTTCTGTTTACCAAAAACAACGCGCCCCGAATTGCTTATGATAGACGGCTTTATTTTAGAATACGAAAATGCACTCGGATCAACAAAAGAAATTGATCTATCTGCAATAAATGGTGTGCAGTATTTTGCAGTTGCTATGGTTAGAAAATATCCATGCAATTGAGCTGGCTCAGTTTGTCAAATGTAACAAATCGCTCAAGCACCGCGCACTACGTGCGCTGGACAGTTTTTAAGTCGTAGCTTTGTGGTTTTGCTGCGCAAAAGTATTCCACAAAACTACAACTTAAAAACTGCCGCTTAGCTCGGCGTTACACACTAATATTTTTACGTTGGAAAGTATGTGCAATCTGAAAGCTGGTCAGTTTGGTAGTTCAGTCTTTCACTGTAGTTCTAAAGCAATCCGCATCTATTTGGTGAACGTTGAAGTGGGTTCAACATGAGCGCAATTGGCAGCATTTATAAAATAACAACTTCGTGTTATTTTCGGGCGAGAATAGCGCCCTGAATAGGGTTGTGAAAATAATAGTTTCGCGAGCGGAAACGTAATCGCATTTTGTCGCAACTTGTTATTTCTATAGGTTTTGCTGTTGCTGTGCTGTTAATGAGTCTGTTTGTGTAACAAGTCGTTGCAGCCTCGCCACTGTGTGGCTGGACAGTTTTTAAGTCGCGGCTTTATGGTTTTGCTGCGCAAAAGTAATCCATAAAACCACAACTTAAAAACTGCCGCTGAACTCGGCGTTAGAAGGGAGCATGAATTGAATAGATACGAAGAAATTGAAGTTCGCTTAAAAGAAGCTGACTCTTTAACTGAAAGTATCGACGTCCTTGAGCTACTTCTGTTTGGTGGCTACGCGGTTTGGGAAGACGATTCTCTTTATAGTATTAAACAGCAAGTAGATCGTTTTAAGGGCTTAAAATTTGAAATATATTCAAAGGAGCATCCACCACCACATTTTCATGTTTCGGGTGGTGGAGTAAGCGCTTCATTTACTATCAATAATTGCGAGCATATGGAAGGCGAAATAGGTGGTAGAGAAAAAGCACTAATTGTATGGTGGCACAGAAGAAGCAAATCAATCCTTGTTGAAACGTGGAATAAAACCAGACCCTCTGATTGTCCCGTTGGGCCTATAGTTATCTAAATTGCTTTAAAGTTTTTTTGTTGCTTCGGTGCGTAAAAACAAACTTCTAACAAGTCGTTGCAGCATCGCACGCTTCGCGTGCTGGACAGTTTTTAAGTTGCGGCTTTGTGGTTTTGCTGCGCAAAAATATTCCACAAAGCCACAACTTAAAAACTGCCGCTGAACTCGGCGTTATGTGGGCAAGAAAGTAAAAACCGAACACTTCGGCAGCATTGGAAAAGCTATTTTTCAGTAGTGTTTTTTAGATTGTAAGGTTTATAAAATAACAGCATTACGGAGTTAGCGTTGTTCTATTGATCATTAAAGTTAGGTAACTAAATGAAAAGGTTAAAATTGTATGTTTTTGGTTGTGTAATTTTCAGTCTTGTTGGTTGCTCAACTAAAGAGACTGCATATAATGCTTCAACTTATATTCTAAATAAAGAATGTGAAACCTCAAAAAATTGTAGTGGTAATCTTGACTCAACTTATCAAAAAAATGAGAAATCAAACCAAGAGTATCAAAAACTGCTCGACCAAGAGAAAGAAACTACGCGGCTGAAGAAAGTTCAAGAAGAGCTCAAAGCCAAAGAAAAATCAAAGTGAATTGCTGCTAAAAAGTTCACATAACAAGTCGCTGAAGCACCAGTCGCTACGCTCCTTGGACAGTTTTTAAGTCGCAGTTTTGTGGTTTTGCTGCGCAAAAGTATTCCACAAAACCGCAACTTAAAAACTGCCGCTTAGCTCGGCGTTAGGAAATAATGAATATGAGCAATTTCAAGGAAATAAAGAATATTTGCTGTCACTTCACGAAAAACCTTGCCTATCATCAAGCCGGTATTGGCGAGCCTGACAAGGAGTTAAAAAATGACTTCTGGAGAATGGCAAATGGAAACTTCGCAGAAATCGCAATTTTAGAGTTTTGCAAATTATTTGGTGGCTGGAACGATCAATACAGATGGCAGAATGTTGTCGAAGACGAAAATGACTTTAAAAAGAGAATTGAAGTTAAAACGACTTTAAGTTTTGTCGAGTTTGAGAATTACGTTAAAGAAATAAAATTGTATCGTGACAAATATCTATCGCACCACGATCAAGAAATTGAATTTCCTCGTCTTCAAATCGCAACAACAGCTGTTTTTGCATATTATCAATATATTATTGAAAGGTATGGTGCGGGTGGTTTTCCGTTAGATTTGAAATCCTTTTATATGAATTCTTTTAAAGAGGCGGAAGTGAATTATCCGCCCAATTCCTAACAAATCGCTCAAGCATCGTGCCTTCGGCACTGGACAGTTTTTAAGTCGCAGTTTTGTGGTTTTGCTGCGCAAAAGCATTCCACAAAACCGCAACTTAAAAACTGCCGCTTAGCTCGGCGTTAGGAATTGCCATGGAATTGCACCGTACTTCGATATATGAAACTGTATTTACTATATTCTGTATTTCAATCGGAGTGGCCGTAGCTACTTATCTATCGCCAAAGGACAGTTATTTTTTTGGAAATTTCACGTTTTATTGGTTGCCGCAAGCCATCGTGCTCGCTATTCTTTTTATTGCTCGTTATAAACTTCCAATAATTTGCGGAACGGCGTTAATTTTGTCGGCCTACCTTGCATGTTTTCATCTTTGGCTTTTTTCTAAACCGCATCCAGAATCAATGGCTTGGTTGGGGTATATATTTTCTTTTCCTGGCGCAGCTATTGGAGCATTGATTGCTGCTCCTATAGCTAAACACTTTGAAATTAAACGCTCATTTTTGCTAGGCGCTACAGCATTATTAATTACATTCGTGGGACTTGCTTTGAACCAAGCATTAATTTGCACAACAGTTATGTACTGCTCAATCATGTGAGCTGTTCCTAACAAGGCGTTGCAGCGTCAGTCGCTTCGCTCCTTGGACAGCTTTTAAGTTGCATTTTTGTGGTTTTGCTACGCAAAAGTATTCCACAAAACCGCAACTTAAAAGCTGCCGCTGAACTTAACGTTAGGCAATAAGGAATGAACCAATGCTGAAAATAAAAAGTCATCCAATAAATTTCTTCATGAAACGTATCTGGTTACTAATTTTTACTTGTATTTACTCTGGCCCACTAATTGCGTCACCCACTGCATGCGTTAAGTCACTTTTTAAGTTTGGTGACGAATTCCCGTCCAATAAATTGGGCTCAAAGGTTGATCTTGAAGTAACCCAAGAGCCTAATGAAGGGGGTGAGCAGGGCGAGTTAATCTACACCTCAACTTATAAAGCCAACGAAAATTGGTTAACTTTTATTGAGTGTGCTTCATGCAATCCGAAAAAGTTTAGAACTGGAATTTATCTCGTGGCAAATAAACCATTACCCTGTGGTTTAAAAATGGGTTTTTCCATACCTCAAATCACAAAAATACTTGGTGAGCCTGGAGGTAAACAAGATGACGAATACCTATTTTATTACCCAGATGAGTTCCAAAATAATTATGTTGCCATCCATCTGGTAAATGGCAAGTTAAAAGCGTTACAAATTATCTATTATCAGGGGTAAGTCGCGCGCAATAAAATGCCTAACAAATCGCTCAAGCGCCGCCACTTCGTGGCTGGACAGTTTTTAAGTCGCAGTTTTGTGGTTTTGCTGCGCAAAAGTATTCCACAAAACTACAACTTAAAAACTGCCGCTTAGCTCGGCGTTAGTAGAGGCAATAGTGAAGCGATCAAAGCTTTTTTATTTACTTCGGCATTAATTTCATTGTGCCTAATACTAGCGTGGTGCTTTAATGGACCAAGTTCCTTGTCGCTTACGCAAATAGCTGAAATGAGTGGGTTCTGTTTTTTTCTCGTGCTTGCAATCAACTTAATTTTCGGTCTTCCATTCCTTGCTATAGCTAAAATGAAAAACTGGAGCTCAATTAAATGCTTTTTTGCTGCTTCCCTATTAATTAGCTTAATATTTTCTGTGTTTCCTACAATAGTAGTTATATCTCACATGCGTGGAGCCGTAAGCTTTTTTAGTACATATCTTTATTGGTTAGCTATTGTTTCCAGTATCAGTATTTTAGACGCCTTATTGCTTAGGTTTTTTTTGTTAAAGAGTAATTACTTCAACAGCTACTAACAAGTCGCTCAAGCACCGCACACTTCGTGTGCTGGACAGTTTTTAAGTTGCAGTTTTATGGTTTTGCTGCGCAAAAGTATTCCACAAAACCACAACTTAAAAACTGCCGCTTAGCTCGGCGTTAAAAATGGGAGCGAACAATGACTCGGAGATGGGCTTTTGTAGTTACTAGTCCGAAATATTTATATCCGCTAATTATCTTTATATTTTTGGCTGGCATTGTTGTTTCTTTCCTAACCAAAGATCCTACTCACCTTAATAGAGTAGGCAATTTTATTATTGGAACCGGTGTATGGATGAGCATGAGATATACACTAAGAGAAGGCATTAATAGGCACAAAACGGGGCTTGCTGAGTCGCAGACAATTCGTGGTACAAATCAATTGAATCCTCATTATTTCAATGAAATTGGCTTTTCAATCGGTGACTCAATACTTCAAATTCACGGTTTTTGCTTGGTTATTTTTGGTTCTTTAAGTGGGTCTTACGGAGATTTAATTCTTCGTGCATTTTTTAGTAACGTATTTGTTTAATTTGTAATTTGCAAATCAAAAGCTTTTTAACAAGTCGCTCAAGCATCGCACCTTCGGTGCTGGACAGTTTTTAAGTCGCAGTTTTGTGGTTTTGCTGCGCAAAAGTATTCCACAAAACTGCAACTTAAAAACTGCCGCTTAGCTCGGCGTTAGGCAACGAAGAATGCTCCGATTTACATATGGTCTAATATCAGGAATTTTAATATGCGCTATTGCATACGCGGCATTTAATTTTCGAATTTATATCGACGAAAGCGACAGAAAGGCGCAACAAGCAGAATTCACCATAAGTAGTATAAACAAGGCCGTGGAACGTTTTTTCAACGACAATGGAATGCTGCCTTCTAACAACGTTGGAATAAAGGTTCTTTCGCCAAAATATGTTGACTATGTAATTTCAGATCCTTGGGGTAATGAATACTTATATGCCGAATTTAAAATTAATGGAAAGTCATGTTATGTGGTTTGGTCGTATGGTTCAGATCTTAAGCCAGGCGGTGAAAATGAAGCGGCGGATATGTTCATGTTTGGTAAAAATGGAAACTGTTTGTAAATGGCATGCCTAACAAAGTGGTCAAACCTCGTTCCGCTTCGCTCCACTGGACAGAATTTAAGTCGCGGTTTTGTGGTTTTGCTGCGCAAAAGTATTCCACAAGACCGCAACTTAAATTCTGCCGTTTACCACGGCGTTAGAGTAATTATGAAACTAGCACTGTTGATAATAATGTATCTACTCTCATTGAATTCCTTGGCAGTTGATCTCACCGAGGCAGAAAAATGCAAAAAGAATGGTGGTGAATTTGTTAAAACAGGGCGTCATAGATACTCTTGTATAACATCATTAGCTGACGGCGGTAAAAAATGTATGAACTCCACGCAGTGTATTGGCGGGTGCGAGGCTGTGCGCGAGTTTGAATATGAGATTAACGCAAATTCGGAACCTAAAATTTTAAAAAGCAAAGAGGCCAAGTGGAAGCAGTATGGTCAATGCGCTAAAAATAACAGCCCTTCCTGTAAACCGGGCTTTGAAAATGGAGTTATTTTGCCGGCTCTGTGCATGTAGCTATTCTTCATTTAATTCCGTGCAGAAAAGGCAGCTCTAACAAATCGCTCAAGCACCGCACACTTCGTGTGCTGGACAGTTTTTAAGTCGCGCTTTTGTGGTTTTGCTTCGCAAAAGTATTCCACAAAATCACAACTTAAAAACTGCCGCTTAGCTCGGCGTTAAGTGTTCCCATAAGTTAGCAACTTGCTAATTTTAAGCAATTGAAAAAAACCTAAAAATCCTCTTCTGAGAATATGTAATGACTGAGCAAAGTTTGGAAATTAACTGCGAGTGCCACGGCAAAGGAATATCCTCAGTTGTCTGCGGGCATTTGGTTAAGAATAAAGGTATTGCTATAGGGTTCATAGAAAACGTCAGTGAACCTACAGACCTCCAAGGTTGGTGTTATGCATGCGAATACCTTTTTCAGAAAGAAGGTGAAATGACAGACTTATTTAGGTCTTTCAATCAAATGACCGTGGTTTGTAATAAATGTTATGTTGAAATTAAAGGTGTGCATTCAATAGGCACTTAACAAAGCGGTCAAACATCGTTCCGCTTCGCTCCACTGGACAGTTTTTAAGTAGCTTTTTTGTGGTTTTACTTCGTAAAATATTCCCACAAAAAAGCTACTTAAAAACTGCCGTTTACCGCAACGTTAGCCAAGGGGGCTTCGATGAAATGTTATCAGTGCGACCGACCTCCTATGTATGAGGTGGGAGAAGAGTGCATCCCTCTTTGTCTTGAATGTTATTTCAAGTTAATGCAAATTGAACAGCAGAAACATGAAAACAGTGAGCGCATGTTAAATTACCTTCATGACCAAGCATCTGCAATTGTGGGATTACCTTCTTTGGGGCCACGCTTTCCACCTCGCCCTCAACCAGTAATAGTTTCAGGAGCCAAATTGCAAAATATTAATGTTAACAACAGCGTTGTCGGAACTATTAATACCGGATCTATAGGAACCGTAGATCAATCAATTAGTGCATTGATCCAAACCGGTGAACCTAAGCTTGCGGAGGCAATTAAATCCCTTTCGGAAGCAGTATTACAAAGTGGTGATCTAACTCGGAATCAAAAGAACGAACTTATAGAAAGTCTGAGTGTTCTTTCAAAGGAGGCTGCTACTCCTTTAGAACAGCGGCAAAATACTGTTGCAATATCTCTTCTTGAGAAAGCTATTAAGCTAACGAGCCTGGCCAATGACATTACCGACGTGTGTAATAAGTGGTGGCCTGTTCTTGCTGTAGCATTTGGTGTTGCTCAAAGCGGCTAACAAAGCAATCAAACGGATGGCTTTTTAAGTTGCTCTTTTGCCATTCCGCTTTGCTCCATTTTATGGCAAAAGTGCAACTTAAAAAACCACCGTTTATTGCGGCGTTAAGTGTACTCAGAATGAACAAGAATGAATTGGCTTTAAGTGTTCAAAGAGCGCTCTTGGGTGAGGTCCCTCCGACCCTGCGGTTTCTCTATGCTCGCATAGAAAACGAGGCTCTTTATTATCATGCTGTTTTTACAGATGACGCCACTGACGAGCATCTTGAGTGCGCAAATGTTGCCCTCACGGAAATTCTTGCTGACCTTTCGCCTAACATTCAGTTAAAAGAAAATATAGAGCGAAATGGTTTAGCTCCTTGGCGCGTAGGCTCGGGAGAAAATCTTTTGTTTTTGCGGCATGGTGAATTAAAAAGCACTTAACAAAGTGGTCAAACATCGTTCCGCTTCGCTCCACTGGACAGAATTTAAGTCGCAGCTTTGTGGTTTTGCTGCGCAAAATTATTCCACAAAGCCGCAACTTAAATTCTGCCGTTTACCACGGCGTTAGCATTGAGGAGTATTCACATTGTTTTTAAGTAAAAAATATGTTTTCCCAGATAATTACGATGAATTATTTTCAAAGATATTTCATGTAATTGATTTACCTGGTAATTCCATAGATTTTATTGAGGTTTGTATAGTCGAAAAAAAGCAAGTTTGTGTTAAGCGGTCCGCACAAATGAAACGCCTTTTTGCAAATGCTTATGGTGAGCTTTTTTTTGAGGGGTTGTGCCTAGAACTAGGGAGAGATAGATTTTTCGAATTATTGATGCCTGAACATATGATTGACGGAAAGGAACAATCAACGGATGCTTGGTTTTTTAAAATTACAGGGAAATCTAAACACAACTTTAACCTGGAATGTGCACGGAGAGAATCGAGAACTCTATGGGAAGGGCAATCGGATCTTACAGAATACACTGACGTTTTTAGTGATACTGTGGACGGAATGGTTAAACAAATAGTAGTAAAGCGGAAAATACAAATCACCGAAATTCTTGCAGATATTAGAGATACTATATATATAAAATATTCTGACCCTCAAACTGGCATTAATGGGCTTACATATCCAATTAATTTAAAGTTTAAATATTCAAATAGAGAATATGGTTTTGAGACTTGGTGCAAAAAATCAATTAACTTTGACCTTTGGTCTTCGTTCCCTGAAGATTAGTATACGAAATTTATTGAGCTCACAAAAAATGCTAACAAGGCGTTGCACCAGACGAATTGTAAGTAGCGCTTATGCAGTATCGCTACGCGAAGTTTTCCGCAATGCGCTACTTACAACCCGCAGGTGACCGCAACGTTATAACTTATGAAAAACATGAAATATATTATATTTGTTGTGCTTGCTGGCTTTTTGAATAGCGAGTCCATTGCATCTGATGGTGCAAAGGAAATTTCTCGTATTCTTGTTGGTGAGTGGGAGTGGGAAACTAATAATAACAATTGTCACTCTTTGCATAATATGGCTTTTCGCAGTAACGGCACGCTAACGTCCACGAATGAATCCTGTGAAATCGCAAGTGACGGGTTCGGTTTGTTTTCATATGGCTGGTACGTAGCTAATGATTATATTTGCTTCACAAATGATGAGCGGCAATATCATGATAACAAGCCCAGAAAAGCAGAATACAAAAAGCTATTTTTGGCACAAGTTAAAGATGGTTATGTTGAGGAACGTTGTACTTGGAAGGTGAAGAGGTATTCCAAAAAAGAAATTGAAATTGAAGTACTTAAGGAGTCATTCACAATGGTTCGAAATCGTTGGTTATAACAAGTCGTTCCAGCATCGCCACTGCGTGGCTGGACATTTTTTAAGTCGCGGTTTTATGGTTTTGCTGCGCAAAAGTATTCCATAAAACCACAACTTAAAAACTGCCGCTGAACTCGGCGTTATAAAAGGAAACCGTAGGCGTGAAAAATATCAAGGGTCTGCTATTTGTACTTATTTCATTTCCATGCTTTAGTATTTATTCCCATGCGGCGCAACCGAATAACAATGACAAGCCCTATCTTTACCCGGATATCTACTCGCAATGTAAAAATGGACAATCAGAACAAGATATAGACAACTGCGTAGCTACAGAAATAAATAAAGCTTTAAATTACTTGGCTGAAATTGAATCAGAATACAAAAAATCAAAGCCGTATGAAAAATCAGCAATTAGTTGGTTGGAATTTGTATCCTCAACATGTGAATTTGAAAATAGTCAGTTTTTTGGGGCAAACGGAAGTGGAATGGCAAGTAGAAGATTTTCTGAATGCCGGTTTAAATTAATAATTTATCGAATTAATGTCATTAAAAAATATATTGCTTGTCAAAATAATGCTGAATGTAATGACAATGTTCCATCTCTTAGTAAAATTATTACATCTAAGCAATAAAATATTTATAACAAGTCGCTCAAGCACCGCACACTTCGTGTGCTGGACAGTGTTTAAGTCGCGCTTTTGTGATTTTGCTACGCAAAAGTATTTCACAAAACCGCAACTTAAACACTGCCGCTTAGCTCGGCGTTAGAGTAATTATGAAACTAGCACTGTTGATAATAATGTATCTACTCTCATTGAATTCCTTGGCAGTTGATCTCACCGAGGCAGAAAAATGCAAAAAGAATGGTGGTGAAT
>Ga0247738_10000075_pt1 | contig 61991 bp, 52 predicted proteins | sample UWRJL013104B2_FD_180936 | JGI IMG/M metagenome (GOLD analysis project Ga0247738, IMG submission 180936) | Plant litter microbial communities from Arlington Agricultural Research Station in Wisconsin, United States - UWRJ-L013-104B-2 | ecosystem: Environmental > Terrestrial > Plant litter >...
AAGAGCTCGTCAAATTAATCGGTGAAGAAATTCGTTCGATAGCACCACGTTATAAAGCACTTTATGATACTGGCCAAATTGAATTATGCATGAGTCCCTACGCGCATCCGATTGTTCCTCTGCTGCTGGACATTAATTCGGCGCGCCAGGCATGGCCAGATGTTACCTTACCTATAGCCACTAATTATGCTGGTGGTGAGGCGCGATCCAGATGGCACCTTACTCAAGGTATAAAAACATTTGAACAACATTTTGGTCACAAGCCGCGCGGAATTTGGCCATCTGAAGGTAGCGTTAGCGACGACAGCTTAAAATTATTTCATGAAGCGGGTTTTGAGTGGGCAGCTACCGGCGACTCTGTATTGCACAACAGTTTACGCCATGCCGACAACAAAACTATTGCAGATGACCTGGCGGAACGTAAAGCCTGTTTACATCGACCTTATAATTTTGCCGACCATAAAATCAATTGCTTTTTCCGCGATGACGGCTTGTCAGATCTAATCGGCTTTAAATACGCAACCTGGCATTCCGATGATGCAGTTGGTGATTTCATTAATCACCTAATCAATATCACCAACGCATGCGATAACCCAAAAAATTCCGTTATCTCGGTCATTATGGATGGTGAAAATGCGTGGGAATATTTCCCTGAAAATGCCTATTATTTTTTAGAACAATTGTATAGTCGTATCGTTGAACATCCGCAACTTGAATTAACAACTTATAGCGAATTACTTGATAGCCAAAATCCAGAACCTTTAGTTATGCCGCATGTTGTTGCGGGTAGTTGGGTCTACGGCAATTTTTCCACATGGATTGGCGACAAAGATAAAAATCGTGGCTGGGATATGTTGTGCGAAGCCAAGCTAGCAACGGACCATGCATTAGCAACGACAAAATTTTCCAAAAATGATTTAGCACAAATTGAAAAACAGCTAGCCTTGTGTGAAGGCTCCGATTGGTTCTGGTGGTTTGGTGGGTACAATCCCGCACAGAGCGTTAGTGATTTCGAATATCTTTATCGCCAACATCTTAAAAATTTATACCATTTGATTAAAGTGCCTGAACCTGAATATTTAAATCTTGTCATTAGTGTTGGTGGTGGAGATCCGGCAACGGGCGGCGTAATGCGTCAAGGTCACGAACAGTAGCAGCATATTTATTTCGTTTTTTTTGCGAGGCCAGGACGCAACTGATTTTCAAATCTCTAGATTACAAATCCCTGAATTAATAGAAGGATAGGCAATGCCACAGAATGCGTTAAAGGTTTCACCTCTCTTTCTTACTCGCCGTGCAGGCGTCTTGTTACACCCTACGTCTCTACCCAATGAAAATTCGTTTTCCCATACAACACCTTGCCCCCAAATGCATGGCACCCTCGGAAAGGATGCCTATATATTTATCGATTTTCTGGCGCAGTCGGGTATTAGCGTTTGGCAGATGTTACCTACAACACCCACGCATGCCGATTTGTCGCCTTACCAATCAGTATCGGCCCACGCAGGAAATCCCGAATTAATCAGTATTGATTGGTTGATTCATCACGGTTGGGTGCACGCAAATAATGAATGGAATAATTTAGAGCCTACCAAAAATATATTGCAAGCTATACGCATGGAATGTGCGGATCAATTTTACAAGCGCACGCAACATGATCATCATCTACTGGAAAAACTAAATCAGTTCTGCAAAGAAAATAGCTATTGGTTGGATGATTTTGCGTTGTTTATGGCATTGCGTAAACATTTTGAAAATCGTTCGTGGACGCATTGGCCAATTGGCATAAAGAAAAGATTAGCTGATCCAATGGATGAATATCGCGAATTTCTGGCAATGGATATTTCGTTACATATATTCGAACAGTTTGCATTTGCTGAACAGTGGAAAGCATTAAGTGCCTACGCTAAAGAAAGAAATATTTTTTTATTTGGTGACATGCCAATTTTTGTAGCCCACGACAATGCGGATGTGTGGGCGTCGCAGCAATTTTTTAACCTCTGTGAGAATGGAGAGCCTCTAACGGTGGCAGGTGTTCCACCAGATTATTTTTCCGAGAGTGGTCAGCACTGGGGCAACCCTCATTACAATTGGCAGGCGATGGAAGAGACTGGGTTCAGTTGGTGGATTGATCGTTTGCGCACGCAACTGAACCAATTTGATTTAATTCGTATTGATCATTTCCGCGGTTTTGAGGCGTTTTGGGAGATTCCTGGGAACAGCCTGGATGCGCGTAGCGGGCAGTGGGTAAAAGCGCCTGGCGAAGCATTTTTGAAGGCATGTTTTGAAGCTTTCCCCGGCTTACCTTTGGTAGCCGAAAATCTGGGCTTAATCACACCGGAGGTTGAAGCCTTACGTCATCAATTTAATTTACCCGGCATGTTGGTTCTGCAATTTGCATTCGATGGCAATAATAAAAATCCACACTTGCCGCACTTACATTCGCTGAGCGATGTCGTCTATACCGGCACTCATGATAATGACACGACAGTGGGATGGTACGATTCTTTAAATCAAGAACAACAAAAAAACGTGCGCAATTATTTATATGCCAGCGAACAAAAAATTAATTGGTTATTAATTGAATCTGCACTGGCATCCGTCGCACCTTTAGCTATGATTCCTTTACAGGATTTTTTAGCGCTCGATGGCGAGCATAGGATGAACATGCCAGGCACCACCGGGATTAATTGGACTTGGCAATTTAATTGGTCTCAATTTCCAGAAGGCTTAGGTGAAGTGATTCAAACAAAGCTAAAGCGTTACGATCGTTCAAGTATATAAATCATTTATAGAAATCGTTGTAAATTAAACGCTTGGAGTTGATAGCGACACTAATACCTTAAGTTTCTTCAAAAAGCATCTCGTATAAATCCCACATCACATTGTAAGGGGGTCATTATGGAACACAGATGTACGGAGCGAAGCCCTAGTGAATTAAAAATATTAATTTATAAACATAATCATCCAATCGCCATAGGAAGAATTAAAAATGGAAGTCAGTACGGCGTTTATGTAGAAACAGATTTTGTTGATATTGATTGTGAACATCAAGTGCGATTGGAAGTCCTTCTGAATAAAAATCCGGTCACAAAATTACAGCGTATTGAAATGCACGCCATCATTATCCATAAAGACGACAAGGGCTTTGGTGCAGAAGTGGATTTTGATAAGGTTTCAGAAGTCAACGCTTTTCTCGATATCCTGAAGTACCCGCAATCGGCTGTGCCTGACACACAGATATTCGCCAAAGCTGCAAATCATTAATTCTTAAATATCACTAATCAAGGCAGCCTTAGGTTGCCTTGTTGCCTCCGCTATCCTTGGTTCCGTTCATAACTCGTCTAGTTTCTCATCCGTTTTTTTGCTCTGTGCCAAGCGTAATAGCGGTGCCTCGATAAGATTATCTGTTTCTTAATTTTCTCTTAAGTTTTCTTTCTTACTCTACATCCTGAAAATTGTTATTTCAGCAGGTTTAGTGATGAAAGACTTAACTAACACAATATCGGAACACACTGCCACGAATTGGCATATGCCCCGGTTGCCGCACATCAGAATTCCTCGTTTTCAATTACAAACACCTGAATCCACGGGGCGTGCAGCAACTGAAGCCTATATTCGTCATCGCTTTGCTGAGGTCCACAAGGCTGATGTTAGTCATTTCCTTCCGAACATCATTAGTTTGTCGTGCGGTGGACAATATTCAGCGGCGGTAGGTTTGTCCACCGCAAGCAGCGGAAAGTTATTTGTGGAGCACTACCTCGCCAGTCCAGTAGAACAGGTAATAAGCGAGAAATTAGGGATTGAAGTGCAGCGCCATCAAATAGTTGAGATAGGTAATCTTGTCTCAACCTGGAAAGGTAGCAGCCTGTTGTTGTTCATCGTGATTGGCGAAGTCATGGAGCGCTTGGGCTACCAATATGTGATTTTTACAGGCACTCGTGAAGTAAAAGCATTATTAGCGCGAGTGCGTTATGCACCAGTGGTAGTGGGGGATGCAAATCCTGCTCTCCTACCTGATGGCGGGCTTAAATGGGGTACCTATTACAACAACAATCCACAAGTTATGTTTGGAGATAATCGGCCGCCCATGGACGTTGCCCGCAAAAATCCTATGTACAGAGCAACAATTGCAGCCATTAGTCGTCCGATTGATCGAATTTGTTCTGAATTTCGCGCGCATAACAGTAGATATGTGATAGGAGACCGCCATGAGTAAGTTCTTTTCAATGCTTGAAAGACGCGCGCAACAAGAGCCGGAAAAAATTGCAATGGTGGGCGAGACGGAATCCTTAACTTATTCGGAACTAATTCATAGAGTTGATAAGTTAGCCGACTGGCTGAAAGCGCATAACATTGGTCGCGCAGGTTTGTGGGGAGAAAACTCGATTGCCTGGGTGATCGCAGATCTCGCAGCCTATAAAGCGAAGATCACCTTGGTTCCATTGCCACGTTTTTTTTCCAATAAACAATTGGAACACGTAATCGCAGAATCTCAGTTGACTTGTTTGTTGGTGTGCGGCGACATCGATAAAATTGTGCCAACAGAAAATCGCGAATTTACTCCTGTTGAAAATATTTTTTGTGATTATCTTGTAACTCCCGGTGATACAAAACCGCTAAATAATATTCGTAAAATTACATTTACATCTGGAACCACTGGCACTCCTAAAGGTGTTTGCCTGAATGAAGACACTTTGGAAAAAGTTGTTCAGGCATTAGCTGAGAGAATTTATTCAGCGCCGGGTGCCGAGCTGGAAATAAATCGACATTTCACTTTGTTACCGTTGAGTACCTTGCTTGAAAACATAGCTGGAATTTATGTGCCTTTGTGCTTAGGTAAACAAATTGTTGTTTTAGCTGGAAGCACCATAGGTTTAACGGGGAGCTCACAATTATCACTTCCAACACTTTTACAAAAGTTGCATCAATATCAGCCCAATAGTTTAATTATGCTTCCGCAGATTTTATTAGGCTGCGTTGTCGCAGTATCTAAAGGGTTTCCGTTGCCTGCGTCATTGAAATTCGTCGCGGTCGGAGGTGCAAGAACACCGCCACGTTTACTCACACAGGCTCGCGCTGCAGGTATGCCTGTCTATGAAGGCTATGGACTTTCAGAGTGCGCCTCAGTTGTTAGTTTGAATGCTCCGCTTTCCAATAAGTTAGGTAGTGTTGGCAAAACTTTAGGTCATGTAAGTGTAAAAATCGAAGAAGGTGTGATTAAAGTTCGCGGCAATACTTTCAGCGGTTATCTTGGTCAACCCGCTTACGAAGAAGATGTCTGGTTAGATACTGGTGATATGGGCTATGTGGATGAGGATGGGTTTTTATTCATTACTGGGCGCAAAAAAAATCTGCTTATTACAGGTTTCGGTAGAAACATTTCACCGGAGTGGATTGAATCTGAACTTGCTCTTTCTACTAACATTGCTCAATCCTGTGTCGTAGGTGATGCGCAAGCGTTTTGTAGCGCAATTATTGTTCCTGCGTCAAATGACGTGAGCGCCCAGGGTATTGCAAAAAATATCTCTGTCATTAATGAAAGCCTACCAGATTACGCCCGCATTAAAAAATTTGTTTTGGCAAAAGAGCCATTTTCAACGAGCAATCAATTGCTGACGGATAACGGGCGATTACGCAGAGACGCAATTATTTCTGCTTTTTCTACTAGCATAACCAATATCTATTCCGACGAACCACACGCTGACGATGCAGGAGTTGTGTATGACATTCTTTGAAAGCTTGCAAACCGCCACTGAACAAGAGCGTAATTATTTATTAAGTGCGCCTATTATCCAACGCTGTATTGGACAAGGCCAATTTAGTTTATCCGAATATATCGACTTTCTAACACAAGCCTATCATCACGTTAAACACACTGTTCCTTTGCTAATGGCTGTGGGTAGCCGCTTACCATCTGAAAAGGAAAATTATCGTGAAGCTATTGCGGAATATATTGAAGAGGAGTTAGGTCACCAGGAATGGATTTTAAACGATCTTGCCGCTTGCGATTGTAATAAAGAAAATATTCGCATTGGTCGGCCAAATGCAGCCACAGAATTAATGGTGTCTTATGCCTACGACACTGTGATGCGTAATAACCCTATGGCATTTTTTGGAATGGTGTTTGTTCTTGAGGGTACAAGTATAAGTTTGGCATCACGAGCTGCGGATATTATTCAAGCACACCTGGGATTGCCCAATAAAGCTTTTTCTTATTTGCGTTCCCACGGTAGTCTTGATCAAGAGCACATGGTATTTTTTGAAAAGCTTATGAACGGCTTAAGCGAGCAAAAAGATCGCGACGATATAGTTCACGCTGCAAAAATGTTTTTTACTTTATATGGAAATATTTTTCGCTCAATTGAACAGAATTCGGCTGCGCAAGCAGCTTGATGTTAGGGGGATTAAATGAAACTTAATGGAAAATTGATTTTACTGACGGGTGCAAGTGGTGGAATCGGTGAGGCAATTGTTGGTCGTCTGGCGACCCAAGGCGCTAGCTTGATATTGGTAGGCAGGTCCGCACAGCTTTTACATAAATTAGCTCGTAATTTGGATATACAGGCAAATAGTGGGTTTGTACTTGTGGCAGATCTTGCGACCAATGATGGTCGTGAAATTATCCGTACAGCTTTAGTTGCCTTGCAACGTCCACTTGATTACCTGATTAATTGTGCAGGAATTAACGAGTTTGCTTTATTGAAAGACATCGAGCCTGAAAAAATCGAAAAATTAATTGTGACCAACGTGATTGCACCAATCCTATTGACCCGCTTGGCACTACCTTTTTTAAATAAAAATGACGGGCGTATTCTCAATATAGGTTCAAGTTTCGGTATTTTAGGATACCCGGGGTTTAGCGTTTACTGCGCGAGCAAATTCGCGCAGCGTGGCTTTAGTGAATCTCTACGCCGCGAACTTAGCGACAGTAAAATACAGGTGGCCTATCTGGCACCACGCGCCACCAACACCCCACTTAACAGTAAAGCTGTTTGTGAAATGAACCGTGAGCTGGGTAATACCATGGATGAGCCGGACGTAGTGGCACAAATAGTGGAAAAAATGCTTCTAGCAAAAAAAATGCACGATCAAAATATTGGTTGGCCAGAGCGTTTATTTTTGCGTATCAATTCCATTTTTCCCAGCATTGTGGACGGCGCCTTGCGTAAACAGTTGTCGGTAATTCGTCGTTATGCTCAAGGTTTATAAATTATGCTTGATAGACAATGTCCGAATTCACTCAATCATTTTAAGGCGATGTCATGAAAAAAAATATCTTGATTTTATTCGTTGCACCTGTCGTGTTTTGCGTTGCTATGGTTACCTATGCACAAGAGGTCTTTGATATTCAGAAATTACAAACTCGTTGGGCAGAAATAAAATATTCAATACCTAAAAGTGAACAAGAAAAAAGTTTTGCGGCGCTAGTTGTTGATGCCGAAAAATCACGCATGCTTAACAACTCTGCACCCAACCTTATTTGGGAAGCAATTATTCGCTCAACTTATGCTGGCGTAAAAGGTGGCCTTGGCGCTTTAGATCAAGTTAAACAAGCCAAAAAATTATTCGAGCAATCAATTAAACTTGATCCTGCAGCCTTGGATGGTTCAGCCTATACAAGCCTGGGTACTCTTTATTATCAAGTTCCGGGTTGGCCCATCGGGTTTGGCGATGATAAACAAGCTAAAGCTATGTTGCTCAAGGGGCTGAGCTATAATCCAGAGGGTATAGATTCAAATTATTTTTACGGTGATTTCCTGCTTCAGCAAAAACAATATGCAGAGGCGTTAAAATCATTTGAAAAAGCGCTTCAGGCTGCGCCTCGTCCCGGTCGTGAATTAGCGGATGAAGGTAGGAGGAAAGAAATTGAAACTGCGATTACAGAGGCCAAACAACATCTATAGCGGACCTTGTGCATAATGAAAATCCTTTTGGTTGAAGATGACGAATCGCTTGCTGACGGTATAGTCAAAGCTTTATCTAGAGCCGGGTTTGCTGTGAATTGGTTGGCCACAGGTAAAGCGGCCAGCGTTCATGTTATCGCGGAACCGCCTGATATCATGTTGCTGGATTTGGGTTTACCCGACATGGATGGCATTGATGTTTTGAAACTAGTGCGCCAAAAAAAATTGCCTGTTCAAGTCTTAATTCTTACGGCGCGTGATACTACAAACGCTAAGGTGACAGGTCTTGATTCCGGTGCAGATGACTATTTAACAAAACCGTTTGATCTGGACGAACTCCTGGCGCGTTTGCGCGTGCTTGAGCGTCGTATTGGAAATGCATCAACAGCGTTAATCACCATCGGACCAGTCTGCATTAATACCAGTCATCATCAAACCTCGCTCAACGGAGCCGAACTAAATTTATCGCGACGGGAATATATGTTGCTTAAATGTTTGATGGAGAGCGCGGGGATTATTCATACAAGAGAAGGGCTCGAAGGAAAACTTTATTCTTGGGGTGATGAAGTAGCAAGTAATGCAATTGAGGTGCATATTCACACGCTCCGTAAAAAGCTTCCACCGAATTTTATTCGCACAGTGCGCGGTGTTGGGTACATGGTGTCTCGCCAGTGAAATCCATTCGTGGGTTTTTAATAGTCATTTTGTTGGCGATTGTTACCATCGCTAATTTTGCAGCTGCTGTGCGAGGCTACCTGGCTAGTATGGATGAAGCCGAACGCCTTTTTAACGAGCGCATGTTGCAACAGGTTGATTTGTTGAATTACACATTACCTGCTTTACAAGCAAATCCGGCTACAAATTTCCCAGTTATATTTCCTGCCCACGAAATTGACGAAACTGCACTTGAATTTCAATGGGTCACCAATGAAGGGATTTTACTAGCACGTTCCTCAGCCATGCCAGAGCACATAGTTGCTCCTCAGGAAGAAGGGTTTAAGGCGCTCAATATTGGCCACCATCGGTGGCATGTTTTAGTATCACCCAGTGCTGATAAACGCTCGTGGTATATTCTCGCTGAGCGCGATGATCAGCGTTATCGTTTGGCTGAGTCAATGATATTAAAAGCCGTATATCCAATGGTGCTAGCCATTCCGCTTATAGGTTTGATTTTATGGTTTGTATTAGGTATCGGCATGAAGCCCATTGCTGATCTTGCACGTGAGTTGAGACAGCGCGAGGTAACGGACTTGCGGCCAATAGTTCAACAAAGTGTTCCAAATGAACTGCTGCGATTGACTCAATCCGCTAACGAACTGTTGCGTCGACTCGATGCATCTTTTTTACGTGAAAAGCGTTTTTCAGCCGATGCGGCACACGAACTCCGTACTCCCATAGCTGCCTTAAAAATCCATTGTGACAATCTCATGCAAGAGCAAGAGGTTCCTCTTGATTCAACTATAAAGTTGCATCAGGGCATACAGCGAATGAGCTATTTGGTCGAGCAAATTCTGATGCTGAATCGTATGGCTCCGGACCATTTTATGGGGCAGTTCAAACCACTGAGTTTAACGCAATTAGTGAAAGGTGTAATTGTTCATCACAGTAGTGCGCTGGAAGACAAGCAGCATCAAATTCAGTTCGAAGGCGACGAATGCTGGATATCGGGTGATGCAATTGCGCTGGAAACTTTGCTGAATAATTTGTTAGGTAACGCCATTAAATACACCACTAATGGCGGAATAATTTCGATGAACACTTGGCTACGCGGAAACGAAGTCGTGCTTGAAGTTATGGATAATGGTGCAGGCATTCCTGAAGATCAATACGAGAGGGTATTTGATCGCTTTTATAGAATTGGCGGCGACCGCCATAGCTCGCGAGCGCCAGGTTGCGGCTTGGGCCTATCCATCGTCAAACAAATAGTCGATTTACATGATGCAGACATAAAACTTACTCGCTCACGGAACGATCGTGGACTATTAGTGATAGTAACCTTTACCGCAATAGCTATCCAAAATAATGTCTTCGATGATAGGAAAAATTCAACCGATCAAGGGGCTCCCAATGAAATGGACGCTTAAACTAGTCTTGAGCTCAATTATATTTTTTTCCATAGGGGTGAGCGCAGAGGCTCCAACATTCACAATTGAAATCCGCGATCATTTATTTCATCCCGCCTTACTTGTAGTGCCAGCTAATACTAAAATAAAACTGATTGTAACCAACAGCGATACATCCCCCGAGGAATTTGAAAGTTACGAACTTAACCGTGAAAAGGTAATTATGGGTGGAGCAAGAGCCACAATTTTTATTGGTCCCTTGGTACCAGGAGAATATCCATTTTTCGGTGAATTTAATCCAAAAACGGCGCAGGGATTAATTCGAGTGGAGAAATAATATGGTTGACGCTGTGGTATTAATTTTACGAGAGGTGCTTGAGGCGGCGCTAATAGTTAGTCTGCTTTTGGCACTAACGTTTAAACTCGGTCTGGGTCACCGTTGGAGCATCACAGCTTTAATAGGTGGATTTATAGGTTCAGCTTTTTTAGCGCATTACGCTCCCCTAATCGCGGATTCTTTCGATGGGAGAGGGCAGGAATTATTAAATGTTGTTTTATACCTTGTTGTCGTTATCAGTGTGCTATGGATTGCTTTCACGGTCATGCATTTTTATATTGTGATTGAAAAAATTTATAACCACACAGATAAGCCGATGACGCTTAGAAAAGCTAAATGTCATCCATTAATAATTCTGTGTGGTCTTGTGGTAAGTTTTTCACTAGCGCGTGAAGGTTCAGAAATATGGATTTATTTTTCCAGTTTCCAAATTCAGTCCCAGGCGTTTTATGCCGCACTGATTGGAGCAGCCATAGGTCTTGGAATAGGCACCAGCTTGGGCGCTATCGCTTACTATTTTCTTGTGTTTATGAATGATAAATATTTTGCACTAACTTTTCTTGCGGTGATTATGTTGCTTGCAGGCGGCTTATCGCCCCAGATCGCCAAGCAATTTCTACAAATAGGATTTCTGGATTCTAATGGCCCCATATGGGACAGCTCTTTTTTAATCGACGAAAAATCCTGGGCAGGCGAATTGCTCCATGCATTGGTGGGCTATGATGCACAACCTACCGCAATCCAGGCATATTTTTATTTGGCTGCTGTAGTGCCGATTTTGTTAGCTTTTTTTTACTATTGGCTGTTAGCTCGGGAAAAAAAGTAATGCAGAAAAAACGTTTAGCAGTGATGCTTATTTTGATTTTCGCATCAAAAGCCCACAGTGAGATAAATAGAGTCTACCATCCTTATGTTGAACAAAATGAACGCGAGATCGAGTACGGATTTGTATTGCGCGACGTAGGAAATACCAATCTACTTTTGAATCGCGCAGGCGTGGGCTACGCTTGGACCGATAAGTTTTTCAGCGAAATTTATGTGCTTACGGAATCCATCACGCATGACAACGAACAAGTGCGAGGTTATGAAGCGGAATTTAAATGGCAATTAACTGAGCAAGGAGAATATTGGGCTGATTGGGGAGTGCTGGTTGAAATCGGCAAGGCAAAAGATATTGATAGTAACGAAGTAGCGGCAGGTCTGTTGTATGCGAAAGAATTAACCAATCGTTGGGTCACCACCGCAAATTTACTAATAGAGTATGAATCAGGTGAAGATATTGAGGACGAATTAGAAAGCACATTCCGTGGTCAGATTCGTTATCGTAACAGTCCCAGATTTGATACAGGAATTGAGATCTATATGGATGATCAGGATGCTGCTGTGGGCCCAATGGTTATGGGTACTGTAAGGTTGACGGGGCGCAAACAATTGAGATGGGAGCTAGGGCTTTTGGTCGGTATTAATTCGCAGACACCAGACACTAACTTACGTGGTGGACTTGAGTTCGAGTTTTAATGCAGTCATTGAAAATGTAGTGTCGCCCGAAATATCGGGCAACGCTAATGTGAGATCTACTCATTCAACGCTTAGGCTCTTCCGCCTCGTATGAGACGCAGGATAAGCGTAATCACAGCTACAACAAGCAGCACGTGGATAAATCCACCTAATGTATAAGAGCTCACTAAACCAACAAGCCAAAGCACGATGAGTATGACGGCGATAGTCTCTAACATGATATTTTCCTCTTCGTTAAAATAACTGCGAAATCAAATGGTGTGTTACTGAATTCAGCACTAGATTAAACTTTTGGTTGTCGCCTATAAGTGCGCTACCACACCGGAAATTAAAATTTCCAAAATTCAGCTAGTCTATTCTTCTTCATGTCTTTCAGAGCTATTAATTGGGTCCTGATCCGCAGTTTCCGGCTGGCCACCATCAATAGGTCGTTGGAAGACTCTAATATCCGTAATATTAACGGGCTGATCTGTATCTAAAACTTCGTAAATAAAATTCTCAGCATCATCGTCAGTTATATTTTCTACATCTGTTTGAATGTCGATAGATTCAGGTTGATTATTGAGAATGTAATTAATAACAAATTGACGTTTTTTCAGCATATCGTTCACCTTTTGAGAACACATCTCATAAATATGATCCTTATGGGCTTAAAAATATGTGCGTCATCGTACTCAAAGCATGTGGGGTAACTTAAAAAACGCTCATTAACTGCTGGCGCGTTAAATTGATTTTTTCTGCATAATTTTGAAACGTTTACTTTTCAAAAGGAGCGGTGACTTTGACTACTTTTTAAAGCAAGATAGAAATTTAGTGCGTTGCCGAACGATTTTTTTTAAATTCCGAGTGTAAATTTTATCTGGCCAATTTAAATAATGATCTTGACTGGAGACTACTATGACACCACAACGAATCAACAACGCTGGAACTAACCAACAGTTATCTACAATAAATAATGAGCGGCCAGCTGCTCAGGATGAACTGAATTTTAACGATGAAGATGAACCTTCCTTTCAGAATTTTGAGCCGGAATATGAATTTGAAATGATAGATGAGAGATCTACAAATGAAACGGTCGACAACGATTCGACGGACGACGACCTAACACCTGAGAATTTAATTCGCGATGACGGGTCAAGGTCTCCACAGGAACCGGGCGGATCGGTACCTTCAGATGCAAGTTTGAGTATCGTTAATGAAGACGAAATCGGCGAAGGCTACGGTTTGGACGAAGCAGAATTAGCTCGCGTAGACCCGTTGGATGGTAAACCTAATTAGTAGACTGAATAGTTAGGAAGTGCGATTGTTTAAAATCCTGCTTTTATTTTTACCGATATTTGGTATTTATCAATTTCACTACCTCCGTCTAATGGATAGGTTAAATCGATGTGCGCGATGTTATGTGCGCCTTCCTCTCTACCACCTGTACGTGTGCCGGAAATTCTCAACCCAACACCAAGGTCGCGTAACGTGCTCTGGTAATTCTGCGGGACGCTAGCATTGCCCCACACTTTGCCCTCATCATAAAAAAAAGCAGCACCTACATGAAATAAGGAAAACCATTCCTTTTCTCCGAAATAACGCTGCTCCACGGTGAATAAAGTGGAGCGATCACCTGCCATGAATCGGGCAGGGTAGCCCCTTAATCCCGTATCACCACCTAACTCAAGCGGCATATCTGTAAATAAATGGTGTCCGTATTTTTCGTTGGCAAAAAGGTAGAGCTGCCCACGCGTGAAGTTTTGCCAGTGATAGGTTAGATCAATTTGCGTTATGGAATGAATACTTTGATTTCCTGTATAAAAACCGGATGTTGACAGTTTGCTGGTGAGAAGTTGGTTGGCAGATAACCTGTAAGATTTACTGTAATCCATTTGAACAGCGGTAGATTTATCAAGTTGTTCATCACGTGCTAGTACACGCCCAACACGCAAATGTAGCTCAGAACCTAAATTAATATCCTCAATTCGATTAATCTGCTGAATATTAGTGGCTTCAAAAAAATCATTATGAAGATAATCGTATTCCAGCCATGAAACATCGTAATTGCGATTCACTGGCAGCTCGCCTGAAAAATCATTTCCGTTGATTGAATCTGTGATTGGCGCAGAATAAAAATTATCTACAGTGCTATTCCAACCTACAATCCAGCGATGTGTTCGATCATCTGTTGATAAATCTAATCTCCGCCCGTAAAACAGCGATTTAAAATGTCTGTCGTGGCCGAAACGCCAAGCCTCCTCACCCGCGTTGAATAAAGTGTCTTCTCTTTCAAAATCCTCCACATGTACACCTGCAGTCCAAGGAGTACGAAATGACCTAAAAGGGTTGGTAAATTGAAATTCCTGTTCTTTGCCATCGCTATTATCCGAGTAGGATAAGCCTAAATCTTTATCCGAACCAAAGTTAGGGTCACGATAAATAATGGTATTGCTCTTGCGCTCGACAGAGGAGCTTTGTTCAACAACGAATGTTTTCCCCAAGCCCAGGAAATTGGAGTCATGTATGCCATAACCGTAATGTGAGCTACCACCGGCATTCGAGTATGTTATTTTCGGTATCAATGTCCACACTTCCTTAACGTCGACTTGCACCTTCTTCTGCGGGTTGTTTGGGGCCTCAGGAGAGTCGACAGCAACTACACTTGCTTTTGCAAAATACCTTCGTTCACGTAGACGTCGTTCACTTTCCTCAAGTAATTTTTTATCTAATACCTCACCATTTTTAAATGTGATGTCCTTTTCGATAATTCGCTTTTTCGTATTTATATGCATTCGATTTATCAATCTAAAAAAAATATTATTTTCTTTAGGGTTAGACTCATCAAATACCGGATGAACATTGATTGTAATTTCTTCTATCGTTGGAGTTGGTTCGCTAGGGTGATCTTTTTTCTTGTTTGGAAAAGTTAAATCATCGCCATTGGCCATGCTGCAACTAATCCCCAGTAATAAGTATAAATAAAACAACCTATGAACCATAATATTTCCTGACTCTTGTAGTGAATATTGAATAGTTCTTGTTGATTTTTTTATGAAAATTACTATTTATTTAAACAGCTTGAAAAAATATCCAATGTGGCTTGGTAATATTGCGTTTGAATGTCCAATAAGCCTAAAAATGAATGGAAAATATTATCGTGACTGAATTCATTTGATTTCAGATTGCTCAAGCACTGCTTATTCAACCTACGGTCACTATAAAAGCCTTGAGAAGCCCAAAAAATAAAAGGTACATGTTTCTGCGTTTCAGGCGATATGGCGTAGGGCATCCCATGCAAATACAAATTATTTTCTCCCAAGGATTCACCATGATCGGATACATAAACCATAAGGGTGTTGTGAGTTTCCTGCTGAAGTTTGAGCCATTCTATGACTTCATTAAGAAAATAATCGGTATAGCGAATCGTATTGTCATAGGCATTTATGACTTCACTTTTAGAGCAATTTTGCAATTGGTTAGTGTTACAAACGGGTTTGTAAATACTTATGGATTCCGGATAGCGTTCGTTGTATGCCGGACCGTGGCTTCCCTTCTGATGCAGAACAATAAATTGATTTCCCGAAGTGACTTTTTTGGAAAGGTTAGTTAATAATGATTCGTCATAACAATTGTCACTTTTGCATTGCGCCTCTGCGCTCAACGCTTCTGGCGTTTCGTAGCTCACGCGATCACAGGTGCCCTTACAACCTGAATTGTTATCTCTCCAGAACACGTTAATGCCACTGGCATTAATAAAGTCAAGCAAGCCGTGGCGTGATTTAGCGTCGTTATCACTATAATTTTTTCGCGAAAGCGAAGAGAACATACAAGGTAATGATACGGCGGTTGATGTGCCGCACGACCAGAAATTATTGAAGTAAAGAATATCTTGTTTAGCGAGCAGGGGGGTTGTATCGCGCTCATAACCAGCAAGCCCAAAATTAGCAGCACGCGCAGTTTCACCAACAACGAAAATAACCAAGGTCGGTTTTGTTTGTTGTAAAAGTGCTGGACCTAAATGCGCTCCCTGACTTATGGGATCTATAGCTACGTGCCTGTTGAAACTCTCGCTTATCAAGGAGCCACTTGCGTAAACGAAGCCAAGTGGGTTTGCCAGACTGCGGACTTCTTTATGGTTGCGAAAAAAAGAACTGTAGTAACTCGATAAACTCAATATCATCAATAAAGAAATTATCAGGGAAATAATTATCGAGATCAGTCGACGAGTGATTTCCTTTTTCGGTTTATTCCAAACAATTTTTGCTCGCACGACGATAAGTGACGGCAGTACTCCAAGTACGATAATGTAAGCAATTAGATGCAAGTTGATTAATCCTGCTGTCTCGTGCATATCGGTTTGCCAGGCGTTTCTCAGCATCTCTTTATCAACTACTATTCCGTAAATGTCCATAAAATGAGATGCAAATGAACCGGCAATTAATAAGAAAATACTAACGGGTTTAATGATGCTTGGAATACAGAACACGCTGATAATAAAAAAAATTAACATCCACAACACTAAAACCAAGCTCACAAAAAATGCCAATCCACCTAAAGTGTCGATTGGCTGCGCGTGTAGTGCTGCAGAGAAAAAAGACTGATTGAAAAAAAGTACGAATACGAGCGCGAGCACCAACGCAAAATGCTGGACGGATATCTGCAAGTTAAATTGGTCCATTCGACGAGGAACAGAGCTACGGAACGCAACTTGAGAATTGGTGAAATTCTTGAGAGCCAAATTATCAGGTGGGTTCATATGGCTTTAACATCAGCTCGTAACAAATAAAGGAAACCATCCAGCAGATGCCAAATGACCAAATATCATGGGATAAAAAGTGCGCTCCGCGTAATTGCTGTGAAATGCCAAATAGGCAACCCATTAACAATGCAAATGCAAGCGCGCTCCAACGCCAGCACGCATTGGTATGGCGCCCGACAAAATATAGCGACAACCATGCGAATCCGGCACTCGCATGGCCCGCAGGAAAACATTGGCTACCATTCCGAATCCATAGCTGCTCCATTAGCGAGAGGTACTCTAATGTTCCGCCATAGCGCGAGAAATCCCATGGGCAGGAAATATGGCTGATTGATTTCCCCAAGCTGACCGTGAGAGTGCTCAAAAGAGTGGACATGAGTAGATATAAGAGTCGAGATTTCCACCCAGCTAATGCAGTTATGAAATGCGACATTGTCAATACCGCTAATACGATTAATAACATCGTGATGGAAAAATACTTACCAACTTTATGAATAAGAGTGGCCGTTATCCATTCATCTTTTAAGCGCCAATAATTGCCCTCCCATTGATATATGAAATCAGCCAACGTTCGATCAAGTTCGGTTAGCTCGATTAACAAACTTATTAAAAGCAATATGCCTAAAAATTTTATTGCCGAAAGCAATAAAGACGTTGTATCTACAGCTTTTGTGATGCTCATGGGAGTAACAGAGACCCTTGAATCAATAATGGCAATATCGAGAGCAATACTACGCAGCAAAAATTAAGAGAAACTTAAGAAAGTTGTTTATCGTCAACTCTAAAACTCTCATTGCATTTTCACTTCGGAGCCACAATGGCTTCTTAAAATATGTATCATCACATTACTTTTGATTTCTTAAGAATTACTTAAGCTTGAGTTGCTAGCCTGTGATTTTATTTTCCAGGACAAGCTGCTAATGAAATTTCATAACACCATCGCTAACTCAAATAGCTGGGGCCCCTACACGCATTTAGTACGTATGGCATTTTTGTCATTGATAGTATTGAGTATCAGCAGGACGGGGTTGGTTCTATGGAATTATGATCGTGTCGCCGGCACTGGAAGTTTCCCCGGCATTTTTTTTCAAGGCATACGAGCGGACATAATTCTTATCAGTTTGTGGCTTTTGATTCCCGTAGGTTGCGTGCCCATTCTGGCTTGGAGGCGCTGGTCAAAAATCTGGTTTGAATTCACCTACCTTTGGTGTCTTATTGGATTAGTCAGCATATTATTTTTGGAGCTGGCAACACCGGCATTTCTAATGCAGTTTGATTCAAGACCAAATCGAATTTTTATTGAATACCTAAAATATCCAAGGGAAGTTCTATCGACCTTGTGGCATGGGTTTCGATTGCCATTTATAGCGGGGTTGGTTTTAACGGCGCTAATTGGCTATGGACTTCATCGCTTTCTTCTCTTAACAAAAAATCATTTAACAGTCTGGCCGCCATTAAAAAGTTTACTTATATGGCCGTTCGTTTTCATCTTGGTATTTGTGGGTATACGATCAACTCTAGGTCATCGTCCAGCCAATCCTGCACTTTTCGCTATCACGGGTGACTCAATGGTAAATTCATTAGTTATCAATTCCGGTTACTCAGTGTTGTACGCACTTTACAGTATGAAAAACGAAGCTCGCTCGAGCGAAATTTACGGGAAGTTGCCTGTAAATGAGATGCTTCAGTACAGTCTTGATTGGCCATGGCTAAAAAAATACGTATTTCAAAATCCTGAATACCCCACGCTTCACTATCAGGCCGCAGCCATTAAACGCGAGAGACCTTTGAATCTTGTTATTGTTTTACAGGAAAGTATGGGCGCTACGTTTGTTAAATCACTCGGTGGAGTGGCGGTAACGCCCGAGCTTGAAAGGCTGGCGCAAGAAGGTATGTGGTTTGAGCGGCTGTATGCTACCGGAACACGCTCCGTGCGCGGTATTGAAGCGGTTGTTGCAGGCTATCTACCCACGCCTGCTCAAAGTGTAGTGAAGTTATCTAAAAGTCAAAATAACTTCACAACTCTCGCATCAATACTTAAATCAAAAGGCTACCAAACTCAATTTATTTACGGTGGAGAAGCTCACTTCGACAATATGAGAGGTTTTTTTACCGGCAACGGGTTTGAGGATGTCGTCGATATCAAAAAAATTAATAATCCGGTTTTTATTGGAAGTTGGGGTGCAAGTGATGAAGATCTTTTTAAAACGGCAGAGCGTGAAATCGAAGCACTTCACAACACTGGAAAACCATTTTTTAGTTTAGTTTTTACATCGAGCAATCATGAACCGTTTGATTTTCCTGACAATCGAATAGCGCTTTTTGAACAACCAAAAAAAACGGCTAACAACGCTGTCAAATATGCTGATTGGGCAATGGGCAAATTTTTTGAGCACGCGAAATTAAGCGCGTATTGGAAAGATACCGTATTTCTCGTGGTGGCTGATCACGACAACCGGGTGTATGGCAATAACCTTATACCGGTAGAAAAGTTTCAGATTCCTGGTTTGATTCTTGGTGCGGACATCTCACCATCAAGAGTATCGACATTAAGCAGTCAAGTAGATTTGGCACCAACATTACTGTCACTCATGGGTGTGTCGGCATGCCATCCAATGATCGGACGCGACTTCATCAATGACCCGACAAGTCCAGGTCGTGCATTTCTTCAATTTGAAGATTATTTCGCGTTGATGGAGCCGGAAAAAATTACCGTATTAAAACCCGATCAAACTGCAGTGACAATGAAATACGATGAAGATCTCAAGAAGCTTGATTTTATTGAAGCGGCTTCAGAGACCGACTTAAAAAGAGCACTTAGTCACGTACAGTTGCCTTCGTATTTGTATCGAGAGGGCAAATACTCAAGCATTACCTCGTGTCGTTATCAATACAATTCCTCGGCTTACAAATCTCAATCTAACGTGGAAAGGTATTTAAGCATTTTTGATCATAGGTACTATTTAAGTATCGCTTGCATCGCCTCAACGAGATGCCACAGCTATGAGCTATTTAATTTATGAACGCTTATTTTTCTTATCTATCAATCCATAAATATGGCCAATAGCGGTGATCATTGTGTAAATTGGATGAAGATAATTTTTTTCATGCAATGCAAATAATTGCTGCGATCTAAGGTTATGTAAGTTTTTCTCGTTTATTGTATAAAGGCCGTCCACTCTAACTGAGCTTTTATTTTCGAGGGTTATTTGTAGTTGTAATGGTTGCAGCAGGTCTAGCGATAACAATGCATCAATGAAAGCCTTTGTCGCCTTTTCACCGTCAAATAATTCAGCGAGCACGTTTTTTACATCTGCTAAATAGCTGGTTTCCTTACCTTGGGCGTCAAATAATTTTTCGACTTTTTCATTGTTGCCATTTTCTTTTTTTAGGCTTGAATGGCCCATGTCGATACAAATAACAAAGCTATCGTTTGCACCCTCAGATTTCGCGACGAAGAATGGCTGCCTCCTCACGTGCAAGGGCAGGTATAGCGTCTCCCAACTGCCCGCCTTAAAAAATAGATTTTCACCTTTCTCAAGACCAAATAAAGCGACGCAGGTAAACTGACCAGTGTCCTGGTTTTTAGTGATAACAATGGGGTATTGCAGGGATAACTTCAAAAACTCAGAAAGCACAACCGGGACCATATGTAAATGGCCAGCTTGAGATTCAACTTTTCCTTTATCTATTTCCAGTCCTTGATGGGTTTTTGAATTGAGCGCAACTAAGGTGTTCATAAGTTCTTCTATTTTTAATTATGGTTTGGAAAAGCTTATATTTTTGCCAAACCATATTCGTGAATTTTATTGATCAACTCCCGGTGCGTTGGCAATTTCAATAAGGCATTTTTTATGGCACCCGCATTCAGGTTTATTTGATCACCTGCCAGCGCAGACTCACTGAATAAACGAGAGTGATCCAGATATGCGGCATCCATTTTAAACCCCATACCATAGATTACATATTGGTAGCTTGCAGCGGGGAAGACTTCGTTGTTGCTGCTGAAATCGCAATTTTTTGGAGATCTAAAACGCCATAGCTGCATTAAATCTTGCAAGCTTTCGGGAATAGTTTCAGGGGCGCGATTATCAGTCCAGAATGTGTTATCCGAACGTTTACTCAAAATGTAATGTAATTTTAAGAAATCAATAATACGATCCCAGCGATATAAAAATGTTTCATTAAATCGTTTGGCGGTAATGTCCATGACTTCTCTGCATGCTGGCAATTGCTCCGCAAGCATGTCGGCGGAAAGTTCTACAAGGACGATAGCGGAGGCTTCCAACGGTTCTAAAAATCCTGCTGATAAACCTACCGCCACGCAATTATTTTTCCAGAATAATTTTCTGTGCCCTGAAGAAATCGGAATTTTACGAGGATTTAAATCGCCCATTGCTGAGCCCGCATATTTACGCAAGGTATTTTCAGCTTGGTCGTGAGTGGTGTGGCGGCTTGAGTACACGTAGCCTATGCCACGTCGGTGCACCAATCCTATATCCCAAATCCAACCGGCTTCCTGCGCAGTGGATATGGTATGCGATGCGATAGGTGAGTCACCTTGTTCGTAGGGAAGTTGCACGGCGATGGCGGTATCAATAAATAACACATCACTTTTGTCTATAAATGGAACTTGCAAATGCTTACCGAGCAAGAGCGATGACATACCGGTGCAGTCTACAAAGAGGTCACCGGAAATATTACCCAAGGTTGTGGTAGTGAGCGCTGCAATATCACCATTTTCTTTTGAAACAATACCCGTTACATCCGCAAGCAGGTGGCGCACGCCCAAATTTTTCACGCAATGATTTTTTAAAAAATCAGCGAACTTAACCGCATCCAAGTGATAAGCATAATTTGCAACAGATGCGAACTCGGCAGTAGTAATTAGCTTTGGCGCAAGCCCTTTTTCACAAATTTGTTCTTGAAAGCAAACAGCATTTGAAAAAGAAAGATGACTGAAACTTGCCTGCCAGTGTGGCGGCAAATCAACTTTATTAAACCCTTGTGGAAGCATCAACGGATGGTAATAAAAATCGTTAGGTGTTCCATCTACCCATTTTGAAAATTTTGCGCCTTGCTTAAAAGTTGCGTCGCAAGCTCTCATGAAATCCGTTTCCGAGATGCCCATTTTCATGAGCGTATTGCGCATGGTTGGCCAAGTGCCTTCACCAACACCGATAATGTTGATGGTGGGCGATTCAATCAGGGTTACTGAAATATTTGCTGAACTATTTTTATATTTTGCAGCAATGCGGCCTGCAGTAATCCACCCGGCAGCACCGCCGCCTACAATAACAATAGATTTTACTGGCGTGCTCATTTGAATTTGTCCGCGTAAATGACCTAATCGATAAATAAAAATGGGTTGCTAAATAGCAACCCAAAAGATTTACAACGCTTATTAAAACTTGGCATTCAAGCCCAAAGAAATACGACGCCCAGCATCTTCAGCACCAATAAACTGATTTTTATAGCGACCGTATTTGGTCACAGCTTCTTCAGTTAAATTGGTTGCTTCAAATAACACCGAGAAATTATCGTTAATCGCATAACTACCGCTCATATCCCACTGACCATAGGCCGCAACGTGAATTACACCAGCACCATTAATTTGTGTCATGGATTGCAAAAATTCGTCGCGCCAGTTGTAAGCGATACGCAACTGATACGGACCTTGCTCATAGAATCCCACTAAATTCGCAGAATCACTAATACCGGTTACCGCAAATTTTTGTGTGATATCACCAGCTTTTAATGGGGCATCACTATCAACAATAGTGCCGTTAACAATTACGCCGAAGCCGCTATCGCCAAACGTATGTTGCAACGCCAACTCGATACCATCAACGATTGCTTCTTCGCCATTGGTAGGGTAGGTCACTGTGAATTCTGCGACGCCATCTGCTGCATCAGGCGCGTTCGGATCAGTTCCGGTAGTCGGGTCTGTCAACAAACTGCCATCACTCGTCGCAAAAGTTTGTTTCTTGGTGACGGTAGTAATGAAGTTAGTTACGTTCTTCCAGAAATAACCCGCGGATACGTAACTCGAGTCGTTGTAATACCATTCTAAAGAAACATCGAGGTTATCTGATAAGAAAGGTTTTAATTCCGCGTTACCTGCGCTAGCAGTCAATGTACCGGGCCGAGTAGTCACAACGTTAGTTGCTGGCGACATATTCGCGAGTTGCGGACGAGTTAGTGAACGCGACGTTGCAAGGCGAGCAATCAAATCATCTTGAATAGTCAAACTAAAATTCACGTTAGGCAATAATGTTTTGTATGACATGCTTTCATTGATAGGAGCGGGAGCGCCGTAGGTGGTGCTCATCTCGGTTTGATCAAGAATGTTGAGCAACTCTGGTGAACCCTGCGTTCCTTTTACAGTGACATCTGTACTTTCGACACGCGCACCTGTGGTAACTTTTAACGGCATCTCTGCGAGAGTTGCTGCAAAATCCAATTCAAAATAACCTGCTGTGGTTTCCTCTTCCACAACGTAAGAAATATCCGAACGGCGTGCGTCAAACGTAAAACCGCCACCTTTTTGTTGCTCCAGGAATGAGAATAACTTTTCCTGATCGAGACCCAACCAGGTTGTCGGTGTTCTGCCGCTACCGCTTACGTTTTTTAGGAAGTCACTGCCGGCATTGAACTCAAATAAGAAATCATCTGGAATATCTGGCGTATCTGCGTAGCCCGCAAAAACAGCGTGTGTTGGATTTGCCTGATCATTTGCCCAATAAGTTAATGATTTTGTTTCGGTAGAGGACGATAAGCCAAATTTAGCAGCAACCAATCCGGATGTTTCACCTTCAGTCCAGGTACCATCCATTTTATATTGGTCAACTTCATCCTCAACTGCCCAGCCACGTCGCAACATTACGTGTGGTTTGGCATTTGATGGATCAAGATAATCCGACACTGAGTGAGTGATAGGTGCACCTGTGACAGGATTGAATTCATAAACAAGTCCGGTCGCTGCAGTTTGGAATCCGCTCATTACCGGTAAAATCGCAGAGTCTGATTGGAATCTAATGCGGTTTTTATGCCCCAAAATTGCGAGCATATTCGCGCCGCCGTTATTCGCATCGCGTTCGGATTTAGACGAAGCGGCATCAAAAACAATATTTAAATTATCGTTAACATCCCAATCGGCTTGCAGACCAAATGACTTTGTATTCGTCAGGCGATCAAATTTTTTCGCCTGGAAATCGGTGGCTAATCCGGTTTCCTGATAAAGATCGATAACAGTTCCGTTAGCGTCTGTCACGACATTTTCCAAATTAGGTGCGGTAAACCAATGCCCGTATGCAGTTGCATCAGTTTCAATATCAAAATCAGATGTGAGTGCGTCAGCCGTAATTGTTAAATTATCTTGCGGTTTGTATTGCAACACCAAATTGGTATTTGTGCGGGTGCGCTCTTCGAAGTTAACAATTAAATTGTAGTTACGCGGTAGGAAAACATTTCCATCAAAACCTTCACCGCCGTTTAACTGCTCTACCGGAATCGCAGGGTTTTCTAACCAGCCGCTCACTTCAGCAATGTTGAGACGAGTATTTGCTTTTTTATGGGAAACGGCCAGCAATGCGCCGAAAGTTCCATCGTTAAACGTATCGCTAATTAATGCAGAATATTCCGGGGTAGTGTCACCACTATTATTATCGTTTAACGCTTTAATGCTGCCGGCTATTTTTAATCCATCCCATGCTAATGGGCGTGCAGTTGTAATGTTGACAGTTGCACCTATTCCTCCTGATTGCTGCGTCGCGGTTGCGGTTTTATAAACATTAATTCCATTTACCATATCCGCAGAAACAGTATCAAAACTGAAAGCGCGCGCATCATTTTCAGATGCAATTTGTCTTCCATTTACTAATACAGTATTAAAGTCAGGACCAAATCCACGCACGGTTATCAATTGGCCTTCGCCACCGGCACGGTCAATAGAAACGCCCGTAATACGTTGCAAAGATTCTGCGAGATTTTGATCGGGAAATTTACCTATATCCTCCGCAGAAATCGCATCAACAACACCGCTGCCTTCACGTTTGATATCTTGCGAACGCATCAAGCTTCCACGAATACCCTGAACGACTACTTCATCGACATCGGTGCTTTGCGGTTGTTGAGCAACTGCTGAATGAGACATCGCTATTGTCGATGAAATTGAAACCAGAGCACAAAATAACTTTTTCTTTCGAAACATTCTCAACATCTCCGCGGAATTTTATTAGGATTAATATTAGGGATTGCCGATATTTTATGATTTATTTTTAGTCTTATATTATGACAATCATTTTAAAGCGGTATACAAACTGAAGCGACTCGATTGAAAATTGAGACGTAGGTTGCTGGGTTGGAAGGTTGATGCGCCGCGTGTAGATTGTTTATTAATCAAATCTGAGGGCGATAGGGACGGTACTTGAATACTAGTGCTTCTGTTTAAGTGTCTGATTAAAAAATGCAGCGGTCGAAATGGCCTCTCTTGTAGCGGAAATTTACTTTTGAATAAGCTGACAACGCACTTGCAATAAAAAAATAAAAATCTTATGACTGAATTTTAGAAAATTGCCGGAAATGTTATCGGCTTGGGTAGGATAAAAAAAGTTGCCCTTTCTTTCGGATGGAAGTCGGGGCAACGAATTTACACACATGAAGACTTACAACTTTATAGACGCTTTTAAAGCGGTTATCCCTACCATGTTTCTGGGGCGATGATTCCGGGGCCTATTTCTGCCCGAGCGAACTATTTTGCAAACGTTCTTATTCACGTTCGCAAAAAATAAGTAGTTATTCGTTTGATTCTTCCACTTATGCTAAAAATTTTCCTACCGCTGTCATTTAATGTTTAGATTTTTTCTATCTCTGTTTTGGCTTATCGGCTCCTTCGCCTAGTTGACGCAATCTTGTCCTTAGTAGGGTAAACCTGTACTCGTCTCGTCTCATTACCAATTCATTCATGGTTTTATTTGACGAGTTCAGGTGGATATATGTTTCGGATCAGGTCTTTGATTTCAGGTTGGCTGACTGCCGGTTTGAGAGTTGCGCGTACGATGAAATTTTTCCGCATGTGGTTGGCGTTGGCTGTATGTTTGGGCACCGGGTCAACGGCATGGGCGGCGCAAATTCCGCTGGGGTCGGCAACCATCGCGGATATTAATGCCGCATTTAAGGATGGCAGTTTAACGTCCGAACAATTGGTCACCATGTACCTTGCTCGTATCGAGGCTTACGACAAGCAAGGCCCGAAAATTAATGCAGTGACTACGCTGAACCCAAAGGCGTTAGAAATTGCTAAGGCGTTAGATGCTGAACGCAAAGCTAAAGGTCCGCGTTCCCCATTGCACGGTATCCCGGTTGTTTTGAAAGATAATTTTGATACTGCAGATATGCCGACCACAGGCGGCTCGCTGATGCTAGAGGGATCTTTGCCGCCGGACGATGCCTTTATCGTTAAGCGCTTGCGCGAGGCGGGCGCGATCATTCTAGCGAAAGTAAATTTATCCGAATTTGCATCCGGCGCGGCCCTGAGTTCATTGGGCGGCCAAACCTTGAATCCCCATGATTTAACACGCACACCATCTGGCTCTTCGGGCGGTACCGGCGCTGCAATTGCGGCGGATTATGCGCCGCTCGGATTGGGTACGGACACCGGCGGTTCTATTCGTGGTCCATCAACGTCTAACGGAATCGTCGGCTTAAAACCTACTCATGGTTTATTGAGTCGCGATGGCATTATTCCGCTCGCCCTCACGTTTGACACGGGCGGGCCTATGACGCGCAGCGTTTATGATGTTGCTGTCTCTCTTGGTTTAATGACAGGCGTTGACAGTGCGGATGCCGCCACTCAAAAAACAAAGGCAAATTTCATAAGGAGTACACGCAATTCCTGAAGAAAGATGCTTTAAAGGGCGCTCGCATTGGTATTGCGCGTGACTTTTTGGGTGCCGATGAGGAAGTGGATTGGGTGATCGAAGCCGCGCTCAACACCATGCGCACACAAGGCGCGACCATAGTTGATGTTCGCTATCCCAAATGGTTGCTGGACGTAAAAACCGAGTTTTATAGCGCCGTTCGCTACCCGGAATTCGCCGCGCAAATTGGCGATTATTTAGCGACGACCAAAACTCAATATCCTAAAAATATTACTGAACTCATCGCCCGCGCTGACAGTTTCCATTCGCTGCGTGATGATGGAGCTGGCCCTAACCCGCGCCGCTGGAATTTGATGAAACGTGAGTTGGCTAGCGGCAAGCTGGACGATTTTCGTTACACCTCGGTGCGCGACCAGGGTCTGCCGCTGGTGCGCACTGCGCTTGAAGGCATTATCAGCTCCAACAAACTGGACGCTATCGTTTACCCAACTTCGCCGCGCCGTCCTGCTTTATTGGCTGCGCCTCCCGCTGGACCTGGCGAAGCCATTCAATCCGCGACTAACTTTGCAAACCTCAGTGGTTTCCCCGACTTGATTGTGCCAGCCGGTTTTACTGGCGATCACTTGCCCGTGGGCATTTCCTTCTTCGGCCCGGCTTTTAGCGAACCTAAATTATTGGCATTGGGGTACAGCTATGAGCAGGCAAGTCGAGCGATTCGGATGCCTGTTAATACACCGGCCAAGTCGGGTGAACTTATAGGTGCGCCTTGATCGCTCCCAATAGCGACGATGTTGGGAAAACTCGTAACTGATCGAAGGAGCATTTTTTATGAAAGCGCTAACTCTTTTTTGAAAAGACCAACGCGTTTTTAAAAGGACCAACGGGTTATGAAAAGGCTAGCGCGGTTTAAGAAAGGCTAACGTTTTTTATGAACGTAACTGACGCGCCGCTGTTGCCGCCAAAATGAATTCCATTTTGACGGCAACAGGCGGTGGGGGGAACTCAAGGCGTGTCGTCATAGTGTTAGTGGATACAAACCCAAGAGTTCTTCAAGCACCACGCTCTTCTTCTGTCTGTCCGACATTCCGATTAAACGTGCCCAAAAGACATAACCTATGAACCGACTACCAGCAGTGAACGGCAATTTATACCTGAACATTTCTCGTCGATTTTCTTACCCATGCCAATCCAAAAATGTCCGCCGCTTTTTAGCTCGACTTGTCACGCTTATGGCGATGTCAAATGCCGTGCATGCCTTGTCGGTAGAGGAGGCGACCATTGCCGATGTCCAGGCAGCGTTTTTGTCTGGCCAAATGACAGCGCGTCAGCTGGTGACTGAATACTTAAAGCGTATTGATGCCTATGACCAGCAGGGGCCTTACATAAATTCCATCATCAATCTGAATCCCAATGCCTTGGCAGAAGCCGATGCGCTGGATGAAAAATTAAAACGTACCGGAAAACTCAGTGGGCCCATGCATGGAATTCCGGTGTTAGTGAAAGATTGTATCGACGCTCTTGGCATGCCCATGACATCCGGCTTTCAGGGTTGGAAAAATTACTACCCCCCAACTGATGCACCGCTGGTGGCCAAGATTAAGGCGTCGGGCGGCATAGTGCTTGGCAAAGCATCGCTCTCGGAATTTACCAATGGCGGGGGCGACAATATCAATTCGGTGTTATCAGGTTTTTCGCGTAATCCCTACAACACGGCGTTTGCGACGGGGGGATCATCCGGCGGGACAGGGGCGTCCATTGCCGCTAACTTCGCCATGGTTGGTGTAGGCACAGATACCGGCGGCTCAGTGCGTATGCCATCAGCCCACAACGCCTTGGCAGGTTTGCGCCCAACCGTTGGATTAATTTCCCGTACCGGTATTCAACCTAACAATAGTGTTCGTGATACTGCCGGCCCAATGGCACGCACTGTAAGGGATATGGCGCTCCTGATGGATGCCATGGTGAGCATCGATAAGGCGGACGCAGCCACTCTGCGCAGTAAAGGTCATGTTCCTAAAACCTATGTTAGCGGTCTTAAACGCGATGCACTTAAGGGCGCTCGTCTGGGTGTATTACGCCAGGTATTTACCGACAAGGTAGCCGACCCGCGCGTCATTAAACACTTTGAGCAAACGATCAATGAACTGCGCGCGGCGGGCGCGGAAATTGTCGACACCTTTGTAGTCCCTGAAATCGAAGGACTTCCACGGGCGCCGCAAACACCGGCGCGGCGCAAGGCCGATATGATCAAGTTCTTTGCTGATCATCCCGGAATTCCTTATTCATCGCCCCAAGCGCTGGCCGACTCCAAATTGGCGCATCCCTTACATCAACCCGGGCTTGAATTAGTTGCCGCCTCTGGCGACCCGGAATCTGATCCAGCCACCATCAAGGGTTTGGAAACCGAAGCGATCTATCGCACGGCGTTCACCAAAGCGATGGACGCTGGAAAAATTGACGCTGTGATTTTCCCGACCTGGGCGCAATTGCCAGTGGTGAATGGCGACCGCAATACACAGCTAATGACGGATGAACCGAACCCAAAAGGTGGTGTTACGGGTTTGAGCAGCAGCTTGACCTTCGTTGGCAGCACCTTGCAATGGCCGGCACTCTCCGTCCCCAGCGGCTATTTGGGGGAGGGTTTGCCAGTGGGTTTACAGATTCTTGGCCGCGCGTGGGATGACGCCAAAATAATCGGTTACGCCTATGCCTATGAGCAGGCTACTCATTATCGCCGTCCACCAGCCAGCACCCCGCCGTTAACTATCGCCATGACTCACTAGGGGTTGCGCTGACTCATGAAGAAGAATCTTGTATGGAGTTTGGTAATCGTCGCAGTGGTTGGTGGTTTGGCTTATCCCAAGCTCAAACCGCTGTGGGCAAGTGATGCTAAAGCTCAACCGGTAATCGTTGATTCTAAAAGCTCAGGCAAACCGGGCGACACTGCAAAAAAAGATGGCGCTTCGGCCAATAAAGATGACAAAAAATCTACAGGTGGTGCTGGTGGTAAACCAGCCGCCGCCTTGAAAGTCTCCACGTTTATGGTAACGCCTAGCCTATTCGCGGAAACTATTACGGCGACGGGTACGGTGTTGGCAGATGAAGGAATAGAGCTCCAGCCTGAAACAAACGGTAAAGTTATAAGCATTAACTTTGTGGAAGGCGCGCCGGTAAAGCAGGGCGACCTACTGCTTAAACTCAATGACTCGGATTTACGGGCCAACCTCGACAGATACAACTACAGCAAAAAACTGGCGGAAGTGCGTTTCCGTCGTTACTCGCAATTGCTCAATCAAAAGATGGTGAGTCAGGACGATTACGATAGCGTGCTCAGTGAAATGAATGTGCAGCAATCGTACATCGACTTATACAAAGCCGAAATTCAAAAAACCGAGATACGCGCGCCTTTTAACGGTGTGGTGGGGTTGCGATATGTGAGTGTGGGCGCGTTTGTGAATGCTTCTACTCGCATTGCTACCTTGCAACGGTTGGACGAATTGAAAATCGATTTTGCAGTACCGGAGAAATACTCGGGCCGCATTAAGGTCGGTAGCCAAATCACCTTCACGGTTGCCGGAGGCTTACAAAAATATGCTGGCCGTATTGCCGCACTTGACCCCCGTATCGACAGCGAAACTCGGACGCTGCTGGTGCGTGCCGTATGCGCCAATACTGACGGCCGACTTTTGCCCGGTGCCTTCACCAATGTTTCCATTCCTCTGGACCAAATCACCGACGCAGTCCTGGTTCCGGCGGAAGCCGTAGTTGCCGGGTTAGATGAAAAGAACGTCTTCGTGATTAAAGATGGTCTAGCTGAACGACGCGCAGTGGAAACAGGTTCGCGCACGGCGACGCAAGTGCACATAGTGTCCGGTTTGCAGGTGGGCGACCAGGTGATTACGTCCGGTCTGCAGCAAATGCGGGCCAAGTTACCCGTCGAATCTCTTAGCGATGGCCAACCTATCAAAGCTGAATCGGTTACTGGCGAAAAAGGAAAAGGTGTGGGTGCCGATCAGAAAGTCGATAAACCCCAGAGCGGCACTACGTCCTTGTTGAAAAGCGATCGGCTCGTACGTTTGGGTAGTGCAGAGGTGAGTGTATGACGCTCTCGGAACTGAGTATCCGCCGTCCTGTGCTCACCATCGTTATAGCGCTGTTCATCATGTTGATGGGTGGCATCAGCTTGACGAAATTGCCGGTGCGGGAATATCCCGCCATAGATCCGCCGACGGTTTCCATTACTACCAGCTACCCGGGCGCGGCGGCAGAGGTGGTACAAACCCAGATTACCGAACGCATCGAAGAAGCGGTCAATACCGTAGCGGGCATAGACACCCTGAGTTCGGTGAGTCGTGAAGGCGCGAGTATTATTACGGCGGAATTCAAACTGGGTGTGGATTTGGATGTGGCTGCCAGTGATATCCGCGATCAATTGTCCCGCGCTGCGCGCTTTTTACCCGCCGATATTAACCCGCCGATTTTGAATAAAGCCGATGCCGATTCCAATCCGATTTTTGGTATAGCCCTCAGTAGCCCGTCCAAATCGCAACTTGAGTTAGGTGCCTTTGCCGATTCCCTGCGGGAGCGCTTGCAAACCGTGCCCGGCATCGCCAGCGTGGACCAGCCCGCCGAAAAACGCTACGCCATGCGATTATGGATGGACCCGGAAAAACTGGGTGCTTACGGGGTATCACCGCTGGATGTGAAACAAGTACTGGCGCGGGAAAATATTGAATTACCGGCAGGGCGCATTGAAGGTTCGTCGGTAGAGTTTCCGGTGAAGACCCTCTCTCGTCTTACCACGGTTGAGCAGTTTAATAATCTCATCGTTAAGCGCAGCCAGGATCGCATAGTCCGTTTTAGCGATATCGGCTACGCCGAACTGGGTGCGCAAAACGAACGCGGTGCGTTAAAAATGGACGACACCCCCATCGCCGGGTTGTACTTCAAGCAACAGCCCGGCGCCAACCAAATCGAAATTGTGGACGAATTACGCAAGCGCCTTAAACAGGTGGAAAAGGAATTACCCGCGGATATTAAACTGACGATTGCCTACGACAACACCACCTTTGTGCGTAACTCACTGCTCGAAGTATCCGAGACCATTTTGATCGCCTTCATTTTGGTCGTGATGGTGGTGTTTTTATTCCTGCGTGAGTGGCGCACCACGCTCATTCCAATCCTGGCGATTCCGGTCTCAATCATTGGCTCCTTTTGCATTATGTCCGCCGCGGGCTTTTCCATTAATACGCTGACCTTGCTTGGCATAGTGCTGGCAATTGGTCTGGTGGTGGACGACGCCATTGTGGTGTTGGAAAATATCTACGCCAAAGTAGAAGACGGCATGAGTCCGTTTGAAGCTGGAATCCTCGGTACCAAAGAGATTTTCTTTGCGGTTATAGCAACCACAATTTCGCTTGGCGTGGTGTTTTTGCCTTTGCTTTTTTTGGGTGGATTATCCGGTCAGTTGTTCCGCGAGTTCGGCGTCACCATTGCCGGAACTGTATTTATCTCCGCATTTGTAGCACTCACCTTAACGCCCATGCTGTGCACACGGTTATTAAAACCGCACCAGTCTCACGGTTGGTTTTTCCGTGCGACAGAACCTTTGTTCCATAAGATGGAGCAGGGTTATGCCGCTGGTTTGAAACGCTTTTTAAGGCATCGCAAATGGGCCATTGTGATTTTGTTCGGCGCTCTATCGCTGGCTTATTTGTTTATCAGTTTATTACCGCGTGAACTCTCACCGCTGGAAGATCGCGGTCGTATCTGGGTACGCGCTACCGCCGCCGAAGGCGCAAGTTACGACTACATGCAGAACTTTATGGACGATGTGGCCCGTGCCACTCGTGAAAATGTCCCTGAAGCTGACGTGATGATGACGCAAGTTCCGGGTTCCGGTGGGGCACCGGGCGTTCAAGGTGCAGTGAATAATGGTTTTGTACGGGTGTTTCTGAAAGAACGCGGTGACCGCGGTCGTTCGCAGCAGGATATTTCAGAAGAACTGCGCTTTTTGCAGAAAAAATACACCGGCGCCAATATCAATATCGGTCAGGAACCCAGTATTGGCGCTCGCCGCTCCCAATCCACCGGTGTGCAGTTCGTTATCCAGGCATCAGGAATTGCACCCTTGCGCGAAGTCTTGCCCACATTTTTGGATGAAGCGCGCAAGAGCCCGGTGTTCAATTTTGTGGATAGCGATTTGAAGTTCAGCAAGCCGGAAGTACAAATCTCCATCGACCGTGAAAAAGCGCAAACCCTCGGCGTCAGCACCCTCGACATTTCGCAAACCTTGCAAGCGGCGTTGGGCGGGCAGCGCATCAGTTACTTCATTTTGGGCGGCAAACAATATGACGTTATCGGCCAGCTCACGCGGGATTTCCGCTCCAGACCCAGCGATCTGGATAATATCTCCGTGCGCACCAGCAGTGGGGAACTGGTCAAACTCAATAATCTGGTTTCTCTCAAGGAAACCAGTTCGCCACCGGAGCTGTATCGCTACAACCGCAATAGTGCGGCAGTGATCTCGGGCACCTTGGCTAAAGGGCGCACACTTGATGAAGGCATAACCGCTTTTGAAGAAGTCGCCAAGGCGACACTGGATGATCGTTTCAGCACGGCCTTAACAGGCACAGCCCGCGAATATCTCGACAGCTCGTCGTCATTAATGTGGGTATTTATTTTGGCGTTGGTGCTTATCTACTTGGTATTGGCTGCTCAATTTGAGAGTTTCTTAAGCCCCTTCGTAATACTGCTCACAGTGCCGTTGGCGCTGTTCGGCGCGCTCCTATCTCTTTGGTATTTCAGCCAGAGCCTTAACATTTTTTCGCAAATTGGTTTGATCATGTTGGTCGGTCTGATCACCAAAAACGGAATTCTTATCGTTGAGTTCGCCAACCAGCGTTTTGCTGCCGGTGCCCCGAGTCGCCTTGATGCGGTTGAGCAAGCGGCTGCGGCGCGTTTGCGTCCTATTTTGATGACTACCATGGCGACGGTACTGGGCATTTTGCCAATTGCGCTGGCGCTCGGTGCTGGCTCTGAAAGCCGCGTATCTATGGGGATCGCCGTTATCGGCGGCCTGGTATTTGGCAGCGTGCTGACCCTCTACGTTATTCCCGCCATGTACGTTTTGCTACACAAAAAGATTAGCGCGGTAAAAGAGCCCGGCGTAATCGGGATTTCGAGCAACGAGTCTCCATTGGTGGCACATCCGAGTGATTCTTAGGCGTAATAGATACAGTTGAATAAGCGCTTTCCAACACAATCAGAGGCGACAAGCGATGCAGAATGGTAGTTTTAAAAATCACCGATTGATCGGGTTGCTAAGCTTAGCAACAGGGCTGGCGCTATCCATGCTGACGCCGCACGTTCACGCGGCAAGCAGTAAAAAAGCGTTTCATTTGGAAGAGGCGACTATTACTGACATACAGTCGGCCATCCTTAGCAAGAAGCTGACGACTACTGAACTGGTCGAGCTGTATTTAAAACGCATCAAAGCCTACAACGGGACTTGCGTGAGTGAACCGCAGGGTATCCTCGGTCCCATCACGACAATTTCCAATGCCGGACAAATTAATGCGCTTGGCACGTTAAATTTGCGTCCAGCTGCACGCAAACTCTGGGGCTTCGACGACCGCAAAGCACGTAGCTTGACGGATGCTGCCGACGCCGATCTCACCATGCCAGACGCCTTGGAAATTGCTGCAAAACTGGATAAAGAATTCGCCCGAACCGGAAAATTAGTCGGCCCGCTGCATGGCGTGGTCATGGCGATCAAAGACCAATACGACACCTTCGATATGCGCACTACGTCGGGAGCAGACGCCTTTTACGCCAACGATCGCCCTCCGTCAGATTCAACGTTCGTAGAACGCCTGCGCGCCGCCGGAGCGATTGTGATTGCCAAATCTAACCTTGGTGAATATGCCTCCGGAGTACCGCGCAGTTCTTTTGGCGGGACTTTCTGTAATCCATACGATACCGAGCGATCTCCGCGCGGCTCAAGTTCAGGCTCGGGTTCTGCGGTGGGCGCAAACCTCGTGACATGTGCCATTGCCGAAGAATCAGGCTCCTCGATTCGCGGCCCGGCGAGTGCTGCAAGCACTGTTGGTATTGCCGCAACTCAAGAATTGGTTAGCCGCGAAGGCATGGTGCAATTCGGAATTAATACTCGCGTTGGGCCTATTTGTCGCACCGTGAAAGACACCGCTAAAGTGCTGGATGTTATTGCGGGTTATGATCCCAAAGATGAGTTGACGGCGTTCACTATTGGCCGTATGCCAAGTGCATCCTACGAAAGCCTGACCGACACCAAACGTCTCGACGGCATTCGTATCGGCGTGGTGCGCGAATACATGCACAAGCGATTGTTCACAAAGGCCGACGAGCAAACTATCGACATAGTTTCAGCGGCGGTGGGCGACCTCAAAAAATTGGGTGCGACTATTGTTGACCCCGGTGAGGACGATCTTTTCACTGGATGTATCCGCAAATATGCACCACAAAATTTAAATGTGTTGTTCACCACGCGCTATCCAGAACTTTTTCCGGTCGATGCCAATGGCAAACCTACCGCTGACCACACGCGCAAATTGCTGGATATGAAAATGAATCCAACGCTAGTGCCAGCGGATCTTACCCTGCGTAATTTTGGTAGCTCGGAACCCGACGGCCAAAATAAGTACATGCTGAATTTGTACTTGCGTGAACGTGGCGATGCAAAAATCAAAAGCAACGCTGACCTGATCGCCAACTCCAATTTCCATCAAGACCCAACTTTCCCGGATCGCAAAAAGTCGCGCGAGAACGCTGAGAAAATGATGGAGCTGAATATGGCTGAGCGCATGCTTCTGCGCTTCTCGGTGCAACAAGTCATGACGCAATGCATGGCTGAGCAAAAGCTGGATGCCATCGTTTACCCCACCAGCGGCTTACCGCCCACTAAATTAGGTTCGCCAGCTGGACCGCCAATTAACGAGCGTAGCGGCACGGGCGTTTGGACTTTTATCGGTGCGCAGGGCCTGCCGGCTATCACAGTGCCCGCTGGTTTTACTACCGAAGTTTATGATTTGATTCGTGACCCAAGCGCGCCAGCAACGCCGGAGTCAGCCTGGAAAGGCCGCGGTGGCGGTGGTGATAATCGTTTGGCGGGCGACGATCACACCCGTTTGACCGGCCCATTTCCAGCCAAATTGCCGGTAGCAATGGATATCGCAGGATTACCCTTTAGCGAGCCCACCTTATTCAAGATTGCCGCGGCTTACGAGAATGCTACAAAACGCCGTCAGGCACCGGCGGCGTTTGGGCCCTTAGCCAATGAGCCTTAATGCGAAGGATGATGAATGAATAAAATTTCTAGCTCTGCGTAAACATCAGTGGGTAGGTACTAATGATTAGGCAACAGGAATTGGAAGATTCTGAGCTACAAGCATTGCCGAGGTATCAGTTAGCCGCTCGTCACGAGCGGTTACTGAAGAAATTTCTGGTGAGCTGTTTGCTTCTGGGCATCAGTTTTATTGCGGCTTTGTGGTTTGACGTATTACCTGGTTTTAAACCCGTACTTGTTGTGCAAGCAGCAATCTTGTTCGTGCTAGGTGCGAGCCTGCAATCGGCCTGGTGGGTTACGCGCTGGCGGCTAAACGCGGTATTACGAAAAGGCGCGCTCGTACAAAAAGACGCGCTATTACAAAAAGACGCGGCATTACGAAAAGATCCGGTATCCGAAAAAGATGTGGTATCAGAAAAGATTGTAGGCGCGCACGCCAACACTGAAAAAACTGTGCAGGGGCCAGACATAGCCGCGCCCGAGCATACCTTCGAGCCCCTTGTCAGCTCTTCGCGTTTTACGCAATTGCGCAGTAGCTTTGGCGTGCGTTGGCTGACTTTTTTTTCATGCCTTCAGCGACGCAGTAGCCTGCTGAACACATTGGCAATCATTGCGCTTGCAAGTATTAGCTTGCTGCTTGTGGTGAATTTCTGGAATGTTCAATCGGGTAATGTTCTATCCAACAGTGTTTTATCAAGCGATGTTCAATCGATTAGTGTTCAATCGTTCGCTAGGGGGCAAGTTTCCGTCCGCTTTTTAGTCATTGTCTGCTTGTTAATTCTTGCTTTTGCCGCCTTGGTTCTGGAGCGTTATTTCACCCATTTAGGCAGTAACGAAAAGCGCAATCATCGCGCCAGCTCCCTACCAGAAGCTACTCACATCGCCTATCAATTACGTGTCTATATCAGCCTCTCGTTGGTGTCATCCATCGCGCTGTTATTTACAAATGACTTAGTTGCTGATGATCCAGTTACTAATAATCTGATTACCAGTGACCTGCGCCAATGGCCGCAATTAGTGCTGCTTTATATCGGCCTTGTACCTGCAGCAATTGCGATTGAATTCTTGCTGCGTGCTGCCTTATCGCTCTTTGCTCCGCCGCGTCAGCATGAACCTGAGTTACTTGCCGAAAGTTTTTTAGCTGCCTTGTGGCGATGGCCAATAAAACCTTTTAGCCACCTGCAAGACGAATTCAAACAGCGATTCGGGATTGACCTGCGCCAGAGCTGGGCGTTTGCCTATATTCGTCGCAGCTTGCTGTCCGTTATCGGTGTCTTGCTTGGAATAGCATGGTTGCTTAGCGGCTTGGTGGAAATTCCTATGGCGGAGCGGGGGATATACGAACGTTTTGGTGCCCCTGTTGCGGTGTGGCAACCAGGAATTCATGCGGGCTTACCCTGGCCGTTTGGCCGAGTTCAACGCTTGGAAAACGGGGTGGTGCATGAACTTTCTGCAACGACCAGCGAGCCTGCTAAGTCAGATGATAAGAAAGTTGAGGGCGAGAAAGACGTGCTTCCTTCCGCCGAAGGTGCACCGCCTGTAACAGCCAACCGCTTGTGGGATGCATCTCATCTTGCCGAGAAATCGCAAATTATTGCCAGCGAAGTTACTACCGGGGAGGGCAATCGTCAGAGCTTTCATATCGTCAATATGGATGTGCGGTTTATGTATCGCATTGGCTTAAGCGATGAAGCTGCGCTGCATGCGCGTTATACCAGCGCGGACGCGCCAGCGCTCATTCGCAGCACTGCCAACCGGATTCTGGTGCGCTATTTTGCCTCTCGCACACTCGAAGGCGTACTGGGCGAAGCGCGCACCCAAATGGCCAGGGACATTGGAACTCAACTGCAGGCGGATCTCGATACATTGAATAGTGGCGTAGAAATTATGAGCACTGTGTTGGAAGCCATACATCCACCCGCCGCCGCCGCAAACGCTTATCACGCGGTGCAAGCGGCACAGATCAAAGCCCACGCAATTATTTCCCGCGAGCGCGGCAGTGCTGCGCAACAAGTGAATCTCGCACAATTGCGCGCAGGTATCGCACGCGATCAGGCCAGTGCAAGCGCGCGCGAAACCCTCGCGACGGCGGAAGTCGCCAATCGCCGGTTTAGCGCCGAGCGCGATGCTTACCAGCAGGGCGGCAAAGCCTTCTTAATGGAACAATATTTTGCGCAATTAACCCAAGGTTTAAAAAGTGCGCGAGTGCTACTGGTTGATCATCGGTTGCCCAACAGCGGTGCCACTATTGATTTACGCGATTTTTCCGGTAACAACAAAAACGCCGACCTATCACCAGCGCTAGCGCCCGGCGCGGATTATCAGGAGTCACCGTGACTAGCGACAAGACTGACGACACTACCAACGCTGAAAAAAACGCGGCTCAAGGTCACGATCATGCTGCGAAGCACGCTCATTCTCATGATCATCACGATCACGAACATTCTCACGATCACCACGAACACGATCACCACAATCATTCCACCAGCAATGATCGTCAACATAGTCACGGGCACGGTCACTCGCACCACGGTCATCATCACCATCATCACCATGGCGATGGAATAACAGGCCCATTTCCGTGGGTACGCGTTGGACTTGCAGCACTGTTGATTGCAGTCGCGCTTACGGCTGCGGTGCTGGTGCAAGTACGAACCGGCGAGGCAGCGGTGGTAACGCGCTTTGGCAACCCTGTACGAGTTGTTTTGGAGCCAGGTTTGGCGGCCCGTTGGCCAGCGCCATTTGAATCCATTATTCCGGTGGATTTACGATTACGAACCACGTCCAGCGGTTTGCAAGACGTCGGCACTCGCGATGGTTTGCGAATTATCGTGCAGGCCTATGTTGCCTGGCAGGTGCAGGCGGATGCGCAACATGTGCAGCGGTTTATGCGCGCCGTGCAAAACAAACCTGACGAAACTGCACGTCAAATCCGCACATTAGTTGGCTCGGCGCTTGAGACTACGGCGGCGTCTTACGATCTTGCCAATCTCATCAACACCAATGCTAGCAAGGTGCTTATTGCCGATTTTGAAGGGCGTTTAACCGGCCAGATTAATCGCCAACTGCTGGATATCTACGGCGTGAAAGTGGTGCAGGTTGGAATAGAACGGCTGACTTTACCGTCGGTGACATTGTCAGCCACGGTGGATCGTATGCGCGCCGAACGCGAAACTATTGCGATAGAACGGACCGCCATTGGCAAACGCCAGGCGGCGGATATTCGTTCTGCTGCCGAGCGCGACGCCCGTATTATCCAGGCCGACGCACTGGCCCACGCCGCAGATATTGAAGCCCAATCCCGCGTGCAAGCCGCTGCACTCTATGGCAAATCGTTTACCGGTTCACCCGAGCTTTATCGCCTGCTGCGTTCGCTGGATACGCTGGGCACAATTATCAACCCTCAAACCCGGTTGATTTTACGCACCGACGCCGCACCCTTTCGCGCATTGGTTGAAGCGCCGGGCGATATAGCGGGCGCAGCATCGCCCAAACCGGCAGCATCAGGTACACGCTGATGACAAAACTTACTTCCGTTCGCCTTGAGGGCGAAGCAGTCGAATGGTTGATGTCCGTTCGCCCTGAGCGCGCAGCAGTCGAAGGGTTTAGTCAGCTACCTCGATCCTTCGACTGCTTCGCGCTCAGGATGAACGGGTCATATCATACTCAGGCTTTTTATTACCAACCTTTTTATTGCCAATCTTGTGTTTCCCATGTTGCTTGCTCCCCATCTTCATGTCTGCAATTTCCGAAAGGTAGAGCGTGATGGCAGAAAACAGTGGGTTAACAACAACCGAAGCGCTCATGACAAAACTTACGTCCGTTCGCCCTGAGCGCGCAGCAGTCGAAGGGTCTGGGCATATGTCCGGCCCCTGGATTCAAGCGACTCGCATTGCTTTTATCGCTTTTTACGTCTGCACAATTTTCGCGGCCTTGCGCTGGTTAACTTCCAATGTCACTGAAGTGGGCGCTGGCAATCGCGCCGTGGTTTTGCACATGGGTGCGATAGTGCGTGAACAATCCTCGGGGTTGTTGTGGGCCTGGCCGAAACCTATCGATGAAGTTGTCTTGGTGCAATCTGCAGAAACCGTTATCGAGCGGCATGTGCAAACCTTAATGCGGTCCCAAGCAGCACTCAACGCCGACGCTAATGCATACGATGATGACGAGGGTGAACCGGTCAGTGATGCGCTTGCCGGTTCCGGTTATTTACTTACCGGCGACGGCGCCATAGTGCAGTTAGACGTGCGCGTGTTTTACAAAGTGAGCGACCCGCGTGCTTATGTACTGCAATACGATCATGTATTACCCGCGTTGGACCGTCTGGTAACCAGCAGTGCATTAGCCGTTTGCGCTACGCGAGATCTCGACCGCATTCTGGTGGCGCGCCCGGAATTGGTCGCCAGCAACCAGGGCGATGCCGAGCAGCGTGAACAATTACGTAAAGAACTCGTCGGCCAAATCAATCAAGCCTTACAGGATTTGGAACAAAAAGGCGCGGGCTTGGGTATCACCGCCATTCGAGTGGATGTGCAATCCGCATTACCAAGGGACAGTTTGAACGCATTCAATTCTGTACTCACCGCCAGCCAGCAGGCCGAGCAGGATTTAGCAGATGCCCGATCAGATGCAGCGCGTATTACCCAACAGGCAACCCAGCAGGCAGATCGTAGTTTGCAAGTTGCGCACGCCAATGCCTCCGAGCGCATAGCCAAAGCGCAAGCGGATACCACGGCGGTAAATTACCTGGCCGCGTCCATACAAAATCGCACTGAGCCTGACTTATTGATGCGCGTCTATCGCGAACGTATGCCCATCATTTTAAAAAATGCGGGTTCGATGACCACGGTTGAGCCCCACCGCGACACCAGGCTGATTATTTCCGGTACTGAAAAATGACTCATAGCCACGCTTCCGATGCTCCGCCAAATTCATCTTCACCCGCGCCTGTTTCCTCATCACCCATTTTGAGTGTTGATGAGCAACGCAGTGCGGCGCTGCAATTAACCTTGGCCATGTTCGCGCTGGGATTGTTGTCGCTGGGCTTGTTATGGCGATGGTTGTTGCCTACCCAAAGTGGAGTCAGTGAGTTATTACTTGGCGCTGCTGCACTGCTGGTGGCACTGCCAGTGTTACGCGCGGGCTGGTTTGCATTGCGTTACCCCGACTTACACGGCGTGACTGATTTGCTAACGGCAATCGCCATGATCGGCGCCTGGGCAATCGGTGATTTATTAACGGCGGTACTGCTGCCGATTGTGATGATCTTCGGCCACGTATTGGAAGAGCGCAGCGTGATTGGCTCCCAGGAAGCTATAACTGCGCTAGCCAAATTAACCAGAACCCAGGCACGGCTGATTCAGGCAGATGGCAATATCAAACTGATTAGCAATGATGAGCTGGCAAAAAATGACGTCGTGGAAGTTCGCGCTGGTGACCGAATTCCGGCAGATGGCCGCGTGCTAAGCGGGCAGGCGAGCCTGGATACCGCGCCCATTACGGGCGAATCCGTGCCGGTAGAGGTTGCTGCGGGAATGGATGTATTCGGCGGGGCAATTAATCTTGACGGGCTACTGCGCGTCCAGATTACTCGCACCGGTCAAGACTCCACCTTGGGCAAAGTCATCGCCCTTATGCAAAACGCCGAGCGCGCCAAGCCGCCAATTACTCGTCTGCTTGAGCGCCATGCGGGGCAATACTTGGTGTTGGTGTTATTGATTGCGGCGCTCACCTGGTTTTTATCCAATAGCGCACCTGCGATGTTGGCGGTGTTGGTGGCAGCTTGTCCCTGCGCGTTAGTGTTGTCCGCTCCAGCTACGTCCATTGCTGGTATTGCAGTGGCTGCCCGACACGGCATTTTGATTCGCGGCTCGGCGTTTTTAGAAGAACTTGCGGATACAACGTCACTAATTATCGACAAAACCGGCACCTTAAGTACAGGAGTTTTACGCTTACAAAACAGCATCTTGGAGCCGGAAGTTGATCTACATTATGCGTTGCGCTTAGCTGGCAGTTTGGGCGCCGCAAGCAGTCACCCGGTAAGCCGCACCTTGGCCACGCAAGTGGATATTCAAGACTATTTGGACTTGTACGAGGTACGTGAGCGCCCCGGTTTGGGCGTGGTGGCGCATCTGGCAAATTCCGACGAGCGCATCGCTTTGGGTCGCCCGGAGTTGTTTGCTCAGCTCGGTGTTATCACTTCATACGTCCCCGTTCATGACGGCCCGATCGTAGGAGTCTCCAAAGGCGAGCAATTTCTCGGCTGGTTTTTACTGTCAGACAGTTTGCGTCCAGAGGCCATGATGGCCATGCAGGAATTGCGTGAGATCGGCTTGTCACGACAAGTTCTGCTCACTGGGGATCGCGCCAGTGTGGCCAATCGAGTTGCCGAGCAATTGGGTATTCAGGAAGTCATTTCCGAAGCCTTACCTGAAGAAAAACTCCAGCGGGTTAAAACCGAAATCCAGGATGGCTTCCGCCCTATGGTGGTGGGCGACGGCATCAATGACTCTCTCGCACTCAAAGCAGGAGTGGTCGGCATTGCTATGGGCGTCGGCGGTTCGGATATAGCACTGGCATCGGCAGATGTAGTCTTAATCGGCAGTGACCTGCGTCGCCTCGGCACTTGCCTGCGCTTAAGCCGCCAATGCCGCCAAACCCTGTTTGTAAATGTGGTGATCGGGTTGGGGTGGACACTCGCTATAGTGCTCGCAGCAGCGTTTGGCTGGTTGGGATCAGAGGGCGCTCTCATCGCCGCGATATTGCATAACCTGAGCACGCTACTTGTACTGGCGAACGCAGGTCGTTTGCTGAGATTTCAGGAATTGTTGCCGAAGTTGGAGTAGGGCTTTTGTTAATGGGGAGTCGTCATCCTCGGCTGCGAGCCCCGGCGTGCGGGGATCCAGCTCTTGGTTAAAAGGGGCCAAAGTAAAATTGGAAATAAAAATGGCTTAGATGAAAACGCCGCTAAATTCAATTTTACTCTGATCCAATTGTTGCAAGTATTTAGGATCATGGTCGCTTGTTATGAATTCTTCTCTGGTTTTGCGTCAGGATGTCTTTTTTTTAGGAGGTAACGGTTCGGCTGGATGGCATAAAGTGAGTTTTTAAATCGCTTAGCTTCACTTTCTTCAATAAGAAGACCCGCAATCTCCAAATTGTGTTTAATTTCAGATGCAAATATAAGAATTTCTTCAGGGGTAAATTTTTGATTTATTTCTTCTATGCTAATTTCTGTCGCAGCTTCTGAGAGCTGGCTAGATTCCGAAATTAGATTATTCAATTTGTCCTTAATAAGAGCCACCTCAGCCTCACGAGCTTTGACTGTATGCTCCATGAGATAGCATGCAATATTGATAGGCGAAAAATCGTAAGCATAAACACCACAGCATTCGTGCTCACACACCGTTTCACATTTACGAACTAAATTCAAAATATCTTTTAAATTCATGGCATCTTCATCTAATAATGCATAGTGTTGGTTTTTCGGCTCTGTCAACAACCGCCAACTTGGACGAGCCTCAAGGCTTCTTGCAAACTGGCAGGCCCCTCTTAAAATGCCAGCGTGTATATCGTCTTTTTATACTCGACAGCTCCGTTGTCGAGGTCAGCACTAATAATTTGATTTGTTTCATATTGCAGTTTCAATCCGCGTGCATCCGCTGGAATCTCATAAACGACATCCCGCTTAATTGACTTACCCGGCTTTAAGCAATCGTCAGACGCCCCGCTACCGCCTTCACCGTCAATTTCTTCAACGTATTTGTTGAAGCTAAGATCCTCGGCTCCGTAGTTAATCTGAAGCAACGCTTGGTACATACACATGCCAGTTTTGCCTGTGTTGTTGAGCGTCATGTTCACCAGAATCTGTTCCATGCCTTCACTCGGGGAACTTGATTCTGAAATGTACGGGCGTTTAATATAGTTAATCTTTACTTCGACTTTCCCGAATCTTGCGATATCTCCGACGTCAAAGTCATACTTTTCCAATTGATTTGATTTGACTCTTGAATCCAATTGAAGGGGCTCGCTCCCTTGAACCGAAATTGACCATACCGCAAGCGCTGCGACAATGATGATTGTTTTCATTTTTAAATCTCGTGAAGTTTGAGTTGTGGCCTAATGCCGCAATAAGCGGTGGTTTTTAAGTTGTGCTTTTGCCATATGATGGGGCAAAGTGGAATGGAAAAAAGCGCAACTTAAAAACCATCCGTTTGATTGCTTTTTTTATTCATTTTTTTTGGTTAGTAAGCGCTGAACTACAAAAAACAGAATTGAGCTACAAATAAAAGCTAAAAGAACATAGCTAAATATGTGCGGCGCATTTTCCATGCGCTGGGCTTCATGGAGGTAAGGGAAGGCCAATTTTTTGTAAGCGTATAAAAAAATGCCAAAATTGGTACAAACACTAAATAAAACAATGGCGGCGGACAGAACGATATTTTTCATTTAATCTCCCAAAACCAGACTTCTTTGCTTTTATTTAAATCTGAAACAACACCAAAAAACTCATATACTGACCGCGTGAACATGCCACCTCCAGTCAATTCATTTTTATTCCAAAGATCAATGTGGTCACCGCTACGATTTTGAAATGATTCATTACCCCTTTGCCAATAATCCTTAAAAAAGATAATGCCAGTTTTTTCTTTAAGTGTTGTTTGGAAATTTCCGGGAACAATTTTTTGCCGCACGGAAAGGCCGAGTAATGGACGCTCCGCAAGAGCGAAAGCAAATTCCTCAGCTAGCAGAATATGCTTTTTGCCAGAATGTGACCAGCAACGTTTTGCTTTTAACAGGCTAATATCTACACCTGACTTTATTAGACACTCACTCAACGAGATGGCACAATAATCTGAAAAAGGATTGCTACTAGTGGGTTGCTTATTGTAACAATCCTTTTTTAGTTTTTCCTGATCAGGAAAATTTTTCCATAGTGTTTCAAATTTCATTTGTACGTTCCTAGTTTGAGTGATTTTTAAATTATTAGATGATGCATAACGAATGTTATGGGCTCCCCCTACTTAATGAATGACACCGAGCCAGCGTAAAGTTGGTTTTTCATTAACAAACCAATGGGGAGCGATTTTATGAATCTTACAACACTCGGTATTGATTTGGCGAAGACATCTCTCAGTCTAGTGGGCATGGATCAACATGGCAAAGTCATCCTGCGTAAAACATTAATGCGAGCGCAGCTGATTAGCTTTATCGCGCAATGCCCATCGTGACTTATTGGAAGGGAAGCATGCAGCAGAGCGATGGTTAGTGTGGCACCGATAAACCACGATAGTGGTTCGCTGCGAGGTAAAAAATTGAAGGCGGCAGAGCTAGCGTAAAACAATGTTGTATATGGCAAGTTGAACAAGGCAAGCACAAGAAGGTTGCAATAATCCCATGTATACGTAAATTTATTACGATTTTGAATGCGATGGTGAGGGATAAAAAGGAGTGGTCTCATAGGTGAATTTTAATAGTTGACACCACAGTCGGTTGTTATGTTTTTAAACCTCTTCACCGTCAATTTGCACTGTTGCAAGACTCTGATGGTCGTATGGAATAAAAACCTTTACTGATTTTCCGCTTTTCGTTTTAACTTCTATAACCATATGTCTGGGAGGAGCAGCAAAATCATCGGAATACAAAGTGTGTATTGCGAGCTTACATGACTCACCAAATTCATGTGGACAATAAAGGCTACCATCTACGGCCGGGAGCGTTACTTCAATATTAGACATTTTATGATTCCTATATTTATTAAGAGTTAATTGGCCCTCTTTTTACTAAGGCTTCGTCTGCACCACGAAGATAACTGCCAGACGGGCCAGAATTTTTAAATCTCCACTTGGAGCCATCCCACACAATTTCTTCTTTAATAGCTTTTATTCTGTTTTGATAGTAGCCGGCCAAAATTTCTGTATTTGATATAACTTGAAATACATAAGCATCTATGTTGTTCTCTCCAACCGTAATCCATTGCCCTTTACTAATATTTTCACTCATTTAGAACTCCAATTTTTTTCAACATAACGCCGAGTTCAGCTGTCCAGCACGCGAAGCGAGCTGCAACGACTTGTCATGAATATACACTATAGCTCTGAAGTTATTTTTGAAATTGCCTTTTGAATTTCATTTTTTCTTTTTTGGATTTCGACTTTAGCAAGCTTTTCCTCAGCAATTAATTCAATAGCTGAACTTAGCACATCAAAATATGACAAGCATTGAGCTTCCGATAACTCATGCACGCCTTTACTTAATATTCCATACGTACTTTTATTTTGAACCATAAACTCTGGTAAAAACCCAGAAAGCATTTGGATTTTCTCTGAATAACGGGACGTTTTATAAAGACCTTCATCCCAGTTTTCAGTAGTAGCGGCAAGCTTATGAGCATCTTCTATTAGCGATTCAATTATTCGCCTAAGATAAACAAATGAGCCCGCGCCTATACCGTGGGCAGATAGACCGATAGCTCTAGACCACTCTGAGATTAAATCTGAACCTAACGCGGTTTTATATTTCTTTAAATCTGGCGTTAAAATGTCAGCAAGCGAAGGAAACTGTCCTATTTTTACAGCGGAGTAACCAGTGAGCTTTACAGTTAAAGACATGCTGTGTGTTTGATTTCTCGAGCATTTATATCTAACTACATATTCATTATCAGGTAATTTCGCATACGTTAAACCGTCATGACTATAAAGATTTCCACTAAATCCATTTCCGCTATTACAAAAAATGGAATGGCTCCCGCATTGCGGGCAATACATATCAAATGGCGTTTTTCCGTAAATTAACTCAAATATTATTGATAGTTGCTGATATCCAGTCGAATCTTCCGAAAATTCAAACTCGGAATATAGTGGTTTTGACGTAATAAATTTTATAACTTCCATATCTCTCCGTATTTCATAACAGTTTAATAATCAGCCGCAGCCGTATGTATCCAGGTTTATTTTTATGCAGTGGCAGTCAACTCTAGTTAAGAAATTGGAATTAGCTTTAAAATTTAGTGCGCAAGCTCATTCCTTTTCCCAGAACCTAAACAGCAATTGCAACCATGTGTTTTATCACTATTAACTTTACGAGCCTAGCAGACGCTCGGGTGCATGTCACATATAGCGCATTTGGATAATTACACGCATTAACCACCATCAGAACCATTTAACGATGTGCGTTCTATCTGCTCACTGTGCAAACTCCTGTTCAATTTGAATCAAGCTTTTTTAACTGCTGGATTACTCGCTTCGCTCGCCCTTCGGGCCAACCTGCGGTTGTTCAAAGCACTTCGTGCTTTAGTCCCGCAAGCGGGGGCGCCTAGCTGAGGATAACGACTCCTATTTAAGATCAACATTTGCAATGGAAACATGTACAAGCGGACGGCATAGGCAGGTGGGGTAAAGGGTGCTGAGTGCGTCCTTTACTGGGTGAGTCCAGAGTCGAATCCCCTCCTGAGAGCATCCTCTATGAACATCCAAACTCTTTCTGTTCGCGGTGATCAGCGCACGTCGTTACGTTTGCTAATTGCCTTGGTTGGCACCTTAACGATTAGCAACGTTTTAGCGGAGCCAGCGTTTGATCACCACGTAAAGCTGACTCCTGAAAATTCGGCGATTGGTAATTATCCCGCTCAAAAAGAAGTGATTCTTACGATCAAATCGGGTCAGACAGTAAAAATAGATACAGGCGGCGGGGCAGGTTGGCGCAATCCGGCTATGGACCCTGCGGAATGGCTTAAGGCAAATAACATTCCCACAACGGTAAATAATCCAGCCCTTAAAGAAACGATTGAGGTTTGGGATAAGGCAACTCGTTATGCGGATATAAAAACCGGGCACTTTTTAATTGGCCCGATCAATATTGAAGGTGCCATGCCAGGCGATTCCCTTGAAATTCGCATTTTATCGGTTGTTCCGCGCATTCCTTACGGTACTACCGGTTCGGGCCCTGGCCGCAGCTTAAAGGGGAACGATGGCCCGAAAACACCGGCGCACATCACCATTCTGGATTTAAAACGCAACGTAGGTTTATTTGAAAAAGGCGTCGAAGTACCGCTTGGCCCATTTATGGGTGTGATGGGAGTTCAGCCTGCGGTGGAAGAAGGTAGCAACCGTAGCAGTAGCCCACCGGGTAACTTCGGCGGAAATCTGGATGCGCGTGAACTGGTTGCAGGTACCACACTTTATCTTCCCGTGTTTGCTCCCGGCGCACGCTTCTTTACCGGTGATGCCCACGCGGCGCAAGGCGACGGCGAAATTACCGGCACCGCCATTGAAACTGCTAACACGCTGATCGCCACTTTTATTCTGCACAAGGGCAAAACTTTGAAGATGCCGCGCGCAGAGACACCTACACATTACATCGCCTATGGTTTGGACCCGGATCTGGAAAACGCCATGCAACAAGCCGTGGATGAAACGGTTTCCTATATCAACGACATTACTGGCTGGACTGGGACCGAAAAAGCCTTACCGCTCGCCAGTGTCGGTGTGGATTTTCATGTAACCCAAATTGTGGATTTCACTAAAGGCATCCACAGCAAGATTCCGAAATCCCTCTTTAAAAACGTTAAAAACACCTATTGGTACAAGCCGAAGCCTTAGTCGCATTTACCCGTTCGCCCTGAGCTTGTCGAAGTAGTCCTGTATCCCACCCGTTCGCCCTGAGCCTGTCGAAGGGCCGTGTATTCAACCCTTCGACAGGCTCAGGGCGAACGGGGGTGAGGATGTGGGAACTCCCTTCGACAGGCTAAGGGTGAACGGGGGTGAGGATGTGGAAACTCCCTTCGATACGCTCAGTGTGAGCGGCGGGATGAGGAAACTCCCTTAGACGGGCTCAGGGTGAACGGGATGCGAGTGTGGCTCCCTTCGACGGGCTCAGGGCGAACGGTACGGTCAGGAATTTTTAGGAGAACTTATGAAATTGTTTGGCGTTGATTTAAAAATTAGCTGGGTATCAGTAGCAGTTTTTGCCTTTGGTGTTTTGATGCTTACCACGCTAACCACAGAGGCTGCCAAGCCCAGGTTTTCGGTTGAGGAAGCGACGCTTGAGCAAATTCAAAAAGCGTTACTGAAAAAACACATCACTACCGTCGAGTTGGTAAATCTGTATTTGGCGCGCATCAAAGCCTACAACGGCACATGTGTGAACGAGCCGGAGGGTTTGCTTGGCCCGGTTACGACTATTGCGAATGCGGGGCAAATCAATGCGCTTTCGACTCTGAACCTCCGCCCTGCAAATCGCGAAAAGTGGGGGTTCGACGCACGCAAAGCACGGTCAATGACCGACCTTTCAGACAATGATCCAGCCATGCTGGATGCCCTTGAAGTTGCCGCTAATCAGGATAAACATCAGGCCAAAACCGGTAAGTTGGTTGGGCCCATGCACGGCATGATCCTCGCCGTTAAAGACCAGTTTGACACTCGCACTATGCGCACGACCTCGGGGGCGGATGCTCCTTATGCCAACGACCGCCCACCCACAGATTCTACTTTCGTGATCAAACTTGAGGCCGCCGGAGCCATCACGCTCGGCAAAGCCAATATGGGTGAATATGCCAGCGGCGATCGCAGTAGCTTTGGAGGTACTTTCTGTAATCCCTACGATACCGAGCGCAGCCCTGGCCGTTCGAGCGGTGGGTCGGCCTCGGCCGTGGCTGCAAATCTGGTGACCTGCGCGATTGGAGAAGAGTCTGGTCCTTCGGTTCGTAACCCGGCCAAAAACAACAATGTTGTGGGTTTAGCACCGACCCAGGAGTTGGTGAGTCGCGCTGGTATGATTCGTGCCTCAGCTATTAATGACCGGGTCGGTCCTTTGTGCCGCACTGTGCAGGATGTGGCCAAAATTCTCGATGTAATTGCCGGTTATGATCCAAAAGATGAGCTGACTGCATTTGCGGTAGATCGGCTGCCAACACAGAAGTATCAAACCTTTTCTAAGGAGCGGAGCCTGCAAGGTGTGCGCATTGGTGTGGTGCGTGAGTTTATGAATCGCGAATTATTCAGCAAGGCTGATGAAGAGAGTATCGCCATCATAGAACGCGAGGTTGAAATGCTTAAAAAGCTTGGTGCTACCATTATCGATCCCGGACCCAGGGGTGCACTATTTCAGGGCTGCGTACAACATTACGCGCCACTTGCACACAATTCAGCATTTACCCGCCAATTTCCCGACCAGTTTCCAGTTGATGCTAAAGGCAAGCCTACGGCAGATCACATCCCGCTTTTACTGAACATGGCCGATGGCTCAGCGCCGTTTCCAGCCGGTATTTCTATTCGCAGCTTAGGTAGTGAACCCTCAATTGGTGAAGGGCGCTATGTATTGGATGCTTATCTCAAAGAGCGTGGCGATGCCAATATCAGAACGACTGAAGACCTGATCAAAAAATCCACTTTTTACAGCGACATCCGCCCGGGCACCGGGTACTCCGACAAAAAGGCCGGTTTGCAGACCAAGTTTGACGATAAAACTTTGGATATGAGCAATCGAATGCAAACTCGTTTTGCGCTGCAACAAATCGTACTGCAATGCATGGCGCAGCAAAATCTTCATGCCGTAACTTATCCAACTGGCAATGTACCAGCGCCAAAGTTGGGTGCTCCCACCGAGCCAACCGTTAATGATCGCTCGGCGCTGGCATGGACGCTTTTAGGCGCAAACGGATTCCCAACAATTTCAGTTCCGGCAGGTTTTACCTCAGAAGTCTATGACCGTATTCCAGACCCTAAGGCGCCCAAGTCAACAGTGATGGTTGGCCCGGTTAAAGCGCAGTTACCGGTCAATATCGACTTTCTCGGTCGTCCGTTTAGCGAGCCGGTTTTATTAAAAATTGCAGCAGCCTATGAGGCTTCGACCAGGCATCGTAAGGCACCGGAAGGGTTTGGCGAGGTTCATTAAGGTGTTCATTAAGAGGTTGATTAATGCAGGAACGGTATAGCAAAAAGGGCGAGCATTTAGCTGAAAAAACCGCACAAGTTGCAATTGTTAGTGGTCGTGAGCGTAGGGTAGGAAAAGCTGCCGACGTCTAAAAGTATGTAAACCATTTCTGTTGTTAGCGAGATTTCTCGAAAGCTCAGGAGCTATGTGAATCTTGCCATTGCCAGATGTTGTAAATGTGAAATAGCGGCAGGTAGGTGTGATGTTTACCCAGCTGTTGGATGTGGATTAGTTGCCATTGAACTGAGGAAAAACCAGATATGAGCCAGAAACCTAAAATTTTCATTCGTACTGTCTTGAGTACGGCATGCGCTAGTTGGCTGCTAGTAATGACCCAAGGGTCATTGGCGGCCGACGCTGCTACCGTTAACGGCGTTGTGAATGAACAGACGAAAACTGAGGTGGCGGCGATTGATTCGCAAAAAAAAGTCGTTGCGCTCGATGATGAGGCCAGTAAGTCACTCGCGAGCTATCGCCAGATGATCACCGAAACTCAAAGCCTCAAAGGTTACAACGAGCAAATCGATCAACAGGTTAAATCGCAAAAAGACCAGATTGCGGATATGACCAATCAGCTCACCGTGATTGAGACAACCTCGCGCGAGGTTCTTCCGCTCATGGACAAGATGCTCGCAGCGCTTTCCAGCTTTATCAGCCTGGATATCCCCTTCCTGCCGACCGAGCGCAAAAATCGTATTACGGCGCTGCAATCCATGATGGCGCGCGCTGATGTATCCACTTCAGAGAAATATCGCCGTCTGGTTGAGGCTTATCAAATTGAAGTGGAATACGGCCGCACCATTGAAGTTTACCAAGGCAAAGTTGATGAGAAAACCGTGGACTTCTTGCGCACCGGGCGTGTGTCTTTGATGTATCAAACCCTGGATGCCAAAGAGACAGGCTACTGGAATGCCGAGACCAAAAAATGGGTCGTCGACAATAGCTACAAAGAATCAATGGAAAAAGGCTTGAAGATTGCCAAGAAACAAATGGCCCCCGATTTTATTGAAGTGGCAATTCATACCCCGCTGGAGGTGAAGTAATGAAGTATTCCTACCTTTCTAAACTGATGTTAGCTGGCGTAATGACAGCGACCCTTGGCTTGGGCTCGACCTTCGCAACGGCAGCAACCAGTTTGGACGAACTACTTGAACAAACTCGCACTATTCGCACGGCGGAATCCAAGGCGAATGCGGCTCGTGAAGCCAAATTTGTGGCTGAGCGTGACAAGCAAGCCGAGCTGATTAATACCGCCCGCGCTGAATTGAAAGAACAGCAAACCCGCAGCGCAGCCTTGACGGCGGCCTTTGATGCTAACGAAAAAACCCTGACGGAAATGCAAACCCAGCTGGACGCCCGCGCCGGTAACCTTGGTGAAATGTTTGGGGTTGTGCGCCAGGTTGCGAATGATTTCTCGTCAGTGGTAAACGCATCCATGATCAGCGCCCAATATCCAGGTCGCGTGAAATTCGCGTCGGATCTGGCGCAATCCAAAGCACTGCCTTCCATCGCCGAGCTTGAGCGCTTCTGGTTTGAGCTACAACGTGAGATGACCGAGACCGGTAAGGTTGCCAAATACAAATCGACCATCATTCTCGCGGACGGTAAACCATTGGACACCATGGTGACCCGGGTCGGGCCTTTTACTTCTACCTACGAAAATATGTACTTGAGTTACATGCCAAGCCAGGAAAAACTGGCGGTGATGGCGCGTCAACCGGGCACCACTTTTCAAAACAAAGCGGAATATTTATCGAAAGCCGAGCCAGGTTACGTGACGGGGTTGGTTGACCCTACGCGCGGCAACTTACTCACCATTTATGCGCAAAAACCTACCTTCATGGAGCGTATCCATATGGGTGAAACCGTAGGTTATGTGATTATTTTAGTGGGTATCGTTGGCTTTGTGCTCGGTGTCTACCAACTGTTCTACCTGGCCAGCGTTCGCTTCAAAGTGCGTGAACAACTTAACTTTATTACCGATCCACATCTCACCAACCCGCTTGGGCGTGTGTTAGCAACCTTCAAAGGTGCCGATACCGAGAAGTTGGAACAGACCGCAGAAGTGGTCGAGCTGCGAATATCCGAAGCGGTGCTCAAGGAAGTACCCAAGCTGGAGCGCTATCAATCCTTCCTCAAACTTGCGGTAGCGGCGGGACCTTTGCTGGGTTTGGTGGGTACGGTAATCGGGATGATCCTCACCTTCCAAAGTATCACCGAGTCTGGCTCAAGCGACCCCAAACTAATGGCAGCCGGTATCTCGCAAGCGATGATTGCAACCGTACTGGGGCTGGCAATTGCAATCCCGTTACTGTTCATGAACGCGTGGCTGGTCTCTATTTCAAAGTCCATTGTGCAAGTGTTAGACGAGCAAAGCGCTGGCTTGCTGGCCGAGCGCTTGGAAAGTATGGAGGCGAAAGGCCATGCTTGACATCCTGATGTCTCCCCTGGAAGCCCTGACCGCTATGCGTCACTTAGGTGGACCCGTTGTAGTGTGGATATTCGGCGCCTGCGTTTTGATGTGGACCATTGTGTTGGAGCGCCTGTGGTATTTCCGCAAGGTTCTACCTTACGAAACGGAAACGTCGCTCGCTCAGTGGAGTCAACGGGGCGACAAGATGAGTTGGGCTTCACGCCAAATCCGCGCTGCCATGATCTCGCGTCTCAATGCCGGTATGAACAGCAAGTTGTTGATGCTCAGAGTACTGGTTCCCATGAGCCCTTTATTGGGCCTGGTGGGAACGGTGTTGGGGATGCTCGCGGTGTTTGATTCCATGGCAGCGCTGGGTTCGGCAGATGCACGTTCAATGGCCACCGGGGTTTCCGAAGCCATGGTGTGTACCTTGACCGGGCTTGCGGTGAGTATTTCCGGGCTTTACCCCGTGTACTACTTCAAGCGCAGAGCGGCACGAGAAACTGAACACCTGGCTGATCGATTTACTTTTTAAGGTTTACTGTTTGAAGGTCTATGTAATGTTCGAAGATCTAGCGCAGATAAATTTTGTTCGCTGTACATAGTACTTAGGCGAAAACATTGGGAGTTCTGCAATGCGATTAAGACGGCAACAACATGAAAATATGGAAGAGACGGGCATTGATTTGGCACCCATGCTGGATTTTGTGCTCAATCTCCTGATTTTTTTCATCATCACCGCAGTATTTGCCAAAGAGGTGGGGCTTACGGTAAGTCGCCCAAACTCTTCGGCGGCAACTGAAAAGAAAGAAGCGGGCAGTATCGTGATTGTCATCGAATCTGCCGGCACTATTCTGGTTGATAAAAAAGGGGTGGATATCCGGGCGGTACGGGCAAACATCGAGCGTCTACACGCTCAGCGCCCGGACGATTCGGTGGTAGTTGTGGCGGAAAAGGGTTCACAAACCGGGGTTTTGGTACAAGTCATTGACCAGGTGCGTCAAGGCGGTATCCAAAATGTCTCCATTGCTGCATCCGAGCGAGGTTAGCGAAATGATCTTAAAACGTCACTCTGAAGAAAGCGATGAAACAGGTATAGATCTGGCGCCCATGCTCGATTTCGTACTCAATCTGCTGATCTTCTTCATCATTACCACGTCCTTCATCAAAGAGGCGGGTATCTCAGTCAACAAAGAAGCGGCGCTAACCGGGGAGAGTCAGGAGTCAGGCAATATTTTGATTGCGATTCGGCCCAATGGCGATATCTGGATGGATAAACGCCGGGTGGATATCCGTGAAGTTCGCCCATTGATTGAGCGCCTACATCAAGAGCGCGCCGAGGATACGGTGGTGATTATCGCGGATCGTGAATCCCAAACCCAAATGCTCACCAAAGTGATGGACGCCGTTAAATCGGGCGGGGTCACAGAAGTTTCGATTGCCACCTTAACCGGTGAGGGAGGCTAACTATGAACACTATGACTGTTAAAGCTCCCATCACCAGGGTAAACCCCGCGGTACGCAAGAATATGATTATTCCCGCTACACTTTTGGGGTTGTTTTTCTCGCTCATACTCTTCGGAATCATGTACTCGGTAATCAAAGCGGGACGTGTAGCCATGGAAGCCAAAGTCACTTTGCCTACCATCGACTTTGTGCGCTTAACGCGGGATTCGGAACCCGAATCCCTGTCCCGGAAGAAACCTCCACCACCGCCTCCGCCTCCGCCACCACCGCCAAAAATGAAAGTAGTGGCAGCGGCAGTTCAGCAAGAAAGTTTAACGGGGCTTGAGATTCCAAACTTGAGTTTAAATGCAGATGTAGGTGGCGCCGCTCTTGGTGGTACCAAGGCCATGTTTGATGGCGATATTATCCCGCTGCAATGCCCTCCAATTTCCTACCCTAGCGATGCACGACGCGCAGGTTTGAACGGATGGGTGCGAATAGAATTTACCGTGGGTCCGGACGGATCGGTACGCAGCGCTAAAGCTGTCGAAGCACAACCGCGAGGAGTATTTGAAGCCGCGGCAGTTCTGGCGGCACAGAAATGTAGATTTAAGCCGAAGATGGTTGATGGAGCACCCGTTGAACAAAAAGGAAGCCGGAAGTTCAATTTCAATTTAAATCAGTCTGCGGGGTGAAACAGATGATCAAACTCAGACAACATTTCGCCAGCATATTGCTGACTCCTTTACTCGTTTGCGGTCCTTTACTGACACTCGGAATAGGCCTCACTCCTTCTGTTGCTCTTGCCGCCGCTGACTGCGGAAAAGAAGAACAGAAAGAAGGAAATGAGATGGGCGAGGACACTTTCTCCGCAGTACAAACTGCCACCGAATTACTCGGTAAGCAAAAGTACGACGAAGCCATTGAGAAATTATCCAAAATTGCAGAGAAAGGTTCTGCTTACGAAAAAGCCCTGATCAATTACAACCTGGGCCTGGCCTACAGTTCCAAGCAAGACTTTAAAAGTGCGGTGAAAGCTTTCGCGGCTGCGCTCACAACGGACTCACTGCCGCGCGCTAATCGCGAGCAGTTAAGGTACAACCTCGGACAGTTATATATTGTTACCGGTCAGTTTGATGAGGGCATCAAAACGTTGGAAACCTATGTCAGTACCGCGTGCGGAAATATACCGCCCGAGGCGCATATTTTTCTTGCGAATGCTTTATCCGAACGCAAACGTTATACCGAAGCCTTACCGCAAATTGATCTTGCGATATCAAAATCCAAAGAGATCAAAGAGCAGTGGTTGCAAATAAAATTGGCTATCGCATACGAGCTCAAGGATTACAAAGGCGCTGCTGATTCACTTGTGCAATTAATTGTTAAATTCCCACAGAAACCGGACTACTGGCGGCAGCTTTCCAGCGTCTTGTATGAAGGTAAAAGTGAACCGGAATCATTAGCGGTGTTGGCCTTGGCAGAGCGGCAGGGTTTTTTGCAGAAACCAGCAGAAATTAAAAATTTATTTAGTATTTACATGATGCTGGAATCGCCGAATAAAGCGGGACTTTTGCTCGAATCGGCCATGGCAAAAAATGCAATCCCAGCGGATGAAACTAATTTAAGTTCTCTGTCTGATGCCTGGATAAATGCGCGTGAAGCTGACAAAGCTGAAGCAACCTTGAAACAGTTGGCTGGCATGTCGGATAAAGGCGATTATTACTACAAGCTGGGAGCTATGTACGGTGATAACGAGCGTTGGCAAGATTCCAAAGCTATGTTGACTAAAGCTTTGCAGAAAGGTGGCCTCAAGCGCGCTGGAGATGTCTGGATGCGGTTAGCAGTTGCTAATTACGGGATGAAGGATAACAACGGCGCTGTAGAGGCACTGCAAAAAGCTACTGCTTTTGATGAGTCACGAGCACAAGCGAATGAATGGTTAAAAGCGTTAAATGCAAAACAAATTTGATGATGGCTATGCTTGTTAAATAGCTGCTGTGCTTGTTAAATAATTACTGCGCTTGTTAATAGGGATGTTTTAATTAAGCTTTTAAATTTTGTAATTTTTTATTTCGTATTTTTTAATTTTTGATATTTATTTTAATTTAGCTTATTTAAATTTACAGGCCGTTTCGTAAGCGGCCCGGCAACAACGTTGTTTGTAAGGCATCTGAGCGCGCTCCAGAAGTGCGCTCAGATTTTTCGCTTAATTATCCCGCCAAACCAATCTGTGTACTTCTTAAAGCCTCTGGTCAGCCAGGCGCGAACCTGGCGCCCACATCTCCGTAATTCCGGGCATTACATCTTAAAATCTACGTTACATTATTTTATGTCTAAAAAGAAATAGGTGAGAAGTATTTGCTGATAATCAGCTCTTATAAAATAAAATTATTATTTATTTTAATATCTATATTTAAATAAATTTATTTAACGAAAAATAAACAATAATGGTGCATTTTTATCTATTTTCTTTACGTTTTTTCTATTGTTTTATTTTTAATAACCAATAATTTGCACTATTCTTTACTTTCACCAAATTTCATGCACTAAAATAATATTTTAATTTTTTTTATAAAATTGATTTATTTTTTTATTCATAGGTTTCAGAAGATGATTTTTAGAGTTTTAAGGTGTGGCGAAGATTGTAAAATTTGCAACCCGTTGAATACCAATAAGATAATGAATATATTTTTTTATAATAATTATTTTTTAGTTTTTGAAGTCCTTAAATTATTTTTTTATAAAAAATAATCGCCAATTTTTCGAGCCATAAAATTGCCGTCACTAGAGCCGCACCAATGAAGTTCTTTTATGGTTTTTTTTGCACCAAAACAACAGCCGAAACGTAACCAGATTTAAAATCAACAATGTCGTTTAAAAATTGATTTTTAAAAGTTGAAATATAATCAATCTCTGCAAGTAGTGGTGTTGGCTATGAAACATCAAGCAGATCAAAGAGTTGTCGGGCTTTTGGTGGTTTTTTTCATTCAGTTACTTTAATTTTTTCTTCAACTTGGCTCACAAATAAAGATATTGGATAAAAATTTGGCTCGCATCATGCATATTCCCTTTTGCAATGACCGAGCTATCCAAACGCATATAGCAATGCAGTCACAGTGTCTGTGATTTTAGATAGTTAAAGATTCGGCTGCAGTAAAGGATGTAGTTATCCAAAACTTGGGAAAAGGCAAATATATGAAAGCCTCATTAACATACTCAACATCCGATGAAGAATCGGTGTCCTGTGAAACTCCTAAAAGCTTATCCATCGAAAATCTTGTTAGTAATTGTCATATCTCGCTTGTTAATTTTTTGCGTCGACGTCTACGCGTTGGGGAAGATGCCAGAGATGTTGCGCAAGAGGCCTATATCCGCTTAATGCAATATGAAGGGTCAACAGATGTGAAATCACCAGAATCGCTCCTATATAGAATTGCTATCAACATTGCGAACGACGTGGGCCGCGCTGATAAAGTACGGCACCTTGCCGATCACTGCGATATTGATGGACTTGATTTTGATTCGGGCATAGCTAGCCCCGAGCGTGAAGTTTCTGCCAGCCAGCAGTTGGATTTGCTTTACGCGACCATAGAGCAGCTACCACCCAGATGCCGTCAGGTATTTCTATTAAGCCGCTTCCAAAACATGACCTATCCGCAAATTGCGGAGCATTGCGGCATATCGGTAAAAATGGTTGAAAAGCACATTAGTCGCGCACTGGCCATTTGCGCTGCAAAATCAGCTTAAGTAAGGCCAACGCAAAGTGGGCCAAATGTTTTCAAATTAATTTTTTAGCGTTAACGTAGGGGGAAGTCATCTGAAGCCGTTTAAAAGGAAATATGGATAAGAAACCCAGCAAAATCATAGTTAATCAGGCCGCTCAATGGTACGCGAGATTGCACGCGCCCAACTGTTCCGAATCGGAACGGTTGGCTTTTAAGGCGTGGCTTGCGGGCGATTCTGAACGAGAACAGGCGTATAGGTCTGTGATTGATGCTGCCAGTACGGTTAGTCATCAGCTGGGTTCGGATCCGCGCTTGCAAGCGATGTTGTCACAAGCGATGCAAGAGCCTGCAGCCGTTAAATCGGAGCGGATATTTTCTGGTTTTGGTAGCCACCTTCGTTATGCCGCTGCCGCGGTGATTTTTGTCGGCATTTTCGGGTTTTTAACGCTCAGTGGACATCAGGCGTTTGACGACAGTACAACGCAGTACTACGCCAACAATGAGCTGAGCAAACAGCGCATTGAACTGAGCGATGGTTCTATAGTGTATTTAGATGTCGGCGCCAAGCTGAGTGTTCATATGAGTGTGCGTGAGCGCCGCCTGGAGCTTGAAACGGGTAGGGCCTATTTTGAAGTGGCCCACGATAAATCCCGGCCGTTTTCGGTGAGTCAAGGTGGAACCAGTGTTGTAGCCTTGGGGACTCGTTTCCAGGTTGATGTGTTACCTGAAACCCAAACCGTCAATGTGACCCTTGCAGAGGGTTCAGTTGCAGTGACTAATAACAGTCAGGCTGAAAGTTGGCGTGAAGTTTTGGTTCCAGGGCAGCAATTATTGATCGACAATCTGCTGCATCGTCGGCAGATGCTGAAGGTAAAACCCGATGCAGTCACCAGTTGGTCTACGGGATTTTTAGCCTTCGATGGGGTGCCGTTACGCAAAGCTTTGGAAGAGGTTAATCGTTATTCTAAAGTTAAGGTTGTGCTGGGCGACAACTCTCTCGCTGAAATTTCAATTGCCGGTAATTTCATTGCGGGAGGTAATACTAGCGATTTTGTCGAAACACTTACAGCCGTGTTGCCTTTGCGGAGTGCTCGTACCGGAGCCAATGAAATTGTACTGTTCGAGAAATACGACACGCAGAATCCTTAGCTATTGTTGGGTGGCTTCTGTAATTGTTCTTTTATGCTGTAATTTGCGTGCAATTGCTGCGAACACATCGCCAAGTGTTGTGAATGAGCCTACCACAGGGACCCCACAGCCTGCCTCAGACCCTGCTCATGAACCGTTTTATTTTGACATTCATTCCGGCAATCTTAGCGACGCTCTGCGAGCGCTCTGCGAGCAAGCTTCGCTGCAATTACTCTATGAGCCGGGTGCATTAGTTAATAAACATTCCAGCCATATTAAAGGAAAACTAACACTTGAAGCCGCGCTAAACAAATTGCTGATTGGAAGCGATATGGACTGGCATTTAATTAACGGCAAATCCTTGGCAATTTCCGCTAAACCGAGAATTAGCGAACCCTCCTTGGCGCAAACCAAAACCCCTAACAATATTGATACCAGTACGACTGTGCTGTCAGACGTAGATGTCACCGGTCAGTCAGCCTGGTGGGCGGGGTCGGCTAGTGGCTCAGTGTTTGGTTTTAACAAACCCTTGCTAGAAACCCCCAGAACCGTCTCCCTTATCAGTAGCGATGTTATAGATACATTCAGCTTAAGCGCGGTTGAAGATCTGCTGCGTGTTGTACCTGGTGTATTTACCACCACACGTTTTGGCGTTCAGGGCTCGGTGGATATTCGCAGCGTTCCTGCTGACACCTATTTTCGCGGAATGCGACGTTTAACCTTACAAGGTCATGGGCGTAGCGTGCTTGCAGCAATGGATTCCATTGAAGTGGTGGGAGGCCCTTCATCGCCCTTACACGGTTTGGGTAAGATTGGCGGTTACGTTAATTTTGTACCCAAATCCGGACGCTCCAAGACCGGTCAATACTTCAGCGAGACTCACGGTTTCACGCAGCTCGTTGCCGGTCAATACAATCGCCGAGAACTTTCTTTCGGTTTTGGTGGGCCTGTAGATTTGCAGTCGCTCGGCAAAGAGGGTGGCTATTATGTTTACGGTCTGCTTGAGGATTCTGATTCCTATACCGAAGCCATTCCGGTAAAGCAAAAGGTCTTGCAGGCAGCAACCAGTATCGACGATATGTTGGGGGCATTTCGGTTGGAAACCGGGATTAGCTACCAGGAATCGCGCACCTCAGGCGCTTTGATCGGGCGCTTAACGCAAGCCCTGGTAGACCATGGAGACTATATCGGCGGCTCACCGCTTGTTAATCTCGATCTTAACGGCAACGGCAGGATTGGCTATCTGGAAATGCAAACGGCCTCGCCAGTCAAAGGTAATTTGACCACCGCCAACCAACCCCTGAACCAGGTTTTTAATTGGCCAGTGGATGGTACTGGCAATCCGCTTACACTTGACCTGTTCCCCAAAATTACCGGCATCCCCGTAAACTTGTATAACTATTTGCAGGCGAACCCGGAAGCTGATCCCACTGGACTATTGCGTGCTCAAGGCGTCGGCGGGCCTATTCCTGTTTCGGGGGAGGTTCCTATAGGTATGGCACTTGACCCCCGGACCGTAGCTATAAACTCACTTGATCCACGCCATGGTGCGGCCTATGAGAAAGATGTAAAAGCTCAGTTCGTAACCGTTTTTGCTGATCTGGTTTACGACGAAAACCCGGACTTTACCCTCAAAAACCAACTGTTTTATGACGGCATGGATCAGTATAAAAACTCCAACCAACCTTTTAGCCAGGTGCAGGATGTCTATGTCGTGGAAGATAAATTCACGCTAACTAATCGTATCGACGCTTTACCGGCGTGGCTGTCAATCAATCAAGCGATATCAATCAACCTGCGCAACACCGTATCGGAAGGTATGCGTATTGTTGGTGACTACGGAAATCACCGCACCGATGCCTCCGCGCAGGACTGGAACCCGGCTACCGCTGGCATGACCGCGAACACCACCTTTGCCAGCTCAAACGAGAATAGTGATGTGGCTAATGACGGCATGCCCTGGGGAAGTATTTATCGCACTGAGTTCTCCGAGTTTGGTGCGGGTTTTTTGCTGGATGTAGATTTATTTAAGGACACTCATGTATTGCTGGGCGCGCGCCACGACCGCTCCAAAGCAAAAAATATCAACTATGCAGGCCGTTATTTTTATAACACCGGTACCGCCGCTAAACCGGGTGCTTATGCGATGCTAAATGACGTCGCAGAAGCGTGGGATGGCGGCGATTCCTGGTCATTGAGTGTGTCGCAGACGCTACCTTATGGGCTGCATCCCTATGCGACCGTTTCACGAGCAACGATTCTATTGGATGGCAATAATAATTCACTTCTCAACGACGTTATTACTGCCGGTCATGTGGGAACTGCGACTTTAAAAGAAGCGGGTCTTAAAGGTAGCTGGCTGAATGGCAATTTGAATCTGGTCTCTAACATTTACGAACAGGGAAGGGCAGGCGTTGTTCAGGACGATATACCCAATGTTATTAATGCCTATGCCACCGCGACCACAACGCGCGGCTGGCAAACTGAAATCAAATGGGTAGCAAACGACCAATTATTGCTAAGCCTCTACGCACTTAAACAAGAGACAAAGTATTTACCTAATGCCGGCGGAGTCA
>Ga0247738_10000076_pt1 | contig 59944 bp, 51 predicted proteins | sample UWRJL013104B2_FD_180936 | JGI IMG/M metagenome (GOLD analysis project Ga0247738, IMG submission 180936) | Plant litter microbial communities from Arlington Agricultural Research Station in Wisconsin, United States - UWRJ-L013-104B-2 | ecosystem: Environmental > Terrestrial > Plant litter >...
ACCTCGGCGAGCGTCCGAACGCGACCCCGGCCGAGGTGAAGTCGGCGATGATGACCACCGCCTACGACACCGTGAACGCCGATGGAACACCGAGCACCGACCCGTTCGCGCAGGGCGCGGGACAGGTCGATCCGACGCGCTTCTTCGAACCAGGGATGCTGTATCTGAACGACGTCGCGGATTGGGCGGCTTTCATCGAAGGCAAGGGACTGGCGCAGTTCGACGGCGTCGAGCCGATCGACGGGAGCGACCTCAACCTCGCATCGATCTCGATCGGAACCCTCGCCAGCGCGCAGACGATCACCCGTACGGTGACCTCGACGGAGGCCGGCACGTTCACCGCGAGCATCGATGTGCCGGGGGTGAGCGCGACCGTCGAACCGTCGACGCTCAGCTTCGGCGCTGCCGGCGAGACGGCGACCTACACCGTCACCTTCGACAACGAGAGCGCTCCGGTCGAGCAGTGGGCGACGGGATCGCTCACCTGGTCGAGTGAGAAGAACACGGTGCGCACGCCGATCGCGATCTTCCCCGTGACGGCGGATGCTCCGGCCGAGGTGACCGGAACAGGTGTGGACGGCAGCACCGCCGTCGAGATCACACCGGGGCTGGACGGCGATCTGCCGCTCAACCTCGCCGGACTCACGCCCTTCCAGCTGCTCACCGATCCCGCCCATCCCGTCGAGGGGCACTCGGGCGACGAGAGCTCGGGAGATGCGAACAAGGACGTCTCGTGGGTCGTCGACGTTCCGGAGGGCACCACGCTGTCGAGGTTCGGCCTCGACTCGTCGGATGACGAGGGAAGTGACCTCGATCTGACGGTGTACCGCGTGGTCGCACCTGATGATCTGCGTTACTACGAGCGGTGGCAGTCGGCGACCGCCTCTGCGGACGAGCAGGTCACGCTCCCCACGCCCACGGCCGGCACTTACCTGGTCGTCGCCAACGTGTACTCGACGACCGGGCCGATGACGTGGGACATGACCTATGCCAACGTGGCACCGGGCGGAGAAGGCGCGCTCACTGCGACGCCGAACCCGCTTCCGGTGACGCAGGGTGAGGCGACCGGCTACGAACTGAGCTGGGCCGGCCTCGCGGCCGACACGAAGTACCTCGGTGTCGTGCAGTACGGCGACTCGGATGTGCGGACGATCGTCTCGGTCGACACGAAGTAAACGGAAGAGGCGCCGCGCGCTCAGGTGCGCGGCGCCTCATCCCGCGCACGGATGCAGGGCCGATGCACGGATGCAGGGTGAAACCACGGTGTGTCGCCCTGCATCCGTGATATCGCCCTGCATCTGTGCCGGGCGTGCGGTCAGATCTGCCTTCGCCGCGGCTTCAACGTCACATTCGGAAGCTCCGGAGCGGGGATCCGCTCCGCGCCGTGGGTCACGACATGACCGAAGCGTTCGGTGGCAGCATCCGGCGTCTCCCAGTCGGCACGCGCCTGCGCGATCTCGTCGTGCGTGCGGCCGGCGAAGTTCCACCACATCACCAGGTCCTCTTCGAACGGCTCTCCGCCGAGGACGAAGAGCAGCGCGCCTTCGGCGCTCGACACGGAAACCTGCGAGCGTGAGTCGCCGAGATACAGCATCTCGTCGCGAACCAGCGGACGATCGCCGACCGCCACGTCGCCCTCGACCAGGATGATCGCGTACTCCCACGCCTCATCGAGCGGCAGCGCGATACGGCTTCCGGCGGGCACGGCGATCTCGGCGCCGACGATCGGCGTGTGCACGGTCGCCGGTGAGCGGGTGCCGGCGAATTCGCCGAGAACGACCGTCGCCGTCGCATCCGAACCGGATGACGCCGGCAGTGCGACAGTGGGAAGCGACGTGTGCTGCTCGAACCCACCCGCGCCATGCCTGGCAGACTCCGGCAGCACGACCCAGAGCTGAAGCGCGTCGAGCGGGATCGGCTCTTCGCCGAGCGAGTACTCGGAGTGCGAGATGCCGTTTCCGGCTGTCATGAGGTTCAGCTGTCCGCGCTTCAGCGTCACGTCGCTGTCGACCGAATCGCGGTGGCGCATATCGCCGACGAGCGGCCAGGTGACCGTCTGCAGCCCGATGTGCGGGTGCGGCTCGACGCGCATCCTGACCGGTCCCGGTCCGAAGCGGTCGAGGAAGCACCAGGCTCCGATGGTCGGCAGGTCGCGGTTCGGCAATGTGCGCAGCACGTTCATGCCGCGCGCTCCTCCGAGCGGCACCTCTCGCGGTTCGAGCGAGATCGTGCGCTGACCGATCATGCGCCTGTGGCGTCCGCCGGGTCGGTCGGAAGCTGCGGCCAGCGGATCTCCGCGCCCTCGACCTCGTGGGTCTTCAAGTACTTGGCGATGTACGGGCAGTACGGCACGATCGTGTCGCCGGATGCCGTGGCATCCGCCAGCGCCTCTGCAGCGAGGATGCTCGCCAGGCCCTTGCCCTGGAACGCCGGATCGACCTCGGTGTGGACGAAGAGGATCTCTCCGGACCGCCGATTGAACTTCGCGAATCCGGCGAGAGTGTCGCCGACGCGGATCTCGTAGCGAGAGGCGTCGTCGTTGCGGGTGACTGTGGTGTCGTCGGTCATTGGCTGCTCCTTCGCGTCGCCTCCCAACCTACGCTGTCGGGCGGTGCCCGGCGCGGGATCCGGTCGGCGGGAGATCTTCGCATCGGAGACCCGCGGCGAACGTGCGAAAAACTCCCATCGGTGGTGGGCTACGGCCGCAGACGTCGCCGGTCCTCGTTACGCTGGAGGGATGGCCCAGCATCCCGTCGATCCGTACGCGGATGTGCCGTACCCTGACGAGCCGTGGGAAGACTCCCCGCCGCCCGAGGAGATGGACTGGGAGCCCAAGGGTGCCGGCTACGAGCCGCCGCTCGACTGGGGTCAGGGCCCGACGACTCCGGTTGCGACTGCCCCTTCGGCAGCATCAGGGGCCGGGAAGCGGGCGACACCCGCGCGATACGCGACCGCGCGCGAGGCGCTGCACACCGTCTTCGGCTATGACGAGTTCCGCGGTGACCAGGAAGCGATCGTCGACCAGGTGATCGCCGGCGCAGACGCGGTCGTCCTGATGCCCACCGGTGCGGGCAAGAGCGTCACCTACCAGGTGCCGGCGCTCGTACGAGAGGGCACAGGACTCGTGATCAGTCCGCTGATCGCACTCATGCATGATCAGGTCGACGCGCTCCGTGCCAACGGCGTGAACGCGGCATACCTGAACTCGACGCAGTCCTCATCCGAGCGCTCCGAAGTGGAGCGTGCCTACGTCGCCGGTGAACTCGACCTCATCTACGTCGCACCGGAGCGGCTGTCGAACAGGCAGACGACGACGCTGCTGCAGCGCGGGGTGCTCAGCGTCATCGCTATCGACGAGGCGCACTGCGTGTCGCAGTGGGGTCACGACTTCCGCCCCGACTACCTCGCGCTCGGCGACCTCGGCGAGAGATTCCCCGGGGTGCCGCGCATGGCGCTCACCGCCACCGCGACCCGCGCGACGCACAAGGAACTCACCGAGCGCCTGCAGCTCGACGACGCGAAGCACTTCGTCGCGAGCTTCGATCGCCCGAACATCCAGTACCGGATCGTGCCGAAGGTCGACCCGCGCAAGCAGCTGGTGCAGTTCATCCGGTCCATGCAGTCGTCCGCAGACGCATCGGCAGGCTCGGCAGGCTCAGTGGGCGAAGGGCAGCCGGCCGGCATCGTCTATGCCCTGAGCCGCAAGTCGGTCGAGCAGACTGCGACGTATCTGTCAGCCCAGGGACTCGACGCGCTGCCGTATCACGCGGGTCTTCCTGCTGAGGTCCGGGCCGCGAACCAGTCGCGGTTCCTCCGCGAGGACGGCGTCGTGATGGTCGCGACGATCGCATTCGGCATGGGCATCGACAAACCAGACGTGCGTTTCGTCGCCCACATCGACCTGCCGAAGTCCGTCGAGGGCTACTACCAGGAGACCGGTCGCGCCGGTCGTGACGGCGAACAGGCGGTGGCGTGGATGGCGTACGGCCTCGGCGACGTCGTGCAGCAGCGGCGCATGATCGACCAGAGCCCGGGCGATCGCACCTTCAAGATGCGGATGGGCCAACATCTCGATGCGATGCTCGCCCTGTGCGAGACCGTCGAGTGCCGCCGGCAGAATCTGCTGAACTACTTCGGCCAGGATTCAGGGCCGTGCGGCAACTGCGACACGTGCCTCGAGAAGCCGGAGACGTTCGACGGACTCGTGCCGGCACAGAAGCTGCTGTCGACGATCGTACGACTCAAGCGCGAGCGCAACCAGGCGTTCGGTGCCGGCCACCTCATCGACATCCTGCGGGGATCCTCGAACGACCGCATCCGCCAGCAGAAGCACGACGGCATCGCGACCTATGGCATCGGCGCCGACCTGTCCGATCAGGACTGGCGCAGCGTCGTGCGGCAGCTGCTCGCACGCGGCATTCTCGTGGCCCAGGGCGACTACGGCACGCTCGCCCCCGGCGAGGTGGCGGCCGGCGTGCTGAGCGGCGAGACGCCGGTGCCGTTGCGCAAGGACACCATGGGCAGAGTCAGTGCGAGTCGCACGCGCAAGGCGTCTGCGGCGTCGGATGCTGTGGCCGAGGGGGACCGCTCGCTCTTCGAGGCCCTGCGAGTGTGGCGCGCCGAGACGGCGCGAGAGATCGGCAAGCCTGCGTACATCGTGTTCGGTGATGCGACGCTGCGTGCGCTCGCCGAGATCCGTCCGGCATCCGTGGGCGACCTCGACGGCATCACCGGTATCGGAGAGAAGAAGCGCGAGGCGTACGGCGACGCCGTGCTCGCCGTGGTCGCCGCCAACTGACGGCCGGGGGAACGAGCGAGCGCCAGTCAGCGAGTCGAGACCGCCTCTGCTGCGAACTCCTCGGCGTGCACGGCGACCGTCGCGCTGCCGCCGATGAGCTTCGAGACAGGGCAGCGTGCGTGCGCGGCGTCGAGCACCCGCCGAGTCTCCTCGGCTGACGCCTTTTCGACTGACAGGTATGCGTCGACGTGGAACTCGTACCCGCCGCCGGTCGACGCATCGTGCAACTCCACCTCGACACGCACAGCGGTGCGGCTGCGGCGCGCCACGACTGCCTGCGCGGTCGCATTCAGACACGTCGCCCAGGCGAGAGCCAGCAACTGCTCGGGGTTCGTCCCTGAAGGATCGCGGTCAGGATTCAACGGCGACGAGACTCGCACGCTCAAGCCGTCGGGAACTCCGGCGGAGCCGTCCCCGCCGTCGCGATTGATCGCCTGTGTCCGGTACCTCATGCTCATACCTCAACTATAGTTGGACTCAGTACACCAACTCCGGGCGATGAAGCCGCGAGCGAAGAGAGCGGCACGCATCGATGGAAAAAACGGGCACGACGATCGTCGAGTTCAACGACGTCAGCAAGCGCTACCGCGACCGCTCTGATCAGCCGCCGGCGCTCGACGGGATCGACCTCAGCATCGAACGAGGCGAGATCTTCGGCGTCATCGGCGAGAGCGGTGCGGGCAAGACGACCCTCCTCGAGCTCGTCAACGGACTCACCACGGCGGACGAGGGGGAGGTGCGCGTCGACGGCATGACGGTGGCCGGGCGCAGTCGCCGAGAGATGCGGATGCTGCGACGGAACATCGGTGTGGTGTTCCAGGGCATCCACCTGCTCAGCAGCCGGACCGTGCGTCAGAACGTCGCGCTCGGACTCCAGATCAGCCGTCGTGGCGGCACGAGGCGAACACGTGCCGAAGAGCGCGCGGCAGTCGACGAGATGCTCGCCTTCGTCGGGCTCGCGCATCGGGCCGACCACCACCCCGCCGAACTCAGCGGTGGAGAGAAGCAGCGCGTCGGACTCGCACGTGCTCTGGTCACCCGCCCGCCGCTGCTTCTCTGCGATGAGCCGACGTCGTCATTGGATGCCAGCACCACCGCCGAAGTGCTCCGCGTGCTGCTGGACGCCCGTGACGAGTTCGACACCACGATCGTCGTGATCTCGCATGATCTCGACGTCGTGAAGGCGATCTGCGATCGGGCGCTGCTGCTCGAGAAGGGGCGCATGCGCGAGCTCTTCGCCGTGAAGAAGACCGACCTGCGCGCGATGCCCAGCTATCACGAGCAGGTCAAGCGGGAGCTGATGTGATGAGCTGGCTCACCGATCTGCTCGCCGAGTACGGCGAAGACATCGCGGAGGCGCTCGCCGAGACCGGATACATGATGCTCGTCTCGCTCGCGGCGGCCGTGCTGATCGGTCACCCGCTGGGGATGATCGTGTTCCTCACTCAGCGCGGCGGCATCGCCGAGAACCGACCCGTGTGGTCTGTCGCGAACCTCTACATCAACATCGTCCGCTCATTCCCATTCCTGCTGCTCGTGGTCTTCCTCATCCCGTTCACCCGTGCCGTGGTGGGCACGAGCTTCGGCACGCAGGCGTCGACGCTGCCGCTGTGCTTCGTCGCCGTGGCCATCTACGCCCGACTGGTCGAGCAGATCCTCCGGGAGATCCCTCCTGGCATCTCCCGTGTCGCCGTCGCCATGGGCGCCACCCTTGCGCAATCAGTGTTCCGCGTACTGCTGCCTGAGGCGCTCTCGGGACTCGTCTACGCCCTCACCTCCGCTGCGATCAGCCTGCTCTCGTACTCGACCGTGCTCGGCGTCGTGGGCGGCGGCGGCATCGGCGACTTCGCCATGCGCTACGGCTACCAGGAATACAACGACGCACTCATGTACATCACGATCGCGATCATCGTCGTCTGCGTGCTGCTGATCCAAGCGGTCGGCCACCGCGCCTCGGAGCGACTCGATCATCGCTGAGCGCTGAACCCGCGTCTGAACGTCCCACCCCAAGAAAGTAGGACCCAATGAGAACCGCACGTATCGGCATCCTCGCCGCCGGCATCGGAGTCACCCTGGTGCTGGCCGGATGTGCGTCGGGTGAACCGTCCGGAGGTCCGGATGCCGCGGCATCCGAACCCGTCGTCCTGAAGGTCGCCGCCGTCACGGCGCCCATGACCGATGTCGTGGAGGCCGCCGGTGAGGCGATCGAAGACGGCTACGAGATCGAGCTCGTCGAGGTGTCGGACTACATCATGGCCAACACGATCGTGAACGACGGCGACGCGTACGCGAACTTCTCGCAGCACGAGCCGTACATGCAGGAGTTCAACGCCGCGAACGACGCCGCCCTGGTGGCGGTGCAGCCGGTGTACAACTTCGTGATCGCGTTCTACTCGAAGACGCTCGACGACATCGCCGACCTCCCGGACGGCGCTACGGTCGCAGTCCCGAATGACTCGTCGAACCTCGCCCGTGCGCTCAAGCTCCTCGATGCAGAAGGCGTCATCTCGCTCGACCCTGATGTCGATCCCTACGTCTCCACTCTCGACGACATCGTCGAGAACCCGAAGAACGTCGAGTTCCTCGAGGTGCCGATCGCGTCTCTGAACTCGGCGTACGAGGAGGCCGACCTCGTCTTCCAGTGGCCGTCGCACATCGCAGCCCTCGGACTCAACCCCGAGGACGACGGCCTCATCACCGAGCTGGACGATCGGTTCGCGCTGCATGTCGCGGTGAGGGAAGAGGATGCCGACAGCGAGGCGACCGAGGCGCTCAAGGCCGCGTTCTCCAGCGATGAGGTGCGCGAGGTGATCGAGTCGAACGGCACGATCGACGTCGCGTTCTGATCGACACCCCCGCTGTGGCCTCGCGACAACACTGCGGGGGCCGGAGGCGTCGACCCTTTGGAGGAACAGCACATCGCGCTTTGTCGCGAGTTGGAGGACTCCTACGGTTGAGTCATCCCTACTTCTCTCCGAGAGGAACCCTCATGGTCGACGCCGCCGTCCGCACCGCAACGACACCCCGAGACGACGATGCGCCTCGCATCGATGTCGATCGGGTGAACGACCTTCTGCTGGGCACCTGGGCCGACACACGCCGCACTGCGCGCGCGATGATCAAGGATCCCGCCTTCTGGCGCATGGACGAACTCGGTAAGGACGAGCACCGCGAGCGCGTGCTCAGCCAGTTGCACCTGCTGGTGGAGAACAAGGCAGTGCACCGGGCGTTCCCGAAGGAGTTCGGCGGCGAGGACAACAACGGCGCGAACATCTCCGGGTTCGAAGAACTCGTCGTGGCCGATCCGAGCCTGCAGATCAAAGCGGGCGTGCAATGGGGGCTGTTCGGCTCGGCGATCCTGCAGCTCGGCACCGAAGAGCACCACAGGAAGTGGCTGCCTGGTGTCATGGACCTCTCGATCCCCGGCGCGTTCGCGATGACCGAGATCGGGCACGGCTCCGACGTCGCAGCCGCAGGCACGACAGCGACGTACGACCCTGAGACCGAGGAGTTCGTCATCAATACGCCGTTCCGCGGCGCGACGAAGGAGTACCTCGGCAACGCGGCGCTGCACGGCGTCGCGGCGACGGTGTTCGCCCAGCTGATCACGAACGGCGTCAGCCACGGCGTGCACTGCTTCTATGTGCCTCTCCGCGGCGACGACGGCAACGACCTGCCTGGGATCGGCCGCGAGGATGACGGGCTCAAGGGCGGGTTGAACGGTATCGACAACGGACGCCTCTCCTTCGACCACGTGCGCGTCCCTCGCACGAACCTGCTGAACAAGTACGGCGACGTCGCCGCTGACGGCACGTACACGAGCCCGATCGACAGCCCGGGAAGACGCTTCTTCACGATGCTCGGCACGTTGGTGCAGGGGCGGGTGTCACTCGACGGCGCGGCATCCTGGGGCTCCGCCCTCGGCCTGTACATCGCGATCACCTATGCCACCCAGCGCCGTCAGTTCGACGGCGCCGACGGGCAGGAGGTCGTGCTGCTCGACTACGGCAAGCACCAGCGCCGCCTGCTGCCGCGCCTGGCGACCACGTACGCGCAGATCTTCGCGCACGACGAGTTCCTGCAGAAGTTCGACAGCGTGTTCTCCGGCCGCACCGACACCCCGGACGACCGCGAAGACCTCGAGACCCTCGCTGCGGCGCTCAAGCCGCTGTCGACGTGGCACGCGCTCGACACCCTGCAGGAGGCCCGCGAGGCCTGCGGCGGCGCCGGGTACATGTTCGAGAACCGCCTGGTGGGGCTTCGCCAGGACCTCGACATCTACGTCACATTCGAGGGCGACAACAACATCCTGCTGCAGCTGGTGGGCAAACGACTGCTGACCGATTTCGCGGGACAGTTCAAGGACAAGGATGCAGCGGCGCTCGCCAAGTACGCCGTGGGACAGACCGCGGGCAAGGTGTTCCACGGCGCTGGCCTTCGGCGCTTCGGTCAGAACATCGCCGACTTCGGCTCGACCGCGCGGTCGGTCGAGAACGGTCTTCGTGCCGAGCAGCAGCACGAACTGCTCGCCGATCGGGTGCAGCAGATGGTCGCCGACATCGCCGGACGCCTGCGACCTGCGGGCAAGGACAAGGTGCTCGGCGAGAAGCTCTTCAACGAGAACCAGGCCGACCTCATCGAGGCCGCACGCGCACACGGTGAGCTGCTGCAGTGGGAGGCGTTCACGGATGCCGTCAACAGCATCCCCGACGAGAGCACGAAGCAGGTGCTCACCTGGTTGCGCGACCTGTTCGGCCTGCAGCTCGTGGAGAAGCACCTCGCCTGGCACATCATCAACGGCCGCCTCTCGACGCAACGCGCGGCGGCGGTGTCGAGCTACATCGACCGGCTCTGCCGTCGGCTGCGCCCGCACGCGCTCGACCTGGTCGACGCTTTCGGGTACGAGCCGGAGCACGTGCGCGCACCACTGGCCAGCGGCGCCGAGAAGCAGCGTCAGGATGAGGCACGCGCCTACTACGCCGACCTCGCGGCATCGGGCCAGGCGCCGGTCTCGGAGAAGACGCTCAAGAAGGCCGCCAAGAAGGTCTGACTTCAGCCCCGGCGAGCGGTGTCCGAGCCGCCGGATAGCGTGGGGGCATGACATCCCTCCTCACCGGTGCAGACGGACGCGCTCGCTGCGCATGGACAGGGGCGGATGCTGAATACGCCAGGTACCACGATGAGGAGTGGGGAGTGCCGCTGCACGGCGACCGCGCGCTCTTCGAGAAGATGGCGCTCGAGGGTTTCCAGGCCGGGCTGAGCTGGATCACCATCCTGCGCAAGCGTCCGAGGTTCCGGGAGGTCTTCGCCGGGTTCGATCCTGAGAAGGTCGCCGCCTTCGACGAAGAAGACGTCGAGCGCCTGATGACGGATGCCGGGATCATCCGTAACCGTGCCAAGATCCTCGCCACGATCGGCAACGCGCGCCTCGTGACAGAGATGGCGGAGGGAGAGCTCGACGAGCTGATGTGGTCGTTCGCCCCGCCTTCCGGAACCCGACCTCGATCCTTTGACGATGTGCCGGCGGTGACGACCGAATCGACAGCGATGAGCAAGGCTCTCCGCGCGCGAGGGTTCCGGTTCGTCGGTGCGACGACCATGTACGCACTGATGCAGTCGACCGGGATGGTCGACGATCACGTCGAGGGGTGTTGGCGGGTCGCCTGATCAGATGGGCATTTCTGCCCGTGGGGAGTGCCACGTCCGGCGGTTAGTATGTACCGGTGCGTCTCGCCGTGAACGGCCGAGACGACCACCAAGGATGTGAACCGGGGGAGTACTGACGATGAAGGCGCTGTCATGGTTGCGCGCGAAGCCGAAGACAGCCGCATCGGTTGCGGGTGTCACGGCAGCGGTCGTCGCGATCGGAACGCTCGCCTTCGCGTATGAGGGCAATCCGACCACGAAGGTCGACCTGAACGACGGCGGCGTCTGGATCACGAAGTCGTCGGCGCTGATGGTCGGCCATTTCAACAACGAGTCCACGCTGCTCGACGGGGGTCTTCGCACGACCGGGGAGGGCTTCGACATCCTGCAGGATGCCTCGACCGTGCTCGTCACCGATCGCACCAATGCGACGCTCACCGCCGTCGACTCGGCCCGTGTCTCGCTGGGCGACAGCACCACCATCCCCGGTTCGGCGAAGGTCGCGCTCGGCGCGCAGACCGCGGCGATCCTCGACACCGACTCCGGTGACCTCTGGGTCGTGCCGGTCAAGGGCATCGCGGGCTTCGAACTGCAGGGGACAGACCCGCTCATCGAGCTGGGCAAGAACTCCGACGTCACCGTGGGCAAGAACGGCACGGTGTACGCCGTCTCGGGCGAGAGCGCCGAAGTGATCACCATCCCGGTCGACAACGAGGGCGAAGCCCTCGACCCGCAGTCCGCCGACTTGGGCGAGCTGGACTCTTCGATCGCTCCCTCCATCACGGCCGTCGGCGTGACGCCGGTCGTCCTGTCGCCCGCCGACAGCGCCGTGATGACCCCTGGCGGATTCCGCACCGAGATCTCAGAGGCAGACAGCGCCGTTCTGCAGTACTCGTCCACGGCGACGGATGCCGTAGCCGTGGCGACGGCGTCCCAGCTGATCGACGTACCGCTCGACGGCGGAGAGCCGGTCGTGACGAAGGCGGGCGGCAACGGCACCCCGGCTGCCCCGGTATCGCTGCTCGGTTGCCGCTACGGCGCGTGGTCCGGTACGGGCACATTCGTCCGCGAGTGCCCTGGCGAAGGCGACGACATCAATGAGGAGGTTCCGGGTGCCGAGTCGTCGGCGTCGCTGACCTTCCGGGTGAACCGCGACGTCATCATCCTCAACGACACGGTCGGCGGTGCGGCGTGGCTCACCGATGAGAGCCTTCAGCAGGTCGACAACTGGGACGACCTGACGCCGCCTGAGGGTGAGACCGAGAACGAAGAGGACACGACGCAGGAGACGGTGGAGACCACCCTTCCTGTGCGGACGAACGTGAACACACCTCCGGTCGCCGAGGACGACGAGTTCGGCGTGCGCCCAGGCCAGACCACGGCGCTGCCCGTGCTCGACAACGACAACGACCCCGACGGCGACGTGCTGGTCGCCGCGATCGCCGAGAATCAGCCCTCGATCGGCACGGTGCAACCGATCTACGACGGCGGGTCGCTCCAGATCGCCGTGGACGAAGAAGCCTCCGGCGCGGCATCCTTCATGTACGAGGTCGACGACGGTCGCGGCGGTACGGACACTGCGACCGCGAACCTCGCCGTCAAGGACTGGGACACGAACACGGCTCCCAAGCCCAAGCGCTCGACGACGCTGGCCATCGAGACCGGCGGAACGATCTCGTACAACGTCCTGCCGGACTGGATCGACCCTGAGGGCGACGACATCTACCTGCGCGGGGTCGTCGCAGCGCCCGGTGACGAGGTCGAGTTCACCACTGACGGACAGATCACCTATCGCGCAACGGCGAGCCTGCAGGGTCGCAAGGAAGTGGAGATCTCGGTCGCCGATGCCCTCGGCGAGATCGCGACGGGCACGCTCGTGCTCGATGTGCGTCCTGCCGGTTCGACGCTGCCGAAGACGAACGCCGATCACGTGATGACCCGTGTAGGCGAGCAGGTGACGGTCTCACCGCTCGCGAACGACTCCAGCTCAGGTCAGGAGCAGCTTCGACTGACCAGGGTGAACGGCGACGAGACGCCTGGTGCGACCATCCTGCCCGACTACCCGAACAAGACCTTCACATTCAGCGCGCCCGCGCCCGGCGTCTACTACGTCCTCTACGAGGTGGCAGCGGGACCGAACGGCGTACCAGGCATCGTCCGTATCGACGTGGCCGATGCGAGCGAACAGGATCTGCCGCCCGTCGCCGTGCGCGATGTCGCCCTGCTGCCGACCGGCGGCGAGGTGCTGCTCGGCGTGCTGAACAACGACACCGATCCGTCCGGCGGCATCCTCGTGATCCAGTCCGTGACAGTGGAGCCGGGCAGCGGCATCTCAGTCTCGGTGCTGAATCACGAGTCGCTGCGCATCGGCGATCAGGGTGCGCTCGATGACCAGGTGACCATCAGCTACCGAATATCCAACGGGTCCAAGACCGCCGAGGGCGAGGTGGTCGTCATCCCGATCCCCGCGCCGGACAAGATCCTCCCGCCGGTCACCACACCCGATCAGGCAGTGGTGCGAGTGGGCGACGTCGTGACCATCCCCGTTCTCGACAACGACACGAGTCCGATCGGCGATGCCCTGACGCTCGAGCCGGAGCTGGTCGAGCCGTTCGTCGACCCTGAGGACGGCGAGATCTTCGTCTCGCAGGATGCCGTGCGCTTCAAGGCGGGTGACGAAGCGAAGACCGTCTACGCCACCTACGAGGTATCGGACACCCGGGGGAACAAGGTCGGCGGGTACATCACGATCCAGATCGTGCCCGTGCAGGACGAGAACGCCGCTCCGCGTCCCCAGGACATCACGACACGTGTGCTCAGCGGCAACGTCGCGAACATCGCCGTGCCGCTGGACGGCATCGACGCCGACGGCGACTCCGTCGAGCTGATCGGCCTCGCCTCGAATCCGACCAAGGGCCGGATCACCGAAGTCGCGCAGAACTATTTCGTCTACGAGGCCTACGCCGATTCGGCGGGTGTCGACACGTTCTCGTATCGGGTGCGCGACCGCCTCGGCAAGGAGGGAACGGCGACGATCCGCGTCGGCGTCGCACCTGCGGAGGCCAAGAATCAGGCGCCCTACGCGGTGAAGGATGCCGTCGTGGTGCGTCCAGGGCGCGAGATCGCCGTCCCCGTGACGCTGAACGACTCCGATCCAGAGGGTGACAAGATCGCGCTCGTCAAGGACGGCCTCGTGATGCCCGAGGACTCAGGGCTGGAAGCCCGCGTCTCAGGGGATCGCGTGCTCGTGCAGGCACCCGATCGCGCGGTCGAGACGTCGCTTCAGTACACGATCAGCGATGCGCGGGGTGCGACCTCTCAGGCGGTCCTGCAGATCACCGTGGATGAGGACGTGCCACTGCTCGCGCCGATCGCCCGCGATGACCGCGTGCTGCCTTCGGACCTCATTGACGGCGAGCTCACCAGTGATGTGGACATCCTCGCCAATGACGAGGACCCTGACGGCACGACCGAGGCGCTGGACGTCGAGGTCGGTGCTGGCGGCACGCTGCTCGATGACGGCTCGGTGCGTGTGAGCGTCGGCGACGAGATGCAGCTGATCCGCTACACGCTCACCGACCGCGACGAACTGTCGACATCGGCGTTCATCTTCGTCCCTGCCGTGAAGGATCTGCGCCCGTCGCTCACTTCGACGAAGCCCGTCGAGGTCGTCAGCGGCGAGACCAAAGAGCTGCCACTGGACGAGTACGTGATGGTCGCCGGCGGCGGATCCGTGATCCTGACCGAACACGCGAAGGTGAGTGCATCGAACGCCGATGGCGCCGACCTCGTCAAGGACGCCAGCACGTTGGTGTACACCTCGAAGGCGGGTTACCACGGTGAGGACGGCATCTCGTTCGAAGTCACCGATGGCACAGGTCCTGATGATCCTGAGGGTCGCAAGGCGACGCTGACGATCCCGATCACCGTGCTGCCACCGGAGAACCAGCCGCCGACGTTCACGCGGGCCGAGCTCAATGTCGCGCCAGGCGAGGCAGCGACGACGCTCGATCTGGCAGCTTTGACAGACGATCCCGATCCCGAAGATGTCGGCGAGCACGAATTCTCGCTCGAGGGCGATGCCGGGAACGGCCTCACTGCCCGCATCGAGAACGGCACGACGCTCAGCGTCGAAGCGGCGTCGAACGTGAAGAAGGGCACCAGTCAGACGCTGACCGTCAAGGTCACAGACGGTGAGACCGAACCGATCGAAGGCACCGTGGTCGTGAACGTCACGGCATCGACGCGTTCTCCTGCCACGGCCAACACCGACACGATCGACGAGGCGAACCAGGGCGAGACCATCTCAGTGCCTGTTCTGGCGAACGACTTCAACCCGTTCCCCGACACCCCGCTGAAGGTCGTCTCCGCGTCGCCGGAATCCGGCAACGGGAGCGCCACGGTCGACGGCAATGAGGTGCGGGTGACCCCGGACGACGAGTTCGTCGGCACGCTCGTGGTGCGTTACACGATCGAGGACGCCACGGAGGATGCCGATCGCCATGTCGACGGCCGCATCGTGGTGACCGTGCAGGGTGTACCGGAAGCGCCGGGAAGCCCGCAGGTGACGAGCGTGCAGGATCGCACGGTCGTGGTGTCGTTCTCCGCTCCATCGAACAACGGTGCAGAGATCACGCACTACACGGTCTCGAGCACGTCTGGCAGTGCCTACAGCAAGCAGTGCGCCTCGACGACCTGCACGTTGGACGGTCTGACGAACAACGTCGAATACACGTTCGAGGTCGTAGCGACCAACCGTGTCGGCGATTCCGAGCCGTCCGGCGCGTCAGCGGTAGCGCGCCCTGACGCGCGCCCGGACACCCCGGTCGCCCCGTCTCTCGTCTTCGGAGACAAGGCGCTGGAGGTCGCGTGGACCACGCCGACGACGCCGGGATCGCCGGTCGAGACGTACACGCTGCAGATCTCGCCTGCACCGCCATCGGGCATCACCGAGAAGGCTGGAGTGACCGGCAACTCGCTGACGTGGGAAGGGCTGGAGAACGGCACCTCGTACCAGGTGCGTGTGCAGGCGCATAACCGCGCCCCTGACCCTTCATCGTGGAGCGGTTGGTCGCTGGCGAAGGTTCCGGCCGGCCCGCCGCTGCAGCCCGCAGCGCCGACGACGGCGGAGCTGGCGCCGGTCGGGGACCAGGCGCAGATGCAGGTGACTTGGGCCGCGCCGAACAACAACGGCGATGCGATCGACGGCTATCAGCTGCAGGTGCTCAGGGGCGGATCGACGGTGCAGACGATCCCAGTCGCTGCGGGACAGACGAGCCAGGCAGTGGTCGTCAACACGTCAGAGGACGGCTACACCTATATCGTCCGCGCCGAGAACAAGGCGGGGTGGGGACAGTGGAGCCCACCTTCGGCGGAGCGCCGCGGCGCGATCCGGCCGGATGCCCCATCTACCCCGTCGATCTCTGCCAATGACAGATCGATCACGATCGCGGACACGTACAGGTTGTCCTCGGAGCAGCGAAACGGTGCCAGAGAGTCCGAGATCAGCTACCAGTACCGGCTGACCGGCAGCGGCTGGCAGGCGCTCACCAACAACACGATCGGCGGGCTCAACAATGGCACCGCCTACCGGGTCGAGATCCGCGCGCTGTCCAACACCGGTACCGGCAGCTATACAGGGGTCGCCTCGGCGGCATCCAACGCGGCGACGCCGTACGGCATCCCTCCGCAGCCGAACGCGGGCGCTCAGAACAACGGCGGCAACATCACGCTCAGCTGGAGTAACAACGGCAACAACGGCGCAGCGCTGGACACCACGCAGATCCGCATCCGTGACCACAACGGCAACTGGAGCGGCTGGGACAGCGTGGGCAACAACGGCAGCCGCACGGTCGGTGGCCAGTACTCGCAGACGTGGGTGATCGAGGTGCGGGTGCACAACAAGGCGGGCTGGTCGAGTGTCGCGTCCGCTTCTGCGACGACGGACAAGAAGCCCGATCCCAGGGTATGGGTCACACAGGGCGGCGCGGGCCCGGAGTACTGCGTGAACGGATGCCAGTACTTCCAGATCAACTGGACGGACCTGGACATCGGCACACACAAGGTCAGTTGCTGGAACACCACCGGTCGCATCGGCACCGCGTTCGTTCACTCTGTGAACTTCAACGGCAGTGGCTCGACGCGGCTCTCGTGCTGGAAGGGTCGCGACAACGTAGAAGTCTGGGTTGACATTCAGAACTGGGGCGACGACGTCGATACCGAGAAGCAATTCTGGCCGAAACCGTGACCTCGGGCACGGCAACGGACTCAAGCGAACACAGAGGAACGAACTGAAATGACCATGACCCCCGAACAGGCCGCCTGGTTCCAGGGCACCTTCGCCCGCCTGGTCGAGAACATCGACAAGGCGGTGCAGGGTAAGCGTGAGATCGTCAGCCTGGTGCTGGCGTCCATGCTGGCCGAGGGCCATGTGCTCCTGGAAGACGCACCGGGCACGGGAAAGACGAGCCTCGCGAAGGCGCTGGCCGCGACGGTGCAGGGCACGAGCTCACGCATCCAGTTCACGCCTGACCTGCTGCCCTCCGACGTCACCGGTGTCACGATCTACGACCAGCAGGCGCACAAGTTCGAGTTCCACAAGGGCCCGATCTTCTCCTCGATCGTGCTCGCGGACGAGATCAACCGCGCCTCACCGAAGACGCAGTCGGCGCTGCTCGAGGTCATGGAGGAGTCGAAGGTCACGGTCGACGGCGTCACGCACGAAGCAGGGCGCCCCTTCCTCGTGATCGCGACCCAGAACCCCATCGAGCAGGCAGGGACCTACAAGCTGCCTGAGGCGCAGCTCGACCGCTTCCTCATCAAGACGTCCATCGGGTACCCCGATCTCGCGGTGACCGAGAGCATCCTCGCCGGGGCATCCGATCGCAACCCTTCGTCGAGCCTGTCCGCGATGATCACCACCGGTGCCGTCGCCGACATGGCCGACCTCGCAGCCACCGCCCACGTCGAACCGGCCGTGCTGCGCTACGTCGCCGAACTCGCCGAAGCCAGCCGCAACGACCCCGGCGTCAGGCTCGGTGTGTCGGTCCGTGGTGCGATCGCGATCATCCGTCTGGCGAAGGTGTGGGCCGCGGTCCACGGCCGCCACTATGTTCTGCCCGACGACATCAAGGCACTCGTCGCTCCGGCATGGCAGCACCGTCTGCTTCTCGACGCCGAGGCCGAGTTCGCCGGCACCACCGCGGATGTCGTCCTCAATCGAGTTCTCGAGACGGTCGCTGCACCGCAGGCGCGAACGGCGGCTTGATGACCGCAGAGACGCTGACCGCGCCACCCGCGACCGACGGTGACGCCGGGTGGCGCGACATCGCGGCGGTCATCGGTGCGCGCATCGGAGCGCGTCTGCAGAAGATCGCGAGCGTCATCCGGCCGATGGCCTGGGTGCTCATGGCCATGGCGATCGTGTTCTGGATCGTCGGTGCGAGCCTCGGATGGAGCGAGCTGACCCTCACCGCGGTCATCGTCGCGCTCACTCTTGCGCTGTGCGCGCTGTTCCTCATCGGACGCACCGAGTACGACGTCACCCTCGACCTCGCGCGCACGCGGGTCGTGGTCGGTGAACGCGCAGTGGGCGCGCTGACGCTGTCCAACCCTGGCGGCCGCGCCATCCTGCCCTCTCGCGTCGTGCTGCCCGTCGGCGGCGGACGCGGCGAGTTCGGCATCCAGCGTCTCGCACCGGGCGACAAGGCGGAGGAACTGTTCGCCATCCCCACCCAGCGCCGCGGCGTCGTCAAGGTGGGGCCGGTCAGCGTGGTCCGCGGCGACCCGTTCGGGCTGTTCGAGCGTGCACACCGGCGAGACGACCCGGTCGATCTCTTCGTCCACCCGCAGACGGTGCTGTTCGACGGCCAGTCGCTCGGGTTCCTTCGCGACCTCGAGGGGCTTCCTGCCGCCGATCTGTCGCGAGACGACGTCTCCTTCCATGCGCTCAACGAGTACCAGCCCGGAGACGACCTGCGTCACGTGCACTGGCGCTCCACGGCCCGCACCGGAGTGATGATGGTGCGGCAGTACGAGGAGACCCGACGCTCGCACTTCGTGATCGGGCTGTCTCGCTCGTCCGGCGATTACGCGAACTCTGAGGACTTCGAGCTCGGGATCTCGGTGGCCGGTTCCGTCGGTCTGCGGGCGATCCGCGACTCCCAGCGCGTCGACGCGCGCGTGCAGGGCCGCGAACTGCGAGCCGGCACCGGCAAGCAGCTGCTCGACTCGCTCGCCGCCGTCGAAGCGAGCAAGCCGCGCGACGGCGGCATCTCCGAACTCAGCGGTGTGATCGCCGCGACCATGCCGCTGGCGAGCGTGGTCGTGCTCGTGTGCGGCACCAAAGTGCCCAACGAGGACCTTCGGCTGGCCTGCGCGCGCCTCCCCTTCGGCGCACGTGTGATCGCGATCGTCGCCGACAGCACGGCAGAGGCTCCCGCCCTCCGCCGCATCGGCGAGGCCGACGTCGTCAGCGTCGGTTCGCTGAAGCAGATTCCACTCGCACTCCAGAAGGTCCTCGCATGAGCGCGTCCGCATCGGCGTTCGCCACGTCGTCGACCATTCCCGTGCGCCGCTGGATCCTCGACATCGCTGCCGCCGTCGTACTGCTCGGTGTCTCGGCTGCGGGCTTCTGGCCGACCTTCGCCGGTCCCAGCTATCTCGGTGCGGCCATCGGCGGCGCGCTCCTCGGCCTCGCGATCGCCGCGGTCGCGGCGTGGCGACGCTGGGGGATCCTCATCATCGCTGGGCTCACGGTGCTGGCGTATTTCCTCTTCGGCGGCGCCTTCGCCCTGCCGCACACCGCGATCATCGGTGTCATCCCCTCGCTCGACACGCTGCGGCAGCTCGCGGTCGGGGTCGTCACATCATGGAAGCAGCTGCTGACCACCGTCGCACCGGTCTCCGGAGCGGACGGCTTCTTCCTCGTCCCGTTCCTGCTCATGCTGGTGGTCGCAGTCATAACGGGATCCCTCGCCCTGCGTCTCGCGCAGCCTGCCTGGGCGTTGATCCCCGCAGGAATGCTGCTCGTGGTCGTCATCGCGCTCGGCACGCCGGAGCCGGCAGCTCCCGTCATCCAGGGCACGGTCTTCGCCCTCGCGAGCATCTCCTGGCTGGCGGTGCGCCAGATCTGGGCTCCGCAGAACGCTGCCGTGTCGGTGGGCGAGATCGATCCCGCTCGCGCCAACCACATGCGGATGCGGCGGATGCTCTCCGGTGCGGTCGTGCTCGCCGTCGCAGCAGGAGTCGGAGTCTCCACCAGCGCGTTCACTGCGCCCACCGAGGTGCGGCACGTGCTGCGCGACACGATCATCCCACCCTTCAACGTGCGTGACTATCCCAGCGCTCTGCAGTCCTTCCGCGGCCACGTGCGCGACGACGTGGACAGCACGCTGTTCACGGTGCGCGGACTTCCTGAGGGAGCCCGCGTCCGTCTCGCCGCCATGGATGAGTTCGACGGACAGGTCATCAACGTCGTCGACGGCGGACCAGGCTCATCCAGTGCGTTCACTCCGATCCGCTCGAACATGTCCCCCGAGGTCGAGGGCGTGCCGGTGACGCTGCAGGTCGACATCGACGCGTATTCCGGCGTGTGGGTGCCCCAGGCGGGCTTCGTCTCAGAGTTCCAGTTCTCAGGTGATGACGCCGAAGCGCTGCGTCGCGGCACCTTCTACAGCACCGGCTCAGCGACTGCCGTGGCCACCCCGGGCCTCAGCAAGGGCGACAGTTACACCGTGCAGACGACGCTTCCCGCCGAGTACAGCGACGAACAGCTCGCCGAGGCGGAGTTCGGAATCGTACGGCTGCCCAAGCACGACAACGTGCCGGAGGAGTTCACCGCGCTCGCCGGCGAGGTCGTCTCCGACGCGGAGACGCCCATCGAGCAGGTTCAGGCGCTGGAATCGTTCCTGTCGGAGGACGGCTTCTTCAGCCATGGACTGGAGGGCGAGGTCATCTCGCGATCCGGCCACACCTCGGAGCGCGTCTCCACGCTCATCGGCGGGGATCAGATGATCGGCGATGACGAGCAGTACGCCGTCACCATGGCGCTGCTCGCCGGTGAGCTCGGAATTCCGGCACGCGTGGTGATGGGTTTCTACCCCGACGAGGAGCAGGCGGGCGAAGCGACCTTCGCTGCGAACGGCGACAACATCCACGCCTGGGTCGAGGTCAACTTCGACGGTTTCGGCTGGGTTCCGTTCGACCCGACTCCCCCCGAGGATCAGGTTCCGAACGACCAGAACACCAAACCGCGAGCAGACCCCAAGCCGCAGGTGCTGCAGCCGCCGCCTCCTCCGCAGGAGCCGGTCGATCTTCCGCCGACGCTGCCTGATGACCGCGAGGCGGAGGATGAGTCGCTGAACATCGGCGGCATCATCCTCGCGATCCTCGCCATCGGCGGTATAACACTCGGCATCATCGCCCTGCTCGCCTCGCCGTTCATCATCATCGGTGCGTGGAAGGCATCCAGGCGCCGGTCGCGCCGCACTGCAGAGCGGACCGCTGATCGGATCGCCGGCGGCTGGGACGAACTCACCGACCGTGCGGTCGACTATGGCGCTCCGCTCGCGACAGGGGCGACTCGCGGCGAAGAGGCAGTACTCGTCGCCGATGCGCTCTCGGTGCCGACCGTGACCGTGCTCGCCGATCGAGCGGATGCCGGGGTCTTCGGCCCACGCGATCCGAGCGCCGAAGATGTCGAAGCCTTCTGGAAGGAAGTCGATGAGATCGTGGTGGGCCTCGGTAGCGAGGCCGGTTTCTGGAAGCGCACCAGGGCGCGATTGAGCCTGCGTTCGCTTCTGGTCGGCTCCGCCCTTTCGACGGGGTTCCAGGGGCTCAAGACCGCGGCGGCCGCGCGCGTTCGTCGAGAACCTGGCACCATCAAGAACAGCACTTCAGACGTACCCGAGAGTGAGACCCCATGACACAACTGGCGTTCGGCACGGTCGCCCCGACGTCGCGGCGTGCCGTGGCATACATCATCGACGCCGCCATAGCGGCCGGGATTGGCATCGTCCTCACCACTCTGCTCGTCATCTTCGCGGTGCTCGCCGGTCCGGACGGGATGCTGGGGGTGTTCGCCGTCGGCGCCCCGGTGATCTGGCTCGTGCTGATCGGTTGGTTCCTCTTCTACACATTCATGCAGACGCGCAACGGCTCCATCGGCATGCGCGCGCAGGGACTGCGGTTGGTTCAGGAGGCCGACGGGACCTCGCTCGGATTCGGGCGGGCGCTGCTGCGCAACATCATCTTCGGACTCGCAGCATCCATCGTCGTCGGATACTTCACCCCGCTGTTCGATGGCTCAGGACGCTTTCAGGGCTGGCACGACAAGGTCGCGCGCTCACTGATGCTGGATGCCCGCACCGGCGCCGCTTCGGTCGCGGCGCCCGCCACCCAGGCGATGAGCATCCCGCCGCGGCCGGTCGCGCCGCATGCGGTGCCGCCGTTGCCAGGACGAGGGGCATCGGCCCCGAGTTCCCTCCAGATCCCGGACGCGAGGCCGGCCGGAGTGCCGCCGGTACCGGGGCTCACGCCGATCAGTCCCACCCCTGGTCACTCCACACCGGAATCGATCGCGTACGCCGCCCTGGTCGGCCAGCCCGTCGACGAGACGATTCCCGCACCACGGCCGCCGCAACCCTCGCCGCACGCCCCGCAGCAACCAGCGCAGCCGTCGATCGCGCAGCCGCCGGCGCCGAACCCCGGCGAGGAATCGTTGATCGCCTTCGTTCCTGGCATCACGCAGGACGGTCCGCCGGCGCGGAACACGACAGCACCCACCGCCCCTTCAGCGCCTGCGCCGGTGCAGGCGGCGGCGTCCGTGCCAGCACCGGTGCAGGAGGCGCCTGACCAGGCGCCGTCCGAAGTGATCGACGACGGCCTCGGTGATGCCGAGGACACGCGCATCAGTATCCCGGGTCACCGTCTCGTGTTCACCTGGGACGACGGGACAAGAGTGACCGTCTCGCAGCGCACCCTGTTCGGGCGCAACCCCGCACCTGAGGAGGGCGCCGTTGCGGTGATCGTACGCGATGAGACTCTCTCACTTTCGAAGACGCACTTCGAGGCGGCGGCGGAAGCGTCCGGCGGCTGGGTCAAGGACAGGCATTCCACGAACGGCACCGTGATCGTCAGAGACGGCGAGCGCATCCCGTGCACACCGGGCGAGGTGATGCGCATCCGCCTCGGCGACGCGATCGAGATCGGTGACCGCATCGTCACGATCGGAGGTTACGCATGACAGCGCCACTGATCGTTTCGGCAGGATCGTCGACACATACCGGGATGCGTCGAACGTTGAACGAGGACGCGATGCTCGCCACCTCGCCGATCTTCATCGTCGCCGACGGAATGGGCGGGCACGAGGCCGGAGAGCGGGCGAGCGCCGCAGTCGTCGAGGAGTTCGCCCGATTCGCCGGAAGGCAGAGCCTGGAGCTCGATGATGTGCTCGACGCGCTCAGCCGCTCACGGCTGGCTGTCGACGCGCTTTCGGTCATGGCCACCGGCCGTGCAGGCACGACGCTCAGCGGGGTCGTCCTCGCCGACGTCGACGGCACCGGCTACTGGCTGAGCTTCAACATCGGCGATTCGCGCACGTACCGTCTGTCACGTGGTGAGCTCGAGCAGATCAGCGTCGATCACTCGGTCGTGCAGGAGCTCGTCGAATCCGGCGAACTCAGCGTCGCTGACGCGGTGTCCGATCACCGTCGCAACATCATCACCCGTGCGATCGGTGCGGGCAGCACCGGCGATGCCGACTTCTGGATGTTCCCGGCAGAGCTCGGCGATCGCATCCTGATCTGCTCTGACGGGCTCTCCTCGGAGGTGTCGGATGAGCAGATCCAGGAGATACTGACGGTCGAGTCCGACCCGCAGACGGCTGCTGCGACCCTGGTCGGCGAAGCGGTCAGCGCCGGAGGCAGGGACAACATCACGGTCGTGGTCGTCGACGCGGTCTTCGTCGCTTCTCGACCAGGCGTGCAGATGCAGGCAGATGACGACTTCGATGAGAACACTCGGCCCCGCGAGGCCACGGCAGGAGGGATCCGCTGATGCAGACGACCTACCGACCCGGGAAGTGGTACGTGCTGGTGGCGCCGGGAGCGCTCGTCGCGCTCTCGCCAGACACGCCCGAGGAACTCATCGCGTCACTGTGGGATCGCCAGCGCGAGGGCAGCGATCTCGCCGCGGTGATCGATGCGCTCACCGAACATGCCTCAGGGTCGTTCGCCGCGATGCTGCCCTTCGCCGCGGTGTTCCTGGAGGGACCGGATGCCAGGATCGCCGTCCGCGGCGACGTCACCGTGCAACTCACGGGTCCCGAAGGCAGCGAGAGCTTCACCGGCACGAACGTCACCACCTGGAGTGAGCGATTCGCCCAGAGCACGAGCCGGATCGTCGTCAGCGCGGGCGACGCCGAAGATGTCGCGCCTCTTCCGATCACCGGCGGCGTCGTGCGCGCCTCGAACGTCAGCGCCGAGGTCGAGCCCTCTGACGTGACGGTGCCCGCCGCGGCGGATGCTTCGCCGAACGAAGACGATCTCGCCGATGGGCCTGTCGATGAGCCCGCGGCAGCGCCGGTCGCGATCGCGGTGGCGGCGCCAACCGTGGATTCCGACGACGAGCCTGCCGTGGATCCCGGCGACGAGTCTGTCGACGACGCGCCCGCCGCTGAGACTCCTGACGCTGAGACTCCTGACGCTGAGATCGCCGACGCGGATATCGCAGTTGCCGATGCGCCGGCCGAGGACTCGATCGCGCAGGAGCCGCCCCCGCAGGATTCGTCAGAGACCCCGACGGAGCAGATCGCCGAGATTCCCGTCCCGGTCGACGACGCGGTCGAAGGCGCGACGCTCGTGCCATCGGACATCACGGACGCGACCGATGCCGACGAGTTCGAGCAGCTGTTCGGTGCGACGATCGCGTCGCCGAACGCGATCGTGCAGCCTTCACCTGCTCCGCCGGCGCCCACGTCGCCGTTCGGCGCCGCACCGTCGACCGGCACCACCGACGGCGATCACGATGGCGCGACCATCTCGGCGGCCGAGGCTCGTGCTCTTCGTCAGAAGGTCCCGACCGCCGAACCCGACGCCCCGACCGCGGTGCTTCCGGTGGTTGCGGGAGCGGCAGGGCGCGTGCGCGTGTCGACGGGCCAGGTCATCACCCTCGACCGCACCGTCATCATCGGCCGCCGGCCGCGGTCGACGCGTGCCAGCGGTGCAGACCTGCCGCACCTCGTCGCGGTCGAGAGCCCGCAGCAGGACATCTCTCGCAGCCACCTCGAGATCCGTCCGGAGGGCGACACCGTCGTCGTGGTCGACCTGCACACCACGAACGGATCGACCCTGCTGCGCCCTGGCGCGGACCCGATGCGTCTGCACCCGGGCGAGCAGACCCTCGTTCTCTCCGCCGACGTCGTCGATCTCGGTGACGGAGTGACCGTCACATTCGAGGACCTTCCGTGAGCAGACCCCCTTCGCCACCTCCGGAGCTTCCCGGCTTCACGTACGTCGAGCCGTTGGGCACTGGCGGCTTCGCCGACGTCTTCCTCTACGAGCAGCAGATGCCCAAGCGCAAGGTCGCCGTGAAGGTGCTCCTCGCTGAGCGGAGCTCGAGCGGCGCAGCACAGGAGTTCACCGACGAGGCCAACGTGATGGCCATGCTGTCGACCCATCCGGCGATCGTCACGATCTATCACGCCGGCGTCGCGGTCGACGGGCGTCCCTACCTCGTGATGGAGTACTGCCCGCGGCCCAACCTGCAGGCCCGCGCACGGAAGGAGCCGTTCTCGGTCGCCGAGGCATTGCGCGTCGGGATCCAGGTCGCAGGAGCGGTCGAGACCGCGCACCGCGCCGGTGTGCTGCACCGTGACATCAAGCCGGCGAACATCCTGGTCACCGAGTACAACCGACCCGCGCTCACCGACTTCGGCATCGCATCGACTACGGGCGCCGTGACGGAAGCGGCAGGTATGTCGATCCCGTGGTCGCCACCGGAGTTCTTCGCCGACCCTCCTCAGAGCGGTCCCCGCTCAGACGTCTTCGCGCTCGGCGCCACGCTGTACACGCTGCTCGCCGGTAGGTCGCCGTTCGAGCGCCCGGGTGAGCGCAATTCCGGAGCCGATCTGATCGAGCGCATCGAGCGCGCGCCGCTGCAGCCGCTGACGCGACCGGACTCTCCGGCGAGTCTGTTGCGCGTGATCGAGCGCGCGATGTCGAAGAATCCCGATGCGCGCTACCCGAGCGCGGTCGCATTCGCGCGGGCGCTGCAGAAGGTGCAGATCGAGCTGACGCACTCGGTCACACCGATCGACATCATCGATGACCATCCCATCGCCGAGGACCTCGAGGACGAGGCGGATGGCCTCACGCGCGTGCGCGACATCGTCAGCATCGATCCCGATGCCGGCGCCACTCGACCCTCCGCGACGACCCGCCCGTTCGGTACCGCCGCCCCCGCCGCCGAAGCCCAAGCCGGTCCACGATTCGTACCGGGCGCGCCCGCGGTGCCGAGCTCTGTGGAGGAGACGGTCCTGCGTCCAGCCTCTTCGGCGGTGGCCGCACCCGCTCCCGTCGATGACGATCGGACCCTGCTGCGACCGCCGCGCACGGTCTCCCCTGAAGCACCGGCCGCGCCCGGCGTGCCTCATGCGCAGGACGAACCGGTCGTCGATCCCCCGGCCCCCGGTTCGACGAAGCGCAATTCCCGGATCGCCCTGTGGGTCGCGCTCGCCGTGATCGTCGCGGTGGCCGTCACTGGCACGATCATCGGCATCAACCTGGTCTCCGCCGGGGGTGGCGGCCCCGAACCGGTCGCCACTCAGGATGAGATCGACCCGCAGGACCCCATCTCCGATGCCGTGCCGCCAGTGGAGGAACTCACCGGCACTCGCAACGGCACAGCCATCACCTTCACGTGGACCAGCCCGTCGCAGGAGGAAGGCGACCTGTACCTGTGGAACACGGTCGATCTCTCAGGACCGGGTGCGACCGAGACCACGCAGAAGACGACCGTGACGTTCCAGGGAGCGGCATCCGGCCAGGTCTGCATCGACGTGATGCTGCGCCGTGGTGACGGGCGGGCCTCGGAGCCGGCGCGGGGGTGCGTCGAGTGAGTGCCCGCGCAGACGGACGGCGCGAGACTCCCGACGCCACGATCTGGGAGATCGACGAAGAGAAGGAGACGATCGAGGGGCTCGATGACAACGGCCGTCCGGATCCCGCGTACGCCGCGGCACTCGGGCTGATTCCTGCCCCCTTCGGGCGTCGGTCTCTCGCGCTGATCTGCGATGTCGCGATCTGGGTGCTCGTCCAGCTGCCGTTGTGGCTCGGCGCCGTGCCCTTGTTGCTCAAGCTCGCCGGCGGTTCGATATCGCCGTACGGATTCATGAACCATCCGGGTTTCGTGCTCGCGGTGGTCATGGCCGCAGTCACGGTGTTCCTGACATTGGTGATCAGCGTGCTGCAGCTGGTGCTGCACGGGCGCGGCGGGCGCACGCTGGGAAAGTCGTTCGTCGGCATCCGCACCGTGAATGTGCGCACGCTGGAGCGCCCCGGTATCGGTTGGGTACTGCTGCGCTATCTGCTGCTGTGCGCGTCGAACATCATCCCTCTGTTCGGACCGGTGCTCCTCCTGTCGTCGCCGACGTTCGACCCCGAACGGCGGGGGCGCGGACTGCATGACAAGGCCACGCATGTCTGGCTCATCGACGTGAAGCACGGGCTGAACCCTTATGACCAGAAGCGCCTGCGGGTGGCACGCAAGCTTGTGAAGGCCGAGCCGGCGCGGGAGCGGTCGGTGCTGCCCTCGTTGGCCACGCCGACCGACCCTGCACAGCAGCCCGTGTACCGTCCTGGGAGCCGGGTCAGCGCGGGCGTCATCGGCATCGCTCGGCCCCACACCTCGGACGAGCGCCCCGAGATCGGCCTTCCGCGGATGACGCCGCCGTCACTTCCCGCACCGACGGAACTCGGCAAGCCCGTGTTCGGGGGTTATCGCCAACCCGATGACGAACGGCCCGTTGAACCGTCGCGCGGCGACGCTCGCGTCGTATCAGGAGCTCTGACGACTGAACCGGAACCCGCCCCCCTGCCGCGGCCTGTCCTGCCGCAGCCTGCCCCGCAGCAGCTGGCCGCCCCGCAGCCTGCTCGGTCGCAGCCGGCCCCGGTCGTGTCCTTCGCCCTGCGCCTGGACACCGGTGAGAGCATCCCGGTGACAGAGCCGCTCGTGTTCGGGCGCAACCCTGACGCGACCCTGTATCCGGGCGCCCGCGCTGTGCCGCTCGACGACGAGAGCAAGTCGCTTTCGAAGACCCACCTGCTGGTGCGCCCGGTCGACGGCGGACTGGAGATCACGGACTGCGGTTCGACCAACGGATCAGGGCTGGCGCGGGCGGGAATCGAGTACGTCGTCGAAGCGGGTGTGCCTGTTGTGACAGTCGAAGCAGACACGATTCGTCTCGGGGACCGCAGCGCGGTCGTGATCCGAACGTGATTGAGGGAGACGAATGAGACTCAAGCTGACCCTGCATCGTCAGGCGGGGGATCCGGTCGACATCGTGATCACCACGGATTCGACGGCGACTGCGGGTGACGTGGCACGTCACGTCGCCGAAGCGGACCCCACCCGGTCGGTACCTGTCGCCGACGGAGATGTGCTCACCCTGGCTGTCGCTCCGCCGACGGCCGAGCGTCTCGTCCCGCTGCAGCCTGACATCCCGATCGGGGAGGCGGCGATCGGCTCCGGCTTCGCGGCATCCATCCTCAACTACGGTCCGGACTACGTCTCCACCGGCCAGCGAGAGGTCGTAGGTGTGCTGCGCGCTGTCGCAGGACCGCTCGCCGGTCAGGAGTTCCCGATCTCATCCGGCCAGGTGGTCCTCGGACGCGACAGCGGCAGTGACGTCGTGCTCGCCGACCCGATGGTCTCCAAGCGCCACGCGCGGATCGAGGCCGGCCAGCACATCGAGGTCGTCGACCTCAACTCTGCCAACGGCGTGCTCGTCGACGGCGTCGCCGTGCAGCGCGTCCGCCTCGAAGAGGGCGAGCCGTTCATCATCGGCGCGACGACGCTCGTGCTGCGCTTGGCCCGATCCTACGACGGAACGGCATCCGAGGAGCCGATCATCGAGCGTGGTGGAGGGCTGCTGTTCAACCGCAGCCCCCGCGTCGAGGTGCGCTATCCGGGAACGGGTTTCAAGCCCCCGCGACTGCCGACCGAGAAGATCGGGAAGATGTTCCCGTGGCCGATCCTGATCACACCGATCCTGATGGGCGCAGCGCTCTACACGATGAACGGCAACCCGCGTTCACTCCTCATGATCGTGATGACCCCGCTGATGGCCCTCGGGAACATCATCAACCAGTCGGTGCAGGCCAAGAAGAGCACGAACCATGAGTTCATGCTCTTCGAACGGCAGTACGAGGAGCTCGAAGAGGACTTCTTCCGCGGCAAGCCGGAAGAGGAGCAGGCGCGCAATTCCGAGGCGCCACCGGTCGCCGAGGTCTTCGACCATGCCATGAGACTGGGCCCGATGCTGTGGACCAGGCGGCCAGAGCATTGGAACTTCCTCGGGCTGCGTCTCGGCACCTGCCGATTGCCGGCGCGCAACACCATCGCCGAGATGGACACACCGGAAGGTCTGCCCGAGTTCATCGAGCGGGTCGAGCGGCTTCAGGAGAGGTACTCCTTCGTCGATGACGTTCCGGTGTTCGAGCTGCTCGCGGACGCGGGTTCCGTCGGCATCGCAGGCCCCCAGGCCACAGCTGCCGACGCGATGCGTGGCATCGCCGTTCAGCTGTTCGGATTGCATGCGCCGAACGACGTCGTCGCCGTCGCGTTCTCGGATTCGGCGTGGACCGCCGAGCTCGATTGGCTGAAATGGATGCCGCACACGTCGAGCGAGAAGAGCCCGTTCCGGGATGTCGCACTCGCCGACTCCGCACCGACCGGCGCCGCGCTGCTGAGCACCCTCGAGGAGTACGTGCAGCGAGCGGCGACGGGCGTCGCGGGCGGCGGCGAGCCCCGCGGCCCGTTCAAGGACGACTGGAATCCTCTGCTCTACGGCACCGATGTCGCGCGAGCGGCGACCGATCACAAGAACACGTCTCCGGTCTCGGTCATCGTGTTCGTCAGCAGCGACGCCCCTGTCGATCGAGGACGCCTCACCGACGTGCTCGACCGCGGCGCCGATCACGGTGTCCACGCGGTGTTCGTCTCCCCGACGGTCGAATCGCTCCCCGCGGTCTGCCGCAGCTACATCGACGTCACAGCCGGCCTCGAGGACGCCAAGGTCGGGCTGGTGCGCACCGGCGACAACTTCGAGCACGTGCAGATCGAAGGTGTGTCGAACGCGTACATGCACATGCTGGCGCGGCGAATGTCGCCGGTGCTGGATGCCAGCACTGCCGTGCATGATGCCTCCGACATCCCGGGTGCTGTGATGTTCCTGCAGCTGGTGGACCCGGCGATCGCGGAGGACCCGCAGGTCGTGATCGAGCGGTGGCGCCAGAACAACACCATCGTCGACAGGTCGCCGACGCCGAGGCCCAGACTCAAGAAGTCCGGCACTCTGCGTGCCATCATCGGACAGGGTGCGAGTGATGCTATGGCGCTCGACCTGCGCACGCACGGCCCTCACGCTCTCGTCGGTGGAACCACCGGCGCAGGAAAGTCCGAGTTCCTCCAGGCGTGGGTGCTCGGCATGGCCGCGGCGCACAGCCCCGACCGCGTCACTTTCCTGTTCGTCGACTACAAGGGCGGATCCGCCTTCGCAGACTGCGTCGAACTTCCGCACTGCGTCGGACTCGTCACCGACCTCAGTCCGCATCTCGTGCGCCGTGCGCTGACCAGCCTTCGTGCTGAGCTGCAGCACCGTGAGCATCTGCTGAATCGCAAGAAGGCGAAGGATCTTCTCGAGCTCGAGAAGCGCCAGGATCCGGAGTGCCCTCCGGCGCTCGTGCTCGTGATCGACGAGTTCGCCGCGCTGGCATCGGAGATGCCAGAGTTCGTCGACGGGGTCGTCGACATCGCACAGCGCGGTCGATCCCTCGGCATCCACCTCATCATGGCCACCCAGCGCCCCGCCGGTGTCATCAAGGACAATCTGCGCGCGAACACCAACCTGCGGATCGCTCTCCGCATGGCGGACGAAGCCGATTCGCGCGACGTGGTCGACGACCCGATCGCCGCGACGTTCTCCGCTGCGATCCCGGGCCGCGCGATCGCGAAGACCGGACCAGGCAGGCTGGTGCCGTTCCAGTCCGCCTATGCCGGAGGCTGGACGAGCGAAGACGACGGTGCGGCGGCCGATGTGCGCGTGAGCGAGCTGCGATTCGGGTCGACCGCTGAATGGGAGCCGGAGCGGCCGGCAGAGGCGGAGACCCACGACGAAGACCTCGGCCCGAACGACCAGAAGCGCATCGTGTCGACACTCATCAGAGCCAGTGTCGCGGCATCTCTGCCCCAACCTCGTCGCCCCTGGCTGGACGACCTGGCGGCGGTCGTCGATCTGAAGGATCTGCCGAACGACGGTGACACCCGCATCCCGATCGCGTTGATGGACGTGCCGGAGAAGCAGCAGCAGGAGCCGGCGGTGTTCGTCCCTGATCGCGACGGCTCTCTGGTCGTGTACGGCACGTCGGGCTCGGGCAAGTCGACAGTGCTGAAGACCATCGCGACCTCGGCGGGCATGCAGCCCGATCGCGGGCGCGTTCAGGTGTACTGCCTCGATTTCGCGTCCGGCGCACTCGGGCCCCTGGCTGATCTGCCGCACGTCGGCTCTGTCGTTGATGGGGCTGACGCGGAGCGCATCCAGCGACTGTTCCGCACGCTCGATCGTGAGATGGATCGTCGCTCGGCCGCATTCTCCGCGGCCAGCGCTGCGACCGTCCAGGAGTACCGGGAGATCGCGGATCCGAACATGCCGCGCATCCTGCTGCTGTTGGACAACTTCCCCGAGTTCAAGAAGGACTGGGAGTACGCGCCCGGGCGCGCCCCGTTCTATCGCACCTTCATGCGCATCCTCGGCGAGGGTCGAACGCTCGGCGTGCACACGGTGATCACGGCGGATCGCGGAAACGCGGTTCCCAGTGCTGTCGCATCGAACATCTCGCGTCGAGTCGTGCTGCGCCTCGGCGACCCGAGTCAGTACATGCTGCTGAACGCGCCGAGAGACATCCTCGATGAGCAGTCCGCGCCAGGACGCGCGATCATCGACGGTCACGAGACGCAGATCGCGGTGCTGGGCGGCACGACGAACGTCGTGGAGCAGACCAGGGCGCTCAGCGCGCTGGCCGCGCAACTGAGGTCCGAGGGTGTGCGCGACCTTCCCGAGATCGGGGCGCTGCCCACCACTGTTCCTGTCACGGACATGCCCGCGACCGTCGACGGTCTGCCGGTGTTCGGTGTGGCCGATGACACGCTCGCTCCGCGAGGTTTCGAGCCGATCGGCTCGTTCGTGATCTCCGGTCCTCCGGCGTCGGGCCGGACCAATGCGCTCAAGGCGCTGGTGGTGGCGATGGAGCGATTCGATCCCAACGTGCGCATGTACCACTTCGGCAGTCGGCGCTCGCAGCTCAAGGACTTCCGACCGTGGGTGCGCAGCGCGATCAAGCCTGAGGAGGAGAAGGAGCTTGCCACCGAGCTGGTGGAATTGACCGCCGGCGACACGTCCGACGGCCGCATCCTGATCGTCATCGAAGACATGCCGCACCTCGCGGACGGGCCGGCTGACCGGCCGATGCGCACACTGCTGCAGGCGATGAACAACAGCGACCACATGCTGATCGGTGAGGCCGAGATCAGTCGCGCCAGCGGGAGCATCGGCGTGCTCGGGGAGTGGAAGACCGGTCGTCAGGGTATCGTCCTCAAACCGGACACCTACGACGGAGAGTCGATCTTCAAGACGGCGTTCGGTCGCGTCAAGCGCTCGGACTTCCCCGTCGGGCGCGGCCTCTTCGTGCAGGCGGGTCGGATGACCACGATGCAGATGCCGCTCGTTGCGGATGCGCCGGCGATGGGCAGCGGTGCCATGGGTACCGCTCCCCGTTTGCGGGAGAGGAATCGTTGACTAGTCTCGTTCACGAGGCCGCAGGGGCCTGAAGAAGGCCATACGGGCCGGAAGACGAACGCGGGAGGCAGTTCTCATGGCACATGACTTTGGTGCAACATACAGCGAGATGGAGGGTGCTGCTCAGCGCCTTCGCGACGGACGTCAGACCGTCACTGACACGCTGAAGGAACTCCAGGGCATCATCGATGACCTGGTTCAGGACGGATTCAAGACCGAGAACGCTTCGGAGCAGTACTCCTCGGCGTACACCGACCTCACGAGCTCGCTGGACGACGCTGCCGAGGCCGTGAACGACATGGCCACCGCGCTCGACCAGATGGCTGACAAGATCCGCGACACCGACCAGCTCTGAGTGTCCGCAGCGAAGGCCGTGGGGTCAGTCCGCAAGGACTGACCCCACGGCCTTCGCTGTTTCGGATCAGGTGAGAATCGACGAATAGAATCGGGAACATGAGCGGAGCACAGAGCTACTGGTACAACCTGTCGACACAGTCGGTGGTGCGGGCCGACGAGCGCCCGTCAGAGGACACGATCGGTCCGTTCGCGACGTCCGAGGAGGCCGAGGACTCGCCGGCTGTGCTGCTGGAGCACGCCCGCGCCTGGCTCGAGAGCGAGGAGAGCGAGCCGTTCCGTGCGATGGCCGAGGAGAGCGGCGACGACGCCGACTACGCGTGACGGCGGTATGAGGGGGACGCGCCGCGTCGCGGCACTGACGGCCGGCGCGCTCGCAGTCGGTCTGACCGCGTGCACGCCGGCGTTGCCGGAGACGGTCGTGGAGGGAACGACAGTCGTCGTCGGCTGGACGGGACAGTTCACCTCAGCGAACGCAGCGGCTTCCCCCAGCAGGGGCAACGTCGACATCGCCGCGATGACCCGGGGCCGCTTCGGCGATGTCGTCGACGGCGACTTCGTCCCCGACGAGGGCTTCGGCACGGTCGAGATCGTCGGTGACGACCCTTTCACGGTGCGGTACGACCTCACCGAGCCTGCGTGGTCGGACGGTATCCCTCTTGACGCAGCCGATCTGCTACTCGGCTGGGCGGGCGATGCCGGGTACTTCCCCGACGCCGATGACGCTGAGACGGATGCTGTGGCGCCGAAGATCCCGGTCGTCGACGAGTTCGCGCGCTCGATGGACGTGACTTTCGAGCAACCCGTCAATGACTGGCAGAGCGCCGTGACTGTACCGGTACCCGCGCATGTGCTCGGCACCCTCGCCTTCGGCATCGACGATCCGATGGAGGCGAAGCAGGCTGTCATCACCGCGATCCGTACGGCGGACGATGCGGCGATAGAGAAGATGGGCGCGGTCTGGAACGAGGGATTCGAACTAGGCGACGCCACGGAGATCCCCGCCGAGATGCTGCTCTCCAGCGGCCCCTTCCTCGTCGATGCGACCGACTCGGGTGGGAGCGAGGCGCTCACGCTCGTCCCGAACCCGGCGTATCGCGGATCGGTCACGCCTCAGGTCGCCAGGGTCGAACTCGTGCCGCCAGGGGATGACCCGCTGGCCGTGGTCGGCGACGAGCTCGACGTGATCCAGGTGGCCCCGGTGGCGGCGAATCATGATGCTGTGCGTGAACTCGAGCGCAAGGATTTCGTGGTCAACACCACGAACGACGGCTCTGTCTGGGCGATGCTGCTCAAACCCGCCGGGCTGTTCAGCCGTGTTCCCGCCCGCACCGCGTTCATCCACGCGGTGCCGCAGCGGGATCTGACGGACCGGGGCGGCGGCGCGTGGGCGGCCGCGTTCGCGCCCAGCACATCCATGATCACCGCACCCGGCTCGCGTGCCTACGACGTCGTGAACGAGGACTCCGGCTTTCTGCAGACGCTCGGGGCGACCGATACCGAGCCTGACCTGGAACGCGAGAGCGCCGGCATCGCTGCAGGGACGCGAGTGTGCGTGCTGTACGACCGCGCCAGCGCGTTCGCCGTCGGCGCGTTCGCCGCCCTTCGCGATGCCGCGGCCGAGGCCGGCTGGAACGTCATCGACTGCAGCGCTGATGATTTCGATGCTGCCTTCGAACAGCGCACGTGGGATGCTGCGATCACGCGCGTGCCGATCCCGCGCACGCCGGAGCAGATCGCCGCGCAATGGGGCAGTGAGAGCTCGGCGTCGATCATCGGTCAGACGGACCCCGACCGCGATGCTCTGATCGCTCAACTCGCTCAGACAACTGACGTCTACGAGTCACGAGAGCTTCTGGCGCAGATCGAGGCGACGATCGTCCGAGCAGCCGTCGCATTGCCGCTCGCGGCGAATCCCGTCCTCACCGTCGTCGATCGTGGCACGACAGGAGTCGTGACGCGCAACGGGACGATGGCGACGCTGACCTCGGGTGCTGCCCAGTGGGCGGTCGTGGAGTGAGCGCCCAGGCTGTTTTCGCTACGCCGTGGGCTGTTCTCCCCATCGCACGGGACCGAACTCCACCCGTAAGGTCATCTGTGGAGGTTGTGCCGTGGGAATGATGTTGCCGAATGAGCTTGTCTGGGTGATGGAGAAGCTCGGTTTCGAGTGGCCGGATATCGATGAGGACGAGGTTCGCAAGGGCGCCGTACTCGTGCGGAATCTCGGCACTGATCTGGAGACGGTGATCCAGGCGGTCGACCGAAAGATGAATGGCGATCTGAGTGTGGCGCTGCGGGGGCAGACAGGGCCCGCGACTGTGAGTGCCTGGAATACGAATCGGTCGCAGAATCTGCAGAAGCTGGTCGACATCATGCCACCGGCGTCGACGGCGATGGATGTCGGTGCGGATGCGATCTTCGCGTTGAAGATGAAGGTGATCCTCGATGTGACGACGACGATGATCGCCTTGGTGGCGATGTTGACGAATCCGATCACGGCGCTGGGTGCGGGGCCGATGCTGCTGATCAAGAAGAAGCTGTTGAACGCGGCCGTCGACATCGCAGTGGAACAGTTGATGGAGCAGCTTCTGCCGATGGCGATCGAGCCGATGGCGGAGCAGCTGCCCGCGGTGATCGATGCTGTGCTGAATGCGCCGATGGTGGAAGGCGCCGCGGGGGACTCGGATGAGTTCTATGCGGATCTGCAAGCGCTGGAAGATGCGCAGGCAGAGATGAAGCTGCATAGTGAAGACATCTCGACGCTGACGTCGACGTTCTTCTCTGAGTTTTCCGCTCTCGATTTCGGAGGAGATGCCTGATGGGCACGATCGGACGCGCGTTCGCTGACTTGTGGCAGGCAGTGATCAAGGGCGGCAAGGACGCCAATGTCAGACTTCCCGAGGTCACCCGCAAGGTGGACGACCATCTTGAGGAGATAAAGCAGAAGGTGAAGCTTCTCGACGGGACGGACGCCCCCGATCTGACGGGGAGCCGCACCAACCGCGTCGATCGCACGACCAACGAAGCGCTGTACCGCGGGGATAACCGTGCGCCGAGCGTGATCTTTGAAGAGGGCTTCCAGGTGCGGGACGCGAGTAACAACGACTACAACGATTTCGTGCGTCACAATACCCATTCCAATTTCGTCAGCACCACCACCAGTCCGGACCTGAATTGGCCTGCGGCGTACCGCTACTCCGTTGATGCGCCTGGCGGCATCGATGCAGATGCCACCATTCCGGACAACCCGTTCGGCCCGAACTCCTTCAGGCCGGAGCGCGAGATCACCTTCCAAGGCGGGGTTCCGCGCGAATACATCGCGGGCGCGCATCCGATCAGTTCGGACGGCTCGCTGGGCGATTGGGTGCCGAACCCGCACTACAGTGGTGGAAAGTGAGCGACCTCGATATGGAGGGGAAAGAACCGCACATGACGACACCCACGCCGCCACCCATCACAGACGCACTTCGCGCGGAGGGTCGCGCGAACCCCGGTGCGTGGGTGTACGCGATCGATCCCGAGTTCGCGGGCCTCGACCGGGTGCCTCCGGAAGGCATCGTCGGAGCATGGCAGACAGATGAAGCCGGAGCGTTGAGTGAGGAGTTCACCCCCAACCCCCGGTACGTCCCGTCTCCGGATGCACGCGGCTGGCCCGCTCCGACCACCAAGCTCGAGCGGGTACTGCAACTTGCGCGAGCCGGGCACGTCGCGAGTGAGCAATTGGACCGGGAGTTCGCCGACGCCGATGTCGTGATCTTCAGCAGGCCCGAAGGCGGGATCTTCCTCGCTTCAGCGAAAGACGGCGGTCGCCTTGCTTACGCTTTCACTGACAAGGAGAAGGCCGCGATTTCCGGATACAGCGACCTCACCACCATCCGTGGCCGCGAGTATGCCGAATCGCTTCCTGAAGGCGTTCGGATTGCCATCAACCCCGGGACCGAAGTCGCCCTCGTCATCGACCCGGCCGACATCCTGAAAGCATGACCGAAGGGTCGCGCACGATCCAGGTGAGTCGCGACGGCATCGTGCGCGATGCGACGGTCACGTGGCGGTTTGAACGAACCAGCTGGGTCGTGGAGATCGCCTGCCCGGGCTTCGGCAAGGCCGAAGCCCGGGCAGATGATGCCTTTGAGGCGCTCTGCCTCATACGAGAAGAACTCGAGCCGTTCGGGTGGCAGATCGGTGTCGCGGGTGCGCAGGCTAACGTGTGGCCGAGCGGGATGGCCCGTGACCAGGGCGGAGGCCTGCGGGCCTACCGGATGACGCCGGAGCGCGTCGGGGATCTCGTGGACACCTTCGAACCGGTGGATCCCGAGACGGTGACCACGGTGGCTCTGCAACGGGCCGAAACCGATCGGCTCTACAAGGAGATCCGGCGCCGCGCACGGACTGATCCGTCTTGATGGGCTGATCTCCCATCAGGTCGAGGTGCACCAATGACTGATACGTCCGATTACGCCGCCGTGCGCGACCAGCTCCGGCTGCAGATGTTCGATGCCACTGAGCTGGGCATCCTCGACCTGTCCACATCGGCGGAGGAGATGCCGCGGGTGCAGTTCGTGGCGGCCGAGGTGTACATCGGTCTCCAGGTCGGTGACGAGGCCTTCGTGACTGTCGCGCAGGCCGATGGTTGGGGCGTGTCATTCACCGACGCGTTGAAGTCGGCGTTCGACTCACTGCCTCCGCTCGAGATCGGCGCGGATCGCGATGTGATGGAGATCACCGATGAGCAGCAGGTCGCCGCGTTGTTCCTCGATCCCTCTCGCGCAGCTGGGCTGGGAGTCTCGGGTGACCTCGCGATCGTGCCGCTGGCGCAGACGCGGGTGGTCATCACAGGCACTGACGACGAACACGGCTTCGGTCGAGCTGCCGAAGTGGCAGACCAATTGCTCGCAGAGGGTGCGCGTCTGGCGAGCATCCATCCGATCGGTAGTCAGAACGGCGAGTGGTTCCCGTTCCCATGGCGTGACCGGTTCCCCGCGCTGGCGAGCGCTATCAGCCGCATCACACGCGAGTTCGCGGTCCGCGCGTACAGGGAACAGGCCTCCGCGCTGGACGCGGGCGACGTCCGCGTGCTCGAGCCTAAGCTCGACAAACTCGAGACGGGGGTCACAATCACGTTCGCGACCTGGCTCAGCGGCACTGCGGCATTGCTGCCCGTCGTGGACAACGTCATCGTCGCCAGCGCAGGGCCAGATCGGCGTCATGGGTTTCGCGCAGTTCATCGAGCAGGCCGGAGATGCGGTCGTCCGCACCGAGCTGGCGCCCATCCGCTATTACATCCCTGATGCGCTCAAGATCACCGCGAAGGAAGGCGTGAGCCCACGCAGCAACCCGCGCGCTCAGCGTGCGCACACCGAGCCTGGATGGGGCTCGAGATGCTGGGGGTCTGCGTTCGATGGGCTGATCTCCCCATCGCGCATTCGGCTTCGCGGTCGATAGCTTCGTTGCGGAGGTGGTCGCCGTGGGAATGATGCTGCCGGACGAGCTGATCTGGATCATGGACAAGCTGGGCCTGGAGTGGCCCGATATCGACGAGGACGAAGTGCGTAAGGCCGCGGATCTCGTCCGCACCTACCGCGACGACATGGAGACACTCGTCCAGGCCGCCGACCGCCGCATCAACGGCGATATCGCGGCCGCGATGAAGGGGAAGATCGGCACAGCGCACGTGGCGGCGTGGAATCGGAACCGCTCCGAGAACGTGCAGCAGCTGCTCGACATCCTCGGTCCGGCGTCCACCGGCATCGACCTGGCGGCAGACATCGTGCTCGCCCTGAAGATCAAGGTGATCGCCGAGATCACGTTGACGCTGGTCCAGCTCATCCCGCTTCTGGCGGCGGGGCCACTCGGGGCCGGAGGGGCCGCCGTGCTGATCATCGCGCGCAAGAAACTCTTCTCCATGGCGATGGAGGCGACGCTCGAACAGGTCGTCAACGAGGTGTTGCCTCTCGCTCTCGAGCCTCTGGCCGGACAGGTGCCGGGCATGGTGATGGCCCTCCTGGATGCCCCGGTCGTGGAAGACAACGTCGGCGACGTCGATGAGTTCTACGCGGATCTGGTGGCGTTGGATCAGGCAGCTGACGATATGGACGCGAACGCAGTGGACGTCGAAGACCTCACCGACCGCCTGCTGGCGGACATCGCCAATCTTCAGATCTCAGGGGCGTGAGCGCATGCAATTGAAAAAACTGATGAAAGATCTCGTGGACGCTGTCGACGGCGCCGGTCGTGAGTTCAAGACCGGGTTCGCCGGCGCGTTCCGCAAGCGCGGCGGGAGGCACCGTGCGGATGCGGACGCCGTCCGCGGCCTTGATCGCAGCGGCAGGGACAGCGTCCCGCGGCACCGTGCGGAGCCGCCGACGTCGCACGCGAAGAAGTACGACATTCTCAGCGATGTCAGTCGAGGTATCGAAACGCAGGGGCACGTCCCTCGGCACGCGAATCCCGACTACAACACGTTGCAGGATCTCGGTCGTTCGGTCGGCAAGAGCGTCCGTGACATTCCGGGTGACATCCTCGACGAGGTCAAAGGGGTGCCAAAGACGGTTCCGAAACAGCTCGTCGAGGAGCTGTATGAGGATGCCATCGGACAGGACGACCCCGACAAATACGGTCAGGCGACCGGCGACATGCGGTTCCTCGCACCGGCGAGCGAGTCTCGCGAGCTCAGCGCGCTCAGCCAGAGCGAACTGGAAGTCCGGTTCGGTTTGGAAGCGGGTGCGCTGGACGGGGCGAGCATCGAGGTGAAGCCGGTTCAGGATTCACGCTTCGTCAGCGTCGAGATCGACCATTCAGGACGAGACTGAATGCGAACCCCGGCCGGGTGGGAAGTGCTACCCATAGTGATCTGCTCCTCACCTGCCTACAGTCGATGCAGGAGGAGGTGCGATCGTGGGAATGATGTTGCCGAATGAACTCGTCTGGGTGATGGAGAAGCTCGGTTTCGAGTGGCCGGATATCGACGAGGACGAGGTTCGCAAGGGTGCCGTCCTGGTGCGGAACCTCGGCACGGACCTGGAGACGGTGATCCAGGCGGTCGACCGCAAGGTCAACGGCGATCTGGGTGCGGCGATGCGGGGTCAGACGGGTCCGGCGACGTTGAGCGCGTGGAACACGAATCGGTCGCAGAACATACAGAAGCTGGTCGACATCATGCCGCCGGCTGCGACGGCGATGGATGTCGGTGCTGAGGCGATCCTCGCATTGAAGATGAAGGTGATCTTCGATGTGACGACGACGATGATCGCTCTGGTGGGGATGCTGACGAACCCGATCACAGCGTTGGGTGCGGGGCCGATGCTTCTGATCAAGAAGAAGCTGCTGAACGCGGCGGTCGACATCGCGGTGGAGCAGTTGATCGAGCAGTTGGCGCCGATGGTGATCGAGCCCATGGCGGAGCAGCTGCCTGCCGTGATCGATGCGATTCTGGACGCGCCGATGGTGGAGTCCGTGGCGGGGGATTCGGACGAGTTCTATGCGGACCTGCAGGCCTTGGAGGATGCGCAGTCAGAGATGAAGCTGCGTGGTGCGGATATCTCGACGTTGACGTCGACCTTCTTCACCGAGTTCTCCGCTCTCGACTTCGGAGGAGACGACTGATGAGCAAGGCAGCACGCGAGGTCATGCGGAAGGTGAAGAACGCGGTCGACGATGCGGGCAGCGACATGAACCTCAGACTGGCCCAACTCACCGACAAGATCAACGAGCATCTCGACACTTTCGTCAAGAAAGTGAATGACACGGATAATTTCGGCAGTTCTGTGACAACGCGGGGCAGGAACACGAAGCAGACGTACTTCGATCCCGGCAACAGGCGGCCGGTCCAGGAGGAAGGCACCATCCTCGACGACTTCGGAAGCAGTGATCGCGGTGACAACGCCACCGCGATCGGTCAGCTGGGCATCGACGGCGACGACGGCGGGCACCTCGGCGGGCATCGCTTCTTCGGCGACACGCCGGATGAGGGAATCGTGCCCCAGGCCGCCAACCTCAATCGTGGTGCGTGGAAGAAGATGGAGAACGAGTGGGCCGATTGGACGGCGGAGGGCTGCCGCGTGGACTATCGCATCTCCGTGGATCCGCCCGGAGCAGTGCGACCTGATAACTTTCAAGTCGCGTATGTGGTCTCTGACCCTCAGACTGGTGAGATTCTTGAGACTCGTAGTCCGAGCTTCGAGAACGTCAGCGGCGAGACATTCGACCGCATCAACAAACGCTGAACAGCTCCGAAAGGAAACTCATGCCCGAGAATGTGACGTCCGATCTTCTTCATGCCCTCGTGGACAAGATGGCAGGCCCCAGCGTCGATTGGGACGGCTGGAGCTCCCTGGCGATGATCCTGGAGTTCCCCGACGGCACATTCAACGAAGCGCACGGCTTTCTCTACTCACCTGACGGCACCATCTCTGCAGTGGCGGCGGATGCGTGGGCCGTCAAGCCGGCAGTGGACGCATACATGAACAGCTACTACAAACCGGATGAGACGCTTCCGGTGCAGGTGCTCGTGCAGCTCGACCGCACGAATGGGAAGTACAACGTGACCTTCGAAGACACCGATGCGACACGTTGGAAGATGACCCCGCGAAATCGCAAGGAATTCCGCGAAGGACTGCGCCCCAGGTTCGACTGACGAAAATCGCGTCGACGGGCGATCCGCGCAATGGTCCACGGTGTATCGGCCATCCCGTGGCAAGATGTTCGCGGAGGGGGTCGATACGTGACTGAGCCTGAAGCTGCCACGACGCTGGACGAGGATGCCGAGAGGAGCGCGGTGCGAGAGCCCGCACCGCTGCGCCTCGAGTTCGCCGGTGAGTGGCATGACATGCCCACGGGGCGCCCGTTCATCATCGGACGAGAGGGCGACCTCGAAGTCGACGACAACCCCTACCTGCACAGGCACTTTTTGGAACTGCAGCAGCGCGACGGGCTGTGGTGGCTGGCGAACGTCGGAGTGCGTCTGGCCGCCACGATCTCCAGCGCCGGCGGCGCGGTGCAGTCGTGGCTGTCCCCGGGGGCGCAGATGCCACTCGTCTTCGAGCGCAGTGTGATCGTGTTCACCGCCGGGCCGGTGACCTACGAATTGAGCCTGCACACCGAGCAGGCCCCGTATGAGATCTCTCACCAGGTGCAGACGTCGATGAGCGGGGAGACGACGGTCATGCCGGCGAGCTTCACCGTGCTGCAGAAGCAACTCATCGTCGCGCTCGCCGAACCGATGCTGCGCCGGGAGGGCGTCAGCATGAATGAGCTGCCGTCATCGAGCGATGCTGCCAAGCGCCTCGGATGGACGATGAGCAAGTTCAATCGAAAGCTCGACAACGTCTGCGACAAGCTGGATCGCATGGGCGTGCAGGGTCTTCGGGGAGGCCCAGGCAAACTCGCCACCAACCGACGCGCACGATTGGTGGAGTACGCGGTGACCTCGCAGGTCGTCACCCGTGCAGATCTGCCTCTTCTCGACGATGAAGCGCTGCGAAATCAGCCGGATTCCGACGCCGATTGAGTCGGATCGTTCCGATGCCGGAAGGAGACTCATGAAAGAGGAATGGGAGCGCCTGTGCGCGCTGCTCGACGACGACGCGGAGCTGGCGCCCGCAGTGCGCCTGGCCGTCGATCGTCCCGCGGACTACTACGCGGCGCACGCCGACGAGCTCCGCGCACGCGGCATCGAATCCGCTGACGATGTGGACCCTTGGCTCGTCATGATCGACGGGCTCGACGACGCAGGCGCGCTCGCCTACCTGGATTGGAAGGACAGCGGGGCGCAGCTCGCCGATGCTCTGGTGGAGCTCCCCCGGATCTTCGCGACCGGAGTCGATCTCGATCCGGTCGGAGACATCGAGACGGACCTGCCGACCGCCGTGGCAGTCGCGAACGGGATTCTTGATGCGCACGGGCTCGCCCTGGTGTACCTCGACGAGGATTCCGACGCCTACCCGCTGGTCGCCGTCGCCGCCGATGACGCCGAGCAGATCGTCGCGCTCGCGAGCACACTCGGACACATCGCCCGAACGCACCCCTGACCTAGGCTCGCGACCGGCGACGCGATCAGCGCATCGCGTCGGCGAGGTGCCGGGAATCGTGGCTCAGCACTTTGACCATGATGCCGCGCTGCCGAAGCTCGGTGATCGTGCGAGTCTCTTCATCTCGATCCCGGCCCAGCGCGTGTGCGTTCGCGACGACCAAGACGTCGCCCTTCCTCAGGGAGGAGATGAATCGCGCCAGGCGATCGCTCCAGCTTTCGAGGATCTCAGGTGCCGGATGGCGGAACCCCTCGATCGGAACGCCGAAGCGCGTCAACTCGTCGCGTTGCTCGACGACGGTCGGCATGCCATCGCGCGAGATGACCAACCCGACGAGGCGCGATCCCTGCGGTCGGGCGTGCCACCACTCGTGATCATGCCGCAGTTCCGTGAAGCACTTCTCGCACTCGGTGGCCGCATGCGGCAGGTGCAGCGGACTCGTCATCGGCTCGCCGACGTGATGGTTCCCGGTCGTCAGATCAGTCGAATCGCTCATCGGCGCACCTCCAGCATCCATTGTGCCCTGCGCCTCTGACAAGCGGGTACCCGCACCCGAAGATCGGGCTACAGGACGCCGAGGGCCCGCACCGCTTCCCGCTCCTCGACGAGCTCGGCGACGGAGGCGTCCACTCTTGCGCGAGCCCACTCGTCGAGCTCGAGTCCCTCGACGATCTGCCATTCGCCTTCGACGGATCGCACGGGGAAGGACGCCACGAGGCCCTCCGGCACTCCGTACTCACCGTGCGAGACGACACCGGCGCTGGTCCAGTCATCCGTTCCGCGCACCCAGTCGCGCGTGTGCTCGATCGTCGCGTTCGCGGCGGACGCCACGGAGGATGAGCCCCGCACCTCGATGATCTCCGCTCCGCGCTTCGCGACCCGAGGGATGAACGTCTGCTCGAGCCACGCGCGCACATCACCCACGCGCTCCTCCAGCACGTCGACGGCGGGACGACCGTGCACAGTGGCGTGCGAGACATCGGGGAACTGCGTCGCGGAGTGATTTCCCCAGATCGGCACGCGACGGATGCTCGACACCGGTGCATCCACTGCGAGTGCGAGCTGAGCACGGGCGCGGTTCTCGTCAAGTCGCGTGAGCGCAGTGAATCGCTCGCGAGGCACGCCTTCGGCGGATGCCGCGGCGATCAGCGCATTCGTGTTCGCCGGGTTGCCGACGACCGTGACCCGCACATCCGCCGCGGCGTGCTCGGCGATCGCCTGGCCCTGCGGGCCGAAGATCCCCGCGTTGGCGGCGAGCAGATCCGCGCGCTCCATACCGGGGCCACGCGGCCGCGCGCCGACCAGCAGGGCGAGATTCGCCCCCTCGAACCCGGTGGCCGCGTCATCTGCCACCTCGACATGCTCGAGCAGATCGAACGCGCCATCCTGCAGCTCCAGTGCGGCGCCTTCGGCAGCCCCGAGCCCCTGCGGGATCTCCAGCAACCGCAGCCGCACCTTCTCATCCGGGCCGAGCAGGTCTCCGGCCGCGATGCGGAACAGCAGCGCGTATCCGATCTGTCCGCCTGCACCTGTGATCGTGATCGTCGTAGCCATGACACGAGCCTACGACTGGAGACCGCAAGTGGGGCGGTGCTCGGAGTACTCTCATCCCATGACGTTCAACCCTGACTCCGACATCTCGGGACACCGCACGCGTCGCCCTGGGCGGACAGCGGCGGTCGCCGGCGGTGGCGTCGGTCTCCTCGCGATCATCGCGCTGCTGGCAGGGCCCCTGCTGGGCATCGATCTGTCCGGATTGGTCGGCGGCGGATCTCAGGGGGGCGGGGCGCCGGAGTCCGGCAGCACGGTGCTCGCCTGCGAGACGGGAGAGGACGCGAACGCGCAGGATGACTGCCGCATGGCCGGAGCTCAGGTGCTCCTGGACGACTACTGGGCACAGCATGTCGAGGGATACGTTCCGCCTCAGCTGTACGTCTTCGATGGACAGACCACCACGCAGTGCGGCACGGCATCCAACTCGGTCGGGCCGTTCTACTGCCCGCCGGAGCAGGGCGTGTACATCGACCCCGACTTCTTCCAGATCATGCGTCAGCAGTTCGACGCATCCGCGGGCGAGCTCGCACAGCTGTACATCGTCGGCCACGAATGGGGCCACCACATCCAGAACATCACCGGAACGATGACGCAGTATCCGAACAACGGCACCGGCCCCGACAGCAACAGCGTGCGCACCGAGCTGCAGGCCGACTGCTATGCCGGTGCATGGCTGGCCGACGCCGCCGCCCTGGAGGATGAGAACGGGGTCGAGTACCTGCAGACGCCGACCGAAGCGCAGCTGACCGATGCGCTCAACGCGGCGTTCACTGTGGGCGACGATCACATCCAGGAGCAGTCGGGGTTCAGCAACCCCGAGTCGTGGACGCACGGCTCCAGCGAGCAGCGACAGCGATGGTTCGCGACCGGCTATGAGTACGGGCTGGGCAGCTGCGACACTTTCGCAGTCGACGGCACCGAGCTCTGAGCCCGGCCTGCTCAGGTCCTCTCAGACGGGGCGGTACGGTGGAATGAGCGTCGCAAGGCGCGGAGGAATCGCTGACCGGGGGGCCAGAAGACGATGAAACTGGATGCACTGTATCCGCCGATCGAACCGTACGACAGCGGAACGCTGATCGTGGGTGACGGTCAGCGCATCGCATGGGAAGTCAGCGGTAACCCGGAGGGCAAGCCGGTCGTCTTCCTCCACGGCGGTCCTGGCAGTGGCGTTTCAGCGTGGCAGCGGCGGTTCTTCGATCCGGCGAAGTACCGCATCGTGCTGTTCGATCAACGCGGATGCGGCAAGAGCACCCCGCACGCCAGCGAGCCGGACGCCGACCTGCGGTTCAACACCACAGCGCACCTGATCGCCGACATCGAGCTGCTGCGCAGGAATCTCGGCATCGCGAGATGGCTGGTCTTCGGCGGCTCGTGGGGGAGCGCTCTTGCGCTCGCCTACGCGCAGGCGCACCCGGATGCGGTGAGCGAGCTGATCCTGCGCGGCGTGTTCACGCTCAGGCGTGTCGAGCTGGAGTGGTTCTGCGACGGTGGAGCCGCGGTGCTCTTCCCTGATCTGTGGGAGGAGTTCATCGCTCCGATCCCCGTGCTCGAGAGAAGCCGGATGACAGAGGCGTACCACCGAAGACTGAGCGACCCCGACCCCGCGGTGCACGTGCCGGCAGCCCTGGCCTGGGCGAAGTGGGAAGCATCGATCGTGACGCTTCGCCCGGACCCCGACGTGATCGCATCGATGACCGAACCCGCTGCAGCGGTCGCGCTCGCGCGGATCGAGAACCATTTCTTCCTGAACCGGGGCTGGTTGAGCGAAGGGCAGCTGATCGCCGGTGTCGACAGGATCCGGCACATCCCTGCCGTCATCGTGCAGGGTCGCTACGACGCCGGCACGCCGATGATGACCGCGTGGGACCTGCACCGGGCGTGGCCAGAGGCGGAGTTCGTGATCATCGACGATGCCGGGCACGCCGCGTCCGAACCCGGCGTGCAGCAGGCCCTGCGCGACGCGGCGGATCTCTTCGCCGACGACTAATCACCGGTGCTGACCCGAAGCGGCCGGCCTTCCGAACGGTCTTCAGGCGCGGAGTGCCCGCACAAGAGTGCGCACGAGGCCCAGCACGCCGCCGTTCGCTCGGAAGCGCGTCAGGCCCTCGGACACCTCAGCGCCGGTGCGTGCTGAGACGAACCACGGCGGCTTCGGCAGGATCGTGAATCGTCCCCCACCGCCCTTCGACAGGCTCAGGGGCCAGAGGGCTGTCGTCGACCGAGGAAAAGGCCGGAACGGGCCATGCACGACGGATCGCTCGACCCGGTCCAGCAGCAGTGCATTGTGCACGACGCCCATGCCGCTGCCGACATCCGCGATCGTGGAGCCGGGGAACGCGCCCCAGGTGAGTGTCGGGGTGATGAACCCGAACGCGGTCCAGGCGTTGATCGCGATCGAGCCGTAACGCAGCCGCGCGATCGCCCGCTCGAAGCCGCTGCCCAGGGACTTCTGCGTTGCGGGGTCGATCAGCAGGTTCGCCCCGAGCGTGCCCTGCAGCTCATCGTTCGCATGGGCTACGGCAGCGTCCAAGAACTCCTGCCCTGTGCCGCCGACCTCGACGACGCCCAGCACAGGGGCGAAGTACTCGGTGTTCTGCAGCGCCGTCGCATCCTGGCCATCACCGATCTCCACGAAGAGCCTGTCGCCGAGCACGAGAGCATCGGGGTAGTCCTCCGATGCCTGCTGCATCCGTGCGTCAGCGCCCGGATACCAGGTCGGGCGGTCGGGCGCTTTGGCATAAGCGCGACGCAGCGCGGTGCGGAAGGCGCCTGCCTGCTCCCAATCGGATGACATGATCACGACCTGGCCGGCGATGCAGTTGTGGCCGCAATTCTGCAATCGCATCGTGGCGATGTGCTCGGCCTGGAATGTGATGTCAGCGTCGGTCCAGTCGCCCGGCACGACGATGATCGGCGAGACGCCGCCGAGCTCTGCGGTGATCGGCTTCTTCAGCAGGGGGCGGTTCTCGCGTCGTCGCCGCTTTCCGGTGGCTCCTGTGCCCCACACGATCGCGTCGAACGTCGCCGCCGACCCGGTGATGTGCACGTGTGCGAGCTTCGGGTGTGCCGTCAGATACGAGCCGACATCGCCGCCACCTCTGACGATCCGAAGGAATCCCGGCTCGATCAAGGGCGCGAACGCATGCTCGAACACCGACACCAGAGGGTCTTGTGTCGGGTTCACCTTCAACAGTGCAGTGCGGTTGTGGGCGAGCAGCTCGTACAGCACGTCGAGGACCGGGATCGACGAGACGTTGCCTGCGCCGAGAACGAGACCCACCCCGCCGGATTCAGCCGGCGTGCGCTGAGCAAGACCGGCGCCCGCACGTGCGGCACGCGGTGTCACGCCCGGCTCGAGCCAGACCTCTCCGGTGAAGCCGGACAGCAGCGCCTTGTCGATGCCCGTCAGGGGGAACGCGTGCACCCGGGTTCGCCCTCCCGGTGCCCTGTCGATGCGGATTCCTTCGAGCGGATTGCGGCCTTCGGCCAGTCGCGACAGCGTCTCGATGTAGGCGTCGAGCGCGCCGAGCGTGCTGTACGGCCCAGACAGCCACTCCTCGCCGCGCAGCGGATGGCTTCCGTTGAGCCCCTTGGACACAGCGGCGGTGTGCGCCCACTCCTCGGCGGATGCTGCGACGGCGGTCCGCACGGCACGCAGCAGCGTCGCCCGCTGTCCGATGGTGAGAGCCGACCAGCTGCGCGCGCCCGCGTCGAGATCGTCGATCGCGGCATCCAGACGATCGCGGTCGGCTTCGTCGAGTCCGCTCGCGGGGTTCACGGTGGTCGCTGACGTCATCGGCATCTCCTTCGTGCGGGGGATCCCAGCTTATGCGGGCTGCATCGGAGCGGTCTCGATGTCGTGCCGGCGCAACGTGTAGCGCGCCAGCGGGATGAGGCTGAGCGCCATGAGCGCGGCTGGCAGGATGCTGAAGCTGAGCACGATGCCGGTGACCGCGGCATCCGGCTGAACAGTGCTCGCCCCGGCGACGCTCGAGACATATCCGGTCGCGGCCAGCATGAGCGAGACGGCGGTCGCGCCGAGTGCGAAGCCGACCGTCTCACCGGCCGTCCAGACGCCTGTGAACGTGCCGGCCTGGCCGGGGCCGCTCGTGCGCTCATCGTGGGAGATGACGTCGGGCAGCATCGCCATGGGCAGCGATTGCAGGCCCGCGTACGCGACCCCTGCGACGGCCACGGAGGCATAGATCCACGCTCCGGGTGCCCACACGGCGAACACGATGGTCGCGGAGGCGACGAGGAACAGGATGCTGGCGGCGAGGAACGACCGCTCCTTGCCGATGCGGTTCGCGATGACCGTCCAGGCGGGCGTCGCGATGAGGGCGGGAGCCACCAGAGCGACGAAGAGCACTTCGACGGCGGCCTCGTCGCGAAGTACCCAGGTCGCGACGTACTGCGCCCCGGCCAGCATGGTGCCGGTGGCCAGTGCCTGCAGGAGGAACGTGCCGAGCAGGGCGCGGAACGGGATGCTGCGCCGTAGCGCGCGGAAGCCCGAGAGGTACTGAGTGCGAAGGCTCGGTGCCGGGGCGGGAGCTTCGACGGGCCCAGCGACCGGTGCGACCGTGCCTCTCGAAGGGATAGCTGCCGCGGCATCCGCCGTACGACTCGCGATCAGCATGCCGATTCCGATCACGACACCCGCGACGATCCCCATCAGCAGATAACCCGTGACAGGGTCGCCGGTCGCGCGGCGGAGCATGGGGCCGCCGGCGCCGAACAGCAGGATCGCAGCCGTCAGCACGACCACCCTCCAGCCCAGCAGGCGCGTGCGTTCGTCGTAGCTGCGAGTGAGTTCCGCAGGCAGCGCGACATACGGCACCTGGAACAGGCTGAACGCGGTAGCGGTGCCGAGGAAGGCGAGCAGCACGCAGATCGCACCCGCGACCGGTCCCCACGACGGCGGCACGGCGAAGGTGAGCGCGAAGAAGACCGGCAGCGTCAGGGCGCCGATCACCATGAACCCGCGACGTGAGCCGGTGCGGGCGAGCCGACGGTCGGATGCGGCGCCGATCAGCGGATCGATGATCACGTCCCACACCTTCGCCGAGGTGACGATGAGGCCGGCGGCGAGGGCAGCGACCCCGAGATTGTCCGTGAGGAAGTACGTCAGGACGAGGCCGGGCAGGGTGGCGTATCCGCCGGTGCCGAGGGAGCCGACCGCATAGTTCACGATCGTGCGCACAGGAAGGCGGACGGATGCTCGTTCGGGTCGAGCGTCAGTGCTCATCGCGCCAGTGTAGCGGCGCGGGGCCCTGTCGCTGAGCCTGTCGAAGCGTCAGATCAGGGAGAGTTCGCGGAGCTTCGACTCGACGTCTTCGTTGCGGGGCTCGACATGGTGCGAGGCATCCGGGTAGACGACCACAGGGATGTTCGTACGGCCGGAGATCTCCTTGGCGACATCCGCCGCCGCAGGCTCTGCGACGAGGTCGACGTAGGTGTACGCGACGCCGAGCTCGTCGAGCTGCTTCTTGGTGCGGATGCAGTCGCGGCACCAGTCGGCGCCGAACAGCGTGATGGAGTCAGAGGCAGGAGAAGTCATCAATCCAGGATATGCGCGCATGGATGGGTGGGCGCTGAAACGGCTCCGTGCCCCGGGGCCGGTGCACAGGTTCGCCAGGAGAGCGAAAGTTCATAGCGGAACATGAAACGATGGTTCCGGCTGACCGGCGCGATCAGAGGGGACGAACATGCGCACTGCTGTCACGATCATCGTCCCCACGTTCAACGAACGCGACAACGTCGCCGAACTCGTCGCACGGGTCGGCGCCGCGCTGGCCGGGCGCGACGCGGAGATCCTCTTCATCGACGACAGCACGGACAGCACTGCGGCAGAGGTCGTGCTGGTCGCCGCGGATGCGCCGCTTCCGGTGCGCGTGATCCGTCGTGCGGAGAACACCGGGGGTCTCGGCGGCGCGGTCGCGCTGGGGCTGGCCGAGGCTGCCGGCGACACCTGCATCGTCATGGACGGCGACCTCCAGCATCCGCCCGAGTTGATCCCCCGACTGCTGTCTCGTTTCGAGCAGGGGGATGTCGACGTCGTCGCCGCATCCCGTTACGTCGGCGGTGGCGACTCCCGGGGGCTCGGGACTGCTGTGCGGTTCGGAGTCTCGCGAGCGGCCACCTGGCTCACCAAGGCTATGTTCCCCCGCCGCCTGGCCCGCAGCACTGATCCGATGACCGGCTTCTTCCTCATCGACCGTCGGCGCCTCGACGTGCCGACGTTGCGCCCGCAGGGCTTCAAGATCCTGCTCGAGATCCTCGCGAGGTCGGACGTGCGCATCGCCGAGGTGCCGATGGAGTTCTCGGAGCGCCGCAACGGCACGTCGAAGGCCACGCTGCGCCAGGGGGCGACCTTCGTCGCGCACCTCGCCCGTCTGCGTTTCGGGAAGATGTCTCTGTTCGCGGTGATCGGCGGCATCGGCGCGGTCGCGAACCTCTCCATCATGTGGGCGCTGACCGCGATGGGTATGCCGTACATCTGGGCTGCGATCATCGGTGCGGAAGTCACGATCGTCGGCAACTTCTTCCTGCAGGAGCGGTTCGTCTTCGGCGACATGCGCCCGGACGCCCGCGGCGTCGGCGCCCGATTCGCCGCATCCTTCACGTTCAACAATGTCGAGGCCGCCCTGCGTATCCCGGTGATGGCACTGATGGTCGAGACCTGGCACATCTCCAGCGTGCTTGCCACGGCGCTCTCACTCGTCGTCGCCTTCTTCGCCAGGTTCCTGTTCCACTCGCTGTTCGTCTATGCGCCGCGTCGGGGACGCGCACGACGGGCGGATGCCGTGCCCGCGGTGTCGGAGCCGAAACCGGACACCGCCGCACAGCGGATCATCCGCGCGATCGATGCAGAGGCGATGCGGCCGGGCGAGCTCTGACCGGTCGGGCTACGATGTCCCGGTGAGCGGACACACAGCGCCTTCCCGGTACCGACTGAGCCGGATGCAGCCGCGAGACCCGAATCAGCCGCACCGTTCCGCCAGCATGCTGGAACTGTTCTTCGACCTGGTCTTCGTCGTCGCCGTAAGCATCGCTTCCGCCGAATTGCACCATGCGCTCGCCGAAGGCGATTTCCTGCACGGGATCACGAGCTACGCGATGGTCTTCTTCGCCATCTGGTGGGCGTGGATGAACTTCACCTGGTTCGCCACGTCATACGACACCGACGACTGGCTCTACAGAGTGCTGACGATCGTGCAGATGGGCGGCGTGCTGGTGCTCGCGGCGGGTGTCCCGGACGCCTTCGCCCACGGGGAGTTCACGATCACCGTGATCGGCTACGTCATCATGCGCATCGCGATGATCGCGCAATGGTTGCGCGCATCCCGCGACTCCGGACCGCTCCGCAGCGCGACGCGACGATACGCTCTCGGCATCGGATTCGCTCAGATCCTCTGGATCGGCTTCCTCTTCGTGCCCCCAGAGCTTCGCATCCCCGCGTTCGTGGTGTTCGCGCTCGTCGAGATCTCGATCCCGGTGTTCGCCGAGTACCAGCGGCAGACGCCGTGGCATCGGCATCACATCACCGAGCGCTACGGTCTGTTCACACTGATCGTGCTCGGCGAGAGTCTGCTCGCCTCGGCGAACGCCATCATCGAGGCGCTCCACGAGGTCGAATCACTCGGACCGCTCATCGCGATCGCGGTGCTGACGCTCGTCGTGACGGCCTCCCTGTGGTGGATCTACTTCTGGCCGCCGCACCACCACGCGATCACGTCCTTCCGGCGTTCGCTGCGATACGGGTACACCCATTACTTCGTGTTCGCCGCCGCGGCCGCATTCTCCGCGGGTATCGAAGTCGAGATCGACGTGCTCACCGGACACAGCGAACTGAGTCCCATCGCCGCGTCGTTCACGGTGACGGTGCCGATCGCGGTGTTCCTCATCGGGATCTGGTGGATCGCGATCCGCGACAACGCCGACCGGGTCGTGAACACCGTCTTCCCGATCGCGTCGGTCGTCGTCCTGCTGGATCCGATCATTCCGATTCCGATCACTCTGACCGCGGGCATCCTGATCGTCATCGTGACGATGCTCGTGATCCGGCCGCCCGTGCAGAAAAGCCCCGTTTCGCGGGGATAGTCCCGTGAGATGACGGCTTCGTGCGTTATCGGGTAGACTGATCATGCAACGTGAAGGATTCGCCGCGATTTCGGCGCATCACGTCGCCACTGATCAGGGCCGTAAAGGACCGCTCGCACCGACGCGCGCGGCATCCGCTCTCGATCTCGAGAACATGAGGTGCGCGTGCGCGCGCGCCCACACCAAGCAATGAGCATCACAATGAGCAGTACCTCCACCCATTCACCGACACCACTGAGCTGGAAGCAAGCAGACGACAACGTGCACGTCGCGACCCGAGACGGCGAATTCGCCGGTTTCGTCGAGTTCGACGGCACAAGACATCTCACCCGCGACAGCCACGGCACCGAACTCGGTGCTTTCACGACCCTTGCCGACGCACGGCGCGCCCTCGACGGCACGCCTCGTCGACACACCCGCTCGATTCGCCAGACGCTGCGCCGTCATCTGAGCCGCGCTCGCTCCTGAGTGTCGTCCGCGAACCCCGTATGTATACGTGGGGGCGCATACGGGTCGCGTTAGCCTAAGGTAAGCGATGGGCAGCTGCCTTTGGCTTTCACAGCTCAAGGGCTCCGATCGACAGGAGAAGCAACATCTCCACCTCAACGGTCGTCGAAACGACCAGCACCCTCGGACCGGTACGTCAGACGTACTCCGGCAACGCCGATTTCCCTCCCATGGCACGCGCCTTCAAGAACGTGTCGCAGGTGGTCCGCGAAATGGGCCTGCTGCAGCGCACCAAGTGGTTCTATCTGCTCAATGCGCTGGGCATCGTGCTCGCGCTCGGCGGAGCGGTCACCGGGTTCATCCTGCTCGGCGACAGCTGGTTCCAGCTGCTCATCGCCGGCGCGCTCGGCATCATCTTCACGCAGATCGCCTTCGTCGCGCACGAGGCTGCGCACCGGCAGGTCCTCACGTCCGGGCCGGCGAACTTCCGGCTCGCGCGCGTCCTCGTCGGACTCGTCGGCATGAGCTACTCCTGGTGGGACAACAAGCACACCAAGCACCACGGCAACCCCAACCAGGTCGGCAAGGACCCCGACATCGAAGTCGACACGGTCTCGTTCCTCGAAGAGGACGCCGCCAAGTCCCGTGGCCTGGTCCGTCTGATCACCCGCAAGCAGGGGTGGCTGTTCTTCCCACTGCTCACGCTTGAGGGCTTGAACCTTCACTACCTCGGCCTGAAGTACCTGCTCACCAAGAAGGACGTCAAGGGCCGCTGGATCGAACTGGGTCTCATCACGGCGCGTCTCGCCGCCGTTCTCGTCCCGGTCTTCCTGATGCTCCCGCTCGGGATGGCATTCGCGTTCATGGGTGTGCAGCTCGCCGTCTTCGGTGTCTACATGGGCGCCGCGTTCGCTCCGAACCACAAGGGCATGCCGATCATCGAGCCGGGTGCACGACTGGACTTCTTCACCAAGCAGGTTCGTACGTCGCGCAACATCTCCGGCGGCTGGTGGGTGACCATGTTCATGGGTGGCCTCAACTACCAGGTCGAGCATCACCTGTTCCCGAACATGCCCCGCCCGCACCTGGCCAAGGCCAGGGAGATCGTGCGTGACTACTGCCTCGCGAACGACGTGCCGTACACCGAGACCAGCCTGCTCAAGTCGTACGCGATCGTGATCGAGTACCTGAACCGAGTGGGACTCTCTGCGGGTGCCGATCCGTTCGACTGCCCAGCCGTGGCACAGTTCGGTCGGGCATAGGCGCTCGTCGACATCAGCTGATCATCGCAACTTCTGCGGCCGATTCCTTCTGGAATGGCCGCAGAAGTTCGTTAAGCCCGGGGAACGTGCCGGCTACAGCAGCCCGAGCTCCAGCGCGAGCGTGACCGCCCGCGTGCGGTCGGAGACGCCGAGCTTCTCGAACACATGCAGCAGGTGCGTCTTCACCGTCGCCTCGCCGATGAAGAGCGTCTTCGCGATGGTGGGATTGCTTCCGCCGGCGGCCACCAGGCGCAGCACCTCCAGTTCGCGCGGGCTCAGCTGGGGACGAGCTTCCGGCGTCGCACGCATGCGGGTCACGAGAGTCGCGGCGATGGAGGGTGCGAGCACCGTGTGTCCACCTGCGACCGAGCGGATTCCGGCGACGATCTCCTCCTGCGGGGCCGCTTTCAGCAGATACCCGCTGGCGCCGGCCTCGATCGCGCCGAGAATGTCGTCGTCGCTCTCGTAGGTCGTGAGCACGAGTACACGCACGTCGGGCAGTTCGGAGGCGAGACGGGCGGTCGCTTCCGCGCCCGTGAGCCGCGGCATCCGCAGATCCATCAGCACGACATCGGGGTGCAGGGCGTGCGCGAGCTCGACCGCTTCCGCGCCATCGGCGGCTTCGCCCACGACCTCGAGTCCGTCGTCGAGAGAAAGAAGCCCGACGATGCCGGAGCGCACGATGGGGTGGTCGTCAGCCACGACGATACGGATCATTCGGATCCCCTCTCGGTGCTCGATAACTCGACAGCTTCCAACGGTATGCGCACGGTGAGGGCCGTGCCGCTCGGCTCGGCATCCGTCACCCCCAACGTGCCGCCGACGAGGGCGACGCGATCGCGCATGCCGGAGAGCCCGAATCCACGGCCGTCGTCGATGGTCGCCTCTCGCAGGCCACGACCATCGTCGCGCACGGTGAGGGTCGCATCCTCGCCGATCGCGAGCACGACGGATGCTGAGCCGGCCGCGGCGTGCTTTCGGACGTTCGCGAGACCCTCCTGGGCGCAGCGCAGCAGGACGACCTGGATGTCGCGGGGCACGCTGCATTCGGACGCCTCGACGTGCACCGTGACCCCCGTCTCGCGTTGGAACCGTTCGCCGAGCCGATGCAGCGCCTGTGCGAGCGACCCGGACGGAGTGGACGCGGGCGACTCGACGACCACGAGCGTGCGGGCCTCTCGCAGTGCATCTCGCGCGGCTTCCTCGATCAACGCGAGCGTGTCGGCCGAGCCGTCATGACGCGCGCGTTCGGCGAGCATCACGATGCTGGTCAGGGTCTGCGCGATCGTGTCGTGCACCTCGCGGGCGAGGCGGGACCGCTCTGCGGTGGCACCCGCCTCACGACTTGCTGCCTCCAGGCTCGTCTGCGCCTCGGTGAGCTCGGCGAGCAGCCGCTGTCGTTCACTGCCCCATTCGGCGATGCGCGTGATCCACAGACCGAGGGCGATGCTGAACGCAGCGGACAGGCCAGAGGTGAAGAACCCCGCGATCACGGTCGCGGGCTGGAACCCGCCCCACACGGAGTACGCGAGGCCCAAGACGACTGCGTTCGCGAGAGTCACGAGGACCGCCTGGCGCACGGACAGCGAGGTCATCCAGATCAGCGGCAGGACGATCGTCTGCAGCATGAGCATGTTCGGCGCGAGGGAGGTGCCGATGGCGAGGAGGACGACGAGGCTGATCTGCAGGGTGGCCGAGGTGAGCGGGGACGGCAGCGGCGACTCGCGCAGGCTGACGAAGCGTCGCGCGCCGAGCACGTAGACCGCGAAGATGCCGACCGCGATGGCGACGAGTGTCCACGGCGACCCCGGAGACTCAGGCGCGTCGACGAATGCGATGACCGTGATGACGATGAACAGCGCGCCGCTGGCGATGTCCCAGCCCAGGCGTTCGCGGTGGATGGCGCTGCTCATAGGCCTACTCTTTCACCCGTTGCGGTGGATCCAGCGGAAAGTGAGTCGGCTGATCACGAGACCGACGGCGAGCCAGCCGATGAGTACGAGCGCGATGAGTCCGAGGTCCCAGGAGCCGCTGACCTCTGCGGCCTTGAATGAATCGGGCAGGAACACCGAGCGCATCCCCTGGGCGATCCACTTCACCGGCAGCATGCCGGCCGCATTCTGCAGCCACTCGGGAAGCATCGCGAACGCGATGTAAACGCCGGAGATGAACTGGATGAGCAGCACGATCGGGATGACGACGGCGGATGCCGACTTGCCGGTGCGCGGGACGGACGACAGCGCGATACCGAGCAGGGTGCACGTCACGAGTCCGAGCACGAAGATCCAGGCGAAGCGGGCCCAGGCTGCGGCGTCCGTCGGCAGCACCACGCCGTACACGACCACGGCCACCACGATCAGCAGGGCGATCTGCAGGATGGCCGTGACGAACACCTGCCCGAGCTTTCCGATGAAGTAGGTCACCGGCGAGACGGGGGTGCCGCCCAGACGCTTCAGCGTGCCGTCGCTCTTCTCCGCGGCGATCTCGAGCGCCGGACCCTGCACGCCGGAGAGCAGAATGCCTCCGGCGATGAGGCCGGGCAGGTAGTACGTGGCCATGCTCACGGCATCGGGGCCCTCACCGATGTCGCCGGTGAAGATCGTGGCGAAGACGAGGAACATGAGCGTAGGGAACAGGAAGGTGAAGAACACCTGGTCTCCGGCGCGGAAGTACTGGCGCAGCTCGAAGCCGATGCGGCGGAAGCCGAGGCGAAGGGTGCGCGGCACGCCGAAATGCGTGGTCGCGGGGGTCATCGTGGTGGCGTTCATGTTCACAGCTCCTCAGAGATCGCGGCTACAACGTCGGCGGTGCGTGTGCTTCCGCGAGCGTCCGACGATTCGGACGCCGGCGCTTCAGAGCCGTGGGCGGCCTCGGCAGCTGATCTTTCACGGATCAGCGTGAGATAGATGTCTTCCAGCGTGGGGCGGACGACTTCCAGGCCGCGCGGTTCGCCGGCCGCTCGGAACAGATTCGCGACCACCGCGCCTGGCGCGTCGGTGCGTTGTTCGTGCGCGGTGCCGTCGGAGTCGGTCCAGCGGACCACCGGGGTGCGGGCATCCGGACCCCCGATCTCATCGACGCGGCCGATCGCAGCGATCTGACCGCCGGCGATCACAGCGGCACGGTCGCCGAGCTGCGCTGCTTCGTCGAGGTAGTGGGTGGTGAGCAGGATGCTGGTGCCTTCGGCCTTGAGCGTGTTGATGAGGCCCCAGAACTGACGGCGGGCCTCCGGGTCGAAGCCGGTCGTCGGCTCGTCGAGGAAGAGCAGCTCGGGGCGCCCGATGATGCCGAGAGCGACGTCGAGGCGGCGTTGCTGTCCACCAGAGAGCTTGCCGACGCGAGTCCTCTGCTTCTCTTCCAGACCGACGGAAGCGACGACCTCGTCGACGTCTCGGGGGCGAGGGTAGTACCCGGCGAACTCGGTCAGCAGCTCGCGCACCGTGACGTTGCCAGCCTCACCCGAGGACTGCAGCACGATGCCGAGGCGGGCCTTCCAATCGAGTCCGCCGCGTTGCGGATCGACGCCGAGCACGCGGAGGTCGCCGGACGTGCGGTGCCGGTAGCCCTCGAGGATCTCGATCGTCGTCGATTTTCCTGCGCCGTTGGGACCCAGAAGGGCGAACGTCTCGCCTCGCCGGATCTCGAAGCTGATCCCGTCGACAGCGGTGAAGCTGCCGTAGGTCTTGCGGAGGTCACGAACCTCGATCACGTTCTCGGTCATGGTTCCAGGTTGGCCGAGCCCGAGCAGGCCCGGTAGCGGCCGGTCGGACGATTCCGTCATCCACCGGTCGGGGGATGCGGGACTCCCGTTCGCCGTGTGAGGAGCCCGCATCCGAGGCCGTCAGCTCGCGGGCCACGCCACTTCGACGTCGAGTACCCACGTGACGCCGAAGCGATCCTTGAGCATGCCGTACAGCGGTGCCCATGCTGCCTGACCGAGCGGCACGACGATCGCCGAGCCTTCGGCCAGCTTCTCCCAGTAGCGGGTGATCTCTTCGGCATCGGCTCCTCGCACGGAGACGAAAACGGGGATGGTGCCCGGATCGTACGACGTGTGAGCAGGGACGTCGTACGCCATGACGCGGAAGCCGTCGGCTGAGGCGACCTGTCCCCACATGATCTGCTGGGCCTCGTCGGGAGCGGTGACGCTGTGCGCGTCCGCGTAGGTGATCGCGACGAGATCGCCGCCGAACACGGACTGGTAGAACTCCAACGCTGCTCGGGCGCTGCCGCGGAAGTTGAGGTGGGTGGTCGTGGTGATCGTCATGATCGCTCCTTGCTGTCTGGCCGGTGTGTTCCGGTGAAGACCACGCTTCCAGGGGTACCGGTCAGTTTTTGACCTCTATTCGATCTAGTCTGGAATCATGACCGCGACCACCTCACGACTGCTGGTGCTGCTGTCACTGCTGCAGACGCGTCGCGACTGGCCGGGTAGGACACTCGCTGAGCGGCTCGAGATCAGTCCGCGCACCGTGCGCCGCGATGTGGATCGACTGCGCGAGATGGGTTATCGGATCCAGGCGGCGAAGGGCCCTGACGGCGGGTATCGGCTCGATGCCGGCTCAGAGCTGCCGCCGTTGCTCTTCGACGACGATCAGGCGATCGCGATCGGGTTCGCGCTGCAGTCGGCGACCGCGATGGGTGCAGGCATCGAGGAGGCCGCGGTGCGCGCGTTGACGACGGTGCGGCAGGTGATGCCGTCGCGGCTGCGGCATCGGCTCGATGCGCTGAAGGTCACCCCGCTGCGCTCTGACGACGAGGATGCGGCAGCGCCTGATGTTCTGGTCGCTCTCGCCGCCGCGATCCACGCCGCAGAGGTGCTCAGATTCGACTACGGGGAGTCCGAGGACCGCCGCCGGGTGGAACCCCACCATCTGGTGACATCAGACGGGCGCTGGTATCTGGTGGCCTGGGACCTCGACAAGGACGACTGGCGCATCTTCCGTGCGGACCGCGTCGCGCCGCGCATCCCGAATGGGCCGCGTTTCGTGCGACGAGAGCTGCCGGGTGGCGACGTGCGAGCCTTCGTCTCCGCACGTTTCAAGGGAGCGAGCGACAAGGACGAATGGCCGTGCCGTGGACGGGCGATCGTTGATCTTCCGCTGCGTGCGGTGCGTCTGTTTCTGCGTGATGCCCTGGCCGAATCAGTGGATGACGGCAGGACGTTGATCGAGGCCGGATCCTGGTCGTGGATCGCGCTCGCCGCCTCGTTCGGCCGGTTCGATGCCGCCATCGAGGTGCTCGATCCGCCCGAGCTGGCGGAGGCGTTCACGACACTGGCCGGCAGGTACGGATCGGCTGCGCACGACGACGGGCGCCCGTAGGCTCATCACATGGCTGAGCTCCACGACCTGACGGCGATCGAACAGCTGGCGGCACTTCGTACGCGGGAGATCAGCCCGGTCGAGCTCACCCGGCACTACCTCGAACGCATCGCTCGTCTCGACGACGGCCTCGGCGCCTTCGTCGAGGTGACGGCGGATGCTGCGCTCGCTCGCGCTGCGTCACTCGGCGACGCGGCATCAGAGGGAGCGCTGTGGGGTTTGCCTTTCGCCGACAAGGACCTCGTGTCGCGGGCAGGCGTCCCGACACGATTCGGATCCCGCCTGCACCAGGATTTTGTTCCGGATGCGACGGCAGATCAGGCTGCGGTGCTCGACGAGGCCTGCGGTATCAGCCTCGGCAA
>Ga0247738_10000077_pt1 | contig 59703 bp, 51 predicted proteins | sample UWRJL013104B2_FD_180936 | JGI IMG/M metagenome (GOLD analysis project Ga0247738, IMG submission 180936) | Plant litter microbial communities from Arlington Agricultural Research Station in Wisconsin, United States - UWRJ-L013-104B-2 | ecosystem: Environmental > Terrestrial > Plant litter >...
GGCGGCGGCTCGATGATCACCACGCGCGTGGCGGCTTCGTCCTGCCTCTCGGCCTGCGGCGGCGTGGCGGGTGCCAGCAGCAGCAACAGGGCCGCAGCATGGATCGCGACCACCAGGGTGAAACCGGCGATTCGCGCCCAGTCCAGACCTTCGTCTTCGTTCTTGTCGGTCTTCGGCAAGCGTTCGGTCATGCGTTGAACTCAAGTCTGGCCGGACGCCGCGCGTCCGGGTTTGTGTCGTATCCGTCACCAGCTTTTCGGCGACGGGAACTTCCAAGCTTATACCAATCTAGGGGCGCGATACCAACCGGTTTCCTTCGTGACGAAGGCTAATTGGTTCGCGAAAGAATGCGCTTGGCTTCGTCAGGATTGCGGATGCCCTTGTCAAGTGCCGACTGGGCTGCCTGCTTGGCTTCCGGCAGTCGACCTTCGTTGGAAAGGAGCTTGGCCAGGTTCAACCAGGTCTCGCCGGTCGGCGCCAGCGGAGCAGCCTTCTGGTAAGCGCTGATGGCCTCCGGGAGCTGTTGCGGTTCGCCGAAATAATACGCCTGCGCGAGTGCCACGTAGGTCTGGTGATCCGGCTTGAGGATCTGCTTCTCCAGCCCTTCGTTGATGATCGCGATGGCCTTGGCCTGGCCATCGTCGACGCTCAGGTAGGACGCCATCAGGTTGCGGTACTCGCGCTCCTCGGTGAGCTCGCCCTTGGCGCGCAGCGCCTCGTACACGGCCGCCGCCTTGGCGTACTGGTCGGTCTGCAGGTAGGTCGCGGCGAGATTGAGCTGGGAACGCTTGTCGTCCGGGGTGTTGGCCGCGATCTGCTCGGCGAGCTTGGCCGCCTCTGCGCCTTGTCCGGCCTCGGCGTACGCCGCCATCAGCAGCTGCTGCCATTCGGGCTTGGCGTCGGGGGCGTCGACCAGCGGCTTGAGCAGCGCGATCGCCTCGGGGTAGCGCTCCTGACGCAGCAGGATGTTGCCCTTGAGGGCGAGCATGGCGGGATCCTGGACGCGGGTTTCGGTCTGCAGCCGCTCCATCGCGGCGAGCGCCTCGTCGAACCGGTCTTCCTGCGCGTGCAGCTGGGCGACGATGCTCATCACTTCGTAATGGTCATCGTTCTTGAGGCCATCGAACTGGAGGGCGCGCTGGAAGTAGTCGAGGGCCTTGGCATCGTCCTCGCCGATCAGGACCGCGCCCGCGATGCGGGCGGCCATCGACTTGTCGTAGCCGTTGGATTTCTCGTCGGCGATGATCTCGTCGGCCAGCAGCTGGGTCTGGGCCACGTCCCGCGCTTCATAGGCTTCGGACAGCTTGTTGAGCCGCGTGCCGCCCGAGCGCGACGGGCGCGCTTCGGGTTCCTGGCGGGTCGCCTCGGGATACCGCTGCTCCTTGACCTCGCCACCACGCTTGGCGGCGCGCTCGGCACGGCGCTCTTCGGACCGGCTCGAGCTCTGTGCCAGCGCGGCAGTGGTCGCCAGCATCAGGCCGGTGGCCATCATCGCTGTCAGCAGACGGGTCGGAAGGATTTTCTTGGGCATTGGTATCACCTGGTTTCATGCGCCAGGGGCGCAAGGGCTTGGAAGGATGTCGGGAAAAGGGGCGGGCGGGAAGCCCTGCGGATCAGCCGCAGCTGGGACGACGACCCGCAGCGCGTGCCTGTTCCCAGGTGGGCACCAGCTGGTTGGCGCGCGTCTGCAGCTCGGAGATGCGGCTCTGGGGATCCGGGTGCGTGGACAGCCACTGGGGCGGGCGGTTGCCGCCGGCGGCGATCATGTTCTGCCAAAGCGCGACGGCCGCGCGCGGGTCGAAGCCGGCCTGGGCCATCATCCTTTGGCCGACCACGTCTGCCTCGCTCTCCTGCGCGCGCGAACCGGGCAGCAGGAAGCCGGTCTGGGCGAGCATGCTGCCCCCTTGCGTGGCCAACTGCCCGTAATCGCCCGCGAGGGCGCCGAGCAGCTGCACCGCGCCGGAGGCGCCCATCTGGCGGGTGATGCGCTCGTCATGGTGGCGCTCCACCACGTGGCCGATTTCGTGCGCGACCACCGCCGCCAGCTGGTCCTGGTTCTTGGCCACCGAGAACAGGCCGGTGTTGATCCCCACCTTGCCGCCGGGAAGGGCGTAGGCGTTGGGCTCCTTCTCGGCGAACACCGCGCTCTCCCAGGCGAAGCCGCGCTGGTCGGCGGGCAGCTGCCGCACCAGTGCATCGACCACGCAGCGCACGTAGGCGTTCTGGCGGGCATCGGTGCTCAGCGGACCTTTCTGCCGGGCTTCGGTGAAGGCCTGCGCGCCGAGCTGGTTGAGCTGGTCCTGCGACACGGCGCCCACGTACTGCGTGCGACCCGTCGACGAGGTGGTGGTGGCACACGCCGCAAGCGATGCGACGATGACCAGTGCTGCGATGGTGTGCCTCATGTACGGGACCCCTGCGGTTCGCCGCGAGTGTGGCGGCGGGTGTCTTAAGGTTTCGTCAACCTGCCCGCTGGCGCGGTGGCCATCGGGCGGCTGTGCAGGGTCCGCTGCGTGTGACTCCAGGGGCCCGGCCAGGGTCGACCGGGCCGGGCGCGGCGCGTCTAGATGTCCAGGTTCGACGCCTTGAGCGCATTGTCCTCGATGAACGCGCGACGCGGTTCGACCACGTCGCCCATCAGGGTACTGAAGATCTGGTCGGCTGCGACCGCGTCCTCGATCTTCACCTGCAGCAGGCGCCGAGTCTCGGGATTCACCGTGGTGTCCCAGAGCTGCTCGGGGTTCATTTCGCCCAGGCCCTTGAAGCGCTGGATCTGGCGACCCTTCTTGGCCTCCTCGAGCAGCCAGGCTTGCGCCTGGGCGAAGCTGGCGATCGGCTGGGCGCGGTTGCCACGCACGATCTGCGCGCCCTCGCGGACCAGGCCGTGCAGCAACGCCGCGGCATCCTTGAGTGCACGCAGTTCGCCGCCCTCGAACGCCGACAGCGGCAGCACCTGGATGGCCTCCACGCCCATGTGCCGGCGTCGCGCGATCAGGGCGGCTGGACGGTCGTCCAGCGCCGGCTGCCATTCCAGCGCGTAGCGCGGGCGGCCGAGACCGTCCTGGTTGAGGCGCTTTTCAAGCGCGTCGAGTTCGTGGCGCTCGTCGGTGTTGGCGCTCAGCGCCTCGGGATCGAGCGGGCTGAAATCGATCAGGGCCTCGAGCAGCAGCGGATCGTAGCGGTGCGCATTGCGGGCGATGGCTTCGCGGGCTCCGGCATAGGCCAGCAGCAGCTTCTCCAGCGCCGGCCCCTCGATCGCCGGCTCGCCGTCGGCCGGCACCAGCGCCGCGCCCTCGACCGCATTGCCGGCCAGGTAGGCATCGAGCGCCGCATCGTCCTTCAGGTACAGTTCGGTCTTGCCCTGCTTGATCTTGTACAGCGGCGGCAGGCCGATATAGATGTGGCCGCGCTCGAGCAGTTCCGGCATCTGCCGGTAGAAGAAGGTCAGCAGCAGGGTGCGGATGTGCGAGCCGTCCACGTCGGCGTCGGTCATGATGATGATGCGGTGGTAGCGCAGCTTGTCCGGGTTGTATTCGTCCTTGCCGATGCCGGTGCCCAGCGCGGTGATCAGGGTGCCGACCTCGGCCGAACCGAGCATGCGGTCGAAGCGCGCGCGCTCGACGTTGAGGATCTTGCCGCGCAGCGGCAGCACCGCCTGGTTCTTGCGGTTGCGGCCCTGCTTGGCCGAGCCACCAGCCGAGTCGCCCTCGACGATGAACAGCTCCGACAGCGCCGGGTCCTTCTCCTGGCAGTCCGCCAGCTTGCCGGGAAGGCCGGCAATATCGAGCGCGCCCTTGCGGCGGGTGAGGTCGCGCGCCTTGCGCGCGGCCTCGCGGGCGCGTGCGGCGTCGACGATCTTGCCGGCGATGGCCTTGGCCTCGTGGGGGTGTTCCTGCAGGAACTCCTCCAAACGTGACGCGAACGTGCTGTCAACCACTGGTCTCACATCAGATGAGACCAGCTTTTCCTTGGTTTGCGAGGAAAAACTCGGATCCGGCACCTTCACCGACAGCACCGCGATCAGGCCTTCGCGCATGTCGTCGCCAGTGAAGCTGACCTTGGCCTGCTTGGCGACGCCGTTCTGCTCGATGTAGTTGCTGAGCGTGCGCGTGAGCGCGGAGCGGAAACCCATCAGGTGGGTGCCGCCATCCTTCTGCGGAATATTGTTGGTGAAGCAGAACATCGTTTCCTGGTAGGAGTCGGTCCACTGCAGGGCGACCTCCACCGTGATCCCGTTCTGCTCGCCCGACACCGAGATGACGTTCGGGTGCAGCGGCGTCTTCAGCTGGGCCAGGTGTTCGACGAAGCTGGCGATGCCACCTTCGTACTGGAACACGTCGCGACGGCCCTCGCCGCGCTCGTCGGCCAGGACGATCTTGACCCCGGAGTTGAGGAAGGACAGCTCGCGCAGGCGCCGCGCCAGGATGTCGTAGTGGAACTCGACGTCGCTGAAGGTCTCGGTCGACGGCCAGAAGCGCAGCATGGTGCCCTTGCGCGCGGAGGCGTCGAGCTGCTTGAGCGGGTACACCGGCTCGCCCAGCGCATATTCCTGCTGGTGGTGGTAACCGTCGCGCCAGATGTCCAGCAACAGCCTGGACGACAGCGCATTCACCACCGATACGCCCACGCCATGCAGGCCGCCCGACACCTTGTAGCTGTTGTCGTCGAACTTGCCGCCGGCGTGCAGCACGGTGAGGATCACTTCCGCCGCCGAGCGGTTTTCTTCCTTGTGGATGTCGACCGGGATGCCGCGTCCGTTGTCCGACACCGAGACCGAGCCGTCCTCGTGGATGGTCACCAGGACCTCGTCGGCGTGACCGGCCAGGGCCTCGTCGATGGAGTTGTCGACGACCTCGAACACCATGTGATGCAGGCCGGTGCCGTCGTGCACGTCGCCGATGTACATGCCGGGCCGCTTGCGAACGGCTTCGAGGCCGCGCAGCACGGTGATCCTGCTTGAATCGTAGGCCTGGGCGGGCACATCCGCCGGGATCGGGGTTTCTTCGGTCATTCGCACACCACGGTCGCGGCGTGGCGCAGGATCTGGTCGCGCGCCACGACACTTAAGTTATTGGAACGGAAGCGCGAATTATACCGCGCCAGGCCACCGGGCTGGGCCGTTGCCCGGACCCGGGCGGGTAGCCTTCAGGTAGAGCCCGCGGGAGCATCGAGCGGCGACACCACGCCATGTTCCACGTGGAACACGGTAAGCGGCCAGTCGCCGGCGCCCGAGAGTACCGGGCCAGCCTCGGTCCCGGTGACAAACACCTGCGCACCGCTGACACGCAGCCGCTCCAGCAGACGATGCTGATGCTCGCGATCGAGCTCGGAGGCCAGATCGTCCAGCAGGAAGACGGGCCAGTGGCCCCTGCAGACCGAAAAGTCCTCCGCCTGGGCAAGCAGGCAAGCCAGCGCAGTCAGCTTGGCCTGGCCACGGGACAGGGTTTCGCCTGCCGGCCGATTGGCATGCACGATCCGCCAGTCGGCGCGGTGCGGGCCCACCGAGGTGAAGCCGGCAGCCAGGTCCCGATCGCGGGCAAGCAGCAGGGCGTCGGCCAGCGACAGCTGGTCGCGCCGCCAGCCGGGGCGGTATTCGATATGGCCCTCGCCCAGCTGCGGGGCCATTGCCGCGGAGAGCGCCCCGAAGCGCGGCTGCAGTCGCTCGACGTACTCGCGCCGCTGCTGGTCCAGCAGTTCCGCGGCGGTGGCTAGCTCCGTGTCCCAGGCCTCGAGTTGGCCGGCGGCGATCCGTTGCTTGAGCAGGGCGTTGCGCTGCTTGAGGGCGCGTGCGTAGCGACGCCAGACTGGATGGAACCGACCGCCGCCCTGTTCCACGTGGAACAGCCCCCAATCCAGGTATCGCCGCCGCGCCTCCGCCCCAGCCGTGACCAGCGCATGGCTGCCCGGCTCGAAACTGATGGCCGCAAGCGCCGCGCACAGTTCGCCAAGCTGTTGGACCGGCTCGCCGTCCAGGCGGCCGGTCCAGGCCTGCCCGCTGTGGCGAAGGCCGGCGCGTCGCCGGACATCCACCGGCTCGGCCCATTCGGCGAAGACCTCGAGCCCCTCGGCCCCGGTCCGCACCAGTCCATCGCGGACGCGACCCCGGAAACTCCGCCCATAGGCCAGCAGGTGGATCGCCTCGAGCAGACTGGTCTTGCCGGCTCCGTTGGCGCCGAGGATCAGGTTGAGCTGGGGACCCGGCGCGAGGTCCAGCGGCTCCAGGTTGCGGACCCCGGTGGCGGTGAGCCGGGTCAGGCGCACGGATTGCTCCGCGCCAGCTTGCAGGCGGGCGACACCATTTCCGGGCCCACCAAACGACTTCGCCCGGCCAGAGCCGGGCGAAGTGCAGGTTCCACGTGGAACACCGGGGCAGGCATCAGAGGCGCAGCGGCATCACCACATGGCGGCAACGCTCGCTGGACGCTTCGCGCACCAAGGCGGAGGAGTTCGCGTCGCGGAGCTGCAGCACCACATGCTCATCGCGCAACGCGGACAGCGCGTCGAGCAGATAGTTGACGTTGAAGCCCACGGCCAGGCCGTCGACCTTGGTGTCGGCCTCGACCTCTTCCTGCGCCTCTTCCTGCTCGGGATTGTGCGCATTGATCCGCACCAGTCCCGGCGACATTTCCAGGCGAACGCCGCGGTACTTCTCGTTCGACAGGATCGCGGCACGCTGCAGCGAGGCGCGCAGGGCCTCGCGGTCGATCAGCACCTCGCGGTCCGCCCCGATCGGGATCACGGCCTCGTAGTCCGGGAAGCGTCCGTCGATCAGCTTGCTGGTGAAGGTCACATCGTCGCGTTTGATGCGGATGTGGTTGCGCCCCATTTCCAGCACCACGGTGCGATCGCCGCCCTCGAGCAGCCGCTGCAGCTCCTGCACGCCCTTGCGCGGCACTATGATCTGCCGCTTGGTCGCCACCGCCTCGTCCAGCGCGGCCTCGCATAGCGCCAGGCGATGGCCGTCGGTGGCCACGCAGCGCAGGCGCGTATCGGCCAGGTCGAACAGCAGTCCGTTGAGGTAGTAGCGCACGTCCTGCTGCGCCATGGCGAACGCGGTGCGTTCGATGAGTTCCTTGAGCGCAGCCTCGGGCACGCTGACCCGCTCGGTCGCCTCGACTTCGTCCACAGACGGGAAATCGTTGGCGGGCAGGCTGGACAAGGTGAAGCGGCTGCGCCCGGCCTGCACCGTGATCTTGTCGCCGTTCTGCGACAGCGTGACCTTGCTGCCGTCAGGCAGGGCACGAACGATGTCGAACAGCTTGCGGGCGGGGATTGTCGTCTCGCCGTCCTGGGCATCGTCGACCGTCACCCGGGAGATCATCTCGACCTCCAGGTCGGTGCCGGTCAGCGACAGCTGTCCGCCGGAGACCTGGGTCAGCAGGTTGGCCAGGACCGGCAGGGTCTGGCGTCGTTCGACGACGTTGACCACTTGCGCCAGCGGCTTCAGGAGGGCTTCGCGTTGCAGGCTGAAACGCATGCTTTGGGTTCCTGTAACAAGGCTTTTAAAACAGTAAGAACTTCAAAAGCGGTGGTGCTTGGGGGGCCTGCACAGCGGGTATAACGAAGTTAACTCGTTGTTTTCGCTGACTTTAATGGCGTCTTCGGCGTGTGGACAACAGTTGCTGCCGGGTTGGGGCAAGCTGTGGATGGATTTTCCCCCTGAAGCTTGTCCACAGCTTGTGCCAGTGCTGTCCACGGGCCACACAACATCTAGTGTAGCGAAGGTTTCAGGGCGCGGGGTGTCGGCCTTTCGGCGGGCAATGCGGGTGCGCAGGCGACCGGTCCGCGGGATGTGCCGAGTGGGGTCGGCAAACGGGCGCGGGCGGCTACGGCGCCTGGAACGCGCTGGCGGGAGCGGGGCATCCCGGCGTCCGCGCCTGGCCAGCCAGAGCCGCCTCGAGCTGGCAGGGGCGCCGGTGCACGTGCCGGTGCGCAGGCCATGGATGGAGGCTGCCAGCGCGCCTGCACGGCGCGCGGATTCGACGCCGCCTGCGCATCCGTCCAAACGCTGGACCGACGCCGCAACCTGCTGCACAGCCCGCCCGTCGCCGGCGTCGGGTCACCGCGCGGTCGATCCCGCACCAGCCGCTCCGGGCTGGAGACGGCGATGTCCGGCGGCATCGCGAAGATTCCTGGCCGTACGGGGGAGGACGATACCGGGCCGCACAGGTGACGGTGATGGCGGCGCCACCTGCACACCTGGAGGCAGCCACGACCGCGCCCGGCGGTTCCGTAACAAACGACAGAGGCTTGGCCCCTGAGGGCTCACCTGCGGCGTCCTGATGCTGCGCTCACCGACCAGCGTGCCGCGCCCGCCATCTTTCACAGGGACGGAAGCCTGTACGCCGCACATCACTCACTGCACCCGCAACCCGCCTGCCTGTTGCCCGCACCTGCGTGACAGTACCGGGCCGCGCAGGCCGGGCTCACTCGCTCAGCTTGCGGATCAGCTTGTCCCAGTCCTCGCGCAGCTTGCCGTCGGTTTCCATCAGGTTGCGGATCTGGCGGCAGGCGTGGAGGACGGTGGTGTGGTCGCGGCCGGCGAAGGCATCGCCGATCTCGGGCAGGCTGTGTTCGGTCAGTTCCTTGGCCAGGGCCATGGCCATCTGCCGCGGGCGCGCCAGCGAGCGCGTGCGGCGCTTGGACAGCAGGTCCTTGATCTGGAGGCCGTAGTAATCGGCCACGACCTTCTGGATGTTGGGAATGCCGATCGCCTGCTGCTGCGAGCGCAGCAGGTCGCGCAGGGTTTCCTGGGCGAACTCCACCGTGATGGTGCGTCCGGTGAAGTTGGCGCGCGCCGCCAGCGAGTTGAGCGCGCCCTCCAGGTCGCGCACGTTGCCGTGCATCTTCTTGGCCAGCAGGAAGGCGACCTCGTCGGGCACCATCGTGCCGCGCTCGCGCGACTTGGCCAGCACGATCGCCGCGCGCGTCTCGAAGTCAGGCGGGTCGATCGCCACCGACAGCCCCCACGCCAGGCGCGACTTCAGCCGCGGCTCCAAGCCGTCCACCTCACGCGGATAGCGGTCGCAGGTCATGATGATCTGCTGGCGGCTGTCGAACAGCGTGTTGAAGGTGTGGAAGAACTCTTCCTGGGTGCGGTCCTTGCCGGCGAAGAACTGGATGTCGTCGATCAGCAGCGCGTCGATCTGGCGGAACTGGCGCTTGAACTGGTCGGACGTGCGCTCCTGGATCGAGCGGAAGAACGCGCTGTAGAACTCTTCCGAACGCAGGTACAGCACGCGCGCGGCCGGATTGGCCTGGCGCATCGCGTTGCCCGCGGCGAACATCAGGTGGGTCTTGCCCAGGCCGGTGCCGCCGTACAGCAGCAGCGGGTTGTGGGCGCGGTCGCCGGGCTTGAGCGCGGCCTGCCACGCGGCGGCGCGGCCGAGCTGGTTGCTGCGCCCTTCCACGAAATTCTCGAAGGTGTAGTGGCTGTCCAGGTGGCCGGCGAAGGCCACGGCCGGCGCGGGCTTGGCCGCTGCAGGCGCCGTGCCGGCGGGACCGGCCGCGTCGGCACCCGCCGCGCGCGGCAGCGATCCGATCTCCAGCTGCACGTCGCCGCTGCCGGCGAAGTGCGCCAGCAGCTCGCGGATGCGCTGCAGGTAGCGGCTTTCCACCTCGTCTCGCACGAACGCATTGGGCGCGTACAGCACGGTCCGGCTGTCGTGGCTGCGCGCCTGCAGCGGCTTGAGCCAGGTGTGCACATCCTCGGCCGGCAGTTCGGCTTCCAGGCGTTCGAGGCAGCGGGGCCAGGCATCCATAGAGCGTTCGCGAAACAGTCTTGAGTGGGGAAAAGGAGCTCGCCCGGCGCGCGGCTGAGGCCGGTCGGGGAGGGCACAAAAGGGGAGGGCAGACTACCACCCGCACCAGACCGGCGCATCCGCGTCGTCGGGGCCGGGAGCGGCCCTGCTTGACCCTGCGGGCAGGGGGTCGCTAGAATTGCCGGTTCTTTCCGCCCGCTGCATTGTCAGTACACGCCATGGCCACCAAGCGCACCTACCAGCCCAGCAACCTCAAGCGTAAGCGCGACCACGGCTTCCGTGCCCGCATGGCGACTGCCGACGGCCGCAAGATCCTTGCCCGCCGCCGCGCCAAGGGCCGCAAGCGCCTGTCGGCCTGAGCCGCGGCAAGCTGCTGCCCGCCCGGCCGCATCGCGGCCGGGACTCTCGCTCCATGACCGACGCCCGCTTCCCGCGCCACACGCGGGTGCGTGCGCGCGCCGATTTCGACCGCATCTTCCAGGGCGGGCGCCGCGTGGCGCTGCCGATGCTGGCGCTGCACTGGCTGGCCGACGGGCAACCATCGCGGCTCGGGCTGGCGGTGTCGCGCAAGGTGGATAAACGCGCCGTCGGCCGCAACCGGATTAAGCGCGTCCTGCGCGACCAGTTCCGGCACAGTCGCGGCATCCTTGCAGACGGCGCCTACGTGCTGGTGGCGCGCGCGCCCGCGGCCGCGGCCTCGCCCGAAGCACTGCGCGAAGCCATGATGTCCCTGCTGCGTCGTGCCGGTGCGTTGCCGCACCCGGCGCCGGACGGCACAATGCCCGCCGCGGATTCCCGCACGGCATCCCCGCCTCCCCCTACTGCGCCGCGTCCTTCCGGCGAATGAGCCTGCCTGTCCGATGAACCAGACCCGCACCTTCCTGATCGTTGCCTGGCTGATGGTGGCGGTGCTGCTGTGGATGGAATGGAACAAGGAAAAGGCCGCACCGCCGCCGCAGGACACGGTGCAGACCCTGCCCACCGGCGCTGGTGCGGTCCCCGTGTCGCCGCCGGCCGGCGCCGCCGGCGCGGCCGGCGCGGCCGGCGTACCCGACGCCCCCACGGTGCCGCAGGCGCCGGGCGTGATTCCCGAAACCCGCGCCACGCCGGCACAGGCCAGTGCGGTCCAGGTCGAGACCGACGTGCTGCGACTGGTGATCGACGGCGGCAGCGTGCTGCGCGCCGAGTTGCTGGACTATCCGCAGACCCGCGACGAGTCCAGTCCGCCGGTGCTGCTGTTCGACAGCGCCCCACAGCATTACTACGCCGCGCAGAGCGGCTGGGCCAGCAGCGGTCCGGCGCCCAACCATGAGCAGGGCTTCGTGCCGGCCGGCAGCGAGCGCAGCTTCGTCCTCGCCCCCGGGCAGGAGCAGCTGGTGGTGCCCTTCGTCTGGCAAGGGCCGGAAGGCGTCGAGATCCGCCGCAGCTACGTGCTCACGCGCGGCCAGTACGCGATCGGCGTACGCGACGAGATCGTCAACCAGGGCAGCCAGCCCTGGCAGGCCTACCCCTACCGCCAGCTGCTGCGCGGCTCGCCCAACGTCAAGCGCGGCATGACCAATCCCGAGTCGTTCAGCCTGACCGGCGCGACCTGGTACGGCGACGAGCGCGGCTATGCGCGCCGCTGGTTCACCGATTACGAAGACGGCGCGATCAACGCGACCGACAGCAACACCTGGATCGCGTTCGTGCAGCACCACTTCTTCGGTGCCTGGCTGCCGGGCGACGCCGCCGGCGCGAAGAACGCGATCACCCTCGACACCGACACCAGCAGCGGTGCGGCGCGCTACCTGATCCGCGAGATGGCGAGCGCACCGGTGGTGGTCGCGCCCGGTCAGCAGGTGGTCGACAGCGCGCGGCTGTGGGTCGGCCCCAAGCTGGTCGGCCAGATCCAGGCGCAGCAGGTGCCCGGCCTGGACCGCGTGGTCGACTACAGCCGCTTCTCGCTGATGGCCTGGCTGGGCGAGGGCCTGTTCTGGGTGCTGGCCAAGCTGCACGGCCTGATCGGCAACTGGGGCTGGGCGATCGTCGGCCTGGTGGTGCTGGTCAAGATCCTGCTGTTCCCGCTGGCGACCGCCCAGTACAAGTCGATGGCCAGGATGCGCAAGTTCCAGCCGCGCATGCAGCAGCTCAAGGAGCGCTACGGCGACGACAAGCAGAAGTTCCAGGTCGCGATGATGGAGCTGTACAAGAAGGAGAAGATCAACCCCGTCGGCGGCTGCCTGCCGGTGCTGCTGCAGATGCCGATCTTCTTCGCCCTGTACTGGGTGCTGCTGGAGTCGGTGGAGCTGCGCCACGCGCCGTGGATCGGCTGGATCCAGGACCTGACCGCGCGCGATCCCTGGTTCATCCTGCCGGTGATCAACATCGCGGTGATGTGGGCCACGCAGAAGCTTTCGCCGATGACCGGCATGGATCCGATGCAGCAGCGCATGATGCAGATGATGCCGCTGGTGTTCGGCGTGATGATGGTCTTCTTCCCGGCCGGCCTGGTGCTGTACTGGGTGACCAACGGCGGCCTCGGCCTGCTGCAGCAGTGGTACATGCTGCGCAAGTACGGCGAGCCGGCGCCGGCCAAGGCCTGATCCGACATCGCGAAGCCCGCCAGCCGGCGGGCTTCGTCGTTCTGGACGCCATGCACACCCGCCGCGCCGCAAGCACCGACACGATCGCCGCCATCGCCACGCCTTCGGGCGCGGGTGGCGTCGGCATCGTGCGCCTGTCCGGGCCGGAGGCGATGGCGATCGCGCGCCGGCTGTGCGAACGCGACCTGCGGCCGCGGCACGCGCACCACGTGCGCTTCCGCGATGCCGATGGCGGGGTGATCGACGACGGTATCGCGCTGGCCTTCCTGGGGCCGGCCAGCTTCACCGGCGAGGACGTGGTGGAACTGCAGGCGCACGGCAGCGCACCGGTCCTGCGCCAGCTGCTGGCGTGTTGCTGCGCGCTGGGCGCGCGGATGGCGCGGCCCGGCGAGTTCAGCGAACGCGCCTATCTCAACGGACGCCTGGACCTGGCCCAGGCCGAAGCGGTCGCCGACCTGATCGCGGCCGGCGACGAGCGCGCGGCCCGCGCGGCCCGGCGCGCGCTCGAGGGCGAGTTCTCGTTGCGCGTGGATGCCCTGGCCGAGCGCCTGATGGGGCTGCGCGTGCACGTGGAGGCGGCGATCGACTTCGTCGACGAGCCGATCGACACCCTGGGCGGCAATGCGCTGAACAAGGGTCTGGCCGAGGCGCGCGCGCAGCTCGACACATTACTCGCCGCCGCCGAGCGTGGCCGCAAGCTGCGCGACGGCCTGCACGCGGTGATCGTCGGCCCGCCCAACGCGGGCAAGAGTTCGCTGCTCAATGCGCTCTCGGGCAGCGAGCGCGCGATCGTCACCGAGATCGCCGGCACCACCCGCGACCTGCTGCACGAAACCCTGCGCATCGACGGCTTCGAGCTCAACCTGGTCGATACCGCGGGGCTGCGCGAGGACGGCGATGCAATCGAACGCGAAGGCATGCGCCGCGCGCGCGCCGAACTGCGCCGCGCCGACCTGGCCCTGGTGGTGCTGGATGCGCGTGACCCCGACGCAGGCCTGCGCGCCGTAGCGGCCGACATCGCCGGCGTGCCACAGCGGCTGGTGGTGTACAACAAATCCGATCTTGCGGACGCCGCGGTGCCGCTGCCCGAGGGCGTGATCGCGGTCTCCGCCCGTACCGGCGCCGGCCTGGAACTGCTGCATGCCGGTCTGCGCCAGGCGGCCGAAGGCAATGCGCCAGCCGAGGGCGCCTTCACCGCACGTGCCCGCCACGTCGACGCGCTGCGCCGCGCCGCGCAGGCCCTGGGCGACGCGACGGCGGTGCTGGCCCACGACCACCTCGACCTCGCTGCCGAAGCCCTGCGCCAGGCCCAGGATGCGCTGGGCGAGATCACCGGACGCACCCTGCCCGATGCCCTGCTCGGCCGGATCTTCTCGACGTTCTGCATCGGCAAGTAGCGTCGCGCCGGAGCGCCGGGTAGCGGCCGAGGCATCGCGCTGCGCGCACGCTTTCGCAAACCCCGTCACAGTTCTCAGCCCGCCGGGCACGCAGACTCGATGCCGTCCACGGCGTCGGTTGACAAACGCGACGCGCTGTCGCGTCCTAGGCGCTACGTGATCTGTTCCACACAGGGGAAACCGATGTTCATCAACACCACCGCGGGCGGCCGGAGGGGGCCGCGTCGACTGCTGGCGGGCGCCGCGCTCGCCCTGAGCCTGGCCACGCTGCTCGCATCGTGCAAACAGGAGCCGGCCGGCACCCCGGCCGCCACGCCAGCGGCGGGCGCGGATGCGCCGGCGCAGCAGGCACCTGCCGAGGCCGTGTCGGCCGAAGTGGCCGCGCTCAGTTCCGATCAGCTGCGCGAGGCCGCGTCCAAGGCCTACCAGGAGAGCCGGCTGTACGCGCCGGGCGGCGACAACGCGATGGAGTACTACCTCGCCCTGCGCGACAAGGATCCGGCCAATGCCGGCGTGTCCAGCGCGCTGGTCGACCTGTTGCCGATGACCGTGATCGCGACCGAACAGAGCCGCGACCGTGGCGACTTCGACGAGGCCCGCCGCCTGCTGGCGCTGATCGAGAAGACCGACTCGTCCTACCCGGCGGTCGAGCGCCTGAAGACCACCATCGCCAGTGCCGAAACCGACGCCGCGCGTCGTGCCCAGCAGGAACAGCTGACCGCCGAGCAGGAAGCCGAGCGGCGCCAGCAGCTTGAGCGCGACCGCCTGGAGCAGCAGCGCCTGGCCCAGGAGCAGGCCGCGCGCGATCTGGCCACGCAGCAGGCACAGGCCAGTCAGGAAGCACAGCGCCAGGAGGCGGCGCGCCAGGAGGCCGCCCGCCAGGAAGCCGCGCGCGAGGAAGCGGCTCGCCAGGAAGCGGCGCGCCAGGCCGCCAGCCGTCCGGCCAACCGTCCGGCCGCCAGCGCCAGCGACCTGCGTGCGATCAGCACGCCGGCGCCGCGCTATCCGCCCGACGCGCTGCGCGCCGGCACCGGTGGCGAAGTGCAGGTCGAGTTCACCGTGGGCGTGGACGGTTCCGTTGGCGACGTGCGCGTGGTCCGCGCCGACCCGCCGCGGACCTTCGACCGCGAGGCGATCAACGCGGTCCGCCGCTGGCGCTTCGAGCCGGTGCCTGCACCGGTCACCACCCGCCGCACGATCAACTTCAGCCCGTCGCAGTAAGCGCAGGCTGTAGCGGCAGCTCCGAAGCCCGGCCTCGTGCCGGGCTTCGCGTATCGGGGCCGCGCTGCACGTCTGCGGGCGATGGGCAGTCGGAAGCCGCCCAATGCGCCAAGCTGGTGCTGCGCGCCGCAGCGCAGGCGGGCCGGACGCGCGCAAGGACGCGGGTATTCCGCTGCGGCGCGCCGCAGCGTTGCTAGCGCTTTCCGTCGTCTGTCGTCGGTCGGGCGTCGCCCGTCGATGCGCCAAAACGCCGGAACACCAGACCTCCAAACGCTCAAGACGCCCAAACGCCAATCCTGTCATTTCGACCAGGGAGAAATCCCGGGTTGCCGGCAACTGCAGATTTCTCCCTGCGGTCGAAACGACAGGCAGGGCACCGGTCGAAATGACAGGCAGGGCACTGGTCGAAATGACGGGCGGGATTTTGCCCAGACGCCCGGCGTGGCTTTGTCAGAATTACAGACGCGGCTTGTTCAAGACGACACGCCGGACCACGACTTGAATGACAGGCGAGGCCCTGCTCGAAACGACAGGCGAGGCTGTGGTCGAAACGGTAGGCTGCGCTTGCGTGTCAGTGCCTTGCGTCGGATCTTGGGTTCCCGGACGCCGCAGGCAAAGCGAACGGAAGGCGCCGCGGCTGGGCGCCAGCCACCTCTGAAGGCAGGCTGGCGCCCCTCACGTCCTAGGCCGAAATCGCCAGCCTCTCCTGGTGATACAGGCGCGCCGCCAGCAGCCACAGCACCAGGCCCAGGCCGAAGCCCGCGCCCATGTACACGGCCCATTCCTGCACCGCGATCACTTCGCCGCGGACCAGCTTGAGGATCATCTGGTTCTGCGCCAGGAACGGTACCGCGAACTGCCAGAGCTGGTTCTTGACCGGATTCACCATCAGCACGATGGTCGGCACGATCGGCAGGAACATCAGCACGCTCATGTAGCTCTGCGCCTCCTTCACCGACTTCACGCTGGCCGCGATCAGGGTGAGCAGGGTGGTGCCGATCAGCACCATCGGCAACAGCACGAGCAGCAGCTGGGACATCACCGGCAGCGAGACGTCCACCAGCTGCATCGGTCCGGGCGCCAGCTGGAACGAGAACTTCAGCGACAGCACCACCAGCAGCAGCGACAGCATGCCGAACAGGCAGGCGGCGAGGATCTTGCCGCTCATGATCGCCGCGCGCGCCGCCGGCGTGGCCAGCAGCGGTTCCAGCGACTGGCGCTCGCGCTCGCCCGCGGTGACGTCGATCACCAGTGCCGCGCCGCCGAGGAAGCTCAGCAGGATCAGCAGGTAGGGCAGGAAGGCGAGCAGCATGCCGCGCCGCGCCTCGGGCGTGGCCACGTCGCGCTGCCCGACCTGCAGCGCGAAGCCGGCCTCCGGGCTCACGCCACGGTTGATCCCGCGCAGCACACCGACGGTGCGGCTGTACTCGAGCAGCACGCCGCGCAGGCGGTTGACCGGAATCTGCGAGTCCTGGCGCGAGCTGTCGTAGATCAGCTCGACCTGCGCGCTGCGGCTGCCGCGCCACTGCTCGCCGAACTCCGGATCGATCTTCAGCACCACGTCCCAGTCCTGGTCGCGCACCTCGCGGTCCGCATCCTGCGGGGCAGGCTTCGCCTCGATGTTGCGCCCCTTGAGGAAGGCGATGAGGTTGGGCGCGTGCTCGGCGCCGATCACCGGCAGCTCGAGTGTCGATTCGAGCTGGGTGCGCATCTTCTTCTCGGCCAGTGCGCCCATGCCCAGGATCAGCGCCGGGATCACGATCGGGCCGAGGAACAGGCCGAGCATCATCGTCTTGCGATCGCGGAACAGGTCCAGCAGTTCCTTCTTCGCGACGGTCCAGATCGACTTCATGCGCGCTCTCCCATCGCAGCGTCCCCTTCAAGGTCGGCGAGGCGGACGAACACGTCCTCCAGGTCCGCCAGCCCGGTCTGCTCACGCAGCTCGTCGGGCGTCCCGATCGCACGCACCTCGCCATGCGCGATCACCACGATGCGATCGCACAACGCGGCCACCTCCTGCATGATGTGGCTGGAGAAGATCACGCAGCGGCCCTCGTCGCGCAGTCCGCGCAGGAAGCCGCGCAGCCCGCGCGTGGTCATCACGTCCAGGCCGTTGGTGGGTTCGTCGAGAATCACGTTGCGCGGGTCGTGCACCAGCGCGCGCGCGATCGCGGTCTTGGTGCGCTGGCCCTGGCTGAAGCCCTCGGTGCGACGGTCGAGGAAATCCTCCATCACCAGCGTCCTGGCCATGGCGGCGGTGCGGTCGCGGATCGTGGCCTCGTCCAGACCGTGCAGACGACCGAAGTAGGCGATGTTCTCGCGCGCGCTCAGGCGCTTGTACACGCCGCGCGCATCGGGCAGCACGCCCAGGCGCTGGCGCACGGCGGTCGGGTCCTTCGCCACGTCGATGCCGTCGACCTCGATGCGGCCCTGGTCGGGCGTCATCAGCGTGTACAGCATCCGCAGGGTAGTGGTCTTGCCGGCGCCGTTGGGACCGAGCAGGCCGGTGATCTCACCGTCGCGCGCCTCGAAGCCGACGCCCTTCACCGCGTGCACGGTGCCGGTCTTGCTCTTGAATGATTTGTGCAGGTTGTCGATGCGGATCATGGAAAGCCCGTGATTCGTGAGTGGTGGGGACGACGCTTCGACCTGGCGGACCGGCACTGCCGTCCATCGCCGGTCGCGGTTGGCGCGTCCGGTTACGGCTCCCAGCCGTAGTTGCCCGCGAAGGGCGGCTGCGCGGACAGGCGCTCCAGGCAGCTGGCATCGAGCGCACCGGCATGGGTGGATTCGATGAACTGGGCGAACAGCTGGGGCATGCAGCCGGTGCCGAGCACGCTGTGACCCTGACCCGGCAGCACCAGGTGGCGCGCATTGGGCAGCGTTGCCACCACCTCGTCGCCATAGCGTGGCGGCGTGACCGGATCGAGTTCGCCGCTGATCGCCAGCACCGGCACGTCGCCCGACAGCGGTGCGCGGAAATCTTCGCCGCGCACGCCCTTGGGCCAGACCGCGCACTGCTGCTGCACCATGTCCACCAGCAGGTTGCCCAGCACGGTGGCCTCGTCGGCGTCGTTGCTGCGGAACTCGGCGGCATCCTCGCTGCAGGTCACCGCCAGGGACATGCCCATCGCCATCGAGTCGTTCATCTGCGCGGTCAGCATCCGCGACTGGGCGAGCAGGCTCTCGTAGCGCTGCTGGGCGGCCTCGTGCAGCAGCAGCGGCAGCGTGGCCGCCATGGCCGGCTGGTAGGCATACATCCGCAGCAGCCCGACCAGGTGGCCGTCGCGCGGCACTTCCTCACGCCACTCGCCCGAGACCGGATCGCGATAGCGCACCGCGGCGATGTCGCCGGCCCGCAGCCGCTCGCGCACCACGGCCAGCTGCTGGCGCGGATCGCCCAGGTTGACCAGGCAGGCCTCGCTGGCGCGGCAACGCTGGAACTGCGCATCCAGCGCGTCCTCGAGGTTGCGTGCGTGGTCCTGCCCCAGCACCAGCGAGTTGGGGGCGACCGAATCGAGCACCAGGCTGCGGGTGTGCTGCGGATAGGCGGCGGCGTACTGCTGCGCGACGCGCGTGCCGTAGGAGATGCCGACCAGGTTGATGCGCTCGACGCCGATCCGCTGCCGCACCAGGTCGAGGTCGCGCACGTGGTCGCCCGTGGTGTAGAAGCGCAGGTCGGCGTTCTGCTGCAGCGCGTCGCGGCAGGCCTCGGTCAGGCGGACGGTCGCCTCGGGCGTCTCGTTGTCCGGATTGGTCAGAACCTCTTCGTCCATGAAACCCGGGCAATGCAGCGGGTTGGAGCCGCCGGTGCCGCGCGCGTCGACCAGCACCACGTGGCGGTTGCGGCGGACGTCGGAAAACGCGGACGCCACCATCGGAAAGCTCTCGATCGCCGATTGCCCGGGGCCGCCGGCGATCATGTAGATCGGGTCGGCCTCGGCCATGCCCTTGGCCGGGACCAGTGCAATCGCCAGCTCGATCATGCGCCCGTCCGGCGCGGCGTGGTCCTCCGGCACGGCCAGGTTGGCGCACTGCGCTTCGACCGAGCTGCCGCCGGGCGCGGCCAGCGCGCAGGGTTCGAACGCGAGCGCGCCGTAATGCAGGCTGCCCTGCGCGTCGGCGCGCGGACCGGACTGCTGCCGCGGGCCGCCGTCGCAGGCCGCCAGCAGCAGGCCGGCGGCGAGCAGGGACAGGGAAAACAGCGGGGACTTCATGCAGGTGCCTCCGGAAAGAAGATCGACTCGATGCTGGTTTCGAACAGGGCCGCGATGCGGAAGGCAAGCGGCAGGCTGGGGTCGTACTTGCCGGTTTCGATGGCGTTGACGGTCTGCCTCGACACCTCCAGACGCTCGCCCAGCTGCGCCTGTGACCAGGCGCGCGCCTCGCGCAGTTCGCGGACCCGGCTTCTCATCGCCGGCTCAGCGGTAGCGCCGGGCCACGAAGGCCTTGGCGATGCCGTACACCGCGCACATCAACGGGAACACCCAGATCATCGCGACATCGCCAGCGACATGCACCAGCCTGGCCGACTGCAGCAGTCCGCCGGTCATGTACAGCATCGACACGAGCACGCTGGCCACGCCCACCGCTTCCAGTTCGATGCGCTGCTGCATCTCGTCCAGGCCGCGCATGTAGCGGACCATCGCGCGCACGGCGAAGCCGATCGGCAGCACCGGTGCCAGCGCCACCGCGGCACGCAGCAGTGGCGGATCGACGCGCTTGAGCAGCCAGATCGAGGCCGCCAGCACCAGCACGTAGGCGCCCATCGACGCCATCAGCGCGCGCAGGTAGCGCCGGGTCAGCGCCGGCGATGCGGTGTCGCAGTCCGGGTCGGCGCCGCGATGGGCCATCGCCATCACGGTCAGCAGCAAGGCGCCGACGAACAGGATGATGCCGACGTCGCGTGGCGTTCCCGGTACCAGGCGTGGCAGCAGCAGGGCCGCGCCGGCCAGCAGGAGCGCGACCGCGACCAGGCTGCGGAAGGGGCTGAGGATCATGGCTGCGACTCCGGATGCGGCAGGGCGCGGCTCATGAGGACCGGCATGCGCGCGTGGATTGGGTGTCAAGCTTGCTTGACAGACAGGATGCGTGGATCTGCGGCATGTGTCAAGCATGCTTGACACCCTCTTGCGAGGAAGCCCCGGGTTCCGTCCGCGCGGGACGTCCCGCCCGCCCCGGCGCGCAGGCAGGCGCGGGCGATCGCGATCCTGCGCGGCGTGCACGCCAGGGAGGAGAGCCGCGCGTGAAGGCTGCATGGTAGCTGGCGACCATGCCGGCGCTGGCCGACCCGAGCCTTGTGCCACGCCCGAACCGTTCATGCCTGCCAGTGCAGCGCATGAGCACCACTGGTCGAAGGATGGCCCTCGCCGCCGGGGCGAGAACGAATGCTTGCAGGGCATTGCGCCCCGCCCGCTGTGCAGGGCGGGGATCGGCCGTATCCGGCTACTTGCTGCTGACGTACTTCTCGCGGCGGATCTGCGGCACCGACAGCCCCGCATCCTTCAAGGCCTCGAAGCAGCTGTCGACCATGTTGGGATTGCCGCAAAGGTAGGCGATGTCGGTGGCCGGGTCGGGTGCGAACTCGGCCAGGAACTGCTGCACGTAGCCATGGCGCACGTCTTCGTGCGCCTGCGCCGAACCGTCGGCGGGCAGCTCGCGCGAGAAGCACGGCACGAAGCGGAATGCCGGATTGTCCTGCGCGAACGCGCGGAACTCGTCGCCGTACAGCAGCTCGGCGGGCGTGCGCGCGCCGAACAGCAGCACCACTTCGATGCCGCGCTCGGCGATCGCCTTGTGCAGCAGCGGCAGCATGGCGCGATAGGGCGTCACGCCCGTGCCGGTGCCGATCAGCAGGTAACGCCGGTTGGCATCGGCGGGCATCAGGCAGAAGCGCCCGAACGGGCCGCTGGCCTGCACGGTGCCGCCTTGCTCCAGGCCTTCGAACAGTGCGGTCGCGGCGCCGCCGGGCACATAGCTCACCGCGATCTCGACCGCATGGCCCGGCCCCAGCGCATGGTCGTGGATCGTCGCCAGCGAGTACGAACGCTTGGTCGGCGTGCCGTCGGCGTAGTGGAAATGCACCTGGATGAACTGGCCCGGGATGTAATCCAGCGGCTGGCCGTCGTCGCGGGTGAACGTGAGGTGCGCGACCGACGGCGCAAGCATGCGCCGGCCGGTGAGCTTCAGGGGGAACTGGACGATGGCCAAGTCGGGAATGGGACGGTGCGGCCCGGGAGTGGGCCGATGGGCCGCCTATACTAGCGGCTTGCCGCGAAACACGCGGCCAAGGCCCCCCGCGATGATCCCAGACTCCACTGCGGCCCCGGGCGCGCCCGCGCTGCGGATCCGCGACCTCCGCAAGACCTACGACAACGGCGTACAGGCGCTCAAGGGCGTTTCGCTGGACGTGCATCCGGGCGATTTCTACGCCCTGCTCGGCCCCAACGGCGCCGGCAAGAGCACCCTGATCGGCATCATCTCCTCGCTTGTGAACAAGAGTGGCGGCGAGGTGTCTGTGTTCGGCATCGACCTGGCCGCCGATCGCGGCGCGGCCATGCGCCAGATCGGGCTGGTGCCGCAGGAAATCAACTTCAACATGTTCGAGAAGCCGCTCGACATCCTGGTCAACTACGCCGGCTTCTACGGCGTGCCGCGCGCGCAGGCGCTGCTGCATGCGGAGCAGGAGCTCAAGCGCGCCTTCCTGTGGGACAAGGCGGGGCAGATGAGCCGCACGCTCTCGGGCGGCATGAAGCGGCGGCTGATGATCGCGCGGGCGATGATGACGCGGCCGCGGCTGCTGATCCTGGACGAGCCCACCGCCGGCGTCGACATCGAGATCCGCCGCGACATGTGGCGCGTGCTGCGCGAGATCAACGCCGCCGGCACCACCATCATCCTCACCACGCACTACCTCGAGGAAGCCGAGTCGCTGTGCCGCAACCTGGCGATCATCGACCACGGCAGGATCGTCGAGCAGGGGCCGATGCGCGCGCTGCTGGCCAAGCTCGACGTCGAGGGCTTCCTGTTCGATGTCGAGGGCACGCTGCCGGCGACGCTGCCGCCGATCGAGGGCGCTATCCTGGTCGCGCTCGACGACCATACGCTGGATCTCGACATGCCGCGGGCGATGGACCTCAACCGCGTGTTCGCCCTCTTCGATGCAGCCGGCATCCGCGTGCGCTCGATGCGCACCAAGTCCAACCGGCTCGAGGAACTGTTCGTACGCATGACCGCCAGACCGCAGGAGCAGGCCGCTTGAACACCACGCCCGGCACCAGCGACGCGACCGCCGACAGTGCGCGCCGCAACCGCATCGCGCTGGCCACGGTCGCGCGTCGCGAGATCATGCGCATCCTCCGGATCTGGAGCCAGACCCTGGTGCCGCCGGCGATCACCATGGTGCTGTACTTCCTGATCTTCGGACAGCTCATCGGCAGCCGCATCGGCGATATGGGCGGCTACACCTACATGGAGTTCATCGTCCCCGGGCTGGTGATGATGAGCGTGATCCAGAACAGCTACGGCAACATCTCATCGAGCTTCTTCGGCGCCAAGTTCGGGCGCCACGTGGAGGAGCTGCTGGTCAGCCCGATGCCGGGATGGGTGATCCTCGGCGGCTACGTTGCGGGCGCGGTGGCGCGCGGGCTGATGGTGGGCGTGATCGTGCTGTGCATCGCGATGCTGTTCACCGACGTGCGCGTCCCGCATCCGCTGGTCACGCTGAGCACCGTGCTGCTGGGGGCGACGATCTTCTCGCTGGCCGGGTTCGTCAACGCCATCTACGCCAAGAAGTTCGATGACGTGGCGATCGTGCCGACCTTCATCCTGACCCCGCTCACCTACCTCGGTGGCGTGTTCTATTCGATCCAGCTGCTGCCCGGCTGGGCGCAGGCGGCCACGCACGCCAACCCGATCTTCTACATGGTCAACGCCTTCCGCTATGGCCTGCTCGGCAGCACCGACGTGCCGCTGTGGATCGCCTACGCGCTGATGCTGTTCTTCGTCGCCGCACTGGGCGGCCTGTCGCTGTGGCTGCTCCGGCGCGGCGTGGGCCTGCGCAGCTGATGCGCGTGCTGGTGCTCGGCGCCGGCGGCACCGGTGGCTACTTCGGTGGCCGGCTGGCGCAGTCGGGCGCCGAGGTCAGCTTCCTGGTGCGTCCGGCGCGCGCAGCGCAGCTGCAGCGCGACGGGATGCGCATCCGCAGCCCGCTGGGCGATGCCGACATCGCCGCGCGCACCTTGACCGCGCCGGCGCTGGCCGCGGCGGTGGCGCAGGCGCCGTTCGACCTCGTTGTCCTGAGCTGCAAGGCCTACGACCTGGCCGGCGCGATCGACGCCGTCGCACCGGCGATGATCGAAGGCACCACCCTGATGCCGATCCTCAACGGCCTGGTCCACTACGACGCGCTCGACGCGCGCTTCGGCCGCGACAACGTGCTGGGCGGACTGTGCTTCATCAGCGTGGTCAAGCTGGACGACGGCGCCATCGCGCATCTGGGACGCCCCGCCTCGATCACCTTCGGCGAGCGCGATGGCGGCCGCAGCGCGCGCGTGGACGCCTTCGCCGCACTGTGCGCGCAGGCAGGCATCGAGCATCGGGCCAGCAACGACATCGCGCAGGAGCAGTGGATCAAGTTCAGCTTCCTTGCCACGCTCGCGGCGGGCACCTGCCTGATGCGCGCCAGCGTGGGCGACATCGTCGCCAGCGACGGCGGTGCCGCGTTCATGGCCGCGCTGCATGACGAATGCCTGGCCGTCGCCGCGGCCGAAGGACAGCCGGTGCCCGACAACGCGCGCGGCATCGCCCGTGCCAGCCTCGTCGACCCCGCATCTGACGTGAAGGCCTCGATGCTGCGCGACCTGGAAGCAGGCGGTCGCGTGGAAGCCGCGCACATCGTCGGCGACACGCTGCGGCGCGCGCAGGCGGCGGGCATCGACGCGCCGCGCCTGCACGCCGCGTGGGTGCACCTGCAGTGCTACGCGAACGCGCACCAGCCCGCTGTCGTGTGACGGCAACGCGGGAGCAGTGCCTCGTTCGCGCAAGGTCCGCGCGGCTGCGCCGCGTGTGACAACGCCACCGCGGCCTGCGATGACGCACGCGCATGACGTCGCATTCCGGGCCCCGGCCGTCGTGCCCGGCGTGGAATGCCATGCGCACAAGACCGCACGCTGCTGTCTTATCGCCCGGAGTGAAGCCTCCCGGGCCACCCCGACTGCCTCGTCCAGCATGCGTGCCTGCGTGGGCCCGGAACGGCGACGCATCGAAACCACGATCGGGTAACCTCGCCAGCTCCAACACAAGGAGCAGGACGGATGCGGACAGGAAAGCTCATCGCGATCGGCACGCTGGCACTGGCCCTGGCTGCATGCGGCGAGCGCCCGGCACCGGACGCCGCCGATGCGGCATCGGATGCCACGCAGGCCGATGGCGACGCCTCGCCCGCGGCGCCGGAACCGGAGGGCACGCCACCGCATGCCGACGGCGCAACCACGGCCGCCGTGGCTGGCGGCCTGCAGGACAAGGACGGCAATCCCGTCGCGATCGTGCCGTTCGACATCGAGGACGTGCCGCTCAGCAGCGTCGCCCTGGGCGAACTGCCGTTCGTCTCGTTTCCGGATGGCTACGGGCCGGTCAACCGCCCGACCCAGCGCGCCTTTGCGCGCTTTCCGTTCCGGCTCGGCGACGGGCTGCACTGGGTCGAAGGCGCGAGCTGGAACAGCCTGCTCGGGGTCGATCGCGACCGCCGCCGCGACAAGGAGTTCTCCGAGCGCGAACTGCGCCGCAACCTGGAGGCCGTGTTCGAGCAGGCCGGCGCGAAGAAGGTGTTCGAGGGGCCGCTGCAGCGCAACCTCTATTACGGTCCCCAGCTGGAGGACGAGATCGGAGGTGGCTTCATCGAGGGCGTGAACCTGGGCGCCACCTCGCCGACCACGGTGCATGTCATCCGCCAGGCCGGGCGCAGCATCTGGATCCAGCTGTCCACGCATTCGCACGGCGCCGGCCTGGTGGTCGTGGAAGAACGCCCGTTCGAGGCCAGCGCGCGCTGGGGCGATGCGTTCCCCTGGCTGTCGGCGCCCGCCGGCTACGACGATGGCAACCGGCCGAAGACGCGCGACTTCGACATGTATCCGTTCTGGACCGGCAGCGGCTTCGAGGAAGTCGAGGGCCGCGCGCATATCGCCTCGATCAGGACGAAGGAGCGCGCGAACTCGATGTACGAGGTCCGGCGCAACCTCGAAGCGATGATGGCCGAGGCCGGCGGCATCAAGTTGTTCGACGGGCGTATCCCCAAAGAAGCGTCCGATCGCTACGGCTCCGACCTCAAGGGCCCGTTCAACGACGGCACCGGCTTCAGCTGGCACGACTACGAATCGCTGGTGTATCGCGTCGACCTGCCGGACGGCCGCCAGGTCTGGGTGCATGCGCGGCTCGAATACCTCGGCGCGGGCTGGGTTGTGGTGGAGCGCGAGGGCTTCGTCCAGACATCGGCACTGCTGCCGGCCGCCGCGCTGAAACAGCAGCTCGACGCCGACGGGCGGGTGGCGATCGAGGTCAACTTCGCCGTCGACAAGGCGGACATCCTGCCCGACTCGCAGCCGCAGATCGAACAGGTGCTCGCGCTGCTGCAGCAGGACCCGTCGCTGCAGCTGTCGGTGGAGGGCCATACCGACAATACCGGCGGCGCCGACCACAACCGCAGCCTGTCGCAGGCGCGTGCGGCCGCGGTCGTCGCCGCGCTGACCGGCAAGGGCATCGACGCGGCGCGGCTGTCCGCGGCCGGCTTCGGCGCCGACCGTCCGGTGGCCGACAACGGCAGCGAGGACGGCAAGGCGAAGAACCGCCGGGTCGAACTGGTCAAGCGCGGCTGAAGCCGGGCGCGCGCGGGCGTGCCCGCGCTGTGGGCCGCCTTTGCGCTGCCATGGGTGCCGGCCTTCCCGGCACCACGCGCATGACAGGCGGATAGAACCGGCGATGGTCGAAACGACAGGCGGAGGGCGCCGGACGACGCTGCGACCCGCGGGACGGTGGCCCGGGGCGAGCGTGCGCACTCAGCCGGGCAGGCGGAAGAACGCCGTGGCCGTGGCCGTGGTCGTCGCCGCCGTGACCGCGATGTCCTCGCCGCGGTCGCGCGCCAGTTCCTCGACGACGTGCGGCAGGAACGCCGGCTCGTTGCGCCGGTCCTTCGGCATCGGCCTGAGCGTGCGCGGCAGCAGGTAGGGCGCGTCGGACTCCACCATCAGCCGGTTGGCCGGGATGTTCTTCACGATCTCGCGCAGGTGCTGGCCGCGGCGCTCGTCGCACAGCCAGCCGGTGATGCCGATGTGCCAGTCCTGGTCGAGGCAGTCGAACAGCTCTTCGCGCGTGCCGGTGAAGCAGTGCACCACCGCCGGCCCGAGCTGGCCGTCGAACTGCTTCATGATCGCCAGGAAGTCCGCATGCGCGTCGCGCTGGTGCAGGAACAGCGGCTTGCCGGTCTCGACCGCGATCTGCAGCTGCTGCTCGAACGCCCTGCGCTGGGCCGGGCGCGGCGAGAAATCGCGGAAGTAGTCCAGGCCGCATTCGCCCACCGCCACGACCTGCGGATGCGCGTGCAGCGCGCGCATCTCCGCGTCGCATTCGGCGGTGTACTCGCTGGCGTGGTGCGGGTGCACCCCGGCGGTGGCGAACCATTCGCCGGGCCGGGTGCGCGCCAGTTCCAGCGCCGCGGGCGAATGCGCACGGCTGGCGCCGGTGAGGATGGCGCGGCCCACGCCCGCCTCGCGCGCGCGCTGCCACACTGCATCGCGGTCGCGGTCGAAGCTGTCATGGGTGAGGTTGAGTCCGATATCGATCAGTTCCATCCGCCTATTGTAGGAGCGGCCTGTAGGAGCGGCTTCAGCCGCGAAGGATCTCCCAGTCGCATCCTGACTCCCCGGCAAGGCATCGCGGCTGAAGCCGCTCCTCCAAGCCGCTCCTACAATGGCGCGATGACCTTCCCGATCACGCCGCTGCTGCCCGACGTGCTGCGCAGCCTCGACGCGCATCCGCGGCTGGTGCTGGAGGCGCCGCCAGGCGCCGGCAAGACCACCCAGGTGCCGCTGGCGCTGCTCGATGCGGCGTGGCTGGCCGGTGCGAAGATCGTGCTGCTGGAGCCGCGCCGGGTCGCGGCACGCAGCGCGGCGATGTTCATGGCGCGGCAGCTGGGCGAAGAGGTCGGCGACACGGTCGGCTACCGCATCCGCTTCGAGAGCCGCGTGTCCGCGCGCACCCGGATCGAGGTGGTCACCGAGGGCATCCTCACCCGCATGATCCAGGACGATCCCACGCTCGCGGGCGTCGGCGCGCTGCTGTTCGACGAATTCCACGAGCGCCACCTGGCCGGCGACCTCGGCCTGGCGCTGGCGCTCGACGTGCAGGCGGGGCTGCGCGAAGACCTGCGCCTGCTGGTGATGTCGGCGACGCTCGATGGCGAACGGCTGGCGGCGTTCCTGGATGCGCCGCGGCTGTCGAGCGCGGGCCGCAGCTTCCCGGTGCGCATCGAACACCTCGCCGCGCGCCGCGACGAGGCGCTGGAGGCGCAGGCCCGGCGCGCGGTCGAACATGCCTTGGCGCAGCACCCGGGCGACGTGCTGGTGTTCCTGCCCGGGCGGCGCGAGATCGCACGGGTGGGGATGTCGCTGGACCGGCAGCCTGACGTCGAGGTACTCGAACTCCATGGCGACCTGCCGGTCGACCAGCAGGCGCGCGTGCTGCAGCCGGCCGGAGACGGGGGCCGCCGGGTGGTGCTGGCGACCAACGTCGCCGAATCCAGCGTCACCTTGCCCAGCGTGCGCGTGGTGATCGACAGCGGCCTGGCGCGCGAGCCGCGCTACGACCCCAACAGCGGCTTCTCGCGGCTGGAGACGGTGGCGATCTCGCAGGCCTCGGCCGACCAGCGCGCCGGCCGCGCCGGTCGCGTGGCCGAGGGCTGGACCTATCGGCTGTGGCCGCAGTCGCAGCGGCTCGACCCGCAGCGCCGCCCGGAAATCGCCCAGGTCGAACTGGCGGCGCTGGCGCTGGAACTTGCCGCCTGGGGCAGCGACGCGCTGCGTTTCGTCGACCCGCCGCCACCCGGGCCGATGGCCGCGGCGCGCGAGCTGCTGCAGCGGCTCGATGCGCTGGACGCGGACGGCCGGATCAGCACGCAGGGCCGGCGCATGCTTGCGCTGGGCACGCATCCGCGGCTGGCGGCGATGCTGCTGGCGGCGCGCGACGACGGCGCGCGCGCGCTGGCCTGCGACCTTGCCGCGCTGGTCGAGGCGCGCGATCCCCTGCGCAGCCGCAGCGACGGCTGGCGCGAGCGCTGGCTGGCGCTGGCGGGGTTCCGTCGCAACCGCGTCGGGCCGGACGCGCATCGCGCCACGCTGGCGACGATCGACGCCGCCGCGCGCCAGTGGCGCCGTCGCCTCGGTCGCGACCCCGGACCCCCGCCGGATGCGTCGGCTCACGCACTCGGCGGCCTGCTCGCGCATGCCTTCCCGGACCGCATCGGCCGCCGCCATGCGAGCGACGCGCTGCGCTGCCAGCTGGCCAATGGCCGCATGGCGCGCCTGCACGAGGACAGCACCCTGCGCGGCGAAGCCTGGGTCGTCGCCAGCGAGCTGCGCTTCGAGCATCGCGATTCGCTGCTGCTGCGCGGCGCGCCGGTGGACGAGGCGCAGCTGCGCGAAGCCTTCCCCGGGCGCTTCATCGAACGCGACGAAGTGCGCTGGGACGCCGCGCGCCGCGCCCTGGTCGCCGAGCGCGTGCGCCGCTTCGACGGCATCGTGCTCGATGCACGCCCTGCCGGTCGCGTCGACCCGGTGCACGCAGCGCAGGCGCTGACCGACGCGGCGGCGAGCCTGGGGCTGGACGTCCTGCCCTGGAGCGATGGCCTGCGGCAGTGGCGTGCGCGGGTGCAGTCGCTGCGCGCGTGGATGCCCGGCCTGGGCCTGCCCGACCTGTCGGACGCAGCCCTGCTGGCCAGCCGCGACAGCTGGTTGCGGCCGCTGTTTGCGGGCGCCACCCGGATCGACGCACTGTCGGCGGACGCGCTGGGCGAAGGCCTGCGCACGCGGCTGGACTGGGACCAGCGCCAGCAGGTCGAACGCTTCGCCCCGTCGCGCATCCGCGTCCCTTCGGGCATGGAGCGCGGCATCGACTATGCGCTCGAGCACGACGGCAGCCCGCAGGCGCCGGTGCTGGCGGTGAAGCTGCAGGAACTGTTCGGCCTGGGCGAGACGCCCGCCATCGCCGAGGGGCGGGTGCCGCTCACCCTGCACCTGCTTTCGCCCGCCGGACGGCCACTGCAGGTCACGCGCGACCTGCGCGGGTTCTGGGAGCGGACCTGGCCGGAGGTGCGCCGGGAGATGAAGGGGCGGTATCCGAAGCATCCGTGGCCGGAGGACCCGTGGAACGCGGTGGCGACGCATCGAGCGAAGCCGCGGGGCAGCTGAGGCGCCGGCCAGTCGCTGCCATCGCCCGTGGCGACGGTGGGACAGGCCGGGGTGGGTGGGTGCTTCGCAGCGCGGCCGGAGGATCCGTGGAACGCGGTCGCCACGCATCGGGCCAAGCCCCGGGGCAGCTGAGGAATCGGCACGTCGCGGCGGGCGCCGGTGGCGACCGCGGGATGGGCCAGGTGCAATGGGTGCTTCACCGCGCACCGGGAAGATCCGTGAATGCAGCGGCAACGCGTCGCACGAAGCCGCGAGGGAGCTGACGGGCCGGCAAGTCCCTGTCGTGGCGCCTGGGGACGGTGTTACGGGCGCCGAGGTTGTGGCCATCGCGTGTGGCGGCGCCGCGCCCGAATCACGCCGCAGCCACGGTTCCTGTCGCACACTCGGCCCGTATCGCAACCCAGGACACCCCTATGCGCAGACTCGATTCGATTTCCGACAAGGTGATGGACCTCGTCGGCCAGGTGGGCGACAGCATCCGCGACGGCATGCCGACCCGCGCCGGTACCCTGCTGCAGACCGGCGCCGCGCTTGGCATGGCCAAGACCGGCTCACGCGTGGCCGGGCACTTCGTACGCCGCAATCCCGCGCTGCTGATGGCGGCCGTGGTCGGTGCCGGTGCCGCCTGGTATGCGGTCCACCGCTACCGCAAGAAGCAGGCCGCGGGCGAGACGATCGACGGGCAGGCACGCCGGGTCGAGTCGAATCCCGCGTCGCGCAAGGCGGCACAGCGCACGGCACGCAAGGCGGGCAGCGAAGGCGCCAGCGGGTCGGGCGAATAAGCGGACCGGGGTCGCAACGCGCATCGGACGACGGACGATGCGCGTCGCCATCCATGTCATGCGCTGGATCCAGCGGCGAGCTTAGATGTGATGTCGCCGAGGGCCGTAGATGTGTCAGGCCTAGGTGCGTTTGGCCGTAGAGGTGCCGGACCTTAGCGGTGTCGGACCTTAGATGTGTCGAGACGCCGTTGTGTGATCTCGACCGCCCCCGATGTGTCACTTCGGCCGCAGGAAGAAATCTGCTCTTCGGCAGAGGAAAGCGGATTTCTCCCCCTGCTCGAAATGACAGGATCGCGGCCTGATGCAAGGATTGTGGCCCGGTCCCCTGCGCTTAGCGGAAAGCCCGCGACCGGTCCGGCAACGTCCTGTCCTGCAACACGTGGGGCATGCCTGTCGATGCCTCCGGGTCGCAGCCTCTCGCCGATTCGCAGGACAGCGGAAGCGCCAGGGCGGTCAACACGGCCAGAAGGCCCTCACCTAGCCACGTGCCAGCGCGCATCGCGCACCGCGGATGAGTACCGCCTTATATCGCCTGCGGAAGCTCCAGCACGAAGGACGCACCGCCGCCTTTGCGGTCCTCGTAGCGCAGCTCCCCGCCCGATGCGGCCACGATCTGCCGCGCGAGCGACAGACCCAGGCCGGTGGATGCCTCGTCGGTCGCGGCGTCGCCGGTGCTGATCCGGAAGAACGGCGTGAACAGCGACGACTTCTGGCCCTCGGGAATGCCCGGGCCGCGGTCTTCCACGCGCAGCTGCCAGTAGCCCGGCGCGCTGGGCCGCACCACCAGGTCGATGTCGCTGCCCGGGGCGTACTTGATCGCGTTGCTGATCAGGTTCTCGCAGACCTGCCGCAGCACCAGGGCGTCGATCGCCACGGACGTCTGCCCCGGCGGCTCGTCGATGCGCAGCCGCGAGCCGCGCTCTTCCAGCTGCAGCGCGTAGCGCCGCTCGATCCACTCCGCCAGTTCGGCCAGGCAGGCTTGCGCCGATGCGTCGTCGGCGCGCGGCCGGGCAGAGGCCTGGGTTTCCAGGTAGCGCCGGATATAGCCCAGCGCGTCTTCGGCGCTGTCGCGCACCATCTGCAGGTAGCGCGGGATGCGGTCCTCGCGGGTCTGCCCGGTGATCAGCAGGTCGCTGGCGAAGAAGATGCTGGTCAGCGGGTTCTTCAGGTCGTGCGCGACCAGGTTCACCAGCTCCTGGCGCTCGCGCGCCACGCGCTCGAGCCGGTCGCGGGTGAGCTTGAGGCCGATGTGGGCCTGCACGCGCGCCAGCAGTTCCTCGGGCATGAACGGCTTGGTGACATAGTCCACCGCGCCCGAGTCGAAGGCACGCAGCAGCAGTTCGCGGTCGTGCGCGGCGGTCAGGAACACCACCGGCAGCGACGACCAGTCCGGGTGCCGTCGCACTTCCTCCAGCAGTTCGAAGCCGTCCATGCCGGGCATCATCATGTCCAGCAGCAGCAGGTCGGCGCCCTGCTGCTCCAGCAGCTTGAGCGCGTCTTCGCCGCTTTCGGCGGTGTGTACCGTGTAACCGTGGCGCGACAGCAGCGCGCTGATGATGCGAAGGTTGGATGGCTGGTCGTCTACGACCAGTACCCGCCCCGCCATGGTCTTCGCTGTCGGCATCTGCGTGTGCAGGTCCTTGCAATGCCGGCATGCCGCGATGACTGCCGGGCCAGCCACGTTATCAGACGGCGGCCAGCGACCGGAATACGACCCGTTCAGCTTGTTGAAGGGCGGGTGAGGGCCGGGTCGATTTGGCGCCATTGCCCTGGCGCCAGGCCATCCAGGAACCAGTGTCCGATCGCCACGCGCACCAGCCGCAGCGTCGGCAGGCCGACTGCTGCGGTCATACGCCGTACCTGGCGGTTGCGTCCTTCCGTGATGACCAGCCGCAGCCAGCCGTCGGGCACGCTGCGCCGGTAGCGCACCGGCGGATCGCGCGGCCACAGCGCCGGCGGTTCGGTCAGCACCGCCTGCGCCGGACGCGTCGGGCCATCATTGAGTTCGACCCCTTCGCGCAGCCGCTGCAACTGCTCCGGGGATGGCGCGCCTTCCACCTGCACCAGGTAGGTCTTGGGCTGCTTGTGGCGCGGGTCGGTGATGCGGTGCGCAAGCGCGCCATCGTCGGTCAGCAGCAGCAGGCCTTCGCTGTCGTGGTCGAGCCGGCCGGCCGGATACACCCCCGCCGGCAGCCCGAACTCCGCCAGCGTGCGCCGTGCCGGCAGGCTGCGGTCGGTGAACTGGCACAGCACGCCGAACGGCTTGTTGAGCGCGATCAGCGCCACGCCGGCCTAGTCGTCGCTGATCACGCTGGCGCGCAGGCTGTAGGCGCCGACGTGGCCCTCGCCCATCGGCAGCGAGTTCACGCGCACGGTGTAGCTGCCGGTCTCCGGCGCAGTCACCACCAGCAGCGAGTTGGTGCTGCCGTCGTCGCGGTCGTCGTTCTCGCCCAGCTGGTCCCCGTCGGGACGGAACATGATCACCACCGGATCGAAATCCTCGGACTTCACCGTCACCGCGACCAGCTGGCCCTGCTGCAGGCGCAGGCTGTAGTCGTGGCTGCGACCCCCGCGGTCGCTGGGGCGGTCGGCGGCGAGCAGTTGCCCCTGCACGGTGGTGCCCACCGGCAACGGCTGCGCGGCGAGGGCGGGGAGCGTGGCCGCAGCGAGGCTCAGGGCGAGGAGGGTCTTGCGCATGGAATTCCTGTCGAGTGGGTGCGCGTGCCGGCCGGCGGCCGCGGCGCGCAGAGGCTGGCGGGTGGCCGGTAGCTTAGTGGGGCGGGAGCGGGAGTGGATATGCGGTGTTCGCCACGGGCGAGGTTGCACGACAACGTGCCGAACCGCTGCGGGAAGGACGTTGCGGAGGCTGGGCGCTGGGGCCGGCGCGCGCGCGGCCGGGCACAGTGGCTGCTGCCCGTCGGTCCTGATGAACGTCGCTCGCGCGCGGCGGGGTTCACCATCAGCACAGCCGCGGCGGCGTGACGAACGCCAGCCGCGGCAGCGGCACCAACACCGTCGCGCGTTGGTTGGCTTGTCCGTCGGTCGCGACGAGCATCGCCCACGCGCGGTGGGGCTGTGTGGCCGCCCGCGGTTACTCGCGGGCGGGCTTCACGAAGCGCAGGGTCATCCGGTCGCTCTCGCCGATCGCGCGATACTTCTCCGCGTCCGCCGCATCATGGTTGTTGCCCGGCGGCAGGGTCCACACGCCGTTGGGATGATCCTTGGTGTCCTTCGGATTGGCGTTGACCTCGCTCTTTGCGTCGAGCACGAAACCCGCGGCCTCGGCCATCGCGATCACCTGCGCTTCGCCGACGTAGCCGGAGCGGTCGTCCGCGGCCACGTCCGCCTTCGCGCGGTGCTCGACCACGCCCAGCACGCCGCCGGGCTTGAGCACGTCGAAAAAGCCCTTGAACATGCCTTCGGCCTGGCCGCTGCCGCGCCAGTTGTGCACGTTGCGGAAGGTCACCACCAGGTCGGCCGAGCCGGTCTCGCCGAACTTCGGCGCGGCCGGGTCGTAGGCGACCACCTCGGCGCGATCGAACTGCGCCGGTGCCTCCGCGAACTTCTTCTCGATCCCGTCCTTCGAGCGCTGCGAGTAATCGCGGCGGCCTTCGGCCAGCGCCTGCGGGTCGACCACGGCGGCGAGATAGCGGCCGCCATCGCGCAGGTAGGGCGCCAGGATCTCGGCATACCAGCCGCCGCCGGGGCTGATCTCGACCACGGTCTGGCCGGGCGCGATGCCGAAGAAGGCCAGGGTCTCGCCCGGGTGGCGATGGGCGTCGCGCACGCGGTTGTCCTCGCTGCGCCAGTCGCCGGCCAGCGCGGCCTGCAGCGCGGCGTCGACGGCGGGCGCGCTGGCCGCAGGCGGATCCACGGCGAGCACCGGTGCAGCAGCAGCGGTGGCAGCCAGGGCGAGGGCAAGCAGGGAGGCGCGGAACGCGGAACGGGGCATGCGGCGCATCGGAGTCTCCGGTCATGACAGGTGGCGGCAAGCGTGCCACATCACGTCGGCGGCCGGCTCATCCGGCCGCGCGGTCGACGCTGCGGGCGTATTCCGCCGCCTCGTCCAGCAACCAGGTGCGAAACCGCACGAAGCCCTGGTGCCGGTGCGAGCGCTCGGGATAGACCAGCCAGTGGCCGTTGGCGGTGCGCAGGCGCCGTGGCGACAGCAGCACCAACTGCCCGGCCTCCAGCAGCAGGCGCGCGCGGGTCATCCTCCCCAGCGCGACGCCCACCCCGGCTGCCGCGGCGCGATGGTGCGCCTCGGTGTCGTCCAGCAGGGCCACGTAGCGCGTGGGCGGCGGCTCGCCGGCCTGTGCGAACCAGCGGTTCCACTGCCCGTCGCTGTCGCCCAGCAGGGGCCATTGCGACAGCGGCTGCGCGCCGATCCCGCCCATGCGTGCGACCAGTTCGGGACTGGCCATCGGCGCCAGGGCGTCGTCGAACAGGTGCTCGGTCACCGTGCCCGGCCACGCGCCGCGCCCGACCCGCAACGCAGCATCGATCTCCGGCGAGCGCTCGAAATCCACCACCGCCGTCTGCGACTGCAGGTTGATCTCGATCGCCGGGTGCGCGGCCAGGAAACTGCCCAGCCGCGGCAGCAGCCAGGCCGAGGCCATCGACGGCAGCAGGCTGATGGTCAGCACGTGGTCGTGCCGGGCGGCGTAGGGATGCAGGGCCTCGGCAATGGCGTCCAGATGCGGGGCGATGCGTTCCAGCAGGCGCTGGCCGTCGGCCGTGGCGGACACGCCACGGGCGCCACGCACCAGCAGCGGGTAGCCCAGCCGCGCCTCCAGCGCGCGCATCTGGTGGCTCAGTGCGCTGACCGTGAGGTGCAGCGATTCGGCGGCGCGGGTGAGGTTGCCGTAGCGCACGGCCGCGACAAAGCCCTGCAGCGCATGCAGCGGAGGTCTGGACATCTTGAATCCCGCTCAAGTCAGACTTGCGAAAAGGTCGCTTTTTCGACATCGATGATGCGCCTACCGTGCGCTTCACTCAACAAGGAGGCGGACCCATGAACATCTACGCTGGCCTGCTCTTCAACCAGGGTCATGTCGCCGACGTGGCAACCGCGCGACAGCTGGCGGGTGTGGCCGAGCCCGCGCCGGCCGCGGGGGACCGGCCACCGGGCAGCAGCCCGGGCACGCGCGAAGACGCCGCGCGGCAGATGCAGGCGCGCGGCGGCCATCCCGGCGCGGAGCTGCTGGCGCTGCTGCTGGCGTTGCGCTGAATGCGGCGGCCGCATCGCGGGACAGACTGCCGCCGGCCGCACATGCAAAACCCGGCACCAGGGCCGGGTTTCGCAAGTCCGCTGTCGCGGCGGTGACGCGCTACAGGCTGGCCAGCACGCTGTTGAAGGTTTCGCTGGGACGCATCGCCGCCGCCACCTTCTGCATGTCGGGACGGTAGTAGCCGCCGATGTCGACGGGTCGCCCCTGCGCGCCGTTGAGTTCGGCCAGGATCCGCTCTTCCTGCCCGGCAAGGGCATCCGCCAGCGGCGTGAACTTCTGCTTCAGCCCGGCATGCTCGTCCTGCGCGGCCAGCGCCTGCGCCCAGTACAGGGCCAGGTAGTAGTGGCTGCCGCGGTTGTCGAGCTGGCCGACCTTGCGCGCCGGCGAGCGGTTCTCGTCGAGGATGCGGCCGTTGGCGTCGTCCAGCGCCCTGGCCAGCACCGGCGCGGCCGAGTTCAGCCAGCGCTGGCTGATGTGCTCGAGCGAGGCGGCCAGCGCCAGGAACTCGCCCAGCGAATCCCAGCGCAGGTAGTTTTCTTCCATGAACTGCTGCACGTGCTTGGGCGCAGAGCCGCCGGCGCCGGTCTCGAACAGCCCGCCGCCGGCCATCAGCGGCACGATCGACAGCATCTTGGCGCTGGTGCCCAGTTCCATGATCGGGAACAGGTCGGTCAGGTAGTCGCGCAGCACGTTGCCGGTGACCGAGATGGTGTCCTCGCCGCGGCGGATGCGCTCGAGCGAGAGCTTCATCGCCTCCATCGGCGGCAGGATGCGGATGTCGAGCGCGTCGAGCGTGTGCTCCTTGAGCGACTGCTCGACCTTGGCGATCACCTGCGCGTCGTGCGCGCGCGCGCTGTCGAGCCAGAACACCGCCGGCGTGCGGCTGATCGCGGCGCGGTCGACGGCCAGCTTCACCCAGTCGCGGACCGGCGCATCCCTGGTCTGGCACATGCGCCAGATGTCGCCGGCCTCGACCGCGTGCTCGAACACGGTGTTGCCGGCCTCGTCGAGAACGCGGATGGTGCCGTCGCCCGGCGCCTGGAAGGTCTTGTCGTGGCTGCCATATTCCTCGGCCTTCTGCGCCATCAGGCCGACGTTGGGCACGCTGCCCATCGTGGCCGGGTCGAACGCGCCGTGGGCCTTGCAGTCCTCGATCACCGCCTGGTAGATGCCGGCGTAGCAGCGGTCGGGGATCACCGCCTTGGCATCCTGCAGCTTGCCTTCGGCGTTCCACATGCCGCCCGAGTCGCGGACCATCGCCGGCATCGAGGCGTCGACGATCACGTCGCTGGGCACGTGCAGGTTGGTGATGCCCTTGTCGGAGTTGACCATCGCCAGCGCCGGCCGCTGCGCATACAGCGCCTCGATGCCGGCGCGCACCTTCTCGCGCACCTCGCCCGGCAGTGCGTCCAGCCGCGCATAGAGGTCGCCGATGCCGTTGTCGGGATTGAAGCCGGCCTGCGCCAGCGCTTCGGCGTGCTGCTCCAGCACCGGCCGGTAGAACTCGGTCACCGCGACGCCGAACATGATCGGGTCGGAGACCTTCATCATCGTCGCCTTCAGGTGCAGCGAGAACAGCACGCCCTGCGCGCGCGCGTCCTCGATCTCGCGGGCGATGAACGCGGCCAGCGCCTTGCGCGACATGCGTGCGGCGTCGACGATCTCGCCGGCCTGCACCTTCACCGGCGCGCGCAATGCGGTCGTGGCGCCGTCGCTGCCGGTGAACTCGATGCGCAGGCTGCCGGCGGCGGCCATCGTCGCGGACTGCTCGCTGCCGTAGAAATCGCCCTCATCCATGTGCGCGACGTGCGAGCGCGAATCGGCGCTCCACTTGCCCATGCGGTGCGGATGCTTGCGCGCGAACTCCTTCACCGAGCGCGGCGCGCGGCGGTCGGAGTTGCCCTCGCGCAGCACCGGGTTGACCGCGCTGCCCATGGCCTTGCCGTAGCGCGCGCGGACGTCGCGATCGGCGTCGTCCTTGGGCTCGTCCGGATACTCGGGCAGCGGGTAGCCTTGCGCCTGCAGCTCACGGATCGCGGCCTTGAGCTGCGGCACCGAGGCGCTGATGTTGGGCAGCTTGATGATGTTGGCCTCGGGCGTCTTGGCCAGCGCGCCCAGTTCGGCCAGGTCGTCCGCCACCTGCTGCCCGTCCGCCAGCGCGTCCGGGAACTGCGACAGGATCCGCCCCGACAGCGAGATGTCGCGCGTCTCCACCGCGATGCCGGCGGCCCCGGCAAACGCCTGCACGATCGGCAGCAGCGATGCGGTGGCCAGGAACGGCGCCTCGTCGGTGAGGGTGTAGATGATCTTCGGCGTGTCGGACATGGAGTTCTCTTCTTGTCGAGGCAGCGGAATGCAAGCGGGCCATTGTCGCGCGTCGACAGGGATGGGGCAAAACGCCGGGTGGATGCGGAGGCGTGCGGCCTGCCTCCGGCACCGTACGGAATTGCTCGTCCGCCACCTGCAGGAGCGGCTGCAGCCGCCATCGGAACCTGGGGTGCGTCGCGCCTGGCTGGAGCGTTCGCGGCTGAAGCCGCTCCTACAGAACATTCGGACGCTGAAAACAGGAAAGCGCGGCTTTCGCCGCGCTTTCGCTGGAGCGCCGGGTTATGCGTGCGTCAGCGCACGTCGAACTCGCTGGTGTTGATCACGTTGCCGTCCTGCGACACCTCGACGCGATAGCGGCCAGTCGGCCAGCCGTCGGGGTTGCTGATGTGGAAGTCGGTGGTGTGCGCGCCTGCGGCCACGTCCTTGGTTTCTTCCGCGACGGTCTGGTTGCTGTCCAGGTGCGTCCACTTCGCGACCAGGCGGCTGGGCGCGGCGGTGTCGGTCGCGACCGAGGCGTGGACGGTGTCGCCGGCGGCGAACGAGGACAGCGGCGTGGCGATGGTGTTGTTGGCACCGATCGCATTGCCCAGGGTGACCGTGCCGGAGGTGGCGGCCGGGGTGGCCATCGGCGCCGGGGCCGGCGCGGTGGGCGCGGTCTCGGCGGGGGTGGTGGGCGGCACGACGGGCGCGGGTTCGTCCTTGCGGCAGCCGGCAAGGGCGGCAGCGCCGACGACGGCGACCAGCAGGGCTTGCGAGAGACGGGTATGGCGCATGGTGGTGTCCTCTTGGATTGGGGTCGTCAGGTGTGGATCAGGCCGCGGCGGGCGGCGGGCCCTTGCCTTCGCCGTCTTCCTCGATCTCGGGCAGGGTGATCACCTGGCCGGGGAAGATGCGGTCGGGGTTGTCGAGCGTGTCGCGGTTGGCCTCGAAGATGCGCTGCCATGCACTGGCCTTGCCGTAGACGCGCTTGGCGATCGCCGACAGGGTGTCGCCCTGCTCGATCGTGTAGCTGCGTGCGCCGATGCTGCCTGCGCCGCCCTGGGCGGTGGGCACGGTGTCGGCGCCGCTGCGGACATTGGAAAAGTCGGGCTTGGCGCCAGCGAGCGTGCCGCTGCCGCCCGCAGCGTCCTGTCCGCCGGTCGGCTTGGTATTGGCGCCGCTCTGGACGTTGGAGAAATCGGGTTTCCGGTCGTTGCTCATGCGCGGACGCTCCTCGCCAATGGGTGTGCGCGGAGGACGGTGGCACGCGGGGTGTTAAGGACGTATCGCGGCCCTGTCCGCGAGTCGTTCAGCGGCTCGGGCTATTGCCGTTCATCGCGCGCAGGCGCGGGCGCCGGGGTGCCCGGGGTGGCGCGCCAGGGGTTGATGTCCAGGCCGCCGCGGCGGGTGTAGCGGGCCTCTACCGACAGCTGCCGCGGACGGCAACGGGCGAGCAGGTCGACGAAGATCTGCTCGACGCACTGCTCGTGGAAGCCGGCGTGTTCGCGGAACGACACCAGGTAGCGCAGCAGGCTGGCGCGGTCGATGCGCGGGCCCCGATAGGCGATCTCGACCGTGGCCCAGTCCGGCTGGCCGGTGACCGGGCAGTTGGACTTGAGCAGTTCGCTGCGCAGGGTCTCGTCGGCGTCGTCGCCGGGATCGGCACGCAGCAGGCCGGGATCGGGCGGGCCGTAGCGGTCGATCTCCACGTCCAGCGCGTCGATGCCGCTGGCCTGGACGGCACCGGACAGCAGCGGCAGGCCGAACCGCACGTCCACGCGCCCGCGCGCGGCCTGGGACAGATCATCGGCGATGCGGCTACGCACTGCCTCGGCGTCGTCGAAGCGGCTGGCGTTGAGGGAATTGAGGTAGAGCTTGAGCGATTTGGATTCGACCAGGTTCGGCGTGGTCGCCGGCACCGTCAGCGTGGCGGTGGCGACCACCGGCTTGCCACGCGGGTCCAGCCACGACAGCTCGTAGGCGTGCCAGCGATCGTGCCCGATGAACGGCAGCGCGCCGTCCAGCGGCAGCGCCTGCCGGCCCGCCGCGCGCGGGATCGGGAACAGCAGCGTCGGATCGTAGTGCCGCGGATAGGCGACCTCGCGGCCGAGCAGGGAATCTTCAGGTCGGGACATGGCCGCATTCTATCGCCGGGCGCGAATCGCCCGCCGCGTGAAGGGCGGTCGTGGCCGGCCGCCACCCGGAGGCGTGCGGCGGCATCGTCGGATGCGTACCGCAGGCGAAGCCAGCCGTGGATTTCGCGGAGACGCGGATCAAGACGGGACAGGACGAAGCGGGCAGTCCTTGTCCGCGTGATCCGCAAAATCCGGCAAGAACCTCTTCCAGCCGCGAGGGGCGAACGCAGGCCCTGCGCGAGCCCGGGCTTCAGGCCCATCGAACGGGACCGTCGACCCTCCAGCTGCCATCCGCGAAATCCGCGGCCACAACCCGCTCCAGGCGACGGCCCGGGTTGGTCTAGGGTTCGCCGGCCAGGTAGTCGAGGCTGACCTGCAGCAGCGCCCGCAGGCCGACATCCAGCGCGGATTCGTCGAGGAAGAACTCGGGCGAGTGGTTGCTGGGCGCCTTGAGCGGATCCTGGTCCTGCGGCGTGGCGCCGACGAAGAAGAACATCGCCGGCACCTCGCGCGCGTAGAACGAGAAATCCTCGGCGCCCATGGTCAGGCCCGGGTCGATCACGTTGCCGGTGCCCACCACCTTCTCCAGGCTGGGCAGCATGCGCGCGGTGAGCTGCGGGTCGTTGACCGTGACCGGATTGCCCTTGCTGTCGGGCACCTGCGCGACGGCGCTGGCGCCATGGGCCTGCGCCACCTTGTCGGCCACGTTGGCCAGGTCGGCGAAGACCTGCTGGCGCATGTCCTCGTCGAAGGTGCGGATGGTGCCGACCAGCTCCACGCTGTCGGGAATGATGTTGTAGCGGATGCCACCGCGGATCGAACCGAAGCTCACCACCACCGGCTGCCTGGAGATGTTCTGGCGGCGGCTGACGATGCTCTGCGCGGTGCCGACCACGTCGGCCGCGGCCACGATCGGGTCGACCCCGCCCCACGGCCGCGAGCCGTGCGTCTGCCGCCCCTGCACCACGATGTTGAAGCGGTCCGACGCGGCCATCAGCGGGCCGCCACGCACGCCGACCTGGCCTGCACCGATGGTCGAGAACACGTGCAGGCCGAACACCGCTTCGGGTTTGAAATCCTCGAACAGTCCCTGCGCCAGCATCTCCTCGGCGCCGCCTTCCTCGCCGTCCGGCGGGCCTTCCTCGGCTGGCTGGAAGATGAAGAGCACCTCGCCCGCGAGCTGCTCGCGCATCCCGACCAGCGCCTGCGCCACGCCCATCAGGATCGCGGTGTGCGCGTCGTGGCCGCAGGCGTGCATCACGCCGGTGGTTTCGCCGCGAAAGGTGGCGGTCGCGGTCGAGGCAAAAGGCAGGCCGGTGCGCTCGGTGACCGGCAGCGCGTCCATGTCCGCGCGCAACGCGATGCGCGGGCCGGGCCTGCCGCCCTTGAGCACCGCGGTCACGCCGGTGGTGGCGATGCCGGTCTTCGGCTCCAGCCCCAGCGCGCGCAGATGCCCGGCGACCAGCGCCGCGGTGCGGGTTTCGCGGTTGCCGAGCTCCGGATGCTGGTGGATGTCGCGGCGCCACTCCACCACTCTGGCCTGCAGGGTGCGCGCGGCCTCGGCGACTTCCGCGCGCTGCGCGTCCTGTGCGGTGGCGGGCAGCGGCAGGCATGCGGCGAGCATGAGCGCCAGCAGGGCGGGTACGGGTCGGCACTGGCGCATCGCGTCTCTCCGGTCGGCAGTGCGCGTGATGCTACCGGATCGGATTCGCCCGGCCGCGTAGAATCTCCGGTTCCCCGCGACTTTTGCGCGCACGCCCGGGTTCAAGATGTACGAGATCGCAGTGCATGCGCTGGCCTGGCTGTTCCTCGCCGCCCTGCTCGCCGGTTTCATCGACGCGATCGCGGGCGGCGGCGGCATGGTCACCATTCCGGCGATGCTGCTGGCCGGGATCCCGCCGCTGCAGGTGCTGGGCACCAACAAGCTGCAGGCGGTGTTTGGCTCGGGCGCGGCCAGCTGGAGCTATGCGCGCGGCGGCCATGTCGAGCTGCGCGGCCAGTGGCCCATGGTGCTCGGCGCCGCGCTGGGCGCGGCCGGTGGCGCGTTGCTGGCGACGATTCTGCCCACCGACTGGCTGCGCGTGGTGCTGCCGCTGCTGCTGGTCGCGATCGCGCTGTACTTCGGCCTCAAGCGTGGCGTCGGCGAACTCGAGCGCCACCGCCGGATCAGCCCGCTGCTGTTCGGGCTGCTGTTCGTGCCGGCGATCGGCTTCTACGACGGCGTGTTCGGCCCGGGCACCGGTTCGTTCCTGATGCTGGGTTTCGTGACCCTCGCCGGCTTCGGCATCCTCAAGGCCACCGCGCACACCAAGTTCCTCAACTTCGGCTCCAACGTCGGCGCGCTGGTGGTGTTCCTGGCGGCCGGCGCGGTGATCTGGAAGGTGGGACTGGTGATGGGCGCCGGCCAATGGATCGGCGCGCGCCTGGGCGCGCATTTCGCCATGCGCCAGGGTGCGCGGGTGATCCGGCCGCTGCTGGTGGTGGTGTCGATCGCGTTGGCGCTGCGCCTGCTGGCCGACCCGGCCCACCCGCTGCGGCAGTGGCTGGGGTTCTAGCCTGTCCGACCACATCCAATGCGGTTGCCCGGATCAGGCCGAAGGCCGCATCCGGGATTCATATCCTTGTTGCGGGCCTCCCGGATGCGCTCCGCTTATCCGGGCTACGTGGGCTGACGTCTTGACTCGTGTCGTTCCGAACCCGCGCGGCGGACGGGAAGTCCCGCGCTATCAGGCCCGCGTCGGCGACCGGGATCCCTCACCTGCGGTTCGGCGTGACAGGTTCAAACATGATGGCGCCCGATCAATCGGCCTCGGTCATCGCCAGGAAATCCACCGTCGCCTGCAGCATCGCGCGCACGCCCAGGTCGAGCGCGGACTCGTCCGGCGCGTACTGCGGCGAGTGGTTCATCGGCGCCGATTCCAGCGGCTGGCCCTGCGGGGTGGTGCCGACGAAGAAGTACAGCCCCGGCACCACGTTGGCGAACTGCGAGAAATCCTCGGCGATGGTGTAGCGCGGCACCTCGACCAGGTTGCCCGCGCCGGCGGCCTTGACCAGGGACGGCCGCAGGCGTTCGAGCAGGGCCGGATCGTTGCTGGTCGACGGCGCGTTGCCGGCGATCTCCAGCGTGGCGGTCGCGCCGCTGGCGGCGGCGAAGTGCTCGGCCGTGCTGCGGAACCGGTCGATCACGTCCTGGCGCACGTCGGGATCGAAGGTGCGCAGCGTGCCCACCATCGTCGCCGTGTCGGGAATGATGTTGAAGCGCGTGCCGGCCTGGATCTGGCCGGCGGTGAGCACCACCGGATGCGCGGTGATGTCGACCTGGCGGGCGATGATCGACTGCGCGCCCAGCAGCACCTGCGCCGCCACCGTGATCGGATCCACGCCGGCCCAGGGCTGCGAGCCGTGGGTCTGGCGGCCGTCGATCCGCAGCGTCCATTCGTCGGCGCTGGCCATGAACGGGCCGGCGCGCACGCCGAGCTGGCCGGCGTGCAGGCGCGACCACACATGCAGGCCCATCACCGCATCGGGCTTGAACGCATCGAAGATGCCTTCGTCCAGCATGCGCTTCGCGCCGGCGACTTCGCCCGCCACCGGCGGGCCTTCCTCGGCCGGCTGGAACACGAACATCACCTCCCCGGCGAGCTGCTCGCGCATGCCGGCAAGCGCCTCGGCCACGCCCATCAGGATCGCCACGTGCAGGTCGTGGCCGCAGGCGTGCATCACCCCGACGGGCTGGCCGCGGTACTCGCTCTTCACGGTGGACGCGAACGGCAGGCCGGTGGCTTCGGTGACCGGCAGCGCGTCCATGTCGGCGCGCAGGGCGATGCGCGGGCCGGGCCTGCCGCCCTTGAGCACCGCCACCACGCCGGTCGGGCCGATGCCGGTGCGTGGCGCCAACCCCAGCGCGCGCAGATGGTCGGCGACGACGCCCGCGGTGCGCACCTCCGCGTTGCCCAGTTCCGGATGCTGGTGCAGGTCGCGTCGCCACTCGATCACTTTCGGCTGCACGCTGCGTGCGGCCTCGTCGATGTCCGCGGACACCTGCGCCAGGGACAGCGCGGGGGCGAGTGCAAGCGCGAGCAGGGCGAAGGCGGGACGAGGCATGCGGAAGTCCTTGGCTGTGGATCCCTGCATCGTATGCGAGTGCGGCGCCCGCAGCAGGCCATCGCGCACGCATGACCCGTTCGACGCCGGATGGCCCGACGCCGCTGCGCGCCGCCGCAGTCTCAGGAAACCAAACATCTGATCGCGGCGGATACTTTTCGCCGTTCGCCGTTCGCCGTTCGCCGTTCGCCGTTCGCCGTTCGCCGTTCGCCGTTCGCCCCGAAGCAACGCCATCCACGTCGCGACGCCGCAGCGACCGGGCCGGGGTGGCGCAAGCGGCACATGGATGTGTCGCGGCCGCGAGTGCGGACAGGGACGTCTGCCCGAGCGGTGCGCTACCCCGGCCCGGGGCGCTGCGGCCCCTCCGAAGAGATCGCTTCTCCTCCCGACGCACCGTCCGCCAGCCTGGGCACTACGCCCCTCCTGCTCAACGCAATGACCTGTCGACCGACGCGCTGTGGCGCATCCGAGAAGACCTGTTCCCACCACAACGCAGCGACCGGTCGGTAGAGGCGGTACGCAACGCCCTGCCGACAACCGCACCGCGGCCCGCAACGAATCTGGCGTTACGGAAAGTTGCCCGCCACCGCACTGCCCCCACCGCCACCGCTGGCCGGCCGCGGGCTGCTGTCGTCGCCGACACCAGCCCCGGTGGCCGTCGCCTCCAGCCGTGGCGGCGGCTCGCCCCGCCAGCGTCGCGTCGCGCGCTGGAAGAACAGGCTGTTGGGCACGCGCAGCACGCTCTCGCCGCCGCCCGGGTGGGTTTCCTCCAGCGTCACGTACACCAGGTTCATGTCGATCACCCGCCCGCGCAGGCCGGCCTTGTCGCCGCTCTCCACCAGCTCGATGTGGTCGAGCAGCCGGAACGGCCGCGTGATCAGGATCAACAGCGCGCAGAACACGTTGGTCAGCACGCTCCAGAGCGCGAAGAACGCCACTGCCGCAACGGTCGCGAACCCGGTGAACGCGCCCCACAGCACCGCGCCCGACACGCCGAGCACGCGCAGCACCAGCAGCAGCGCCGCAAAGCCGACCAGGAAACCGATCGTGCGCCGCGCGATGATCACGATTTCGGCCGGCAGCTCGTAGCGGCGCGCCACCCGTCGCACCAGGCGCAGCAGCAGCCAGCGCAGCAACAGCGCACACAGCACCACCAGCACCACCTGCAGCAGCGCGGTGATCTCGCCCAGCCAGGACTGCAGCCAGGGTGGCAGGAACCGGTTCATTGCAGGCGCCCTGTACCGCGGCCCGCCTGCATGCGGACGACGGACGTGATGGCTCTGGATGCCGCGGCGCGCGCTGTCATTCGAAATCCTGGTCCCGGCGCAGATGGCCAGGTCGACGGCCGGCAAGCTTGCAACAGCGTGCGGGCGAGGGGCAAGCCGGCGCCGCACGTACCGCGGCGTGCGTTGTCCGGCGGCACGGGCCCCCCGCTGTCCACCAGCAACCCCGCGCATGCGGCGCTATCATCCCGGCTCCGAAGCATGTCCCGTCCATCGCACAGGAATACATCGACCGTGACCATCCATCCGCAGCAACGTGATCGCATCGCTTCCGGCAAGGGTTTCATTGCCGCGCTCGACCAGAGCGGCGGCAGCACCCCCAAGGCACTCAAGCTCTACGGGGTCGATGAGTCGGCCTATTCGAACGAGCAGGAGATGTTCGACCAGGTCCACGCGATGCGCGCGCGCATCGTCACCAGTCCCGCCTTCAGCGGCGAGCGCGTGCTGGGCGCGATCCTGTTCGAGCGGACCATGGACGAGGATTTCGCCGGCAAGAACGCGGTCGCCTACCTGTGGGAAGACCGGGGCGTGGTGCCGTTCCTGAAGATCGACAAGGGCCTGGCCGACGAGGTCGACGGCGTGCAGAAGATGAAGCCGATCCCGGGCCTGGACGACCTGCTGGCGCGTGCGAAGGCGCGCGGCGTGTTCGGCACCAAGGAGCGCTCGGTGATCAAGGCCCACAACGCCAAGGGCATCGCCGAGGTGCTCGACCAGCAGTTCGAACTCGGCCGCCAGGTGCTGGCCGCCGGGCTGGTGCCGATCATCGAGCCCGAGGTCGACATCAACGCCGCCGACAAGCAGGCGATCGAAGTCGAGCTCAAGCGCGGCCTGCTGGCCCGCCTGGACACGCTCGACGCGTCCACGCCGGTGATGCTCAAGCTGACCCTGCCCGAGGTGGACGGCGACTTCCAGGAGCTGGTCGACCATCCGGCCGTGCTCAAGGTGGTGGCGCTGTCGGGCGGCTACAGCCGCGACGACGCCAACGCCAGGCTGGCCCGCAACCCGGGCGTGATCGCCAGCTTCAGCCGTGCGCTCACCGAAGGGCTGAGCGCGCAGCAGGACGATGCGGCTTACAACCAGGCGCTGGACGCGTCGATCGAGTCGATCTACCGCGCGTCGATCGCCTGAGGCGTGTCGGGTCCGCCGCTGTGCGGCGGGCCCTCACCCCGACCCTCCCCCGTGAACGGGGAGGGAGCCGAACCGGAACGTGCGCCTTGCTCCCTCCCCGCGTGCGGGGGAGGGCCGGGGTGGGGGCAAACCGACGCCAGGTCACTACCCCTGCGAGACTCTCCCCGATGGCCACCCACCCCGACTCCACTGCCCTGCTCGTCATCGACCTGCAGCCGGACTTCATGCCTGGCGGCGCGCTGCCGTGCCACGAGGGCGATGCGGTGGTGCCCGGCATCGCCGCCCTGGTGGCCTCACGCGCCTACCGCACCGTGGTCGCGACGCAGGACTGGCATCCGCCCGGCCACGCTTCGTTCGCATCCAGCCACGCCGGCCGCGCGCCGTTCGACACCATCGACCTGCACGGCCACCCGCAGGTGCTCTGGCCCGATCACTGCGTGCAGGGCACGCCTGGCGCCGCGCTCGATGCGCGGGTGGACTGGAACCGGGCCGACCTGGTCCTGCGCAAGGGCACGCGCCCGCAGGTCGATTCCTACAGCGCCTTCCGCGAGAACATCGGCCCCGACGGGCGACGCCCGCCCACCGGCCTGGCCGGCTGGCTGCGCGAGCGCGGCATCGAGGAAGTGCACCTGTGCGGCCTGGCGCGCGACTATTGCGTGCTGTGGTCGGCACAGGACGCGATCAAGGCCGGCTTGCGCGCGAGCGTCCTGTGGGAACTTACGCGACCGGTGACGCCGGCGGGCGATGCACCCACGCGCGCCGCACTCGACGCGGCGGGTGCATCGTTGGAACAGGCCGCACCCCCGTAAGGGCGCGTCTAGGCTAGGTCGCCGCCTGGCCCAGGCGCAGCTCATGCGCCGCCGCCACCATCGCCTCCAGCGCGGCCGCCGTCTCGGCCCAGCCGCGGGTCTTGAGTCCGCAGTCCGGGTTGACCCAGATCTGGTCGACCGCCAGGACCGACGTGGCCTTGCGGAGCAGGTCGCTCATCTCCTGACGGTCGGGAATGCGCGGCGAATGGATGTCGTAGATGCCCGGGCCGATGGCGTTGGGATAGCGGAACCGCGCGAATGCATCCAGCAGCTCCATCCGCGACCGCGAGGTTTCGATCGAGATCACATCCGCATCCATCGCCGCCACCGCTTCGATGATGTCGTTGAACTCCGAGTAGCACATGTGGGTGTGGATCTGGGTGCCGTCGTCCACCGAGGAGGTGGTGATGCGGAAACATTCCACGGCCCACGCCAGGTACCCGCTCCAGTCCTTGCGCAGCAGGGGCAGACCCTCGCGCAGCGCGGGTTCATCGACCTGGATGATGCCGATGCCGGCTGCCTCCAGGTCCGCCACCTCGTCACGCAGGGCAATCGCGATCTGCCGGCATGTGTCCGCACGCGGCTGGTCGTCGCGCACGAACGACCACTGCAACACCGTCACCGGGCCGGTCAGCATGCCCTTCATCGGTCGTGCGGTCAGCGACTGGGCGTAGGTCGACCAGCGCACCGTCATCGGCGCGGGACGCGACACGTCGCCGTAGATGATCGGCGGCTTCACGCAGCGCGAGCCATAGCTCTGGACCCAGCCGTTCCGGGTGAAGGCGAATCCCTCCAGCTGCTCGCCGAAATACTCGACCATGTCGTTGCGCTCGAACTCGCCATGCACCAGCACGTCGATGCCGATCTGCTCCTGCACCTGGACGCAGTGCGCGGTCTGCTGTTCGAGGAATTGGACGTACTGTGCCTCGTCCAGCCGGCCCGCCTTGAACGCGGCGCGCGCCTTGCGCACCTCCGGGGTCTGGGGAAACGACCCGATCGTAGTCGTCGGAAACGCCGGCAAGCCATAGCGGCGTTGCTGGAGCGCGCTGCGCTGCGGGTACGGGCTCTTGCGGCGCGCATCGTCCGGGGTGAGGGCCTCGACCCGGGCGGCGACCTCGGCCCGGTGGACGCGCCTGGACCGACGGCGCTGCTGGAGGCGCTCGCGTGCGAGCTCGAGGGTTGCGCTTGCCGACGCGAGTCCATTGAGCGCATCGGCCACGACCCGAAGCTCGCCGATCTTCTCCTTCGCGAAGGCGAGCCAGCCGCGGAGTTCCGTCGCCAGTCCGGTTTCGAGGCTCGCATCGATGGGCACGTGCAGCATCGAGCACGAGGGCGCCACCTGCAGGCGGTCCTTGCCGAGGCGGTCGGCGGCGGTGCGCGCGAGCAGCACGGCCCGGTCAAGGTCGGTGCGCCAGATGTTGCGACCGTCCACCAACCCGAGCGACAGCACGCAGTCCTCGCGCAGCGCGTCGAGCACCGCATCCAGCTGCCCGGGTGCACGCACCAGGTCCACGTGCAGCCCCTGCACCGGCAGGGAGGCGGCCCACGGCAGGTTGTGTTCCAGCGTGCCGAAGTAGGTCGCCAGCAGCAGCTTCGGGCCGCCCGCATCGGCGAGTGCGCGATAGGCCTCGTCGTAGGCGTGCCGCTCCGCATTGCCGAGGTCCAGGACCAGGCAGGGCTCGTCCAGCTGGACCCACTCCGCGCCGGCATCCCGGAGTCGGGCGAGCAGTTGCGCATACGCCGGAAGCAGCGCCGGCAACAGGTCCAGGGGCCGGCTGCCATCGACGCACTTGGACAGCAGCAGGAAGCTCACCGGGCCCAGCAGCACCGGACGTGCCCGGGCGCCGGCGTCGCGCGCTTCGATGAACTCCGCAAGCGGCTTGTCGCCGCGCAGGCGGAACGACTGCCCGCGCTCGAGTTCCGGCACCAGGTAGTGGTAGTTGGCGTCGAACCACTTGGTCATCTCCAGGGCGGGCAGGTCGAGGCCTTCGTCCTGCCAGCCACGCGCCATCGAGAAGTAGCCGCGCAAGGGGTCCGCATCGAACAGGGGCCGGTAGCGTGCGGGAATCGCGTCGAACAGCACGGCCGTGTCCAGCACGTGGTCGTACAGGGAAAAATCGTTGCAGGGCACGACATCAGCGCCTGCGGCGTGCTGCAGCTGCCAGTGCCTCAGCCGGAGTGCCCTGGCCTGGTCGTGCAGCTGTCCGGCGGTGGAGTCGCCGCGCCAGTAGTCCTCGACGGCCTTCTTCAGTTCGCGTCGCAGGCCGATGCGGGGAAAGCCCAGATTGCATACGGTGGTCATGTACGTGTACTCCTCGGTTCGTGGTCGCCCCCTCGGGCGATTCGGAGCCGCGCGGACACACGCGAAGGCGCGCCTTCGTTTGACAGGCGCGACCTTCCCGCGCCTCCCACGGGCGCCAGGTCGACGGAGATCGCTCTCCGGCCGAGGCAGGTCTTCGGGCTCGTGGACGCAGGACGGGTCGCGTCCTCCCTACTGTTCGCCGCTTCCCGGGCAAGGCCCAGTGCTTCATGGCGAAGGTCGTTTCCACATACCGCTGCGGGGCAGCGCCGGCTTCGACCCGTGGGTCCTACCGGCTTCCCTTCTAAACATATCGCTCTATCAAGATATAGCGATACGTACCTTGGCGGGCTGGACCTTACGCCGGTGCGCGAGGCGGGTCAAGCGGCTGCGACGCGGGCCCAGGGAATTTGGCCGATGTGGTCATCGCGGCGTGCGGAAGCAGGCCGACGCAGGTCAGAGGCGCCACGCGCCGCAGGCAGTCTGCGCCGCGCGTGCCGCGGCAGCCTGGAACGCGCCGGGGCGCCATGGGAATCGACCATGCGGCCCGCGCCGGGACTGCGCACCTGCTGAGGGGTCAGGGCGCCGGGCAGCGGCGTCTCAGCGGAACACCACCGTCCGGTGTCCGTTGAGCAGGATCCGGTGCTCCACGTGCAGCCGCACCGCCCGCGCCAGCACGCGTGATTCGACGTCGCTGCCGATGCGGATCAGCGCGGCCGGCGTCATCGCATGGTCCACGTGGGCGACGTCCTGATCGATGATCGGGCCCTCGTCGAGATCCGGCGTCACGTAGTGCGCGGTGGCGCCGATGATCTTGACCCCGCGCGCGTGCGCCTGGTGGTAGGGCTGCGCGCCCTTGAAGCTCGGCAGGAAGCTGTGGTGGATGTTGATCGCGCGGCCGGCGAGCGCTTCGCACAGGCGCGGCGAGAGGATCTGCATGTAGCGCGCCAGCACCACCAGGTCGATGCGCTCGCGTTCCACCAGGTCCAGGAGATGCTGTTCCTGCGCGTCGCGCGTCGCCGTATCGACCGGGAAATGGTGGAAGGGCACGCCGTAGGAGCCGGCGAGCTGCGCATAGTCGGTGTGGTTGGACGCGACCGCCACGATGTCCGCGCGCAGCTGGCGGCTGTGGGTACGGAACAGCAGGTCGTTGAGGCAGTGGCCCTGACGGCTGACCAGGACCAGCAGGCGCGCGCGCCGGCGCACGTCGTGCATGTCCCAGTCCATCGCGTGTGCGGTGGCCAGCGGCGCGAACGCCGCGCGCACCGTGTCGATGTCGCTGGCGGCCGATACGTCGAAGTGCACCCGCAGGAAGAACCGCCCCGACTCGGCATCGCCGAACTGCTGCGCGTCGAGGATGTTGCAGCCGTGCTCGAACAGCAGGCCGGACACGCGATGGACGATGCCGGTGCGGTCGGGGCAGGACAGGGTCAGGACGTGGTCGCGGGGCATTGCGGCGCGCAGCGGCGGGCGGGCGCGGAACTATGTCACAGCCCGCCGCGCGACGGCGGATCGGTTGCGGCCGCAACCGCCATCAGGGCGAAGCCTGATCTCCGGTCTGTCGACGCACCGCGTCCACGTGCAGCGCTTCATTGAGCTGGTCGACCACGGTGGTCCACTTCGCGTCCGCGCCGATGCTCTCGGCGAGGAACTGGCGCTGTCCCGTGTTCCAGAATGGCGCCTCGTATACGTGCACCCCGCCGTCCAGCTGGTGCGCGCCGATGAACCCGGCGATGGCCTCGGGCGCTGCGTCCAGGCCCAGCTGTTCGAACAGATGGGTCATGTTCGGGGTCGTCTCGTCCACGGTGGTTTCGCCAATGGCCGCATCTCGGCCGGGACGGCAGGATCGCCGCGCAGGCGCCAACGCGGTGTGAGCGGCTCAGCCGGCGGGCAAGGCCGGCACCGGCGCCGGTGCGCCCGACGCGTCCAGCGCGATCATCACGAAGCGTCCGCGCGTGCACAGCTCGCGTGCGCCGCTGAGCAGGTCTTCGGCGACCACGTCCACTTCCACCTGCATCGAGGTGCGGCCGACCTCGACCACGCGGGCGATCGTTTCGACCAGCTGGCCCTGGCGGATCGGCAGCCGGAAATCGACCTGCTCCGAACGCGCGGTCACCACCGTGCGCCGCGCGAAGCGCGAGGCGGCAATGAAGGCCGCCTTGTCCATCCACGCCAGCGCCTGGCCGCCGAACAGCGTGCCCAGGTGGTTGGTGTGGTCCGGGAACACGATCTCCAGCATGCGTGCCTCGGTGACCGGTGCCTCCCCGCCTGTCGCAGGCATGGCCGCCGCGGCACTCATGCCGCCGCCACCTCGTCGGTGGGCAGCCAGGTCTGCACCGCGCGCTGGATCTGGCCAGGCGCCTGGAAACCGGGCAGGCGCGCAACCTCGGCACCGTCGCGCAGCAGCGAGAGCGTCGGCGTCTGGCGCAGGCCGAGGCTGCGGAACAGCTCCTCGCCCACCGTTTCCAGCTTCACCTTGAGCAGCACCAGTCCGGCGGCCGCATCCTCGGTGGCGAACTTCTGCAGCGACATGTCCAGCATCTTGCAGCCGGGACAATCGTCCTTGTAGTAGTCGACCAGGAGGCGTGGATGCGCCTGGAGGGCGGCGCGGTAGTCGTCAGGCGACGACGCGTGCAGGGTCTGCATGTGGCTCGATCTCGATGGCGTTGAGGATGTGGTCGGTCCATTGCTGGATCCGGGTGGTGTCGCGTTCGCCGTGCGGCATCTGTTCGATCTCCAGGCGCGGGAACGGCGAGTCGAAGAAGCGGGCCATGCGTCGCACTGCGCCGCAGTAGTACTCCGCGCCCCATTGCGTCTCGCCGGTGCCGAACACGGCGACGCGCTCGGGCTTGCCGATGGCGTGCACCAGTTCGGCGATGAAGCGCTTCATTTCCGCCGGCGTGCGTCCGGCGTTGTCGGTCCAGGCGCCAAGCAGGTAGAGGTCGTGATGCGGATCGGACCCGGACGCGGCCAGCCCGGCGAGATCGGTTTCGACCCAGCTCACCGCATGTCCGCGCTGCTCGCAGCGCGCGCGAATCATGCGCGCCACGTCGCGTGTGTTGCCGCTGAGCGAGGCGAAGGCGATCAGGATGCGCATGGCGGGGAGTCGGCTGCCCGGCCCTCTGTTGGAGCGGCTTCAGCCGCGAGCATCGGGCAGACGTAGCGCCGGATCGGAAGATCGCGGCTGAAGCCGCTCCTACAGGACGGAGGCAGCATCAGTCGCGTGGCGGGAGCGCCACGCCCGCCTTTACAGGTCGTCGAAGCCATTGTCGAGGTTGGTCTTCTTGTACGACGCGTTGCGCATCTCGAAGAAGTCGGTCTTGGTCTCGGTGAAGTTGTCGGCGTAGGCCTTGATCCATGGCATCACGTTGTCGGTGGTGTCCGAGTACAGCTTCTCGATGCCGAGCATGCCGGCCATCTTGTTGGCGCGGTACTTCACGTAGCGGATCATCTCGTCCATGTCGATGCCGTCGATGCCGTCGAGCACCTCGCCGGTCCACTGCGTTTCCAGGTCGATCGCGTGGGCGAAGGCGGTGTGCACGTAGTCGGTCAGCTCGTGGGTCTGCAGCTCCGGGTTCTCGCCGACGATGGCGCGGATCACCTCGCTGATGAACTTGGTGTGGGCCAGCTCGTCGCGGTTGATGAAGCTGATGATCTTGCCGGTGCCGGCCATCCGGTTCTGGCGCACCAGGTTGTAGAAGTAGGCGAAGCCGGAATAGAAATTGATGCCTTCCAGGATCGAGGACTGGATCAGCGAGCGCAGCAGGGTCTCGGCGGTCTTCTCGCGCATGAAGTCGTCGTACGAGCCCATGATCGGCGCATTGCGCGCGATGATCGTCGGGTGGGTGCGGGCGATCTCGAACACGCGGTTCTGGTTGGCCAGGTCGGTGATCGACGCCAATACGTAGCTATAGCTCTCGTTGTGGATCACTTCCTGCTGGCCGATGATCGCGGCGTTGGCGTGCGCGGCCGGATCGGTGATGTATTCGGCGACGTTGTAGATGAAGCGCGTCTGCGGCGAGTCGAGCGTGGCCAGCAGGCCGATGATCGAGTCGTAGGCGTTCTTCTCGCGCGCGGAGAGCTCGCCGTACTGCTTGGCGTCGCTCTTCATGTCGACCTCGTCCGGAATCCAGAAGTTGGTCGAGAGCTCCTTGTAGGCGCGGTAGAACGACGGGTACGGGATGTCGTTCCAGTTGAGGATGCCGGAGGTGGTGCCGTTGATGATCCCGGTGGAGCGGTTGGGATGGCGCGGCTCGAGGATGCGGATGCGTTCGAGCGGCGTGGACGTGCGCGGTGCAGTGGCGGACATGATGGCTTCCGTATGAATGCAACGGTCCTGTAGGAGCGGCTTCAGCCGCGACCGGAGGCGCCCGGTCGTCGGGGAACCGGATCGGGGGATCACCGCGCCGGTGATCGCGGCTGAAGCCGCTCCTACAGGGGAGGGTGTCGCGACGTGTCAGCTACTGCACCACTCGCACTCCGCGATATCGATGTCGTTCGAGCGCACGTAGTACGTCGTCTTGATGCCCTCGCGCCAGGCGCTCATGTGCAGCTCGAGCAGGGTGCTGGCGCGGATGGTCGAGGGCACGTACAGGTTGAAGCTGATCGCCTGGTCGACGTGGCGCTGGCGGCGCGCGTTCTGGCGCACGCTGGCGAACTGGTCGACTTTGTAGGCGCCCTTCTCGTAGTAGGGCCAGGTCTCGAGCGACAGGCCGGGCGCGGCCACCGGGCGGCGGTAGTCTTTCTTCTCCTCGTAGTAGAACGCGGAGTAGATCGGGTCGATCGAGGCGGTGCTGCCTGCGATCTGCGCGGTCGACATGTTCGGCGCCACCGCCAGCAGCCAGCCGTTGCGCACGCCGTTCACCGCCACCTGCGCCGACAGGTCCAGCCAGGCGGGTGCGTTGTAGGCGCGGTCGCGGAAGTAGGCACCCGTGTGCCAGTCGCTGCCGTTGAACACCGGGTAGGTGCCCTTCTCCTTCGCCAGCTCCATGCTCGCCTGGATGGTCAGGTAGTTGATCCGCTCGTACAGCGTGTCGCTGAACTCCTCGGCCGCGGGCTCGTTCCAGTGGATGCCCTTCTGCGCCAGCAGGTGGTGCCAGCCGAACGTGCCCAGGCCGATCGCGCGGTACTTGCGGTTGGTGATCGTGGCCTGCGGCACCGGCAGTTCATTGAGGTCGATCACGTTGTCGAGCATGCGCACCTGGATCGGGATCAGGCGTTCGAGCACGTCGGTGATCAGGTCGCCCTGGCCTGCGGGCGGCAGCACGGCGCGGCCGAGGTTGATCGAGGACAGGTTGCAGACCACGAAGTCGCCGGCCTGGCGGGTGGTCACGATCTGGTTGCCGGAGATGATCTCCTGCATGAGCTTCGTCGGGCTCATGTTCTGCAGGATCTCGGTGCACAGGTTGGACGAGTACACCATGCCGGCGTGCTTGTTCGGGTTCTTTCGGTTGACCTCGTCGCGGTAGAACATGAAAGGGTTGCCGGTCTCCAGCTGGCTGACCATGATCCGCTTGAAGATCTCGATCGCCTTCACCGTCTTGCGGCTGATCCGTTCGTCGTTGACGACTTCTTCGTACTTCTTGCGGAAGCTGCCGTCGCCCTTCTTCTCATCGAAGAAATCCTGCAGGTACCAGCCCTTCACCCGCTTCACTTCATGCGGGTCGAACAGGTACCAGTCGCCGCGGCGCTCCACCGCCTCCATGAACAGGTCGGGGATGCACACCGAGGTGAACACGTCGTGCGCGCGCAGGCGCTGGTCGCCGTTGTTGAGGCGCAGGTCGAGGAAGGACTCGATGTCGCGATGCCAGATGTCGAGGTAGACCGCGACCGCGCCCTTGCGTTGGCCGAGTTGGTCCACCGACACGGCGGTGTTGTTGAGCTGCTTGATCCACGGCACCACGCCGCCCGAGGAATTGGGCACGCCGCGGATCGCCGATCCCGACGAGCGCACATAGCCCATGTACGCGCCCACGCCGCCGCCACCCTTGGACACGCGGGCGATGTCGGTATTGGAGTCGAAGATGCCCTGCAACGAATCGTCCACGGTGTCGATGAAGCAGCTGGACAGCTGTCCGCCGACCTTGCCGGCGTTCTGCAGGGTCGGCGTGGCCACGGTCATGTACAGGTTCGACAGCGCCCAGTAAGCCTCGCCCACCAGCTGCATGCGGCGCTCGCGCCCGCCCTTGCCCTGCACATTCTCCTGCTGCATCAGGTACAGCGCGATGGTCAGCCAGCGCTCCTGCGGCAGTTCGTACACGTTGCGCGCGTGGTCGGTGGCCAGGTAGCGCGTGGCCAGCAGGTACAGGCCGTTGTAGGCGAACAGTTTGTCGCGCTCGGGTTCGATCATGCGCGCGGCTTCCTGCAGCTCCTCCTTGGAGTAGGCGCGCAGGATGTCGTTGGAATAGATGTTGCGGTCGGCCAGCGACTCCTGCAGGCCGACATAGGAGCCGTACTTCAGCTCGGCGTCGTAGAAGCGGTTGCGGCTGGCGCGCTTGTACAGGCGCTGCAGGTACAGGCGCGCGGCGAACATCTCCCACTCCGGCGCGGTCACGTCGACGCGGGCCTCGGCCTCGCGGATCAGGTGGTCGACCAGGTCGTCTGCGTTCACCGCCTCCTTGCGCTCGACGAAGCCCAGCACGCTGCGCGTGTAGTCGGCGATAGCGAGCCCGGGGAACTCGGCGTGGACGCGGTCGATGGCGCGCTGCAGGCGGGCGGGATCGAAAGGGATACGGCGGTTGCCGGCCTCCTTGGTGATCCAGGTGGACGCGTTGACCGCAGCCGTGCTGTCGGCGCGGCCGGAATCGGCCCCCGGCGCGGGCACGCTGTCGTCCTGCGCCTCCGCCAGGCAGTGGTCCCCGACCGGTGCAGGTGCGTCGGCACGGGGGGCCGCGGCCGGCGGTGCGACCGCGATGTCGCCGCGGGTGTCGTGGTGATGGGGCATGCGTCCTCCAGAGGTGGCGCACGGCCGGCCTGTCCCTCGCAGGCGAGCGTGGCGTTGGAGACAGGGTGGACAGGCGGCGTCGCAGAACCCGGGACTGCGCGGGAGGCGCGACCCGTCTGCTCCACCAGCCATCTCCCCCCGGAGATTCCGCGGCCGGCACCGCGCGGCGTGCATGCGCGCGGCTGTCGGCAGGTCTTCGGACTCACGGGCCCGGACGCCGTGGCGTCCACCTCCCCCGCCGCTTCCCGAAGCCCAGGCTCCAGTGCTGATGGCAGGTTCGTTCCCGATTACCGCTGCGGGGCAGTGCCGGACTGGCCAGACCCTTGCGGGCTGGCGTCACCGGCTTCCCTTTTCATCCCCGCGACAGGCGCGGGGAACCGACCCGGCACAAGATAGTGGGGTCGATTCAGATGGTCAACCGAAAATGTAGTGGTACTCGAGTTGCCAACTTCCGGTCCGCCGTCATCGGCCTGGCAAGGAGAAGCGGCCGTCGTCCGCGGTCGCAGGCGCCATTGGGCTCCGGCGTCGAAGCCAGCCGCGCCCGTCGCCCGCCGAGCCGCCACAAGACCGCGCGATCCGCGCATGGGTGCGCCCCGTGCCGCCGCCAGCCGCTTGGCCTGAATGCGACGGCATCCGGCCCCCGTGATGCAACTGGTTCCCATTGCCGCGCGCATATTCGATGCGTCCGCGCCTCCCCTGCGACGTGCAGGGCCGGGCTGGCCGGGACACACGGGGAGACAGACATGCAGGACCGTTTCGGATGTGATCTTGTCGTGCATCGCTGCCGGCGCATGCGCCTGGCCGTGGCCATCGCCCTGGCGACCAGCGCAGGCCTGGCCGCGGCCGCGCCGCAGGACACGCAGCAGCAGGCCACCGCGGCTGCCGATGGCGCCATCGAACTCGACCGCGTGATCGTCACCGCCGCCAAGCGCGAGCAGTCGGTGCGCGAAGTGCCGGCCTCGGTCTCGGCGGTCACCCAGCAGCAGCTGCAGGACCAGGGCGCGCAGTCGCTGGCCGACTATGTGCAGAAGACGCCGGGCGTGGTCTTCAACAGCTACCAGCCTGGCGTGTCGCACGTGGTCGTGCGCGGTATCTCCACCAGCGCCGGCAACCCGCAGGGCCAGCCGACCACCGGCTACTTCCTCAACGATGTACCGCTGATCGAGCCGGGCTGGACGATCGCCATTCCCGACATCGACGCCTTCGACCTCAACCGGGTGGAAGTGCTGCGCGGTCCACAGGGTTCGCTGTTCGGATCGGCGTCGATGGGTGGCGCGATCAACTACATCGCCAACCTCGCCGATGCCTCCGGCTTCGACGCTGCGGTCGAGGCCGGCGTGTCGTCCACGCGCAACGCCGACGTGGGCTACACGCTCAAGGGCATGGTCAACGTGCCGGTGAAGCAGGATGTGTTCGCGATCCGCGCCGTGGCGCAGCAGCGCAGCGCGCCGGGCTACATCGACAACCTCGGCACCGGCGTGGACGGCGCCAACGACCTGTCCGTGTCCGGCGGCCGCCTGTCGATGGTGCTGACCCCGAGCGAGGCCACCACGCTCACCTGGCTGAGCCTGCTGCAGACCATCGATTCGGATGACAACGCCTACCGCATCCCGGAGCGCGGCGACCTGGTGCGCTACACCTCCACGCCCGAGTACACCGAAACCGACATCGAGCTGCACAGCCTGCGCTGGGACCAGGACCTGGGCTGGGGCACGCTGACCGCGCTGGCCTCGCGCCAGGAAAAATCGCAGGACTGGCGCTTCGACCTCACGCCCTACCTGGACTATTACAACGGCGCCCTGGGTACCGACTCGCCCGGGCCGCTGTTCGTCAACAGCGGCGGCGAGAGCACCGGCGACAGCTACGAGCTGCGCCTGGCCTCGGCCGACAGCGACCGCTTCGAGTGGCTGGTGGGCGCGATGGTGTTCGACACCGAGAAGCACCTGTACGAACAGCTGGGTGCGCCGGGCTTCGCCGCGTTGCTCGATGGCTCCACCGACCCGCGCTTCGGGCCCGGCACTGGCGCGGTGGTCTCGCCCGACGGCGACGTGTTCAACGCCTTCTACGGCAAGGTCACCGGCAAGGAGCAGGCGCTGTTCGGCGAGGCTTCGATCCACCTCAATCCGCAGTGGACCCTCGGCGTGGGCGGCCGCGCGTTCAAGACCCGGGTGCGCGTGGTCGATACCACCGCCGGTGTCGACGTCTACCCGCTGCCGTCGGTGCAGACCGCCGACGACAACACCGAGGAGAGTGGATTCCAGCCGAAGGTGTCGCTGCGCTACCGGCCGAGCGACCGCTTCATGATCTATGCGCTGCGTTCGGAAGGCTTCCGGTTCGGCGTACCCAACAACTCGTCGGTCACCCAGCACGACATCCCGGCCGGCTCGCGCAGCGACTCGCTGGTCAACCACGAGCTCGGCGTCCGCACCGACCTTGCCGGCGGCCGCCTGCTGCTCGATGCCACCGTGTTCCACATCGACTGGAGCGACATCCAGCTGCGCCTGCAGACGCCCGAGCCGGTGGTGAACTACGCCGGCAACGGCGGCAAGGCTTCCAGCCGCGGCGTGGAGCTGTCGGCGCAGTGGCGCCCGACCGCGGCGTTCGACTGGAGCAGCAGCGTGACCTGGCAGCAGGCGCGGCTGGACGAGGACGTGTTCATCCTCTGGTATGGCACGGCGCCGAAGGGTTCGCGTCTGCCCGGCTCCGCCGACTGGTCCATCGCCAACCAGCTCAACTGGCGCTTCGACGGCGCGTATGCACCGACGCTGATGCTCTCGCACACCTACCTGTCCGAAGGCATCAGCGACCTCAACTCGGCGGTGCCGGGCGTGGCGCCGAACGAGCAGGGCGACTACCACCAGTTCGACGCGCGCTTCCGGATGAGCTTCGGCAAAACCGACGTGACCCTGTTCGGCACCAACCTGGCCGACGAACGCGGCGTGACCCGCACCGTGCCCGAGGCCTACGGCCTGGGCCAGGGGATCCTGCGACCCCGCACCTTCGGCGTGACCGTGCACTGGCGATACTAGCCGGGGGGTGGTGACTTCCAGGGCCGGTGATGGCCTTCGGGAAATCGCCGGCTCTGGATCCCGGCTACCTTCACCGTCATCCGGCGAACACAGTCGTCATCCCAGCGAACACAGCCGTCATCCCAGCGAACATGGCCGTCATCCCAGCGAACACAGCCGTCATCCCAGCGAACACAGCCGTCATCCCAGCGAACACAGCCGTCATCCCAGCGAACACAGCCGTCATCCCAGCG